>JACCDR011334049.1_pt1 | contig 11779 bp, 19 predicted proteins | sample 7446431 | NCBI WGS metagenome assembly JACCDR01 (sample SAMN15323443, study PRJNA562643) | freshwater metagenome | isolation source: river surface water | place: USA:Blue River Watershed | collected 2017-08-17
TGTAAGAGCTGTGCAGGAGCTGAGCGCGAAGGTGGAAGCGCAGGCAGCTGAGATCGCAAATCTTCAATCCCAAATCTCTGCCAAAACAAACTAACAGTCAACATTAGGAGGCATCCAATGACTACAAATATTACAAGAGGTGCAAGTGAAACACTTCCACACCCAAAACAAGTACTTGAACAACTGGGACTTACTCGTGCACATGCAAATTACACATCTGCTTTGAATTATGCATATTCTATGGGTCACTTCCAGCAATATGGAATTACTACGCGGCGTAGATATGCAGTATTCCTTGCAAACATTATCCACGAAACACAGATGTTGACATATATCCGTGAAAATATGAACTATAGTAAATCTCGTATACTCGAAGTGTTCGGGGTTAATAAACATTCTGCAGCAATCAAACCAGAAGAAGCTGCAAAGCTTGAACGTAACCCACGCGCACTTGCAGAACGCGTATATGGCTTAGGTAATCCATCTAAAGCTAAGGACCTTGGCAATATTGAAGTTGGTGATGGCTTCAAATTTAGAGGTATTGGGCCACTACAATCTACGGGGCGATATAATGTCGCAGCTGCAGGTAAAGAGATTGGGGAAGATTTTACAACTGATCCAGAAAAGATGCTCAAACCAGAATATCTAGTCAAAGTTGCTTTAGCATTTTGGCAGGATAAAGGACTTAATGAACTTGCTGATAAGAATGACTTAAGAGCCATTACAAAAATTGTCAATGGTGGGTATAACGGTTATGCTGATCGTGTTGCATGGTTCAATAAGATCTGGAAGACTATGGGTGTAAATGTTGATCGTCCTTGGGCAAGCGCAAAAGTTAATGATGACGTTGTATGGCTGCAAACACAGCTGAATGACCTTGGCGCAGATCCCAAACTAGCAGTGGATGGTAAATTTGGTCCAGCAACAGAAAAGGCCTTGCGTAAATTTCAGAAAGACAATAAACTCAAGGTTGACGGTATTTTCGGTGAAGCTAGTCGTGCTGCTATCATGACTAGAATCAAGGCTATTGGTGCAACAGAGAATACTCTTGCGCCCAATAAGCCACCTGCAACGACTATGAAGAAATATGGCGCAACGGTTGCAGGGTTCTCGGTAGCTGGTGACAAAATTCTTCAAGCATCTTCGCAAGCACAAAACCTTATTGGAGATAGCCAATATCTGCAATTTGGTCTAGGTGCGCTTACGTTACTTGGAGTAGGTCTTATTGCATACGGATACTATGCACAGAACAAATACGAATCAGCAACTGTTATGGAGTTGAATTGATGCAGACAATCATAACACTACTAGGTGCTTATATTGGACCACTAACTGTCTCATTAGGAAGTCTACTTGCTGTCTTCGGATATACTGGATTCATCAAACGAATGACACGCAAGGAAGAACGTAATAAACAGCTTGAGAAGGAATTGCAAAATGTTAAAGACCGCCAGAATATGGATGCTGCCTACGATTCTAAGTCTGACGCTGATAAGCAGCGGATGCGCGAACCGTGGTATCGGGACTAACTGTGGCGGCTTTACACAGTTGTCAATGTCTCGGCTAGATACCAAAGAGACCCAAGATCAGATTACGAAGCATAACCAATTTGGTGCTTCAAAAGGATGCTGGAATAATCGGAAATAAGTTTGCCTCCCTTATAACCGATTATATACAGCTAGGGGATAGGTTTTGCCCACCTATCCCCGAACTTCTGCTTTTGTACTTTGTGCTTTGCTTAGTTTTGTGCGTCTTTTACCTCCTCTACAGTGCCATCTTCGTGGATTACCTCGAACTTATGGTCCCATGAAGCATCTTCTAGATCGATAAATAGTCCTGGATCATCCCTAACACTGTCAATATACTCCTGCGCCGTTAAACCTTCTTCCATCTCGAAGGTGCTGGCAATAGACATTATAGCACGGAACTGTTTCGGCATTGGTAGTCCTTTCTTAACACAGACGAACTTTACTTTTACTGATTGCTATCAGGTGGCAAACCGTATGTCCACGGATACTCAATTTCCATTGGCATGCAGTTATAAGGATCCGTAGTTACTGCGGGTGACAACTGTGTCAGGATTCTTCTACGGTAACGTTGCTGATTAGTCCTTATATTAGTCTGTACTTCATATGGACTTCCTAACACAGTGCAGTCAAACCAGTTTTCGTCTTCATCTTCCATTAGTCTCGCTCCCAAGGAAATTTTACCCACTGATTTGGTTCAGCAATGATTGAACAGTAAATACCTGTGCGACTAGGCATAAGCAACTGCTTACTTACAAGACAGAATTTCAAACTGTTAGGACTGACATTTTTAATTGCAGCCATTGTTTGACCTGTATCATAAATGTCATCGACCACGAGTGTTTCAGCCGACTGCAGTACCTCTTGTAAAGGTAGTGCAAATTGCAGATTCACTTTGTGTTGTTTACGGTTGTCTGTATATGAGGCTGCTTGGATAACCTGTACGTCACGTATACCAAGCAGATGCGATAGAACCGTTGCCGGAACTAAACCTCCGCGCGACACTGCTACAATAGTTTTAATAGGCTTCTCTGTGCGAAGGTAATAATTGCAAGCACGCGTCACTCCCTCATGCACATCAGTATAATCCAACCGAAGCACTTCTTGGCCAGTCAAATCCGTATAAACTGCAGGCATTATTTCACCCCCCGAGCAAGTGATAGGAATTCACTGCGTAATTCTGGTGCTGTGCGAAACTTGCCGGACAGCTTAGAACTTACTGTGTCAGACGTTGCATCTTTAACACCCCGAAGCTTCGCACAATAATGTACAGCACGAATTACTACAGCAACATCTTCTGTTTCTAAAATGAGTTGCAACGCTGCTGAAATCTGTGCAGTAAGCCGCTCCTGAATTTGTGGGCGACGACAAAAGAAGTCCGATATGCGATTAAACTTTGATAAACCAAGAACTTTGGTTTTTGGAATATATGCAATCGTCGCTTTACCTACAAACGGTAGAAAGTGATGTTCACACATTGATTGGACTGTGATACCATCTACTGCAAGCATCTCGTCATATTTGAACTTGTTCTCTACAGTCGTGCACTTTGGAAAGTTCTCATATGAAAGCCCTGTGAAGATTTCATCACAGTACATTTTGGCCACTCGATTAGGCGTCTCTGCCAATGAGTCGTCTGCCAAATTTAACCTAAGCGACTGCATAATTACACGATGATGTGATGCAATGCACTCACGCGCATTTTGAATTGATCCCTCTTTGTGTGGGACTATCGGAGTTTCAATTCCGAGCTCTTTAAGGAGTGCTTCTACTTTTCGTCCAAGTTCAATGTCACTAGCCATTTAATACTCCTGATCGGTTCAATTTGATTACTTTAGGATCTGCATCTGGATTGTTCCAGACCCTAACATCCCAATTTTTCTTGCTGCACCTCTCGACAGGTCAATCGAATACCCTTTACGAAAAGGCCCGCGATCATTAATCCTAACCACAGTAGACTTTCCTTTATAGGTTACTTTAACTTTGGTATTGAAAGGCAGTGTACGATGTGCTGCAGTTAATCCATCTGGATTAAACCGTTCCCCGTTTGCTGTACGCTTACAACATTGGTACCAAGTTGCCTTTACACTATATGCAGGCTTAACGCTTGCTTGTGCAACTTGCTGATTAGTGCAAGCTGCCACAACTAACATGCACAAAGCACTCACCAACCTCTTCATTTCTTCTCTCCCGTAGGCGGCGAACTTTTGAATAGTTCAGTATACAAAGTTTCTCGACCTTGGCGGAGGAGAAACAATGTAGTTGTTGGGTTAGCGGTCTGAGCCGTCACCCCGAATCTTGCCGATTTTGATACGCTCCTTCAGGCGTCCAATGTTGTTCTCTCCAACATCCTGGAGCGTAATTTCAAGCTCATGTGCAACTTGGCTGACATACCAAAGAACATCGCCCAGTTCGTTAATCATCCGGTTTCGACGCTCACCTGTAATATGTGTTAAAGGTTCACCATGTTTCTGTGGGATATCCGAATCATCACCGCGATAGTGTTTGCCGAGGAGTTCTGCAACTTCACCAGCCTCACCATTAAGTTTCAAGACAGTATATGTAAGACCTGCAAGCGAATTGCGTCCGTTATATTCAGCTGTCTCAGCTGCACACTTTTGATATTCATTTAATGTCATTGGTGCTGTTTTCATGTTTGTCATCCTTTGCGGGTTGCTGTTACGCTGGTAACTGTGATGTGTGGTGCGGCAATGTAAGTAAGCTGCCTTTGCGTCTTCGGATTGTACAGGGTAACTTCTGTGACCAACCCCATCCGAGTTAAATCTTGAATATTCCCGAAGACATCTTTGTGGCCGTTTTTTGTGGCCAAATCCATGAGGAAATGGTATTCACAAAAGTCCAGACGATTTACTATATCCAGAAGGTACGCACGTGCTCTTTCACGCTCCATACTTTTACCAAGTACTGTACCTGAAACGTTCGTTGTTGCAGTTGCTTGCGCGGTTGCGTTTGACATGGTTTAAACCTTTGAGTGCTTAAAGGTGCAGACCTTTGTTTCAGCGTCGATGATCAAGTCTGCATAGATTGAAGGATTGTTATGGACGAGCATATTCGCGATGGTAAAGAACACATCACGGATTTCAATTTCTGCGCCAAGTGCTGTACGCGTTTCGATAAGATGGCGAAGTGCGCGGTGGTTTGCAGTAAAGATGATATTGGTGGATGTTCCGGCAGGTGCAAAACGGCGAAAGGCAGAAGTCAATTCCTTCTTGATATGAAAGGATACGTCTTCATTATCTAATGCAGCCATACTGATAAGCTTCTGGACGGCTGCTTCTGCAGCTACACATGCGTCTACAAGACTATCATCATAACACTCCAAGATGACCTGGATCCACTCATCTTTTGGTGGGAGATCCAAGTCTTTACTGTCGTGGTGATCATAGAGTGCGTTGAGGGCCTCTTCGATATTTGGTTTATATACAGAAACACTATCAAGCCGCATATATCGCTGACTCTCTTGAGAGTAAGCACATCCAGCGCGATGACGTACCAGTTCATGCGTTAGAATACGTGACACATTAATGAGCCCAAAAGTTACAGTAGAATGTTCTAGAACGCTGCCATGCTGCTGTTTAATAATGTTCTGGACATATTCCCGATTGCCTTCACGAGTCTTCGTGATATTTGAATTGAGCCCTGTCCCGAAAGATTTGTAACAGAGGCGTCCAGCAATTTCTGTTAGATGGGATGCTGCATCAGGCTCTTCAGGATTGGTCTTCCAATCTTTATTACCGATACTTTCAAGCATAGATGCAACGCTATGCTTGCGGACTTGCGTTTCAGCAATAAGAAATACTTCAGGTTGTGGGAACATTGGGTCAGGCTTTCTACAATCAAAGACTTCTTGCGTAAAATCGGGTTTCATTGTTTAATATCCAGGATCTGTGCATCTGCGCGATCGTCATCACCATGTTTGGTAAGATAATGTTCAAGAAGCATTAGAACACAGCATGCAAGATGTGCAAGATGCGGTTTACCAGATTCCGGATCTAAATTTTCGCCGCGCATGAATGCCGTTAGATGACTAAAGCAGGGACGGATAAGCCGTGACCATTTAAATCCCTTACCTTGTTTCCAGTTACCCACACCGTAGCCAGAGGTTCCATCTGGATTAGGTTTTCCAACTGCTCCATATGTGAATACATCTGCAACAGATTCTAACGCACGTACCGGAACTAGATCAAAACGTACTTTTTCGCTATCGTGTTTGGTAGCCTCTTTATCAGCCATTTGTAGAGTCCATTCTTATAGTATATTGTTACGCAAGGCGCATTTCGTCTAACGGTGACTCCGCATCAGCAATAATAGACTGCTGCAACTTTGTTAATTGCTTGTGGAGTGGTTGTGCAGGACGCAGCTCTTCAAAAATGTCTGAGATGAACTGTAATGCTTTCTCTACAGTAAGTACTTGGGTACGTGGGTGTGTACGTATAGAAGTTGTTTCTTGTGAATTGGCGTGGAAATGTTGACTGATTGTCCAATAGGCAAATGTCTTAGCGTACAACACTGATGTACAATTGCTACGGCAGTAAACGAGTTTGAGTCTTTGTTTGCTTTTGCGTTGCATGATATGTGCTCTCCGGATTATCATTATTTATAATAGCATATTTTCTTTTAGGTTTCAAGAGGTAAAATAATATTACGTCCTGAAATCATTACGTTGCGAAGTTGCGATTACATATTGTGCTCTTTGAAAAACTTTGGAAGAGATGTCATTGTACCCCAGCGCAAGCCTACTTTTGCATCAGCAACAAATGGAATACGCGTAAGCCCATAATCTTTGGGTACTTGTTGCAATGCATCAATTGCATATTCTGCAACTGCTTCAATAGTCTTACGTACAAAAGGCACTTCAATAAGCAACGAGTCATGCACTAGATTGCAGATATATGAGTCATACTCATCAACCAGAGTATCATGGATACGCATTCCGCCATGAAGTGTAATAGTTGACGCCGAAGATTGATGCGGGAAGTTTGCTGCTTCGTTTTGCGTTTCCTGCAAGGTTTCCGGCGATACAATAGTGAACCTTTTTCTATGGCCAAATACTGTTGTTAGGTTTTGCCCGCGAATAGGTGCCATACGGCAATTTTGAATGAATTGCCATGCAGTAGGAAACTTTTTTGCCCACGCATTTAGATATTTAGCAGCTTCTGCTGGGGTATCTTGTATTTGTTCAGAAAGGCCGGCAGAAGTAATGCCGTAGATGATACCGAAGTTAACATTCTTTGCACGCATCTTTTGTTCATCGAGGACACGTTGTACGTCATTAGTGAACCACCGTGCAAAGAATCCACTGAGCTGGGAATCTGTCCACTGCTCCGGATGTCCAAAAATCGTTGCTCTAACCTCTTCATGAAGTCCTGGGCCATTTGACGATGTATAGATTGCACCAAGAACGGGACATCCTGATAGGCAGGCAAGGGATCTGAGTTCGGCCTGATTGAGATCGACTTCGAGATAGACGTATCCTGGGCGTGGGATAAACTGTCCCCTAAGTTTTGGGTCGCGCGGAATATTTTGGACGTTGGGATCTCGCGACGCAAGGCGTCCCGTAGCAGTTCCGTGCAATAAGTATGACGTATGGACGCGGCCGTCATCCGCAACATTCTCGGACATAGGAGTGACATACGTGCTTAGCCCTTTGTTAATCTTGCGGTATGTAAGAAGAGTACGTACTACAGGATGTCCACTAAGTTCATTTAAAGCTTTGGCGTTTGTACTGCGTACTTTGGCTTTGATCTTATAATCAACGAACAGAAGTTCTGTAAGTTGTTTTGGTGAGTTACACATTTTATCGGTGTATTTGCCTGGAGCTACTTTTTCAGCCATTTCCTTAAGTTCATTGGCGTATTTGTCTGCTTCCGCTTGCATCTCAAAACTGTTTTGTTTTACCAGTTCTTTGTCTACAAACAGTCCAGTCTTTTCTACCTTAGCCAAGAAAGCAGAACCAGGAATTAATGTTTCAGTATAGAGTTTCTCTGACAAGCGGTCAGCACGTACTTTATCCCGAAGTACCACAGCTAAGTTGTAAGTATTGGCAATATCATATGCAGCATATTTCTCAAGAACAGCTCTTGGAATCACATCGTAGGATTCATTTTTCTTTTTGTACTGATCAAGTACTTTCTTCCAACTAGGAGACTTCAGCCAGTCGGCAGCAACAGTTTCCAGATCGTGAATGCCACGTTTTTCATCAAGAGCATACGACATCAACATTGTGTCTTCATCTACACGTGCAAACGGCATGCCAATATGGTGGAAAAACTTTATATCGAACTTACCATTATGCCAAGTAAATGCACTTTTAGGATTATCAAAAATTCCTTGAATATTCTTAGTCTGGTTCTGTTCAGCCGGGATATCAGTCTTCTTGCCTGGAACAATATAAACATGTTTACCGTCGATAGTGAAGCCTGACAATAAAATATGGTCCATGCGATGTGAAAACCCGCTAGTTTCAATATCGCTAGCAACTATTCCATCATGGTTATTTATAAGTTGTACGAGTGCTGCAGCTTTTTCAGGTGTATCAACTAATTCCCAAGTAGGCGGTGTAAATACTATAGGTTCTTCGCCATTCGCCAAATCAACAGCATATGCAACATCAGCTTTAAATTGCCTGAGTGATCCATTACCACGCAACAGGTATGCAGGATGTACGCTTGCAACAATTCCGCGCTCGCTAAGGTCTGACTGGAAGAGCTCTCCACGACGCTGTGTAATTTTCAAAGACGTATCGCCCGTTAATGCCATCAAAGCAACAGAACCAAGAGCTAAAATAACTTTCCGTGGGTGTTTCTCGATCTCAGCAATCAATGCACTGCGATACTTCAAAGCAATTTCAGCTAAGACACTCGGATCCTTATCAACGTTAATCATGTGTGGAACAACATTGATAACAAATGGATCTGGATAGGCGTCTTTAGCATATTGGTCTAAGGCGGCATTCAACACTGCTCCCGATGGCCCTACAAAAGGCTTGCCCTCTTTGACTTCTTGCTTGCCTGGTGCTTCGCCTACAATAACAAAAGGCGAATCAACAGGACCACGCGGTGGAATTATTTTAGCTAGTGTGCTCTGTGGCAGCATTTACAATCCTCAAGTGAGTTGTTCATAAATAGTTTTGAAAGCATGTTCTGAACTGACTGTACGAATACAGTCAGGTTTATCTGGTGAAGGAAGTTGATTGCGCAACTGTTCAACATAGTCAGCGCTGGCTGATGTCTCTGAACGTGCCCATATAATAATGTCAGTTACCTTTGGCGGCAACTTATCACCCCAAACCAAATATGATCCAGAGACTAAGGGATACTTAGCTTCCAGTTGGTTTTTTAAAATCGAATTGGGTACGATGACAATAACATTCCGGCGCATTAAAAGTCCCCGAATAGTTTACGCGCAACGCGAAGGTTGAACGACATCAAACCCATATATTCTGCCTTATCCCACCAATCGCCTCGCGGAGGTAGATTTGGCAATACAGGCTGGAATTGCATTTGCAGAGATGCAGCGCGAATCGGTACGGCAGAGTCAATGCCTTGTACAGGAATATCAACTTGCCGAGCAGCCATAATGTCATCAGTCACACGATCAGAGAATCCCAGCAGGTGAATATTCCGTTCTGGTGAGATATAATGTGCCAAACGAGTTGCTGCAATGCGCGAGCCTACTACACCAACTAGGTTTCTTGGTATTCCCCACCAACCAATACGTTTTGCTTTTGCAAGCTGCTGGCAGCTGTCTACAAAGGTCTCTAATGCATCTAGTCCGCCTGCGTATACTGAACGCGTACACGCTTGTGGTACGGCCATAAAACTGTATTCCCATGACAACTCTTTGTCAAGAGCCTTTTGCCATGAATCAATAGCACTAAGTGTGGTATCGGTAGATTCTTGTCCACCAAGCAACACATCTGGTAACACAATAACATTTGCGCGGACAATCTTTGCTGCCTTGACAATCATATCAATATCAACAGCGCCACCCAACTCAATAACAGAGTTGTCTAGGATAACAGTGTCAAATTGGCGTCGCCATGCTGCATCTTGATACTGTTCTTGATCCTGCCCCTGAAGCTGTTCTGGCAGGTGTGTTGGGTTGAACACTTCACGATATGCTTTTGCATTTGCCACAATATCATGTGCAAGAAGCAAATGGTATCGACCAAGCAGTTCACTTTGTTGAAATGCTCTTAAGATATTAGCCGGACAAACTGGTGCAAACTTTGGCATTATTTCTTCCCTTTAGTTTGATTAGTTTGATTGGTTACATATGTAACGCAAGCATGTAATTTAGCCTGCATCTGCAAAAGATATTCCAAGGCCTCACCATAGTCTGCGGCATCCAATAATAGAAACACCTCGTCAACCTCTTGTACGATTGAAGAGAGTGCTTCTTCTACATCAGAATTCTGCTTAATTTCCGTTTCGATTAACATAACCATACCTATGATAGGCTGACTGACGTGTGTGATACCAATTCAAAGACTGGAATTCCGCGCATAGAAGCTATAGTACGTAGTTCGATAAGCCATTCTGCATACTCTTGACGTACTGCCCCAGGATTAATAATAGTAATACTACTGCATTGAATCTTATGCAACAGTACTCCAGGAGCTTTTGTTAATTTGTTCTTAGTATGCTGAAATGCATTATTTGCTAGCCTCCGGTGTTCTGGTAGTACCACGATTAATACGGGTAATACAGTTTCGGCGACTTCGGCCGCAGTTTCAACTTTAACTTTCATTGTAATCAGTGTCCTTGTGCATTGCCCCAAACAAAAACATGCCATTGCGGTAGGAATTTTACTTTAGAAAGAAGACTGTCGCGTTGGATGTCCTCGTATAGGACTTTATATCGCTTGACAAGTTCATTCGCGTGTTCTTGGCCATTAATAGGCGAATCCCCATCAACGGGTGGTGGGTAGGGATTACCAAGTGATAAAAAGAACTTACTTCTAGCGACAACTGCAGGATATCGTTCTGCAATCATCCGGGCAAATTCTAAATCGCGTTCATCAAAGACAACAATCTTAATTGACAAAGCTTTATGGGAATCAAACTCTTCCATGAAGTAATCTAAGTCTTCGATGATCGTTGTTTCACCCATGCCGGGCCCTTTTGGTGACACTGTTAAATCATCGACTAAATGGAGCCATGTAGGAGTTTTAGTGCCTTGCGTTTCAACTGATACGTTTATATTAGCTTTTTGTAATAGGCTTACAAGGAATTCAAGATCGTGAATTGCAGGATTGCCACCTGATATCGTTACCCAGTTTGTAGTGCTATTACCGCCTTGAGATGCTCGATAGTCAATAAAGTGATCGAAGATTTCCTCTTGTGTAAGGAATTTACCATTCTTCTTAACTGCTTGCGGATCAACAGCATGCATACTATCGCACATTTTACATTTGTAGTCGCAGAGACCGAAGCGCAGAAAATAAGTTTGTACTCCGATCATTGCACCTTCGCCTTGGATCGTCGGCCCAAAACATTCCATTAAAGGAATCTTCTTAGGCTTTCGTACTGGTTTGTTTTGATCCGACACTTCCATTGGTTATCTTTCCCTTCCCTTATACAGTCTGCAGGCTCTGTGAGCCGCGCATAGCAATTGCCGAATTTCCACTATGCTCGTGAACCTCAACTTCCATCAAACGTACCCGCTGAGCTGTACCGCGTTGATGGAAGTCGAGCCACTCTTGCACATGATTGAAAACATGTTCAGCAAAGCGTTCAAGACTTACTTTAGGAAGGATTGTAAGCTCTAAGATACCTTTGGCTGCAAGTTCCACAAAAACGTCTAATTCAGGGTCGTCTTCTGCAACAACTGTTTTATGATCGAATTGCTCTTCGAGCCAGCTTTTGATATTCTTGAGTCCACCGAAATCTTGTACCCAATTATTGTCGTCGAGTTCACTGGCTTCAAATTTGAGCTTTACCTGAAGAGCGTACCCATGCAAGAAACGGCAATGTGATTTAGCCTTATGCTGGCGGAAACATGTTGACAGACCAACAGCATGGGTATATGTTTTAGTGCTCTGGAATACGATGTTTACTTTTTCGGACATTGCCTGACTTCTCCGTAGGAATATTGTGTGGGGTCTTCAACACCCGCAATTCTGAAGGCTTCACGGCGACTTCTGCATGTTGGACAGGTTCCACAGTGTTTGTTTTCACCTTTATAACAGGACCAGGTATTTTCAAATGGTACTCCTAAATCATTTCCCAA
>JACCDR012480125.1_pt1 | contig 11779 bp, 10 predicted proteins | sample 7446431 | NCBI WGS metagenome assembly JACCDR01 (sample SAMN15323443, study PRJNA562643) | freshwater metagenome | isolation source: river surface water | place: USA:Blue River Watershed | collected 2017-08-17
ATCGTATTCCTGCAAACGTTGTATCTGTGCGAGCGAAATTTTCAATTCGGGTTTATGGAAGCGTTGGCAAGTTGCTTGCAAAAAATGCGTGACCAACAAAGGGATATCTTGCAGCCGCTCGCGCAACGGAGCGGAGCGAATTGGAAATACATTTAATCGAAAATATAAATCCTCGCGAAATAAACCCTGCGCGACCCGTTGTTTTAAATCGCGATTGGTAGCAGTAATCACCCGTACATCAACTTTGCGCGTAATGGATTCACCCACGCGTTCAAATTCGCCGTCTTGCAATACACGCAATAATTTTCCTTGCAATGTTAATGGTAATTCACCGATTTCATCTAAAAATAAAGTACCTCCATCAGCGACTTCAAAACGGCCCATGCGCGTACTTACCGCGCCAGAAAATGCGCCCCGTACATGGCCAAAAAATTCACTCTCAAATAATTCTGGAGGAATTGCTGCGCAATTAACGCGAATCAACGGACGTTGGTTTCGATCGCTGGCGCGATGAATAGCTCGTGCAATCAATTCCTTCCCGGTTCCCGATTCACCGGTAATCAATACAGTTGCAACTGTCGGTGCGACTAACTGTATTTGATAATTAATTTGTTGCACTGCGGGGCTGCATCCGATGATATGGTGCGAGTTAAACCCTTCGCTGATCTCTTGTTGTAAATAGGCATTCTCCAATTCGAGTTTGTGTTTAAGTTGCTTTACCTCTTCCAGCGCCGCGCGCAATTCTTCCATGGTGTTATGCAATTTGGCTTCTGCACTTTTTCGTTCGGAAACATCGCGAAAAATAACTACTGTACCCACCAGAGTGTTGTGTTCATATACAGGTGTACTGGTGTATTCCACCGGTACCGCATGACCATCGCGGCACCAAAAGACTTCATCATCTATCCGTCGAACAGTGCCATCTCGAAATGCTGCAAATATTGGGCAGTCCTGCACACAATAATCCGAGCCATCGGTATGGCTATGGTGAATTGCCAGATGAATGTTTTTGCCGAGTAACTCATCTGCCTTCCATCCCAAAATTCGTTCGGCAGCTGGGTTAACAAAGGTCGCGCATCCTTCGGCGTCCACGCCGTATATCCCTTCGCCAGCGGCATTTAGTAAGAGTTGATTTTGTTGGGCGAATTCTTGAAACACCCGGTTTATCGTCGGCGTCGTTGTTTGATGAGGGTCAGTGTGGAATAGCGATGGAATTATTGAATTCACTTGAATTTCCTCGATTAATAATTTGTACCTTTGACAACGAAAAATCGTGCCAAGCAACACGAAATATCGTTGATCACGAAGTTTCGTGTTGCTGCCTGTATAGAATAAAAGGGAAAAATTCAATTTAATCAATAAATTGCCTTACTTTTGAATTATTGGCACAGGGCTCGCTATAGTCCTCTCGTAGATGACGATCGATGATTCAGTCTTGTACCCGAGAAAACAGCGCAATTTGCTGGTGCTCTGTGCCTAATTAAGGGGCAGCGCCAGACAAATAATCTCTTATTCAATATCTAGAGGAACTCATAATGAAAAAGCAAGACGTTGTAGAAGCAATAGTGATTGCAAAACAAAAAATGAATCTGACTTGGGAGGCTGTGGCGGCGAGTATTGACATGTCGCCGGTGTGGACTACGTCAGTGTGTTTGGGGATGAACAGTGCCCCGGCGGAAAAAGCGGAAGCTCTGTGTAAAGTATTTAATTTACCTGAATCAGCAAAATTAGCGCTGATGGAATGTCCGACAAAAACCTGGGGCGATACCATTCCACAAGATCCCCTCATTTATCGTTTGTATGAAATGATTGGTGTCTATGGCCCAACCATTAAAGCAATCATCCACGAAAAGTTTGGCGATGGCATTATGAGTGCTATTGATTTTTCAATGGAGATTGGCAAAGAAGAAAATCCCAAAGGTGATCGCGTGATCATCAATCTCAATGGCAAGTTTCTGCCCTATAAAGCGTGGTAATGATCACCATCAGTAAAAATGCGAGCGCTTTTTCTATTTCTGTTTTATTGGTTACATCCAATTCGATAAGTAAGAGCGCGTCACCCAATTCTATTGCAAATTCTTGCAAACGATCGCTACGACGCGCTGTTGCAATAATCTTGTAGCCGCGTGTCGCAAATGCGCGTGCCATTTACGCACCAGAACCGGAGCTTGCATCTGTGATAAAAATGACTGTGTGTTGTTAACCCTTTACTAAAACGCGGTTCATGTTAAGTGCCTTTGACATTTTACTACACAGCTGGCTAATAAAAATGCACTATCCTTGAAAATCGTGATTTAAAGTTTACTTTACCTGTTGTTGTGGTAAAGACTTAACTCAGTATAAATGAACGAATTTAATAATCCTTTCTATTGTTATCTAGTATTGAGGATTAACACTTGGAGGCTTTTACCACTATCCGGTGCGCAAGTTGAAAAACGCTTTTATGTGCGAACACGCTGTCGATATTAATATCCTGGATAAATACGATAAGGTAACTATCAATAAATATTAATTATTAGATCTTAAACGTTTATGAGATCACCACATAATATATATCACTTTAATTAAAATAAAATTTCACATAAATTACTCTTGAAAATAATTATCTTCCGTTCTTTACACTAGTTTTCATACAATAACAAACAGAAGAAATATGATGCGTCTCGCCATAAGGCAAAACTATCAATTATTTTATAGGATTTGAAATGAAGAAATTAATGTTAAGTAAAATGGTGATTGTGTTGATGTCCATGATCGGATTGCGTGCTTATGCTGATTGCGCATGGTCGAATTATCAATATTCCCCCGCTGTAAATGGCGCAGTTGAAACCAGTGATTGTCTAATTAATGGTAATGGTACCAGTGTTGCGAAGCGTTCAATCACGTTGAAATATTTTGGTACCGCCGATTGTTCTGTGACTTGGGTTAAAACAGGTTACCAACAAACGTCTGGTGTTTGCGTCGATGCTAGTTTCGGTTCTACCAGTATCCAATGCGGTGTAAACGCAGGGCGTTCCTACGGGATTGTTACTGTAGGTCAAATGCCTTTCCCAACAGCAAATGTTGTATCCTTCTGCGGTGATTGCGGTTATGAGGTTCGTTATGTCGGCAGTTCTCCTACCGGCGGCGTCCGTCTGGAACCAGTTTGCAAACAATAGCATTTTCGAACCGATTGCGTTCGTTTGGTCGGGGATGTGATTTTTACTGGTAGGTGCATGAATTGGAAAAAATGAGTCTGCACGGAAAGAGCGTTAGCGTTGAGTTAAAAAAGTTGCGCACTCATTAAACGTGCGCAACTTTTTTCACGCTTGCATATTAATTAGGGATAGTAAATTCAGAAAGCTTTTTGCTGAATTTAATGATCCACAAACGATTGGGGCGCTCGGTATCTGGACCGCGGCTAATGCGTGCTGTATTGCCTGCGGTGCAGCCAGCTGCTGTGGCTGATGCTGTAGTGGTAATCATACCGTTGGCGTCCACCGTACACTTAGTAATGTCTGCTAAGCCGTCAAGTAATGAACCGATTGGATCGAACATCAGGGTTTTTAAACCGAAGTCACCATCATTGGTTAGTGCCAGTGTGTTCTCATCCACCAGCGCTAAACCTTCGGCTTTTTCTGCTATCCAATTCGCCTTGTTTAAATCTAGCAGTAGTGTCTTTTTAAGAGTAACGACACTGCTGTAATTGGCGGTACCTATGGTAGTTCCTGACATGCTGCTTTTTTCAAGATCGCTACTCATTTGTGCAATGTCGGTCGCGTTAGCAGGGATTTGTACTAATACTAAGTTATTAAACACTTGGCCGTTGGCTCCTGTACCTTGTTCAATTACGATGAACTTGTCATTTCCTAATGACACTAGATCGACCATTTTTGCATTGCCTGTTTTGCCCGATGAATAGGGCGCGCTATCGATTGGGTAGGCGTAAAGTTTGGTGGTTTCAGTTGTTGGGTTGAACTCTACCCAACGCGCAAATTTTGCGTAGTCTTTAATGCTTTCATTGGTGGTGGTTGCTGCGCCTGGCAGTAGGTAATTTGTTTTACCATCATCTAATGGGCTTTGAAGGAAGCCGTGCAGTTTGCCAGTCGCTGTATCTAGGCTTAAGCCTTCCATGCCTCGGTTTGCGCGACGTTTTGCCAATATAGCGGGAAGATCGGTTGCGCCGGCGCCTGGTTGGTATTTTTTAAGAATGATGCCTGTGCTTATATCGATCTTGAGGATAAAGGGGCCATATTCATCGGATACCCACAGCGCGTTGCGAGCGGTATCTAATACGATAGATTCTGGGTCTATGCCGTTATCGCTAAATATGGCTTTCCCTGCAGTAACATAGCGTGCGGCGTCGTTAAGTGGCACTTCACCTGACGATCCTACTTTACCTGCCGCGATGGGCAAACCAGATGCATCGCTGCTACTTGCGAACTTAATCGGCCAAGTGGATTTAAGTGTTGCACCATCTTTACCGAGTGCAATGACGCCGATTGAAGGTGTAAAGCTTGGCGATGGGAAAAATTTCCCATCGCTAGTTCCTGTTAAGCCTGCGGTTACCGACGAGTTTGGGACCTTTGGTCCATCCCCGTTGGGCCTGCGATCAGTAATGGCATAAAACTCCAAGGAGCCATCCGCTGCTTTTCCTTTAAACGTTAAACCTGAACCATAAGAAGGTAAAAAGCCTAGGGGGAAGTCCGCAATGATAGCGGGGTCGGTTCCTTCATAGGTGATGTAAGCAGAGTGTGGCGCTTTGATTTGGTAGCGAGTTAGTGTGGCGCTGACATTACCCAGTGGGTTGGTTTGGCTGATGGTATCGGATGTAGGAATATTGAGGGTGGCGTTTAAGGTGTTTTCAAAATGTTCACTGGCCAGTAGGCGGCGGCTCTCATCTAGGCTGCGAGTTTTATAGTTGGCTGGCAGTTTCGCAAGCGCTGCGATCATCGCTGTATGGAAGTTGGCTGCCGGCGCATTAAGATCCAGTGTGTGTGCGGCCAAAGCGGTTTTTACGGCATTAGTAACCTTAATGCCGTTGCTTGGATCCTTATCCTCATCGAGTAGTTGCAGTGCAACCAATCGATTAATGACGCGCTCATCTTTTATGTCGGTAACTTTAACCAAGTCAAGTGGGGTGATAGTTGCTTTACAGGCCGCGGTACCAAAGTTGATGCCGCCTAGTGTAAAGCTGATGGTTTCGGAAATATCACAACTAAAGAGGCCTTTGGCATCGGTGGTGCCTTTACTGCCGTTGTACGTTGTGAAGTCTAAGCCTTCAACGGCAGCGTCTAAAAAGATGCCTTGCACGGGTACTGGAACGGGCGCGGATGCGTAATCGGTATCGGATCCACAGGAGGATAAAATGCTCACCGCAGCGAGAGTTGCACAAAGTGATAATTGTTTATGGTTGGACATGTTAGTAGCTTCCGAATTGGGTGCGGCGTCGTATAAATCACCGCTGAGCGATGATTAGTGGCACGGAATCTACTGATTCTAGGTGTCATTAATGTGACAAAAGTGAAGTTTAATAGCCACTAATCGGAAGCTGCTGTTTAATGATGTTTTCAGCGAGCTTAAATTACAGGTTCATTTGAATTAGATATGCTATTGATGAAGCAGTAGGGAAATGGTATGAGTCAGCTAAGGATGCTGATATTTATAATATTCAAAAGGTTGTGTGTGCGGTTCTATTCTGGATCTCTATGCTAAATTTAACTCAGGTGTTATCAGTGCCCTCATAAGCCCGTGTAAATGCAATTTTTATGGATGGAAAATAAGTTTTAAGCATAGCTGGGTGCTTGATAAGTTATTTTGAGAGGTGCGCTTGAAATTTTTGGTTCGCAATGCTTTTCCCCGCCAATGAATGTCGCAGCTGTGATGGGTATACTTGTCCAAATGGTTACGAACACAATTTTTAGTATTGGTATCTGATTGTTGGTGGGGATTCGACTCAGAAGGGATTAAAACTTAGAGACTCATTCTTTTATGTCGTTGACAGAAAAACACCTCGGTGCTTTTTCATTATAGCAGACACATAACAACTACTAGGTTTCTCGGGGCGCTCTGTCAGCCGAATCAAATCTATTGGGGGTAATGGTTCGGCAGCCGGTTTAACTGTGATAATCGGTGCATAAAATCCGAATAGATTGTTTATTTCTCAAAGCAATAACTTATCCCCAGGAAATAACATTTCTAAAACCTGTGTCTCTTGAGGTGATACATCTGCTTGTGGTGTTATTAAGACGTTGCTGCGATTACACAAAGTTTTCACGCGGCATTAATTTTTAAAGGTTTTACTATTTTTAAAATGGGGTGGCTGATGGGGCTCGAACCCACGACCACTGGAATCACAATCCAGGGCTCTACCAACTGAGCTACAGCCACCGTAGCATAAAACTTTTTGGAATTGGGTATTGAGATAACCCTGAATGGTGCGCCCGGCAGGGCTCGAACCTGCGACCATCCGCTTAGAAGGCGGATGCTCTATCCAGCTGAGCTACGGGCGCATGCTGGAGAACTACAAAGTGGTCGGAGTGGAGGGATTCGAACCCCCGACATTCTGCTCCCAAAGCAGACGCGCTACCGGACTGCGCTACACTCCGAATGTATGAGATGCCATGCATTTCAGTGGTGCGCATAATATCTATGAGACCAAAGAACGTCAACGGAAATAAATGAAAAAACTCAATTTATTCGAGGGCTTAGCTGGGTTTTATGATTTGCGAGCTGTTTTCTAAACAGGTTGGGTGCTTTGTGAGCCTGGAAAATTCTTTTGCTTGTTTGTGAGCTCGTCTCTGTTCAGAATGAGGCCTTATCAAGAGGGTCAATTATGCGTGAAAAAAATGTCAGTGAAGCAATGAAGCTGGGAATGCGCAGATTGGCGTCCGGAGTGTGCGTTATTGCGGCGAAAATAGATGGTGTTAAATTCGCAATGACCGCGTCTTCGGTGACGTCAGTCTCTGATAATCCCGCGTCACTACTGGTTTGCATCAACAAAATGGTTTCTCAGCAAGAGTATTTTTCTACGCAGGGTAGTCATTTTTCAGTCAATATTTTGGGTGTTGAACATCAGGATATATCTGATCTATGTGCAGGTAGAGAACCCGGTAGAGACAGATTTAGTATTGGTAATTGGCTGGAGCACAAGGGGTCGCCCTTTTTAGAAACAGCACAAGCGGTGTTTTTTTGTGAAACAGATATGTTCATAAGCTATGGTACACATCAGATCGTTATAGCGCATATTAAGCAAGTAAAGATAGGGCAGGTTTCATTTGCACCCTTACTTTATGCCAACGGTGGCTATGGGGTGTTTAAAACCAATTAGCTTGTCTATCGCACAGATCTGAATGTTTGTAAAACACGCGGTTTTTATGATGAAATTTTTATTAAAAACTCTTGCAATGAAATTTTTTTAATTCTGTCTAGGATTCAGGGTTAATGATCACTAACTTTTTTATGCACATCTTATGTGCGCCGCACGGAACTTGAACGTATTTGTTAAATACCGCGCCGTGCGATTAAAAAAAGGCCTAATAAATAACATAACCTGCTGATTATAAAGGAAATTATTTGTTTGGTTAAATATTGGTCGTTCTAACCCCCTGTCAGATTTTATAAGGGTTTGGGCTAGTTTCCCAAAATCTATCCACTAAGTTATCCACAGAAAATGTGGACAATTTTTTGAATAAAAGTTTTGTGCAGAAAAGTGACAGTTTTGTTATTGATATAACTTTTACTCATGCTTTATTGAAAGTGAAAGGTAAAATTATTCTTACTTTTTTTCGGATATGTGCTATGGCAGTTAGACTAACGGTAACAGTTTTGGGGGGGGGGAGTTTTGGTACTGCAATTGCGAATATTGTTGCGCAAAACAGCTACAAGGTGTTTCTCTGGATGCGCTCAGCTGAGCGGGCGGCCGAATGCGAGCGCGAGCGCGAAAACATTCATTACCTTCCAGGTTATGCCCTTGTGGATGGGCTTCGAATAACATCAGACTTGTCGGAAGCGGTTAGTCAAAGCGATTTGGTTTTTGTGTCAATCCCCAGTCATTCCTTCCGCGATGTTACGCGACTTATTCGCCCATTGTTGCGTCCGGATGCAATTGTCGTCAGTACGGCGAAAGGTATAGAGCCTAAAGGTTTTACGCTCATGAGCCAGATCCTTGAACAAGAATTACCAGAGCACCCAATCGGTGTTTTAAGTGGGCCCAATTTCGCGAAGGAGATTGCGCAACAACAGCAAACGGGCTCGGTCATTGCGAGCAGTGACGAATCTGTTATTGAGTGTGTGCAAAAGACGCTCTGCTCGGCCACGTTTCGTGTGTATTCCAACCATGATAGATACGGCGTTGAATTGGGCGGTGCGTTAAAAAACATTTATGCGATTGTTTGTGGTATGGCTGCCGCGTTGGGTGCGGGGCAAAATACTCAGGCGATGTTGTTGACAAGAAGTCTCGCGGAAATGGGCCGTTTTGCGCAGTTGATGGGGGCTAATCCTATGACTTTTTTGGGGCTGGCGGGAGTGGGTGATTTGATATTAACCTGCACTTCAGATTTAAGTCGTAATTATCGCGTAGGTTTTGCGTTGGGGCAGGGCAAGGCTTTAGATGAAGTAGTTGCAGGCTTGGGGCAGGTGGCCGAAGGTGTAAATACGCTTAAACAAGTTAAACAGAAAGCGGATGAGCTTGGTGTGTATATGCCATTGGTTTCTGGATTGCATGGCGTTTTATTTGAACATAAATCCATTGCTGAAGTTGCGCGACACTTGATGATGGGTGAACAAAATACTGATGTCGACTATTTAGGGGCTGTGCGATGAATAATGAACTTAAATCCAATTTAACTTCAAGTAAACATTGGTTGCGTTTGGTGTTTATGTTGTTGTTTGCGGCGGTGCTTCAAGTGGCTAGTGTGATCATGTGGATGCTAGTCATCGCGCAATTTGTTTTTTCCTTGATTACCGGCAATGACAATCCAAAACTGCGTCAATTTGGTCACACGCTAGCCATCTATATTTTCCATACGCTGAAATTTTTAACTTACAGTAGCGACGAAAAGCCCTTTCCATTTGCGGATTGGCCGCAGGCAAGCGACCTAGATGATGTCAGTAAATAATTTACAAATTGTGAATAGATTGATGAGAGCCTTATGAAAGTATTTGTGTTGCGACACGGCCAAGCAGAATCGATTCAAACTACAGATGAAGCGCGCAATCTGACCTTGATGGGTAGGCAAAATCTTAATGCAAACATTCATCGCTCACTGAGTGAGTTAATTCAGATTGATGAAATTTGGGCGAGCCCTTTGCTGCGAGCGCAACAAACCGCCGAGATTGTTCGCGAAATAATGATGCAGCATAATAAAATAATTGCGATTAAAACGGTTGAATGCATTGCGCCTGACAGCGACGTCAGTGATCTTTTTGGTGCCCTTAGCCAATGCAACAATTCTTCGGTTTTGTTGGCAACTCATCAGCCTTTGGCTTCTCATTTTATGGAGCTTTTTTGCGGTCAAGCACCGGGATATTTCTCAATGGAAACTAGCTCCCTTGCGTTAATTGAATCTGATACTCCGGCGATGGGGTTAGGGGAATTACGTTGGTTGAGGCATGTTAATGGATAGTACTTCGCACCTAAATCAATTGGTTTTTGAGGTTGGAGGATTGCAATTCGCCGCGCAAGCTTGGGGCGATCCCACGCATTATCCTGTGTTAGCCTTACATGGTTGGTTGGATAACTCAGCGAGTTTTTTTGCTTTGGCTCCGCAATTAAAAAACGTTTATCTCGTTGCGATTGACATGGCGGGCCATGGTCAAACTAGTCATAGACCCGGCGCTTTTCCTTATCATATTTGGGAAGATGTGAACGAGATATTGGCTATTGCTGATCAGATGGGCTGGAGCAAATTTGGATTGCTTGGGCATTCTCGTGGAGCCATTATCGCAGCGCTAGTTGCAGGCGCTTTCCCTCAGCGCATCACTCATTTAGGGTTGATCGAGGGCATATTTCCGGAGCCGACTCGGGCTGAAGATGCACCTAAATTACTAGCGGCATCTATCATCGCCGTAAATAATCAAACTGAAAAGTTACCGTCTTACTATCCAGATGTTGCAACGGCTATCGCCGCCCGTGAGCGGGGCATGTTCCCATTGAGCTATGACGCTGCGAAAGCTCTCACCGAACGCGGGTTGAAACAAACGGAAAAGGGCTTTTATTGGAGTACGGATAGACGTTTGCTGGCACCTTCCGCAGTGAAATATTTGCCGGAACAGCTCAGTGCGTTTGTCGAGCGGATTAGTTGCCCTATTTGCTTAATTCTTGCTGAAGATGGCTTGCCGAAACTCTACCCACATATTTTTACTGTCGTTGAACCAATTACGAAAATCGCCTTGCATTTGCTTCCTGGTGGCCATCATTTGCACATGGAGACACAAGTCGATTTGGTCGCGCCTCTGCTAAGTCGCTTCTTTGGTGACTAGTTCGATTTACCTTTGACTGTAGGGACATTTAGACCATGTGACTATTAATTCGACTGGGTAATTAGCGTTATTAGAAGCCTCAATCACATTGGGATATCGATAATTGGAGATCTCGATTGGCATTTAGAGATTTTTAAAGGCTTTATGTTTGGAGCCTAAGTCGCTATACTTTCGCGTTTATTTATTCTGGCGAGTTTATTTTTCTAGGCCTAAAGGTTGGATGCTATGTTGCGAATTGCTGAAGAAGCCCTGACGTTTGATGATGTTTTGCTGGTGCCCGGTTTTTCCGACGTGACTCCTAAGGATGTGTCCCTGAAGACTCAGTTGACACGCAAAATTCAGTTAAATATCCCCTTAATTTCTGCTGCGATGGATACGGTGACCGAATCACGCTTGGCGATTGCTATAGCTCAAGACGGTGGTATTGGTATTATCCACAAGAGTATGAGTATTGAACAACAAGCTGCTGAAGTAAGAGCCGTTAAAAAGTTTGAAGCAGGCGTGGTGAAAGACCCCATCACTATCGAATCCAGCGCGACTATTCGCGAGCTAATTGCATTAACCCGTAGACACAATATATCCGGTGTTCCCGTTTTAGAAAATGGTGACTTGGTAGGCATAGTCACCGGCCGCGATGTTCGTTTCGAAACGAACTTGGGTGCCAGTGTATCCAGCATTATGACGCCAAAATCTCAATTGGTGACTGTAAAGGAAGGGTTTTCCGCTGAGGAAGTGCGCAATCTTTTACATAAGCACCGCATTGAAAAAGTGCTCGTGGTCAATGACAATTTTGAACTGCGGGGACTCATTACAGTAAAAGATATTAATAAAGCCGAAAAATACCCCAATTCTTGCAAAGATCCCGAAGGGCGTTTACGCGTCGGCGCCAGTGTTGGCACCAGTCGAGATACGGATGCTCGTGTTGATGCACTTGTTGAAGCCGGCGTTGATGTCCTTGTTGTTGATACAGCTCACGGCCATTCCAAAAATGTGCTGGATCGGGTTCGAGCGATTAAAAAGAAATATCCCGAGATACAAGTTATCGGCGGTAATATTGCGACGGGTGATGCAGCTCTCGCCTTGGTAGAGGCAGGTGCAGACGCGGTGAAGGTCGGAATAGGCCCAGGTTCCATTTGTACCACTCGTATAGTCAGTGGTGTTGGCGTGCCACAAATTTCCGCAATAGCCAATGTTGTCGCAGCTTTAAAAGGGACAGGGGTTCCTGCTATTGCTGATGGTGGTATTCGTTATTCTGGCGATATCGCCAAAGCCATTGTGGCTGGCGCCCATGCGGTGATGATGGGGTCTATGTTTGCAG
>JACCDR012683174.1_pt1 | contig 11773 bp, 12 predicted proteins | sample 7446431 | NCBI WGS metagenome assembly JACCDR01 (sample SAMN15323443, study PRJNA562643) | freshwater metagenome | isolation source: river surface water | place: USA:Blue River Watershed | collected 2017-08-17
CTTAGTATCTCTGGCAAAGATAGAGCAAGCGCTCCATTACTTGAATGAAATACCAAGGCAATGTTTGGGATACCGGACGACACTGGAGGTTTATCAACAGTGTCCTAGTTGAGGGGTTAATTAACCGTCAAACCTACTTGTAATATAATAGCACATTTTTTGGTATTCTGCAAGTTTTTTCGGTTTTTTCCTTAAGAATCAAAGGGATCTTGCAAAAGACGCTTAATTTGTTATGATTTTATCATACTATATTATCATACAATTATCTATGACAACCCTCTCTGTTCCACTTACTCCCGAACTCGCCAAATTTGTTGAAGAAGCAACTAAGAGTAGCGGTCTCACCAAGGCCGACATCATGCGTCAGGCCCTAACCATGTACGCCGAGGAGCAGGCGGTACGTAAGGTTCTCCTAGCAGCCACCGAGCCTTCCCTTTCTGGTGATCTAACTGAGCTCATGAAGCAGCTTGATTAGTATGCTAATTCGTTACAAACCTTCGTTTGTTCGAGAATTTAAGAAATTACCACCCGAACTCCAGGAGGAAGCCTTAGAGAAGATAGAGCGATTTAGAGACCTAAATCACCATGCAAAGCTCCGCGTGCACAAGCTAAAAGGAAAATTGAGAGATTTCTTCAGCTTTTCTATTACCTACTCACACAGGGTAGTCTTTACCTACGAAGCTGAGAACGAGGTAGTTTTTATTGCGATTGGCGATCACACTATTTATAAATAGATATTAAAAAACCGCCACGCTTGTAAGGCGGGCGATCAGGGTGGGACACGAGGAAACGCTAGCGTTTCCTCGTGTCCCCCTGGGCAGAGCGTCACGGCTCATTGCGGCGGGGGCTGGACTCTGCGAAGACCCGGCTCCACCACTTCAAGCCCCTAGGCGTGCGCGGCACCGGCCAGGGCAGCGACCGAGGAAACCAGTTACGGACCCACCACTGCAGCCGCGGCAACGCGTTCTCACGCAATCTACCGCCAAGGTACAACAGTCCCTTGATGAAGAAAAACGTGAGCGTCAGCCAGGCGAGGCCAGAACTCATGGCATACACGAAAAGCTTCGCGTTCATCTTTTCTGCAAAGCAGGCTGCAGTGCCACCACACTTCATCATCTCTTCCATGTCAACAAGGAGAGCGACAAGAAACACGGTAAGGTTGATGACAACAGCGAGAAGGAGGGCTACGAAATTTGCCACTTTGTACTCCTTTGGGGCGACATGCCCCTGTCTGGCGTGCATTATACCACACTTTCAATAAAAATCGACTGTCTCCTTCCCGACCACCCCTGGCATTTTTTCACACGCTCCGACATCAAAAGCGTCCTATGGGCATGTGCCCCTCGCGAATGCTCAAAATATGCCAAGGGTGGTCGAGGTTCCTGTTATTCGTGTCTCACTCTGTACATTCGATTTCTACCTTCTTTACTTCGCCACCATCCTCCTATATAGTATGAGGACTCATGAATGCTCGGCTCGTGCCGGGCATTCTTCGTGAGACGTTTGTGTATCAACATTATTTATAACTATTATTTACCTATGTTTGACCTCAAAGTTATCAATGCCGTCCTCGACGAAATGGAGCAGGAACGTGGCATTGCTCGTGAAAAAATGATCGACGCGATCGAGCAATCTCTTGCCACCGCGTACAAAAAAGAATTCGGCAAGCGTGGCCAGGTTATTACCTGTACCTTCGACCTCTCGACTGGCGCAACCACCTTCAAGCAAATCAAGACGGTGGTTGATGAAAGCATGCTGAAGCCTGAACTTGCCCCTGGCGAGGAGGAAACCGAGGAGGAAGTCGTTGAAGAAGGTGACACGCGCGTGCGTTTTGACGAAGAAAAGCACATCATGATCCAGACTGCGCGCATGATCAAAAAAGATGTACAACTCGGTGAAGAACTCATCTTCCCACTTGAAGCTCGTGATGACTTCGGCCGCATTGCCGCCCAAACCGCCAAGCAGGTCATCGTGCAAAAAATCCGTGAAGCTGAGAAGGAGTCGGCTCTTGCTGAATTTGGAAAAAAGGCTGGTGACATTGTCATCGGTCATGTTCAACGTTTCGAACGAGGCAACCTCTACGTCGATCTAGGAAGAGTGACGGCGATCATGCCCTACGAGGAACAAATCCCTGGTGAACGATACAAACCAGGCGAAAGAATTCGCGCCCTCCTCTTGGCTGTCGAAGAAACGTCTCGCGGTATTTTCCTCAAACTTTCTCGATCACACCCAGATTTTCTCGCTGGTCTCTTTGCGATCGAAGCACCTGAGCTTGAAAGCGGTGCTATCGAAGTAAAAGGTGTCGCACGTGAAGCAGGTGCACGATCAAAGATCGCCGTACACGCCCATGATCAACATATTGATCCGGTAGGATCACTCGTCGGACAACGAGGAGTCCGAGTCTCAACCGTCATGAGTGAGCTCGGAGGCGAAAAAATTGACATCATCGAATGGTCAAGTAACCCAAAGAGTTTTATCGAAGACGCACTCTCACCCGCACAAGTAGTAAAAGTCACCATTATCAGTGAACCAAACACTGAAACCGGTGACCGCGGTCACGCGACTGCTGAAGTTGCTCCTGATCAGCAATCGCTCGCCATCGGACGTGGCGGTCAAAACGTCCGACTCGCCGCCAAGCTTACCGGCTGGAAGATTGATATCGTATCAACACAAAGTGGTGACGCACTTGCCGAAGCGGACAGTACCGGTGCAGTCGAACTTGACGCTGATACTGACTCAGAGTTCGGCAGTGACGAAGACGTACTTGAGAATGAAGACGCCACCACTACAAAACCGTCTCTTCCCGAAGAAGACGAGACGACCGCTGACCGAGACACGGCGCCGGATTCTGAAGAATTTGATGAAATAGACACCCCGGAAGAAGCTGAAGCTCTAGTTGCCGAGGAAACCGCAGCGGCTGAAGAACAAGTAACACCAGAGGAAAAATAATAGCCCTACGTAACGTACTTTTCTATGAATCTTCTTCATGATATTGCACCAGGAACTCGCGATGAGATGAACGTCATCGTCGAAATTCCTAAATTCTCAAAGAACAAATACGAAATCGATAAAGCAACCGGGATCATCGCGCTCGATCGCGTCATGCACTCAGCACAAGACTATCCATTTGATTACGGATTTGTCCCCCAAACCCTCTTTGACGACGGTGATGCGCTCGACGTCGTACTCATAACTACCTACCCACTCGCCCCTGGCATTCTCGTCAAAGCCCGGCCAGTCGCTATCATGGAGATGGTCGACGGGGGAGAGCGGGACGATAAGGTCATCGCTGTCCCGGTTGATGATCCTCGTATGGACGATATCCACGATCTTAATGACCTCAACTCACACTTTCAGAAAGAGATGACGCACTTCTTTGAAACCTACAAAAAAGTACAGAACAAAGAAGTCTCAATTGGATCCTGGCTTGGAGCAGTCAAGGCCAAAGAAGCGTTTGATCGAAGTCGTGACCTCTACACAAAAGCACATACTGCATAGCACTCAACACAAAACTGTGTATACCCCTCTCTAGGATACCCTCCGAAAGAGGGGTATACTTTTATCCATGAACGGCACGTTTGTTTCTTTTGTACTTTTGCTCATCGCAGCACTTCCGAATGCGCTTTCGGCACAGACATCCACACCAAGCGCCCTTGCGTGTCCTGCTGATGCTTTTGTTTGTGCTGACGGAACAGTCGTCGAACGCTCTGGTGCCGATTGCTCATTTCGTTGTCCAGTCTCCTCAGAGCCAATCCTGAGCACGACATCACCAACGCAAGTTCCTCCATCAAACCTCAACCGACCTCTCAGTCTTGAGAAGCCCCTATCACCAGAACGTCAGCAGCGCGTTATCAACCTCGCTGCGAACATGAGTAACCGTCTTGATGCCGTCGTCGCTCGATTTTCACTCATTGCCGAACGACTTGATCTACGACTCACCAAAATCGAAAGCACGGGTGTCGCCATGACTGCCGCCCGCAATCAACTACAAACCGTTGAGACCCGCCTCGCTGAGCTCACCACACTCCTTGCTGATATCGATATTCGAGTCGTTCAAGCCACGACGAGCGCTACCCCGTACCGTGATTGGCTCCTCCTTAGTGAACGCTACAATGAACTCGCACGAAAGACCCGTCAACTACAGCAAGATCTTCGTACCGTTATCCTGCTTGCCCAAAATCCACCGGTCGTCGCTCAACCCGCGCAATAACCATACCTATGGAATCAACGAATGAACCAAACTTAGAGGGGGTAACCATGAAAATGCCGAAGCGCAGTAAACTTGATCCGACGCTTCCCACTCCTCCAAATACACTCATGATTACTCTCTTGTTGGCGGCACTTAGCCTTATTTTCATCGGGTTATTCTTTTGGTATTTCAGCGCAAATACTGCCCCAGTTGTTGAACCGATATCCCTTCGACCAACCCCTGAAATGAATAATGAACCAGAAAGTGCGACCGCTGAGGCAGAAACGTCATACTTCGGTGCCATGGCCACCTCTGACGAACTTGATCTCATCGCAGCTGATCTCGAAGGAACCATTCTTGATACCCTCGTGACTGAACTACCTCAAATCACCGCCGAACTCACGGACTCTCGTACGGAATAACGACGGGGCACTACGGTTGCATTTCTTCAATATATCCGTACACTAGCGACACTATGTCACAACACGAACATCACCATCATGCTATTGATTTTACTACCGCCTTCACTGTTACCGAGGAACCGGAGTCACAGGTAAAAATCGTTGGAGAAATCCCCTTTGCAGAGCTCGAGCACGAACGAAGTGCTGCGATTAAAAGTCTTGGCGCAAATGTTGAACTCGATGGCTTCCGAAAAGGTCACGTACCAGAGGCAATGCTCGTCAAACACCTTGGCGAAATGCACATTCTTGCTGAAATGGCTGAACGCGCGATCCATCATATGTATCCTCATATCGTTGAGGCACATAAACTCGACCCAATCGGACACCCGAAGGTAGAGATCACCAAGATTGCCCCAGGCAACCCTCTCGGCATTGCTCTCACAGTCGCTGTACTTCCTCGTATCACGCTCACGGACTACAAAGCAACCGCAAAGAAGCTCAATGCAGAAAAGCCAAGTAGTGAAGTGACCGACGAAGAAGTCCAGGCACAAATCGACGAAATCCGTCGCCAAAAACTCGCCTACGAACGGCTACAAGCCAAAGCCAAGAAACGTGCCGAAGCCGAAGAAGCAAAAAAGAAACTAGGCGACGACGCTCTCCCAACGCCAGAAACTATCGAAGAACCTGAGACCGACCTCGCTAACACACCACTCCCTGAACTTACTGACGACTTTGTGGCTGGACTTGGTCAACCTGGACAATTTACCAATGTTGCTGACTTTACCGCTAAAGTCCGAGAACACGTCGCGATCGAGAAGGAACGCAGTGTCAAAGCCTCACATCGAGCTACTCTCACTGACGCAATCATTACCGAGACTACATTCACTCTTCCTCGTATCCTCATTGAATCAGAACTCCACCAGATGTTTGCGCAGATGGAAGATGATCTCGCTCGTTCAAACCTAAAGATCGACGACTACCTTTCCCACATTAAAAAAACGAAGGATGACCTAAAAACCGAGTGGACGCCAGCTGCCGAGAAGCGTGCCCGACTGCAACTTATCTTGAACGAAATTGCGAAAGCAGAGAACATCACTCCAAAACCAGACATTCTCGAAGAACGCGTGTCCGCACTCCTCAATGAGTATAAAGATGCTGATCCGTACCGAGTACGCGTCTACGTCGCCTCAGTCCTCACCAACGAACTCGTCCTTGAAATGCTTGAGGGGGTAAAGTAGTGTGAAAATAGAAAAGCCGCGGCGACGCCGCGGCTTTTCTATTATGCTAGCCGATATAACTGATTTCTGCTACCATGCGACCATACCGCCATAACCGACTGAGGCTCGTGCTGACCTGAGCCACCTACCAGATAACTGATACAATATGTCTCACAAAGAATCCCTACCCACAAGCAATTACCTCGTCCCCATGGTGATCGAAAAGACCCAAGGCGGGGAACGTGCCTTTGACATTTACTCACGCCTCCTTAAAGAGCGCATCATCTTCGTCACCGGACCGATTGAAGATCACATGGCCAATCTAATCGTGGCTCAGCTGCTCTTCCTTGAGGCCGAAGATCCAAAGAAAGACATCTACCTCTACATCAACTCACCTGGTGGTAGTGTGACCGCTGGTCTCTCGATCATCGATACAATGCACCACATCAAGCCTGACGTGGCGACCGTCTGCGTCGGTCTCGCGGCGTCGATGGGATCACTCATTCTCTCCCAGGGCGCGAAAGGAAAACGCTTCGTTCTTCCGAACGCCGAAATCATGATCCACCAGCCATCAGGTGGCGCGTATGGACAAGCGTCTGACATCGACATCACCGCCAAGCACATCTTGAAAACACGCGATCGCTTGAACAAGATGCTTGCCAAAGCTACTGGTCAAAAACTCCAAAAAATTGAGCAAGATGTCGACCGCGACTTCTTCATGGATGCCGAAGAAGCAAAAGTCTACGGCCTCGTCGACAAGGTGTACAACTAGTCTCATTTCAACTTTCTAAAACCCCGGGCTCAACCACACCGCTCCCGGGGTTTTACATACCTCCATTCCTCTGGTATGGTAGAAGCAGCCGGGATTGACTGATATTTATCCGACATAATGACTTTGCCATGCTGTACACTCTCATTGGAGGGGCACTCGTGGTCGGGGTCGCTGCTGGCTACTACTTCCGCTACCTTCACGCCCTTTCAAAAAAGCGATCGATCGAAATTGACATTAAAGAAAAAATAATCGACGCTGAGAAACGAGCCATTGATATCATCGAAAAAGCAGAGGCAAAAGCAGCCGCTCTCGAACTCGAAACCAAAACTGAACTGAAAAAGCAGGACGAATTACTAACCGAAAAAGAACGTCATCTCCTCAAACGAGAGGAGCTCCTTGATAGTCGTCAAATTGACCTTGATAGCAAACGAGAAGAGCTGCAAGGAAAAGTAGTTGAAATTAAAGCGATCAAAACTCAGCTCGATGAACGTCGCGCTGAGATTGAAAAAAATATCGAGAAGGCAGCGCAAATGACCCAAGCTGATGCCTACGCTCACGTCGTTGCAACGATGGAGAAAGCCTACGCGGAGGATCTCCGCGCACGCTTTGAGAAACTCCAGCGAGCTGGTGAAGAGGCGTATGAAGAAAAAGCAACCAATCTTCTCCTTGCTGCGATTCATCGTGTCGGCAACAACATCCCATCAAACGTCATGACCGCTCACGTTGAGATCCCAAGCGATGATCTTAAGGGCAAAGTCATTGGCAAGGAGGGGCGAAATGTCCGTGCCTTTGAGCGTGCCACTGGCGTCGATGTGCTCGTTGATGAAACTCCAGGGTACATAGTTCTTTCATCGTTTGACCCAATCCGTCGAGAGATTGCTCGGGTCGCCCTCGAAAACCTCCTCAAGGATGGCCGGATCCAACCCGCAAAGATCGAAGAGATGGTGGAAGCTGCTCGCAAGGAAGTCGCAACCACCGTGCGCAAAATGGGCGAGAAAGCCACCTACGAGGCCAACGTCCCTAATCTGCATCCCGACCTCGTCATGATGCTTGGTCGTCTCCACTTCCGCACCAGTTATGGTCAAAATGTTCTCTGGCACTCTGTCGAAATGGCGCATATTGCCGCGATCATTGCTGAAGAAGTTGGTGCCGATGTCGCCGTCGCACGCGCTGGAGCTCTCCTCCACGATATTGGAAAGTGTGTCAGTCATGAAGTTGCTGGTACCCACGTCGAAATCGGTATTCGTATCCTCGAGAAATATGGTGTTGATCAGAGCGTCATCCTCGCGATGCGCGCACACCACGAGGAGTACCCGTACGAAACTCCCGAATCAATCATCGTACAAGTCGCTGATGCGATCTCAGGTGGACGACCTGGTGCGCGCCGCGACTCTATCGAAAACTACATCAAACGTCTCTCCGATCTTGAATCAATCGCGACAACGCTCGCTGGTGTTGAGAAGGCCTTCGCCATTGCTGCTGGTCGAGAAATCCGTGTTCTCGTCAATCCAACGACCCTCACCGACTTCGAAACACAGGCACTCGCCCGCACCATTGCGACAACGATTGAATCAAAACTACGCTATCCAGGTGAAATTAAAGTGCACGTCATCCGCGAAACGCGCGTCGTGAGCTACGCTCGCTAAAATCAGTACGACACAGAAATAGAAAAATGGAAGACGTGGCAGTAGAATAAGCTTGCTATATAATACTGGTATGCCACTTTATCGGCGCAGTGTATGATTGCATCATCCACCATCAATTAATCGCACAAAACGTAACACTCATTTCTATGAATAAAGCAGATATCATCAGCAAGGTCCACGAGGTTCTCGGAACAACAAAGGCCGACGCTGAACGAGCCGTTGATACTGTGTTTGGTAGTATCGAATCAGCTATGAAGAATGGTACCGCGGTATCAGTAGCAGGATTCGGTATCTTCGAAGCGAAGCTCCGCGCAAAGCGAGAAGCACGAAACCCACGCACTGGTGAAACCGTCACTGTCCCAGCAATGCGTGTACCAAAATTCCGAGCAGCCAAGGCACTCAAGGACGCGGTAAAGTAATACTCCCAATCGTTGCGGCATCACCGCGCGCCCACATCGGGCCGCGGTGATGTTTATTTTATTATGTAAATGCCAAAATTTATCAAAAGTAAACAGCTAGGCTTTACGTAGTAGAAAGCATACTTAGCTAAGTCAGGCGAATGTAAATGGTGGTCTGACTACTCAACGTAAATGACTTATCGACTACCAGTAAATTAGAATAAATTAAGACTATCTCATGCCCTTATGTAAGAGTAAAGTCATTTGTGATCAAGAGCCAACTGTAAAACGCTTGATAGGGAAAACATTATGAATTTCGGTAGCTTCTGTACATAATTCATCGGACATGGAGATGGTATCAATGCAAATAAGCCAATACAGGAATTGTTGTAATAGCAAAAAAGGCTACCCAAATAGATACAGTAACCTTATCCATGAGCGTTTGCTCATAAAGTATTAAAACTAAATCATTTATTACCGGGAAAGCCTGGGATTTTTTGGAATGAAGGATTCACTAGAAGTAATAAGGGGGTGGCTCAGAAAAAACTCGATCCAAAAACTTTATATCACCTCATTGAATGCAGCCTTTTTTATAGTAACTAAATGCTGTCATATTCATTAATTTTGGATGTACCTGTAAACTTATACAATGGATAAAACAACTCGGAAGCAAAAGCTAGGGTCATCGTTTTTTATATGTCTTTTTTGCGGAATCACCCTACTCCTCACAGCTTTTGATATTATCCCCAAATCAGTCCAGATGGACTCAACACCGACATGGATTCTCGCCGTAATGGGGATAATGTTCATCACTGCAAGTATTGCGCTACGAGGTCTTAATTTTCATAATTATCTTGTCTCTAATGGTATTGGTTTTACACTTATCATACTTTCCTACTTCATACTACTTTGGATTGCCATTGGTCCAGGTGAGAGAGATTTTGGGGGAATAGATCCTATTCATGGCCGGTTGCTATTCGGAGTCGGGGTTATCTTATTTTTTGTTTTAGGGATGTGGTCATTAAAAAAACTACTTCAAAGGCAACGAGTGCTTGTATTAATACTTATAATGTTGTTATTTTCAATGGTTGCAATGTGGTATTGGTGGAGTGATAATCTTCCACTCTTAACCCAGGTAGATGCTCCTCAAGGTATACCAAGTACTCAAATTGCTAGCAGCACATTAGAATTTTTAACATTCAAAGAAGCTACGAATTTTCCCTTTAAGAATCCACGATCTTTAGCATTTGATAGCGAGGGAAACATGTATGTTAGTGAGAGTTATAAGGGTGTCGGATCTCACTCACGTATTCTTAAATTTAATGCGGATGGGCAGCTGCTTGGTTGGTGGGGTAAAGGGAGTGAGACATCTGGTTGGCACTCCTCATCGAGCAAAGAAAGGCACGTTGGCATCGGGAGAGATCCAGGCGAATTTATCTACATAATGAGAATTTTTTTTGACAAAAATGGGTTCATGTATGTAATTGATCGTGGTACTTTTTACGGTCAATCGGATTCAGCTCATAAGGTCGACATAGATGTGATTCATCGATTCTCAATAGATGGCGTTCATACAGGATATCTATATGATATACATCTTGGATGGCAACCTCAAATTAACATCAGTACTAATACTCACTCCTTGCTCCAGGATCCATCTTGTATTACAAGCAATGAAAATACTCTATTCATTGGAAGTTACTCTGAAAACAAGTTATATGAATTAACACTTCCAAATGGAGTATTTAAACGTTGGTTTGGTAAGAGTGGCGATACTGAATTTGGATGGCACGAAAGGCATGGACTAGCTATTCCGGCGCCTTACTATGGATCTGAAATAGGAACATTTAATGGTCTCATTGATTGCGAATATTCAGGCAGTGACTTATGGATTGTCAGCTATAACAGCGACCCTGTTATAGGAACATATTCATACAAATCTGGAGAGTACATTGACGGCTATTATCATTCCAACGGTCATAAACCTCAAGAACTAATTATCGACAAGCATCAAAACGTTATATTTTCTGACAACTACGAGGGATCAATCAAAATATTTGACCCTAGTAAACGGTTAATCGGGAAATTACAACTGGGACCCGGTGGAAATTATTTTGCGGTAGGTGATTTTGCACTTAATGCACAAGGTGAGGTCTTCTTCATAGAACAACAACGTCAAAAAGTCTTTAAACTCACTTATAAAAAAGGGTCTGGCCCAGATTAGCTCACGTTAATCTAGCAATAGACAGACTCAATTGAGAAAGCAGTAGAAAATATTAGGTTTTTGCTTTGCTGGATAAACTACCTCGGTATGAATATGCTAGGAAAAAACGTGTTAAACGATGTGAGTCGAGATTTTCAAATGAGATACACAGCGCTCAAGTTGTAATCTCACTACATTACAGGTAAAAAACTTTTGTGCACAGTGCACAAAAGTTTTTCTTTTCAGTAGGTGTTACACTATAGGTGTAGCGGAGGTAATACGCTATGTGGAAATACAAAGGTATTCCTCGCTATTTCCCATCACATATAGTAAAAGCCCCTTCAGCCAAGGGGCTTTTACTTTTCTGCTCATTTTGCTACCATCTCACAATATTCCATAATTATTTCACCGTGTTTACCACTATCATCAATGACTGTAAGGACGATAATGCTCGCGGCCGCCAAGAGAGTCGTCTTGCTTCGCTCGGCGCGACTGGCCTCTCTTTTGTCGGGGTCGAGAGTGATCTTGAGGCCGGCATGCAGCTCATTGATATGCTTGATGCGACCGAAGGTCGACGAGGACTCATCCTCGTCAACGTTGCCCCCCGAGGTGGACACACCACTACGTGGGAGAATGGCACGCCGTTTGGCTATTTCTGGTACAAGGACACGCTCGTCGTCGCTTCCGTCGATGGCTATACCCTCTCCGCGGTGAAGCAGTTGGGGCTCATAGATGAAATAGCACTCCTTGATACCCACACCGCTGCCGCCACGATGCAGCAGGCAGGCTTCATTTCTGAGAGCGCCGCCAGGCAGATTCCTTCGACACAGTTCCGTAGCTTTGATTTTATTCCACGAGCGGGCATGTTCCTTCTTGCTGGTCATTCCCTCCCCACCGAGCCGTATCGCTTAGATGCAATTGTCGCTCTCCCACCAGCAATCTGGCAC
>JACCDR012554588.1_pt1 | contig 11772 bp, 9 predicted proteins | sample 7446431 | NCBI WGS metagenome assembly JACCDR01 (sample SAMN15323443, study PRJNA562643) | freshwater metagenome | isolation source: river surface water | place: USA:Blue River Watershed | collected 2017-08-17
AGCAGCTCGCCCATCTCCTGGGGAACCCTCGCTTGCCAGACCCGAAAGCCTGCGATAGCGTTTCAGAAAGCGCTTTCAGACGTCGTGAAGGCCTGTGCGCCGGGGTCCGCCCCGGTGTCCCTCCACCGCACCTCTGGACGCTGAAGATGAAGTCACTCCGCCTGGCAAGGTTCGTGGTCGGCCTGGTCGCCTGTGTTGGCGCCTTGACCGTGCGCGCTGCCGTGCTGCCGATGGGCGCCGGCTCGATCGCCGACACGGTCAACCCCGCCGGCTACGGCTGCGTCATCGACTACGGCTACTGGATCCACAGCGCCGGCGTCGTGAAGCCCGGCATCGCCGGCTGCGACCCGCTGGGTGACGCGAACGGCGTCCCGGTCGGCACGCCGACGAAGATCTACCCGCAGCTCGTCGGCCCGGCGGCGGCACGGCCGACGGCCACGCACCGCTGGTGGGGCATGGTGCCGTTCTACGGCGAAGGCCAGGTCGGGGGCAGCGGCGCGGGCTACCTGACAGCCGACCCGATCTACGCGCGCGTCAGCAACCGCGGCCTGCGCGTGCTGGGCCTGCCGAACGGCCTGCGCACGACCGACGCCAACCAGTTCCAGTACCCGATCCCAGGCCCGTCGTCCGAGGTGTTCGACGGCATCGCCATCGGCAACACGCTGCACAGCAGCATGAACGCCTTCATGAAGGACAGCAGCGACGGCAGCATCACCGTCGAGTGGCGCTCCGGCGCCACGCCGGTGATGGAAGCGACGCTGGTGCACGGCTCGCCCTACGTCTACTTCGAGGTCTACTCCGGCACGCCGGTGATCCGCACGAAGGCCGCGGCCGGTGGCGAAAAGGGCGTGTTCCTGCAGGCCGGCAACACGCTGGGCGTGTGGACGAACGTGGCCAGCATCCGCAACCACTTCATGATCGTCGGCGACGGGGCCACGACCTTCACCAACCCGACGGCCGCAGAGACGTCTTTCGACCCGGCCAACAAGCGCTTCACGCTGGTCTGGCTGCCGGTGTCGGGCACCGGATCGCCCACGTCGGCCATGATCAGCGAGTTCCAGCAATACGCGCTGAACCGCGTCGCCAGGGTCCGCATCGACCATGCCGTCGACCCGGCCACGCAGGCCGTGACGGTGACGCACGACTATCTCGACACCAGCGGCGCCGCTGTCACCACGATGGCCGGCCTGATGCCGCTGCAATGGAAGCGCACGACCCATCCGCTCGGCACCTACAAGACGCGCAGCGCGCGCGGGGTGATCCGCTTCACGCCCACCCAGCGCTTCGACTACCGCATGCCTTTCGTCGGCGTGCTGCCGACGCTGCCCAACCAGCTCTCCCCGGCCGACGAGACCCGGCTGCGCGCGCTCGTCAGCGAGTTCGTCGGCGCCGGCCCGGCGTCGTGGAATGCCAAGCGGGACACCTACTGGTCGGGCAAGGCCTACGGCAAGGTGGCCGAGGTGGCGGCCATCGCGCGCAGCCTGGGCATGACGGCCGAAGCCAGCACGATGATCAACTGGCTGAAGAGCGAGTTGCAGGACTGGTTCAGCGCCGGCAGCACCTCCGTGCCCGACAAGACCAAGTACTTCTCATACGACCGTGACTGGGCCACGCTGCTGGGCTTCGAGGAATCCTTCGGCGCGCAGCAGCAGCTCAACGACCACCACTTCCACTACGGCTACTTCATCCGCGCGGCCGCCGAAGTCTGCCGCGTCGACGCCAGCTGGTGCGGCGCCAGCGCCTACGGCCCGGTGATCGAGATGCTGATCCGCGACTTCGCCGCCGGCCGCGACGACCCGCTGTTCCCCTACCTGCGCAACTTCGACCCGGCCAACGGTTTCTCGTGGGCTTCGGGGCACGCCAACTTCGCGCTCGGCAACAACAACGAGTCGACGTCCGAAGCCGCCAACGCCTACGGCGCCGTCATCCTGTACGGCCTGATCACGGGCAACCAGACACTGGTCAACCGCGGCATCTACCTGCACGCCTCCACGACCAACGCCTACTGGGAGTACTGGAACAACCTCGACGCCTTCCGGGGCGTGGGCGGGGACCACAACAACTTCCCCACCGGCTACAACAAGCTGGCGACCTCGATCATCTGGGGTGCCGGCGGCGTGTTCTCCACCTGGTTCAGCGGCGCCACGGCGCACATCCTCGGCATTCAGGGGCTGCCGCTGAACCCGCTGGTGCTGCACATCGGCCAGCACCCGGACTACCTGAACGCGTACGTCACGCTCGGCCTGTCGCAGTCGTCGAACGGCCAGCCCAGCGGCCTGCCGCCCGGGCAGTGGACAGACATCTGGTGGAACATCCTGTCGATGACCGACGCCCAGCGCGCGATCAACGACTTCGACGGCGTCAACCTCAACTACACGCCCGAGGAAGGCGAGACCAAGGCCCACACCTTCCACTGGATCCAGGCCTTCAGGGCGCTGGGGCAGGTCGAGTCGGGCAAGGGCACGTTGACGGCCGACTATCCCGCCGCGGTGGCCTTCAAGAAGAACGGGCTGATCACCTACCTGGCCTACAACCTCGGCAGCAGCCCGGTGCGCGTGACCTTCTCCGACGGCATGGCGCTGAACGTGCCGGCGCGGACCCTGGGCACCAAGCGCACCGGCGACACGCCAGACCCGATCGGCGGCACCGACGCCCAGCCGCCCACGACACCCGGCACCCCCAGCGCCAGCCGCGTGACGGCCACCACCGCAACGCTGGTCTGGGCCGCATCGACCGACAACGTCGCCGTCACCAGCTACCTCGTGACCACCGCCGGCCTCACGCGCGCGACGGCCACGCCCGGCATCGACCTCAGCGGCCTGGCACCGGGCACACAGTACCCGGTGTCGGTGGTCGCGCTCGACGCCGCCGGCAACCGCTCCGGCGCGAGCAGCGGCTTCTTCGCGACGCCCGCGGCGCCCGACACCCAGGCGCCGTCCGCGCCCGGGGCGCCGGTGGCCAGCAATGTCACCAGCAGCAGCGCGACGCTGAGCTGGGCGGCCAGCACCGACAACGTCGGTGTCAGCGGCTACGAAATCAAGGTCGGCATCAACACGCTGACGAGCGTGGCGCCGACGCTGCCGCTCACCGGCCTCGTGGCGTCGACGCCCTACCCGGTGGAAGTGCGGGCGCTCGACGCCGCCGGCAACCGCTCGGTGGCCAGCACCGGCAGCTTCACGACACCGGCGGCGCCGTGCACCAGCAACTGCCCGGGCCCGCTGCCCGCCGGCTGGACGGGGCAGGACATCGGCAACCCCACGCCGGGCACCTCCGGCTTCACGAACGGCGTGTTCACCAGCAGCGCCTCGGGCAGCGACATCTGGGGCACGGCCGACAGCTTCCGGTTCATCCACCAGACGCTGAGTGGTGACGGCCAGGTGACGGCGCGCGTCAACGCGCTGGACCTGACCGACGCCTGGGCCAAGGCCGGGGTGATGATGCGCGCGACCCTGGCCAGCAACAGTGCGAACGTGCTGGTGGCTGTCACCGGCAGCAATGGCGTGGCTTTCCAGCGCCGGATCAGCTCCGGCGGCAGCAGCAGCCACAGCGCCGGGCCGGCGGCACCGGCGCCGTACTGGGTCCGCGTCGTGCGCCAGGGCAACCTCTTCACCGCCTTCGCGTCGGCGGACGGCACGGCTTGGTCGGCGATCGGCTCGCAGACCATCACCATGCCTGCCACGCTGTACGTCGGCCTGGCGCACACCAGCCACCGCAACGGCGTGCTCGGCAACGCGAGCTTCTCGAACGTCGTGGTGGCCGGCCCGACGCCGCCGCCGCCGCCACCGCCGCCGACCCCGACCGTGCGCTACGTCAAGCTGGAGGCGTTGTCCGAAGTGAACGGCGGTCCCTGGACATCGGTGGCCGAGTTCAATCTGCTCGACCCGAGCGGCGCAGTGATCCCGCGCGCCGGCTGGGTCGTCAGCGCCGACTCGCAAGCCAGCGGCTACCCGGCGGCCAGTGCCGTCGACGGCAACCCGTCGAGCCTCTGGCACACGCCCTGGTCGCCAAGCAACCTGCCATTGCCGCACAGCCTGGTCGTCGATCTCGGCAGCGCCCGGGCGATCGGCGGCTTCCGGTACCTGCCGCGGCAGGGCAGCAGCAGCAACGGCAGGATCGCCAACTGGCGCCTGCAGACCAGTGTCGACGGCATCGCGTGGGCCACCGCGGCGCAAGGCACGTTCCCGGCCACCAGCGCCGAGCAGACCGTGATGATCCCGCGTTGAAGCGTGGTCGACCGGCGCGGCCCGGGCTGTTAGGCTGAGGGCATGAACCCCCGCATCGACCTCCGCTCCGACACCGTCACCCAGCCCACCGCCGCGATGCGCGCCGCGATGGCGGCCGCGCCGGTGGGTGACGACCAGTACGGCGAAGACCCGAGCACCAACCGGCTGCAGGCGCGCTGCGCCGAACTGCTGGGCAAGGAAGCGGCGCTCTGGCTGCCCAGCGGCACGATGGCCAACCAGGTCGCCTTGCGCACGCTCACGCGCCCCGGCGACGAGGTGGTGGCCAGCCGCGAGAGCCACGCCGCGTGGCACGAGGCCGGCGGCGCGGCGGCCAACGCCGGGGTGCAGATCCACGAGATCGGGCAGGGCGGCTGGTTCAGCGCCGACCAGTTGCGCGCGGCCGTCAAGCCGCGCAACTTCTCGATCTTCCCGACCACGACGCTCGTGCAGGTGGAGAACACCCACAACCGCGCCGGCGGCGTCGTGGTGCCGCAGGCCGAGGTGCTGGGCATCTGCGCAGTGGCGCGGGAGCTCGGGCTGGCCTGCTTCCTCGACGGTGCCCGGCTGTGGAACGCGAGTGCAGCCAGCGGCCTGCCGCTGCATCACCTGGCAGACCCGTTCGACCTGGTGGCGGTGGCCTTCAGCAAGGGCCTCGGCGCGCCGGGCGGCTCGCTGCTGGCCGGCTCGAAAGCGCAGATCCAGATCGCCGACCGCCACCGCCGCCGCCTGGGCGGCGCGATGCGGCAGAACGGCATCTACAGCGCGGCCGCGCTGCACGCGCTGGACCACCACCTGGGCCGCCTGGCGGAGGACCACGCCAACGCGCGGCTGCTCGCCGAGCGGCTGGCCGCCAGCGCCCCGGTGCAGCTGGACCTGGCCACGGTGCAGACCAACATCGTCGTCTTCCACCTGCCCGCGGCGGTGCCGATCGACGGCCCGACGCTGAGCGCGCGCGCCCGCGAGCACGGCGTGCTGGTCAACGCCTTCGGCCCGCGCACGGTGCGTGCGGTGACGCACCTCGACGTCAGCCGCGAGATGTGCAGCCGGGCCGCCGACGTGCTGGCGCAGCTGCTGGCCGGCTGAGCATGCACCGGCGCGGCCGATGACGGTCCGCGCGCGGCTCGCTCGTCGACACGGCTGAGCGCACCAATCGCGGGCTGTCGTGCCCCACGGGCAGCCCAGGGAGCTGGCCCCGATCTTGCACTCCGCACGGCAACGCAGTTGCCCGGTGCCCGCCGGCCTGCCATCCACCGTCGGAGCCCCCCGTGACACTCAGCAAGAGACAACTCCTGGCCACCACGCTCACCCTCGCGCTGGGCCTCGCCGCCGGCGCGGCCTCGGCGCAGACCGCGCTCGAGTCGGTGCAGAAGGCCAAGCTCGTGAAGATCGCCGTGCCGACGGACTTTCCGCCCTACGGCTTCGTCGGCACCGACCTGCAGCCGCAGGGGCTCGACATCGACATGGCGCGGCTCATCGCCACCAAGCTCGGCGTGCAGCTCGAACTGGTGCCGGTGACCAGCGCCAACCGCATCCCCTACCTGCAGACGAAGAAGGCCGACCTCGTGATCTCGACGCTGGGCAAGAACCCGGAGCGCGAGAAGGTCATCGACTTCACGGCGGCCTACTCGCCGTTCTTCCAGGCCATCTTCGGCGCCAAGACGCTGTCGATCAAGTCGCCGGCCGACCTGGCCGGCAAGAGCGTGGCGGTGACGCGCGGCGCGATCGAGGACCAGGAGCTGACGAAGATCGCCCCGCCCGGCACCGACATCAAGCGCTTCGAAGACAACAACGGCACCGTCTCGGCCTTCGTCTCCGGGCAGACGCAGCTGGTCGCCACCGGGGCCTCAGTGGCCGGCAACATGATGTTCCGCAACCCGCAGCTCGGCACCGAATTCAAGCTGCTGCTGAAGGACAGCCCGAACTTCATCGGCGTGGCCAAGGGCGAAGACGCCTTGCGCAGCAAGCTCAACGAGATCATTGCCGAGGCCAAGAAGAGCGGCGAGATCGACAAGGTGGCCGTCAAGTGGCTCGGCCGTCCGGCCGGCGAGCTGCCCGAGTGAAGCGGCGTTGATGCCGAAGCGCTGCCGCCCCGCTCGCGCCTGACCGGGGCCTGCATTGAGCTTCGACTTCTGGGCCGTGCTCGAGCAGTGGCCGCTGCTGCTGCGCGGCGTGGCCTGGACGCTCGGCTTGACGGCGGTGTCGGCCGTGTTCGGCGTGGCACTCGGCATCGCGTGCGCGTGGGCCCGCCTCGAAGGGGGCGCGTTCGTGCGCGTGGCAGCCGGCGTCTACATCGAGCTGGTGCGCAACACGCCGTTCATCGTGCAGCTCTTCTTCATCTTCTTCGGGCTGCCGGCGGCGGGCATCCGGCTCTCGCCGGAATGGGCGTCGATCATCGCGATGGTGGTCAACCTCGGCGCCTACGCCGCCGAGATCGTGCGCTCGGGCATCCAGGCCACGCCGAAGGGGCAGACCGAAGCGGGCCTGAGCCTCGCTCTCAGCCGCGCGCAGATCTTCCTGCACGTGGTGCTGCCGCCGGCGCTGCGCAAGGTGTGGCCCGCGCTCGTCAGCCAGATCGTCATCGTGATGCTCGGCTCGGCGGTGTGCGGGCAGATCTCCACCGAAGAACTGAGCTACGCCGCGAACCTGATCCAGAGCCGCAACTTCCGCGCCTTCGAGGCCTTTCTCATCGCCACCGCGCTGTATCTGGTGCTGTCGCTGCTGCTGCGGCGCGCGCTCAACTGGCTCGGCCCGCGCTTCCTGTTCGGGGGCCGGCGTGGTTGACTTCAGCCTCTGGGACATCAACCGCAACCTGCTGCTGGCAGCGCGCTGGACGGTGCTGCTCTCGCTGATCGCCTTCGTCGGCGGCGGGCTCGTCGGGCTGGCGCTGCTGGTGCTGCGCACCGGGCCGTCGCTGCTGGCGCAGCGGCTCGTGAGCGCCTACGTGCAGCTGTTCCAGGGCACGCCGCTGCTGATGCAGCTGTTCCTGGCGTACTTCGGGCTGGCCCTGTTCGGCTGGGACACCTCGGCCTGGTTCGCCGCCTCGCTGGCGCTCACGCTCTACAGCAGCGCCTTCCTCGCCGAGATCTGGCACGGCTGCGTGAAGGCCATTCCCAAGGGCCAGTGGGAGGCCGGCCAGAGCCTGGCGCTGAACTTCGGCGAACTGCTGCGCCACGTGATCCTGCCGCAGGCCACGCGCCTGGCGGTGGCGCCGACGGTGGGCTTCCTCGTGCAGGTGATCAAGGGCACGGCGTTGGCGAGCGTGATCGGCTTCGTCGAGCTCACCAAGGCCGGCACGATGATCACCAACGCCACCTTCAAGCCCTTCCTCGTCTACACCTGTGTGGCGCTGTTCTACTTCGCGCTCTGCTGGCCCATCAGCCACGGCGCGCGGGTGCTCGAAAGAAGACTGCATGCGCAATCCCGTTGAAGCCATCGAAGTTGCCCCGCCGGCCGTGCGCATCCAGGGGCTGCGCAAGAGCTATGGCAACAACGAGGTGCTCAAGGGCATCGACCTCGAGGTGAGCCCCGGCGAGGTCATCGCGATCATCGGCAAGAGCGGCTCGGGCAAGAGCACGCTGCTGCGTTGCATCAACGGCCTCGAGACCTTCCAGCACGGCAGCCTGACCGTGCAGGGCCAGCCGCTGAAGCACGACGACGCCACGGCGATGCGCGCGCTGCGCCAGCAGGTCGGCATGATCTTCCAGTCCTTCAACCTGTTTCCGCACCTCAGCGTCGGCCGCAACGTGATGCTGGCGCCGACGCTCGTGAAGAAGACGTCCGCGCCAGAAGCGCAGGCCCGCGCTCGTGCGCTGCTGCAGCGCGTGGGCCTCGGCGAGAAGTTCGACGCCTTCCCCGACCAGCTCTCCGGCGGCCAGCAGCAGCGCGTGGCGATCGCCCGCGCGCTGGCGATGGAGCCCGGCGTGCTGCTGTGCGACGAGATCACTTCCGCGCTCGACCCCGAACTCGTCGGCGAGGTGCTCGGCGTGGTCGAGAGCCTGGCCCAGGACGGCATGACGCTGCTGATGGTGACGCACGAGATGAACTTCGCGCGCAAGGTCAGCAACCGGGTGATCTTCATGCACCAGGGCCGGGTCCACGAGATGGGCCCGCCGGCCGCGTTGTTCGCCAGCCCGCAGACGGCCGAACTCAGGCAGTTCCTGTCGTCGCTGCACTAGGCGCAAGCTCGCCAGCGGCGACGCTTGCCCGCGCCGTACTACCATGGCCCTCGCACCGAAGCTCCAGACCCGCAACGTGGACGCCTACATCGTCATCGGCAACCCGAACACCCGCAAGTCCTCGCTCGTGCGCAGCCTCACCGGCTGCTTCAACCGCAGCGTGCGCGACATCCAGCCCGAGAGTGGCCGGCACCCGCTGCGCGTTTACGCGCGCACCGGCGCGCTGCAGGAGACGCGCACCGGCATCGACGACTTCATCGCCGAGGCCGCGCGCTCGCGCTGCGGCACGGTGCTGTGCTGCCTGTGGCCGTCGGCGCACCCGACCTTGCCCGAGCAGTGCCCCGACGCGCTGAGCTACATCGCCGGCTTCAGCGCCGCCGGCTGGCGGATCGTGGCGATCGCCGTGCTCGGCCAGAACGGCGGCTCGGTGCGTTCACCGAACCTGCGCCAGTTCCCGCTGGCGCCGACCGAGCCGATCAACGCCACTGCCCGCGCCGTGCGGGCGCACTTCGGCTGGGCCTGAACGCCGCTTCAGGCCGGGTCGACGCGCCCGCGCTGGGCCTTCACTTCCGCGCGCTGGCCCTTGGCCTGGAGCCGCCGGCGCTTCGACGCCATCGTCGGCTTCGTCGGTCGGCGCGGCACCGGCGGCGTGGCAACGCTGTCGACCATCTCCTGCAGGCGCTGCAGCGCGGCGGCCTGGTTCATCGGCAGGCTGCGGTGGTCCTGCGCCTTGATGATCACCACGCCTTCGGCCGTGATGCGCTGGTCGTGCAGCGCCAGCAGCCGCGCCTTCACGCCCTCGGGCAGCGACGAGGCATGCACGTCGTAGCGCAGGTGCACCGCGTTCGACACCTTGTTGACGTTCTGCCCGCCGGCGCCCTGCGCGCGGATCGCGCTGAAGGCCACCTCGTTCGGGTCGACGATCGGCGGTTTCATCGCGCGGCGGACGACCAGAACGGGCCGGTCACGACGGCGGGCCGCTAGTCGGCGCTGCGCACCGGCACCCGGCGCGCCAGCGCGCACATCAGCTCGTAGCCGATCGTGCCGGCCGCCTGCGCCACCTCGTCGATCGGCAGCACCGTCGCCCGGCCTTCGCGCTGCGGGCCGTGGCCCCAGAGCGTGACCTCGCTGCCGACGCCGGCCCCGGGAACCGGCGTCAGGTCGACCGCCAGCATGTCCATCGACACGCGGCCCACGGTGCTGCTGCGCACGCCCTCCACCAGCACCGGCGTGCCGGTGCCGGCGTGGCGCGGGTAGCCGTCGGCATAACCGCAGGCGACGATGCCGATGCGCAGGGGGCCGCTGGCGACGTAGGTGCTGCCGTAGCCCACCGCGTCGCCTGCCTGCAGGTCCTGTGTGGCGATGAGCTTCGAGCGCAGCGTCATCGTCGGCTGCAGGTCCCAGTGGTGGATGTCCTGGGCCGGGAAGTCCGGCGCGCTGCCGTAGCTCAGGATGCCGGCACGCACCCAGTCGGCACGAACGGCCGCGTCGGCGGCGTGGCGCAGCGTGGCGGCGCTGTTCGCGAGCGAGCGTTCGCCGGGCAGGTCGTGCGTCGCGGCGCGGAAGGTGGCGACCTGCGCGGCGAGGCCGTGGCGGCTGTCGGCATCGGCGTCGGCGTTCGCGAAGTGCGTCATCAGCGTGATCTCGTCGACCTGCGGCAGCGCATTCAGCCGCGCCCAGGCCGCGCGGAAGGCGTCGGGGCGGAAGCCGAGCCGGTTCATGCCGCTGTTCATCTTCAGGAACACGCGGTGCGGCTCCTGCGTCTTGTGCGCCGCCAGCCAGTCGATCTGCGCCGTGTCGTGCACCACATGCCAGAGCTTGAGCCGCGAGCAGAGCTCCAGGTCGCGCGGCGAGAAGCAGCCTTCCAGGAGCAGGATCGGGCCGCGCCAGTCGAGCGCGCGCAAGCGCTCGGCCTCGTTCAGGTCGAGCAGCGCGAACCCGTCTGCGCGCTGCAGGCCGGGGAAGGCGCGCTCGATGCCGTGGCCGTAGGCGTCGGCCTTGACGACGGCAAACACCCGGGCGTCGGGCGTGGCAGCACGGGCCCGCGCCAGGTTGTGCGCCAGTGCGCCGGTGTGGACGATGGCTTCGATCGGGCGTGGCATCTTGCAGCCCATTCTGCCAGCCGCCGGCGCCCGGATTTCACCATTCGGGAGCGCCATCCCTGCGTGCTATAACCCGCTGCCCCTGGAGGAGACAGACAGAAACCGGTGCCCGCGCAGGCGCCCGCTGCGTGCGAGACGGATGAAAAAAGGTTTCTCGACGATCATGTCGGCGCAGTTCTTCAGCTCGCTGGCAGACAACGCACTCCTGGTGGCCGCCGTCGAGTTGTTGCGCATCAACCAGGCACCCGCCTGGCAGGTTCCGGCGCTGGCGCCGATGTTCGCCTTCTTCTACGTGGTGCTGGCGCCCTTCGTCGGCGCCTTTGCCGACGCGCTGCCCAAGGGCAGGGTGATGTTCATATCGAACGCCATCAAGATCGTCGGCTGCCTGATGATGCTGTTCGGCACGCACCCGCTGCTGGCCTATGCGGTCGTCGGCCTCGGCGCGGCGGCGTATTCGCCGGCCAAGTACGGCATCCTCACCGAATTGCTGCCGGCATCGCAGCTCGTCAAGGGCAATGCCTGGATCGAGGCGCTGACGGTGTCGTCGATCATCCTCGGCGTGGTGCTCGGCGGGCAGCTCATCGGCCCGCGGCTGTCGCCGTTGCTGCTGGGCCTGGACATGCCGATGGTCGACACCGCGATCGACATCGCCCCCGAGGCCGCCATCGCCGCGATCATGCTGATCTACGGCATCGCGACGCTCTTCAACCTGTACATCCCGCGCACCAGCGCGCCGCTGCAGCCCATGGCCGGCAGCCTGGCGACCTTCGTGCGCGACTTCTCGCACTGCAACTCGCGCCTGTGGGCCGACAAGCTGGGCCAGATCTCGCTGGCCACCACCACCTTGCTGTGGGGCGTGTTCGGCAACCTGCGGCTGATCGTCTTCGCCTGGGCCGCCGCGGCGCTGGGCTACACCACTTCGCAGGCCTCGAACCTGGTCGGCGTGGTCATCATCGGCTCGGTGGCCGGGGCGGTGATCGCGTCGATCACCACGCGGCTGGACCGAGCGACGAACGTCATCCCGCTGGCCATCCTCGTCGGCGTGCTGATGATCGGCCTGAACGCCATCGACAACGTGATGGTGGCCGCACCGTTCATGGTGCTGCTGGGCGGGCTGTGCGTCTACCTGATCGTGCCGATGAACGCGCTGCTGCAGCACCGTGGGCACAACCTGATGGGCGCCGGCCGCTCGATCGCGGTGCAGAACTTCAACGAGCAGGCCTGCATCCTGGGCCTGGGCGCCTTCTACGCCGGCATGACGCGGCTGGGCAT
>JACCDR012181231.1_pt1 | contig 11771 bp, 12 predicted proteins | sample 7446431 | NCBI WGS metagenome assembly JACCDR01 (sample SAMN15323443, study PRJNA562643) | freshwater metagenome | isolation source: river surface water | place: USA:Blue River Watershed | collected 2017-08-17
ACCGAGTCGTTACTCAACGACTCAATCAAGTTGGCCGCTCATGCGATTGCCAAAGTCCCCGTGAACATCCGCATGGACATCAGCCGGGAGGTGCCATTGATATGGTGTCACGATGGACAGTTGAAACAGGTTGTTGTGAACTTGGTCGTCAATGCCGTACAGGCGATGCCGAACGGAGGCGAATTAGGAATCAGCCTCTCCCGGGAGCCGGTTCAGACACTGGGCTCATCCGCAGTGCGACTGACGGTCCGTGATTCGGGTATGGGGATCGATCCGGCGCATCGGTCGCGCCTGTTCGATCCATTTTTTACGACGAAGGACGAGGGCACGGGTCTGGGGCTCGCCATCGTGCATTCCATAGTGGATGCCCACCATGGACGGATCGACGTCGAGAGCACGGTGGGGCAGGGCACGGCCTGTTCAATCATACTTCCTCATCCTCTGGTATCCGGAGACGGGAGTGCCAAGACCAGCCCTGGCTGCGAAGAGCGTGATGTCAATGACGCCGAGCGATCGGTGGGAGAGGTCGTCCTCATGGAGGATTCGTCTTATGACTGACCGTGAGAAGCAAATCCCGACGGCAGAAACAGGTGAGGAGCAGGAGCGGATTCTGGTCGTCGACGATGATCCGTCGATGCGTATCGCCTTGATGGAAACCATCAAGCGACTCGGCTATGCCGTGCAGGGAGCAGTTGATGGGACGGAGGCATTGGAGCGGATCACAAAGTTTCGTCCTTGGCTGGTCTTGACTGATTTACGTATGCCCCGCCTCACTGGTCTTGAGCTGATCAAGGAGATGAAGGCACGAGCCCCTCAGACGGCGATTGTCCTCATGACGGCCTATGGGACGGTTGAAACCGCCGTTGAGGCCATGAAGCTGGGGGCCAGCGAGTATCTGCTGAAGCCATTTTCCATGGATGTACTGGAACGGGCGATCAGCAATCTCAAGGCAGGCCGTGAGGAAGGAGTCGGGCTTGGCCAGCCAATTCATCAGGTGGAACACCGCGCGCTGCTCAGCCAGGATCCGGGAATGGTGAGACTCCTGAGCACGATTGAGGGAGTGGCCTCCAGTCAGGCCACCGTCCTGATTCATGGCGAAAGCGGAACGGGCAAGGAGTTGCTGGCACGGTTTATCCACTTGCGAAGTCCACGGGCCCATCGACCGTTTATTGCAGTGAACTGTGCCGCGCTTCCCGATGGATTATTGGAAAGTGAACTCTTCGGTCATGAGCGAGGTGCCTTTACCGGTGCCGTTATCCGAAAAGTCGGGAAGTTCGAGATGGCTCACACCGGAACCCTCCTTTTGGACGAAATCAGCGAAATGAATCTGGCTCTTCAGGCGAAACTGTTGCGCGTCCTGCAGGAACGTGAGGTAGATCGGATCGGCGGGCGTGACCCGGTTCCTGTCAATATTCGTGTCATCGCTACGACGAATCGTGTGCTCTATCGGGAGGTTGAGCAAGGCCGCTTTCGGGAAGATCTTTATTATCGATTGAACGTCTTTCCTGTGACGGTACCACCGTTACGCGAGCGAGTCGTCGATATTCCCATCCTCGCGCGCCATTTTGTGAACCAATCGGCGATGAGAAACGGCTTGACTCCCCCGGTCCTGTCGGCTGGTGCTCTCGCACATTTACAACGGCTGCCCTGGAAGGGAAATGTGCGCGAGTTGGAGAACGTGATGGAACGAGCGCTGTTGTTGGCCGGCCAGGGCGCGATCTTGTCGGAACATTGTCCTCCTGAACGGAGCGAGGAAGTCACCATCCCGTTTGTGCGTACAGCGCAACCGGCCAATGGATCATTGTGGGAGATGGAGCGAGAGCTGATTTTCAAGACCTTGGCGCGCGTGAAGGATAATCGGACGCATGCAGCGAAAGAGTTGGGAATCAGCATTCGCACGCTCCGCAACAAACTCCGGGAGTATCGGGAGGGTGAACACAGCGCGGCCAGTTCGCCGGGAGGGTAACCAGAATTGCCGATGGGCAAATTTGTTCCAGGTAATCCACGTGCGGCCTGGAGCTGCGCCGGCGGGTGACGTGTACACAGGGAGACCGGCACCCAGGTTGCAGGGATGATGGGGTGTCACACCGAAAGGAGTAAGCAGCGTGACGATCTTTGATCGAACAATGCGGTTGCTGGAGCGCACGCTTGACCTTCGCAGTGGTCGGCAACGGGTCATCGCTTCCAATCTCGCCAACGAAGAAACGCCGGGGTATCGTGCATCGGAGCTGACGTTCATGGATCAATTACAGTCGGCACACAAGGGGCGTCTACCCATTGTCCTGGCGGCGACCCAGCCTCGGCATTTTGGTCTCAGAGGGGCGGAGGGAGTGCAGGCGGTGACCGGAAAGCTCAATGAAGTGCCGGCCGGAGACATTCCACTCGATGCTAATTCGGTCAATCTCGAATTGGAGATGGCGAAGTTGTCTGAAAACGTCATGCAGTATAACGCTGCTGCCACCATCCTTTCGAAGAAGTTTCAAGGGCTGTTGAATGTCATCCGGGAGGGACGATAAACGAAGTGTTGTGCCTTCCACGACAGGGAGGCCGCCGACGAATCATTCTTGATATCTAGGAGGTTCACCATGGAGATGTCCGACAGTCTGGCTGTTTCGGTATCCGGGTTAGATGCTCAACGGCGACGACTCAACGTCATTGCCAGCAATCTTGCCAACGCACAGTCGACCAAAACACCATCCGGGGGTCCGTATAAGCGGCGGGATGTGGTCTTTCGATCGACGGCAGTTCCCAGTGCATTTCAGCGATCGTTTCGGCAGGTGGCCGTGGGTTCATCGGCCCATGCTCTTGAAGGGGTCTCCGTCTCACGGGTGCAAGAAGATCCCAAGCCCGGGCAACTGATCTATGATCCGCACCATCCGGATGCCGATACAAAAGGATTTGTCCGGCTTCCCAACGTCAATGTGATGGAGGAAATGGTGAATATGATCGGGGCGTCGCGTGCGTATGAGGCAAATGTGCAGGCGATCAACGCGACACGCGCGATGTGGAACAAGGCGCTGGAAATCGGGAGGTAATGATGGGACAGATCACTGGTGTGGCATCCGGTATCGCTCCGATTGTCGATGTAGCATCGAGTGGATCCACGGGCGCGACGGGAAAAACAGGCGGTCCGGGGTTTCTCGATTCACTCAAGTCGGCGATCGGCAATGTCAACGATGCGCAAAAAGAAGCGGGTCGAGCGGTCGATGCGCTCATGACCGGAGATACGCAAGATATTCATCGGACCATGGTTGCGCTGCAGCAAGCGGACGTGTCGTTTCAATTGATGATGCAGGTCCGAAATAAACTCGTGACCGCTTACGAGGAAATTCAGCGGATGCAAATCTGATCGGTCATGTCGGTTGACGAGTAAGGGGTGGGCATGTTCTCCAAGTTCTCCATCAATCAACGGATGATCATCCTCGTCGCCTTGGCGGGGTCCATTGCCGGTCTGATCGCCATCGCCTTGTGGACACAACAGCCTGATCTGCAAGTGCTGTTCACCAACCTTGGCAGCGAAGACGCCGCCGCCATCATCGACAAGCTCAAAGAGACCAAGGTGCCGTACGAGACGACCGGAGGTGGATCAACGGTGCTGGTGCCCAGTGACCAAGTTCACGATTTGCGTTTGCAACTCGCGACCCAAGGCATTCCTCGTGGCGGTGGAGTCGGATTTGAGATATTCGACAGAACGTCGATCGGAATGTCCGAATTTGTGCAGAAGTTGAATTATCGTCGCGCGTTGCAGGGCGAATTGGCGCGAACCATTGCTCAGATGCCGGAAGTGGAACGGGCACGCGTCCATCTGGCCATGCCGGAGCGACGACTATTTGCGAGTGAGCAGGAGAAGGCGAGAGCGTCCGTCATCGTCACGCTTCGTGGTGGGCAGCAACTTTCGCCATCGCAGGTGCAGGGAGTCATCCATTTGGTCTCGAGCAGTGTGGAGGGGCTTCAATCTCGCGATGTGACCGTGGTGGACGGACACGGGCGTCTCCTGTCGGCGACGGTGACGGATGAGACGGCCGGGCTGACCAATACGCAACTCGACTATCAGCGAAGCATCGAAAAGGATATCGAAACCCGTATCCAAACGATGTTGGAACGGATCGTCGGACCCAATAAGGCAGTGGTCCGCGTCTCGAGTGTCGTGGATTTCAGAAAAGTCGAAACGACGGAAGAACGATATGATCCGAATAGCCAGGTGGTGAGAAGCGAACAGCGCGGCCAGGAAAAGTCCAATGGGAGCAATGGAGTTAATGGCGGCGTGCCCGGCGTTCAGTCGAACGTACCGCCTGGGACGGATGTTGAGCCGACACAAAGCAGTTCGAACAGCAGTCAAACGAAAAACGAAACGGTCAACTATGAGATCAGCCGCACCGTGTCGAAAATTGTGGAACCTGTCGGTGCCATCAAGCAGCTGTCTGTCGCGGTGTTGGTCGACGGGGTGTATGAAGCCGCAAAGGCCGGAGAAGGTCAGACGGGGGAGGCGCCCGCTGTGGCACGAAAGTATCTCCCACGATCGGAAGAGGATCTCAAGCGGATCGAAGACATCGTGAAAAAAGCGATGGGGTTTTCGGCTGAACGACAAGATCAGGTGCAAGTTGTGAACGTGCAGTTCGGGACCGAGACCGAGGAACCGCAGGCAGGGACGGCAGAAGTCGCATCGGAAGGGTTGAAGCCGTGGATGCCCTATCTTCGATACGGAGTGGGGATACTTCTCTTCGCGGTGATTCTCATGTTTGTCGTGCGGCCGTTGCTTGCCATGTTGGGAACAAACATGGAACAGGCACAGGCAGAGGCGTCCGTGGCCGAGCTTTCTGGCGGGACCGCTGCGGGTGGAGCGACCTTGGCGGGCGCTCCGGATCGAGCGCAGATCATTGATATGGCCAAAAAAAACCCTGATGCGACGGCCGTGGTCGTCAAAGAGTGGTTGAAAAGTCCAACGTAGGGTCTGGCGATGGCAAATACTCTGACCGGTGAACAAAAAGCGGCGATCTTGCTTCGGGCGATCGGCGAAGAAGCGGCCGCCCAAGTCATGAAGCAACTGGATCCGAAGGAGATCAAGAAGCTGGGAAGCTTCATGAGCGGGACCGCTCAGATTTCCCGAGAGGACGAAGAAGTGGTCATTTCTGATTTTCAGGCCGCGAGCGCAGCGGGAGGCGTGCAATTCCAAGGACGAGAGTTCATCAAGACCGTACTGACTAAAGCACTGGGAGCAGACAAGGCGGCGCGGATCATTGAGTCCATGACGCAGAAAAACTACCCTGGAATTGAGGCCTTGAAGTGGGTCGACGTGAAAACGCTTACGCAAATGTTGAAGATAGAGCATGCCCAAACAGTCGCCGTCATCCTGGCGCATCTGGAGAGCGACCAGGCCGGCCAGGTCCTGGCCTCGCTTCCGGAGGACATGCGCGGGGATGTGGCGCTTCGGCTTGCAACCATGGAAGAGGTGCAGCCGGATGTGCTGGAAGAACTGAGCGATACGCTACAAGAAACATTGTTGGCAGGCACAGGGGTCGGTGCACATAGTGTCGGTGGCACCGAGGTGATCGCCAATATTCTGATGCGAATGGATAAAACGAATGAAGGCGGAATCATGGCGCGCATCACGGAGAAAAGTCAAACGCTTGCCGATAACATTCGGGCATTGATGTTCGTATTCGACGACATGGTGAAAGTGGATGATCGTGGAATCCAGGAGCTCATGAAGGAAATCAGCAAGGAAGATTTGCCGGTGGCGCTGCGCGGCGCCAATCCGGAGGTGAAAGAAAAGTTCTTCAAGAATATGTCGAGTCGTGCTGCGGAAATGCTGAAGGATGATATGGAAGCCAGGGGACCAGTCAAAGTATCAGATGTCGAAAAATCGCAACAAAATATTCTCAAGGTCTGCCGAAAGCTGGAGGACGAAGGCCGTATTGTCATCGCCGGTGTCGGAGAGGAGATGCTCTAGTGGCGGCCGCGGCGATGCCGTCGATGTCTTCTCAACGGCAAGGACTTTCCAGGGTCCAGGGATCGGTCCTTGTCGTCGATGATGAGGAAAGCATTCGGAATCTCTTCCTTGAGCTCTTTAGGTCCGAGCGCATCAATGTCCGTGTTGCCGGCTCGAGACAGGAAGCGGTGGCGATGGTCAAGCAGATTGCGCCGACGCTGCTGATTGTCGATGTGTTGCTGCCGGATGGCGACGGCATCGCCGTTCTGGAAGAAGTACAGAAACTCGACAATCGGATCATCGGAGCGGTCATGACTGGGGCCGCGACTATCGAGCTTGCTGTACGAGCGATGAAAGCCGGGGCTGTCGAGTTCTTTCTGAAGCCGTTTCAGACCGAGGTGGTCATTGCGACAGTCCGGCGTTTGTTGGCGATGCATCAGGCGCGAGGGGAGAATTCGGTGGTGAAGCATGCAGCCGTTCGGTCCGGGGCGATCCGACTACAGAATGCGCCCTTTCACACGTTTGACGAGGGGGGAATGTTTCGCGGAGCCGATGGGCCCGGGGAATACGAACGGGGGTTGGCGGAAGGGCGACGACTCGTCGAGGATGAACGTCGACAAGCCTTGGCCGTGCTGACCAACGCGGCTCGACAGTTTGACATGGCGCGAGGAGCGGTACGGCAGACCATGGAAGCGGACGTGATCGAATTGGCGTTTCAAGTGGCTTCCAAAATTCTTCATGAGTCAGCCGAATCGTGCCGGGAGCAGATCGTTGTTCAGGCCAAGGCCGGGATCACTGCACTCCGGGACGCGGAGAGCGTGGTGATACAGGCACATCCATTGGATGCCGGCGTCTTGGAAACGGCCAAGGCTGAGCTGGTAGGACAGCGGGACACCCCCTTCGTCATCAACGTCGAAGCGGTCCCATCGCTTCCACGGGGAAGTTGTCTGTTGCATACCAGTACACGATTGGTGGATGCCTCCCTTGAGACGCAGTTGGCCCGGTTGGGGCAGGCGGTACAGCACGGGGTGCCTCATGAGTCTTAGTTATCTCCTTAAGCACATCGAACCCATTGAGATCTCCGTCCGGGCGGCCCAGGCGGTGGGGGCGGTGGTAAGAGACTATGACCCGATGACGACCGTTACAGGGATGGTGGATGCCTCCCTTGAGACGCAGTCAGCTCGGTTGGGGCGGGCGGTGCAGCAGGGGGTGCCGCATGAGTCTTAGTCATCTGCTTGAGTACATCGAGCCCATTGAGATCTCCGGCCGGGTGGCCCAGGCGGTGGGGATGGTGGTGGAAGGCTATGGCCCGATGACGAGCAACGGCTAGCTCTGCCGTATCACGAGGGAGGTGGGTGCTGCGCCGATTATGGCGGAGGTGGTCGGATTTCGTGGTGGCCTTGGGTTGTTGATGCCGCTTGGAGACATGCGCGGGATCGGACCTGCCAGTCGCATCACCATGACCGGGCAGGTGGCGAGCCTCGCCGTTGGGCCAGGTTTATTGGGCCGGATTCTGGATGGATGCGGGGATCCCATCGACGGGAAAGGTACGCCCAAGACGAGTCATCGGTATCCGCTCCATGCTGCTCCACCGAATCCGCTTGAGCGGGCCCGCATCCAGGATCCCCTTGATCTCGGTGTTCGTGCGATCAACGGATTCTTAACCTGTGGCCGCGGACAAAAGATGGGGATTTTTTCAGGTTCAGGGGTGGGAAAGAGCGTCCTGTTAGGGATGATCAGCCGCTACACAAAGGCAGATGTCAACGTGATTGCGCTCATCGGAGAACGAGGGCGAGAGGTCAACGAGTTCCTTGAGCGCGACCTGGGAACCGATGCGCTTGCGCGAACGGTCGTGGTCGTCGCAACGTCCGACCAAGCCCCGTTGATACGTCTACGAGCCGCATTGGTGGCCACAACAATTGCTGAGTATTTCCGCGATGCAGGACAACAAGTACTCTTGTTGATGGATTCAGTCACGCGGTTAGCCTATAGCCAGAGAGAGGTCGGACTAGCCATCGGGGAGCCGCCGACAACAAAAGGCTATACGCCATCCGTGTTCGCGCTTCTGCCGAAGATTTTGGAGCGTGTGGGAACGGGACCCGGACCGGGAACCATTACAGGTCTGTATACCGTGTTGGTGGACGGCGATGATCTGAGTGATCCTATCGCCGATACCGTTCGATCGATTTTGGATGGCCATATTGTGTTGTCACGTACGTTGGCCGCGCGCAATCACTTCCCGGCTATCGATCTGCTCCAGAGCACGAGCCGTGTCATGCGGGATATTGTCGGGAAAGAGCATCATGATGCCGCCAGGCGAGTGCTTGAACTCATGGCTCGGTACCACCAGTCCGAAGATCTCGTGCTATTGGGCGCGTACAAAGCCGGGATGAATGCAGGACTTGATAAAGCCGTTCAAGCCCAGGATTGGATCAATGGCTATCTCCGACAAGCGATCGATCAGCCTGCCAGCTATACATCATCGGTGCAGGAACTTGAGGCGTTGGCTCGGCAAGCGGCATGAGTCTCGATTCGATACGAAAGGTTCGCGCACAGACCGTCGAGTCGCTGATGATGGAATTATCGCAGATCGCACGAGCGCTTACTCACAGTGAAGAGCAGTATCGCACCATGGAAGCTCGGATTCAGGCGGAGACTGAGACCTATACTCAACAGGCTGGGCAGGGGCTGACGATCGAGGATCTGTTGCAATGGCAGGGGAAAATGGATGCCCAGCGGTCTGCGCTGCGGCAAGTCCGTGCCTCCATTGATCATGCGACCGATCTGTGGCAGCAGACTCAGGAACGGCTTGTTGAAGCCAGGCAGGAGTGTAAGATTCTTGAGAGAGTTGTTGACCAGCGCCAGGCAACCCTGCATGCGGTGAGTGCACGCCGGGAGCAATGGGCTGAAGACGAGACTGCAAATCGCCGGATCCTCATTCGAGATCGAGGCGATTCATGAAGAGGCCAATCAATCCGATGAAGGTATCTCCGTTCCCCCTCACGACTCGGTGGGCGTGGCTCGCGCCGCGGCTGAGGAAGAATCGGCGTCGATCGCTTTGGACGATGGTCGGGGGATTGGTCGTTTCGACGATTCTGTTTTGGGTCATGGTTCAGTTGGGGCAAGCCTCTTCAGATCCCAAGCCCAAGGCTGCGGCGCCGCACAATTCCGCCAAGCAGGAAGGGCAACCCTCTGTGCCGGAAGGGCCACCGCATGAATCTGAAGCCAACGATGGGACAACGGCTGCGGTCCGATCAGCGACTCAGGGACCGGCAATCGAGATGCCCCGTGAAGTGCTCGAGATGCTGGATCAACGAAAGCGCGATCTGGATCGACGAGAAGAGGTTCTTCGCCAGAATGAAGAACGGCTCATGATCGTGAGGGGCCAGGTTGAGGAGCTTCTTGAGCAGAATGAGGCATTGGAAAAGCGGATACAAAGCGCGCGTGCCAAAGAGGAACGCCCTGCGGCTCAATCGACCAAGATCCAAGCGGACAAAGATCGTGGCGCCCAGGATCAGCGGACGCAGCTGGCCAAAATCTTTGAGTCGATGCCGTCGGAGGATGCCGCGGCACGTCTTGAGCGGATGCCGGACCGAAAAGCGGTTGAAATTCTGCGAATGGTCAAGTCCAAGACTGCAGGAGCCATACTCTCCCAGGTGAAGGCAGACCGCGCTGCCAAACTCACCGAACAGTTGCTGGTCCAAACGCCCTAGCCAGCAGTATTCCTGAGTACGTCCTCAATAATTGTCGTGACAACACCGTGAAGCGCATTTCGTTTCCGGATTCCGACGCTTCACGTGCGACGCTTCACGAGTTACGCGCTGAAGCGGTTTCGTCCCTCGACCTCTCGGCTTCGCTCTGGGTCGACCCTGAGCGGGCTCTTTCCCGCTCCGATCCATTTTGCCTACGACCCAGAAATATTTTCCTCCTTCCCTCCATGTGATCGGGAGTTGAATCACAACTGCTCGATATTTCAGTTCCTTATGAACTGTCAACTTGGCACGAGGCTTGTATTTAACCCTGCCGGAATCTCACGAGGACTGATAGCCATGGATTTCATTGTGCCAGATCTGCTCTCCGCCGCACCGACCGCTCCCTCGGATGGGCCTGTGCGGGCTGCTCGATCTGCTCCTTTCAGCGGTCCTGCTGTTCGGAAGAGCTTTTCGTCTGTATTGCAGGGGGTCCGTAGCGAAGAGACGAAGAGCAATACGCAGGAAGCGGATAGTCCTCGAGGATCCCACAAGGTTGAGGATCGACCGGATCCCAAGCAGGCCAAAGGCCTCAATTCAGGGGCATCCCAAACGGAACGGTCTGAGGCCATGCAGGCTCGTACCTCAGATAGTGAACAGTCAAACGACGATCAAAGCCAGATAATGGACAGTTTACGGGAGGAATCCGAATCGGCATCGCCGCAGAGTAACTCAGGATCAGCAGCCGAAGGACAGATGTTTGTGTCGATGGCATCAGCAAACCTGTCCCAGGCAGAAGCTCAGATGATGCTCAGCGAGGGACAGGAGACGCACGACGGTGTAGGCGAAATCGGCCGCGAACCTAGTTCGTCTGCAGAGTCGTCAGCAGCACTTGTAGCGACTGATGCTGCGGTACGGCCGGCCGAGCGCCGCTCACCGGAGCAAGGAACCATTAGCTTACCGACTGAAGTGGCGGAACAGGCTAAGCATTCATCACTGTCTCTGAAGGGAGAGTCTCGCGTCACGCACTCCACGGAGTTGGGGGGCACCGTGGGTGAGAATGGCGTAACGGAGAACGCAGCCGATTCTGCGCAAGCTCACGCTGTGATTCGCCCCTCATCATCCGGTGGAACCATTTCATCTTCCGACCACAATATTGCCCGGCTTGTCCAAACCCATGACGGGAAGCTATTACCGGGGAATCAATTCGATAGCAACGTGGCTGCGCTTGATCGAGGCGAGCCCGGTGTCGCCCATCATTCACCGGATAATCAGCCGCCTCTCCTTGTGCTTGCTCAGGAGGATCAGGGAGAAACCGGCCCAAGGACTCAGGGGATTACCCCTCATGGACAGTCGCTCGTTGCTGATCAGAAAGAGCTGTTCAGTCAGTCAGGGCATGAACATGATGGTCGGCAGCAGGGCGATCCTGAGCCCAAGCTGTTTCAGAGGATGGCTATTGACCTTCTATCCATAACCGGCCGCGCAACGGAACAGTATGCGGCTGTCGCGCAAAGTCAGACCATTTCCGTACCAGCGGCACCTGCTCCAACTGTCAGTGTGCCGCCGGCGCAGCCAGTCTCCCACGTGCCTGACGTGACTCCGACACCGATGCCTTCTCTTTTGCGATCAGTGGTGTTGGAGGTGGCTCAACCGGAGTTGGGGCATGTCAACATCCGCGTTGCCATGATGAACGAGTCCGTTCACGCGCACTTCTCGACGGATCGGATGGAGGTTGGGCAGTTTCTGATCAACGGACAGGACAGACTTCAAACAACGCTCCAAGCGAGCGGACTCGACATGGGACAGTTTCGAGTGGATATCGATCGCCAGAACGGTGGGCGATCGTTCCAACAGGGGTTGTTTCAAGAACAGGGACAATCCGGACATCAAGGATCTCAGGGGGTAGCGAAGGAGCAGACTCAAGGATGGACAGATAACACACGCTCATTACGCCAGGGGCGACTTAATTTGGTGGCCTAAGAATAAGGGAGACTTCAGATGGCTGAGATATCAGGAATCAGCTCAACAGTCACTACGTCCACGCCGGAAAAAACCGGGCCGCGGGCACTGGGACAGGATGACTTTCTCAAACTGCTGGTCACGCAGTTGAAGAACCAAGACCCGTTGAATCCGACCGACAATACCGAGTTCGT
>JACCDR011002784.1_pt1 | contig 11770 bp, 12 predicted proteins | sample 7446431 | NCBI WGS metagenome assembly JACCDR01 (sample SAMN15323443, study PRJNA562643) | freshwater metagenome | isolation source: river surface water | place: USA:Blue River Watershed | collected 2017-08-17
CGTAGGGATAGTTATCCCATGAGCGTCACGCATATCGCCGGGAACGACGTCACGGTCGACGGTAAGGACGGTCACTTTCTGCGCCAGCGCTGCGGCTGGTGCGGTGCGAGGCTGATCGACCTCAACCTGGCGCTGGTCGCCGTCCCCATCGGCCAGCCCGGGTCGCCCGCTACGTGGCCGGTTGGTTCGCTGGTGACGATCGACGGCGTGGCGAGCGTCGCGATGGGCAATGTCGACGTGCTGCCCGATGACGCCTGCGCACGCAATCCGCTGACCTATCCAGGGGTTGACTGACGGTGAGCGAGTGGGTGGTGTTCGGCACCGGGACGCCGGCCGCCCCGAACGAGACCGACGGACGGATCGCACTGTCGACCGGGTTCGTGATCAACGACGCCGGCACCTACTGGTGTACCGGCGTCGAGTTCTACGCCGCGAGCAGTGCCCCGTCGGGCGTGTCGGTGGCACTGTGGTCGCGCGTCACCGACGAGTCGCCGTCGGGGCTGGGCACGCTGCTCGCCTCGAAAGCGCTCGCCGCCCCGGTCGCCGGCCAGCGCAACCGGGTGCTGTTCGATACGCCCGTACAGGTGACCGCGGCGGCGTACGCCAACGGGCTGTACGCCACGGTGCGCACCGCTAACAACTACGTGGCCACGGGTGGCTACTTCGCGAGCGGGCCACAGACCTCCGGGCCGATCACCGCGTACCAGAACAAGGCCAGCATCGGGTTCAACGGTCGGTTCAAGGTGGGCGCAACCGGGGCGGCCGACAGCTATCCGACGGGCACGTTCGGCGGTGGCGGTTACTGGGTGTCGCCGGTCATTACCGACGTCAACCCGTCCGGTGAACCCGTCGAGGCCAGCCTCTCCGCGACCTCGCCGCGGGCGACGATGACGGCGGTTGCGGTCGAGGCGATCCCCGCGACGCTGCTGGCGTTCGCCTCGCTACCGATCATGGAAATGACGGCGGCGCAGGTCGAGCCGATCTCGGCCGCCTTCACCGCGACTTCACCACGACCGGTGATGTCGTTTGCGGCGGTGTCGTCGATCGTGCCGGCGTCCGGTTCGTTCGAACCGCTGCTCGACATGGTGCGCAACGCGAAGCGCCAGGCGGGCCAGCGCGTGCGGGCGGTTGCGTGCCCGCGGTGCGGGACCCCGCTCGAGCACGCGCGGGGCGTCGCGCACTGCCCGATGGGCGATTGGGTCGGTTAACATGCCGCCCATGACGACGAAAAAGTGGACGCTACAACCGGTCCGGCGCTGCTCGACCGGCGCGAGACCCCGGCGTAAGTGGGCATTGCAACCGGTTCGTCGGTGCGCGAGCGGGTCTTGACGCGCTACCCTCACGTCAGCGGGTGGTCAAACTGCCGTATCCAGGCCAGGCCACCCGCCTAAAAACTGAAAATTGTTCCCATATAGACCGGGCCACCGTGTGATGGCCCTACCGCCCGGAGAGGCACGGCGATGGGTAGCACCTGGCTCGCATCCCGTGAGGATGTGGCGCTCGCGCTCGACCTGAGCAGTGGTGTGCGCGACATCCGCGCACTCGATCGGCACGTCGCATCGGCGACCGACCTCATCACCCGCACAGGTGGCTACCCCGCTTACTCTCCGTCACTGGCGACGAAGTACCTGGCCTGGCCCATGACGGACGACGCATCGAGCTGGCGTTCGTGGCGCCTGTATCTCGGGCGAGACATTTTCGCCTCGATCGATACCATCGCCGTCGGTGCGAGCGCCGCCGCAGTGCCCGCGGGTGCGGGCGGATGGGCGGCCTACCCGCGCAACCGCGCTGAAGATGAGCCGATCAGGTGGCTCGAACTGGACCGGTCCGGAAACGCGTCATGGTCGACCGGGTCGACCCGGTCACAGGATCAGGTGGTCGCTACCGGTATCGCCGGCTGGTCGGACCAGCAGGCCACCGTGGGGACCCTCGAGGGTGGTGTCACGGCCGGCCAGTCGACGATCGACCTCGCCGTCGGCACCTCGAGGCTCGCCGCGCAGCGTGCCGGCGTCGGCAACCAGTTGCTGTGCGGTAACGAACGGATGATCGTCGTCGACCGCGAGGCGATCGACATGGGCGAGAACCTGGGCACCGACCTCGACGCCTACGAGAGCGTCACGATTCGGGCGCAGGTGCCGGTGGCGAGCGGGGCGGCCTACTGCCCGGGCGAAGTCATCTCGATCGACGCGGAGGACATGCTGATCGAGCGCATCCGCGGCAACACCCTGTTCGTCCGTCGCGGCTGGGGCGGCACAACCCTGGCAGAGCACGCCACCGGCGCCGACATCTACGCGTGGCGCCGGCTGGTCGTCGAGCGCGGGGCGGCCGGCACGACGGCGGCCAGCCACGCCGACGGCGCCGCCGTGACGCGGTGGGTCGAGCCGCCCGCCCTCAACGCGTTGTGCATCGCCCTGGCGGTCGACGAGGCGATGCAGGTCGGCGCGGCCTACGGCCGGACGACGGGCACGGGCGACGCGCAGCAGGAAATGCGCGGCAACGCCATCAAGGTGGCGTGGTCCAACGTCGCGCCGTACATGCGCAAGGGCAGGGTGTACGCGGTATGAACGAGCCCAACGACGGCCGGCGCACGATGACGCGCGGTATGCGTCAGCAGGTGTACAGGCGGGCCTGCTCACTGTGTGGGGCCGATCGCGTGTGGGTCGGCGACTCACACAGCGTGATTCGTCTCCGCAAATGTACCGTTTGTGACGGTGCGTGATGGTCGTCTCGTTCGACTTCACCTCACGTAGCGGTGGCCCGCTGACCGACGGCCGTGCGCTGCGTGCGCACGACGACTACGTGCAGGACATCCCGCGGGTGGTCGCGCGCGAGGCCGCTCGCCTATGGACGTCCCTACTCAAGCGCTTCATCCGCAACCCGACGCCGTACTACTGGAACCAGATCCGGGCCATCCCGCACGGTGGCGGGTGGGAGGTCACCGACGGCGGTGTCATCTACGGCCGGTGGCTCGAGGGCGAAGGCAGCAGGAACCGGGCGCGCCCGGGCTTCCCCGGCTACTTCGCCAAGAAGCAGACTGCGGCGATCATCGACGGCCGGGCCGGCGCCATCGCGCTCGACCTGCTCGACCGGATCTACATCCGGAGGATGAACTGATATGCCCGGTTTGGGTCTTGATATCGCACCACTACTCGACGAGTTCCGGTCGCTGTGCCGGCGCTCGGGCGGGTTTGACTTCGTCGCCCAGCACGAACTACGCAAGGCACCCGCGCAGAAATTCGCGCTGGGCGCGTGGTGGCTGCGCACGAAGCCGATCCCGCAACGCTCCGGCCTGGCCGCGACGTCACTCCTGGTGACGTTGCAGGCCCGGATCTACATGCCGCTGCAGGGCGACCCCGACAAGCTCGACACGGAGATGTGGCGCCGGGTCGACCTGATCTACGCGGCGCTGCACGCCGACATCGCGCTCACGGCGCAGCAGCACGAAATCGACATTCTCGGTGCCTTCGGGGATGGCCTGACCGCCGACGGTGGTTGGCTGCCGATGCCCGACAACACTCCGGTCCGGATCGGCGACATCAACGCCCCGTTCGTGATCGACGACGCGTACGCGCAGGCCAGGGGGTAGGCGGGATGGCCAAGCGGTCCGGTCTCGGGATGCGGTTGTTCCTGGGCGGCTACGACGTGTCCGGCGACATTAACTCGTTCGGCACCATCCAGGGCGGGCCCAATCCGCTCGACATGGTCGACATCACCCAAGAAGCGTGGGCCCGGACCGGTGGCCAGCGTTCCGGGTCGGTGCAGTTCACGTCGTTTTTCAACGACGCCGCCGATCGTGCGCATCCCCGGCTGTCGTCGATGCCGACGGCCGACGTCGACGCAATGGGGCTGGTCGGTACGTCGATCGGCTCGAGCGCCTTCGCCCTGCGCGCGAAGCAGATCAACTACGACGGCACCCGCGGCGCCGACGGCATGCTCACCTTTGCCGTCGACCTGCAGTCGAACGACTTCGGGCTCGAGTGGGGCGAGATGCTGACGGCGGGCCGGCGTACGGAGAGCGCGGCCACCAACGGCACGGCGCTCGACGGGGCGGCGTCGACGTCGTTCGGCTGGCAGGCCTACCTGCAGGTGTTCGCGCTGACGTCGGGCACGCCGACGATCAAGCTGCAGGACAGCGCCGACAATGCCACGTTCGCCGACCTGACCGACGGTGGCTTCGGGGCCATCACCGCGCACTCCGCGGTCCGCATCGCATCGAGCTCGACGACGGCGACCGCGCGGCGCTACGTGCGGGTGGCCACGACGGGCACCTTTGCCGGCCTCGACTTCGCCGTGCTGTTCGCGCGCAACCCGATTCTGACGGCGTTCTGATATGGCGCCGACATTTACCCGCAGGCTGAACCGCATCGTGCCCGCCCTGGGCGTGCAGGGTTTCAGGTCGTTCGGTATGACGGTCACCCGGCGCGTGCGCGCGACGTGCGCGGAGGTCGACTGCGAGCAGAGCAGGGCCGGGTGGGCCGTCAACGTGCTGGCCGGCAGCGACGACGAGCGGCTGATCGAGCAGGCCTGCGACGGCACGGTGGACGGGCTGCGCCGGATGCCGGCGACACGGGACGTCGTCGGCAACTCGATCATGTACTGGTTCCCGCCCGGCCAGCCGTGCTTCCGGGCGGCGTCGCATCTGGTTCCGTGGGATTCGCGTTTCTATCACCGTGACGGCGACTGGCGCGGTAACCCGTCCGGCCTGGTGGTGGCGCACAAAGATGCGCGTAGCTGGGTGGATGAGTTCGGCGAGCACCAGCTTCGGTTGGTCGAGCAGCGACAGCGCTACGGCGCAGAGTAACGAGAGGGTGACTTAGCGTATGGCCAAGGAGAACGGCCTGGGGGCGTCCGTCGCGATCGACGACAGCGCCGGATCGGCCAAGACGATCAGCAACGACATCACGAATTTCGAGCTGGCCACCCCGAAGGCGGTGCAGGACGCAACCGGTATCGACAAGAGCGCGATCGAGCGGCTGCACCTGCTGGCCGACGGCTCATTCTCGCCGTCCGGGGTGTTCAACGACGCCGCCGACCGGGCGCACGCGGTGCTGAAGACCATCCCCTCGAGCAGCGCGCTACGCACGGTGACGATCGGGCACTCCGGTCAGACCCTGGCGATGGAAATGCTGGGGACGGACTACCAGGTCACGCGCGCGGCCACGGGCGAACTGACCTGGCAGGCCCCGTTCGTGCTCGCCGACGGCACCGTACCCACCTGGTCATAGTACGTCACGTCAACTATACACAGAGAGCGGGAGAAATGAAAAGGTTCCTTCACAGCATCGCGGTCGCCGTCGCGCTGGCCGTCGCCGTCGCACTGCCGGCGACGCCGGCCGGCGCCGAATCGTCGTCGCCGTCGGCGACCTCGAGCGCGAGCGCGGCGGCCGGCCCGTCCTTCGCGACGTGCGCCAACCTCAAGGACTGGCACGTCAACCCGGACGAGGAGTCGCGGCGCCCTGTGGTGACCGTGGCCGGGCTGAAGTTCGTCGGCAACGACCTGGTGCACCACGCCGCCGACGTCGCCCTGAGCGCTCTACAGCCGGGCACGTACGCGGCTGCGCCGGCACCCGACCAGCCGTCGTTTTTCTCGGTCGAGGTGCGCAACACGGCCGGCGCGTACGGCACCCTGCGTTGGAACCCGGCCACCTCGAAGTGGTTGATCGTCATCGGCGCCGACGCCTCGAAGCCGGCCGTTACGGCCGGCGCGTTCGAGAATGCCGACCCGGTGGCGCTGCTCGCCGGCAAGGTGACCAAGTGGGGGGCCTTCGACGCCGCCCCGGTCAAGGTCGTCTCGTTCGGTGTCGGCTACACGAACAGTCCGGCCGGCACGGTGGACACGGTGGTCACGTCGGTGACGTTCGCTGGCAAGATGTACCCGCTCACGTGCGCGCCCGCGGCCACCGCGAGCGCCAGCGCGTCAGCCACCCCGCTCCCTACCGGATCGGCACCGGTCGCCGGCCAGGCCGGCACACTGCCGATCACGGGGGCCCGGGCCGGCCTGGTGGCCGCTGGTGGCCTTTTGCTGCTCGGTGCGGGGGTCGGCATGGTGCTGCTGTCCCGGCGTCGCAGAACCCGGTTCTCGGCGTGAAGCGCACGCCGTTCCGTCGGGCACCGATCTCGATCGAGTTCACGGCCGGGGACAGCGCCGACGGCAGCCTCGAGGGGCTATGGGTGCTGCTCCGTCGGATCAACATCGGCCACCTACGGGAGATCGTGGCCCTGGCCGACGCCACCCGGGAGGGCACCAGCGGCGAAGTGATCCAACTGGCCGACAAGGTCGGGGAGTGCCTGGTCGACTGGAACTGGTGCGACACCCGGACCGGTGAACCGGTCGAGGCGACCGCGCCGGGGGCGATCAACACGCTCGACGCCGACGTGTTGATGATCCTGACCGACCGGTGGCAAGGCGCCCTCGAGGGAGTGCCGAAGGACCTGGGAAAAGAGTCCGGGCCTTTGCCCGGTTCGGGGGCCTCTACGACGAGTCCGGCGCCCATACCGGTGACGGGAACCCCGGGGTTGTCGAGCGCCCTGGCGAACTTGCCGACGCACAACGAATACTTGGCATCCTCCGGGAGTACCCCGGATACACGCTGAGCAGTCTAAATGCTGAAGACCCGGAGTTTTTGCGGTTGGTGAGCATCGATTTCATGTACCGAGAGGCAAAGGGCGAATTCGACGACGTCGAAATGCCCGAGTAGAGAACCGGACAGGAGGCGGGCGGGGTGGCCAGTTTCGTATCCATCGCCATCGCCGCCCGCTCGACGGCGGCTGCGGCGTTGCGCAACGCGCAGCAGGGCATGAACAACGTCAGCAACGCCGTTCGCCGTTCGTCCTTCGTCACGCGCCAGCACACGCGCGAGGTGATCCTGGTTGCGGGCGCCTACCGCGACATCAACGGGCGCCTGCGCGACGCCAACGGCCGGTGGCTGGCCGAAGCGGGGAACGTGCGCATCGTGACGACCGCGTACGGCCGCTTCGTCAACACCCTGCAGCGGGCCACGCGGGCGCTGTACGCCTACGCGTTCGCCAACCGGGTGGCCAACGCTGCGTCCGACCGGCTCGGCGACGGGCTGAGAACGGGCGCCATGGCCATCGCCCTCATGGGTGTGAAGATCTCCGCGCTGCTGGCGGTGGCGCTCCCGTTGGTGGGAACGATCGGCAACATCGTCCCCGCCATCATGCTGATTGCGCCGGCCGCAGCGACGGCCGGGCTGGGCATGCTGGCGATGAAGCTCGCCATGTCCGGCGTGAAAGAAGCGCTCGACGCCGGCCTGTCCGGCGACACGGAGGCCTTCGCGAAGGCCCTGAAGAAGATCTCCCCGCAGGCCGGCGACGCGGTCAAGGCGCTGGTTCACCTGCGCGACGTATGGAAGCCCCTCGTCAAGGACTTCCAGGGGCGGGTGTTCGAGGGCGCGGCGAGCGAACTGCTCAGCCTGTCGCGGTTCATCAAGCCGGTCGTCGACAACTGGCTGCCGAAACTCGGCCTGAAGATCGCGGCCGTGCGCAACACCCTAGCCAACGGGCTGGCCAACTTCTCGGCCGACGGCCGGCTCGAGGGCGTGTTCCGCAACGTCTATATGGCGCTGGCCAGCATCATGGACATTCTGCCGTCGGTGGCGCGGATTTTCGGTGACATTCTCGAGGTGGCCGCCCCGCGGTTCTCCAAGCTCAGCGACGACGCGCGGTCGCTGGCCGAACGGTTCGCCGACTGGATTCGCGAGGCGAAAGAGTCCGGCAAGCTGGGCGAATGGCTCGACAAGGCGATCATGACGCTCGGTCAGCTGAAGGACATTGCGACCAATGTCGGCAGGATTCTCGGCTCGATTTTCAAGGCGTCGAGCAGCGAGGGCACCGACATGCTGACGCAGATCGAGCAGGCGACCGCCAGCATCGCCGAGTGGGCGGCCGGGTCGGACGGCCAGGCCACCATCGACTTTTTCTCGAAGCTGATCCAATACGCCGGCCAGCTTGCGCCGTTGTTCGATTTCTGGGTGGGCTCGATCGAGGCCGTGCAGTGGGCATTCTCCGCCCTTTGGGAAGGAATCAAGGTCGGTTTCCGCACCGCGGTCAACATGGTGTTGTCGTCCCTCGAGATGATCGTTGTGGGTGCGGCCCGGGCCTTCGGGTGGGTGCCCGGGCTGGGCGACAAGCTGAAGAGAGCGGAGGCCGAATTCAAGGCCTTCCGTGACGGCGTGAACGCTGCCCTCGACGGCATCCAGGACGAGGTGGTCCAGATCACCTACCACAGCCGGGTGATCGGCGACCGCATGGTGTCCGGCGCGCAGTTGAGCGGCACGTACTCGAGCGGCATCGGCGGCCGGGCGTCGGGCGGGCCCGCGGCCGGTACCTGGGGCATCAACGAACACGGGTTCGAGACGATCGACTTCACCCGCGGCATGGTCTACAACTCGAACCAGACCAAGCGCGCGGAGGCCGCGGTCGCGGCGATGGCCCGCTCGGGCGGTGGCGGTGGAGGCGGCAACCTGTACATCGAGGCCGCCCCGGGTAGCAAGTCGGACTGGATGACACAGGGGCTGCTTGACGCGCTGATCCGCGGGCGCATCCGGCTGAAGTCGGGCCCGGGTGGCCGGCTGGTGCCGGCATGAGCGTCACGTACGCCGTCACGTTCGAGCTGAAAATCGACGGCGCGTGGGTCGATTTCACGCGCCGCGATGTCGACACGCGGGTGATGCTGCCGATCTCCTATACCTGGGGGCGCACGAAGCCGGGGCAGCGCACCGCGCCGTCGGTGGTCAGCTTCGTGATGATCGACAACAACTGTGTCGTCGACGGCGACAACCCGCTATCGCCGTACTACCGCAAGATCGACACGGGCACGGAGGCCCGGATCTCGATCGGTGGCGTCGTGCGCATGAGCGGTCGACTCACGACGGCCGACGTCGAGCCGATCTACGACGACGCCACCGATCGGTGGGTCAACTTCCGCAACGTGCAGATCGGTGGGCTGCTGCGCGACCTCGACGCGCCTCAGCTACCGGTCCGATCGGCGGCCTACGCGGCTTTCTCCGACCCCGTGAACGACGGCACGCGGGTGTTCTACGCCCCCCTCGAGGAAGAGAGCGGGGCGGCCACCCTCGCGACGTTCAACCGGGTAGGCCAGATCATCCCGAGCAACGACGTGAACTTTGGCGGGGACACCGATTCGCTGTCGTCGGCCCGGCTGCTGACCTTTGGTACCGACGGCCTGCTCGAGGCCTACATCCCGCCGTACAGCAGCACAGAGCACAAAGTGTGCATGCTCTGGAAGTTCCCGTCGAGCGGACTGACGAACGGGACGGCGCCGATCCGCCTGCGTTGCAGCGGCGGCAACGTCGACCGCATCCAGTTGCAATACAACACGCCGTGGACGCTGCGCCTGCAGGCGGTCGCCTCATCGACGGTCATAGATGAGGCCGTAATCGTCGACTGGACCGGTTATATCGACAACAATCAAGAGTTCTGGATGTCGATCGAGCTGACGCAGAACGGCGCCAACGTCGATTGCCTGGTCGGCATCATCCGCGAGGACGGCACTTTCGGCATCCCAACCGACACGCTCAACGGCGTCACGATCGGCCGGATCTCCCGCCTCAGCTTCACGCCCGAGCCGGCGTCCGGGGTGGCGCTCGGACACGTCATCATCGGCACCGACACGGGCGCGTTCGCCAACTACCTGCAGTTCGTCAGCAACGCCGCCAACGGCGTCAACGGTTACCGCTCGGAGCTGGCCGACGCACGACTGCTGCGCCTGTTCACGGCGGCCGGCATCACCTACGGCAACACTCAGAGCACGCTGGCCGACGACACCCAGATGGGGTCGCAGGAACCGAAAATGCTCGGTGACCTAATCTGGGAAACGGTCGACACCGACGGCGGAATCCTGTTTGAGCACAAGCCTTTCCTGGCCGCGGTGCTCGCGAGTCGATTCGCCCTCTACAACCAGGCCCGGGCCGCAGCGCTCGAGTGGCGGCACCTGACGTTGCCGTTCGCTCCGTCGCCGGTCGACATCGACCTGTTCAACGACATGACCGTCAGTAACGAGGGCGGACGGTCGGCCCGCTACACGATTCCCGACGGCGACCCGTGGCACCGGACCACCGAGCCACCACCTGACGGTGTCGGGTTGAGGTCGGGCCGGGCCGACGTCAACCTGTACCCGGACGACGACCTCGACCTGCATGCAGCCTGGCAGGCGCACGTCTACTCCTGGCGGGAGCGCCAGTTCAACCAGGTGACGCTCGACCTGCACCGCAGCGACTTCGGCGCGGCCGACATCGCCGCCGTCCGGGCCCTGCGCCCGGGCCACGTCATCAACATCGACACGACGAACGCGCCGCCCTACGTGCCGTATAACGAGATCCGCCTCATGGTGCAGGGCGCCACCGAGGAGATCACCCAGCACACGCACCGAATCGTTCTGAACACGATTCCCGCCGACATTTTCGAGGTGGCCACAGTGGATGCTGAGGGTAGCTACCTCGCTCAGCCGATCGACTCCGACGACACGACTTTCAAGATCTCACCGCCCTCGAAGGGACCGGCGTGGTCGATGTCCGGTGGAGATCTGCCCTACAACATCCAGATAGCCGGCCAGCCAATGCGGGTGACGGCCATCGCCGAGTCGATCCCGGGCTACATCTCGGCCGGCGCAATCGCCACGGGCAGCAACGCCAGCTTGAACCCGGCCCTCCCGGTCGGCCCGTTCCAGGACTCCGGGGATTCGTTCTGGCTGTGGGCGTCGATCCGCAACAGCGGGGCCGGCGCGGTCAACGACATCCCCAACTGGACACGCATAGCCGACTTCGGTAACTGTGCGTTGTTCGCCTGCCACTACACGAGCAGCCCGAGCATCGGGGTGCCCACCGTGTCGTTCTCGGGCGGGGTCGCCAACGCGACCACGATGGCGCAGATTTTCGCGTTCAGCAACGTCTCGCTTCACCTGGCCAGCGGGACGAAGGGTGTGCCGGCCGCGCACACGCAACTCAATGCGAGCGCACAGAACATCGGCTACCCCGCCGTCACGGTGAACAGCCGCGGCGAGGCCTGCGTAAACATGATTTTCGCTTGGAAGCAGGACGATTTCACGTCGATCGCACCTCCGTCGGGGTACACCGAGATCAGCGACAGCTTCACGACGACCGGCGACGACGCCGGGATTTGGGTGGGATACGACCTGACCGCGGCGAGCGGGGCGGCCGGGTCGCTGGTCGTCACGGGCGGCGCGTCGGCCATCTCGCGCGCGGTGGTCGTCTCGGTGCGCCCGCTGCAGTCGATCACGGTGACGCGCAACATCGCGGGTGTGGCGTCGGGCGCCAACGTCGGCGCGGTGGTGCGTACGTGGCGTCCGGGCGTAAACGGACTCTAGGGAGCGATCATGACGGTATGGGCTGACTACCCCTCTCGGTGGGCCTCCCCGGGTCACGTCCCGCGGGGACATGAGAACGAGGCGATCCTCGACCGGTTGGCGTCGTTGCCGCCGTTGCTGCTGACGGTCAAGTCGGCCGACGAGACGATCACCTCGCTGGCCACCTACCAGGACGATGATCATCTGTACGTGCCGGTCGAGGCGGGCGGCACGTACTCGTACCACGTGCGGGGGGCGTACAACAGCGGTGCGACGCCTGACTGGGCGATGCAGTTCAGCGTGCCGTCCGGCTCGTTCACGGCCTGCTACCTCGAGTATTTCGACGCCTCGAATGCGATGTCCCGAGTGCAGTTCACCAACGCCACCACGGGCGGGTCGGGCGGGTTCGCCGGTAAGGCCACCGAC
>JACCDR010218795.1_pt1 | contig 11769 bp, 5 predicted proteins | sample 7446431 | NCBI WGS metagenome assembly JACCDR01 (sample SAMN15323443, study PRJNA562643) | freshwater metagenome | isolation source: river surface water | place: USA:Blue River Watershed | collected 2017-08-17
AACTCTTCGGTCTTGGTCAGCGAGCCGGTGGCCAGCCGCAGGCGCATCACGTCGAGCGCGAAGCGGTCCCCGAAACCCGGCTTGCGCGGCAGGCGAGCGAGGTAGGCCGCCCAGTAGTCCTTCTTCGGGTAGTGTGTGAGCAGCTTTTCCAGCGTGACGATGTAGCCGGCGCTGTTGTTCAGGCGCTGCTGCGCATCGGCCAGGCGCAACAGGTCGCCTTCATCCGGCTTGCGGCCGGCCTGCTCGGCGGCGCTCACGTCGGCGGCGGCCTCCTTGGCGATGGCCGCGTAGTCACCGCTGACGGACTGCAGGTAGCTCTGCATCTGCTTGATGCCCGGGCCGGTATTGCCGGCCGCGACGGCCTTGTTGACCCACTCGGCCGCCTTGGCGTTGTTGCGCTGCTGCGCATAGGCCGAGGCCAGCTGCTCGGCGATCTGCCCCTGCTCGCCGGCGCCGACCTTGCCGAACAAGGACTCCAGCGCCTGGATCGCGGTGGCGTTGTCGCCGGCACGTTGTGCGGCGGCGGCCTTCATGCGGTCGATCGTCAGCTGCTCGGCGGCGGTGCGGTTGGGCACGGCCTCGGCCTCGCGCACCTTGCCCAGCGCATCCTTCGGCTTGCCGGCCTTGAGCAGCTCGCCGGCCTGCTGCAGCGGCTTGCCGACCTCGGGCCGCAGGCCTTGGGCTGCGGCGCTGCCGAGCCAGGCGGCGGCGAGCAAGGTCAGGGTCAGGGCGCGCAGGGTCTTCATCGGCAGGGTCCTCGAAAACGTGATCAGACAAGAAATCAGGGGTCGGCCACGCTCGGCAGCCGACCCCCGGCGCTGGATGGCGCTCAGTTCAGAAACTGTTCGTTGCCGACGATGCCGATCTTGGTGACACCCAGCCGCTGGGCCGAGGCCATGATCATCGCGACATGCTTGTAGGTGACGAGCTTGTTCGGCCGCAGGTGCACCTCGGGCTGGTCGGGCATCGCCGCGACCTGCGCGAGACGCGACTCGAGCGTGGCACGGTCGGGAATGATCTCGCCGTTCCAGCCGATGGTGCCATCGAAGTCGACCTCGATGCGGACGATCTCCGGCGGCGTGGGCGGCGGCGCGGCGTTGTTCGGCACCGGCATGTTCATCTTCACCGCGTGCGTCTGGATCGGGATCGTGATGATGAACATGATCAGCAGCACCAGCATCACGTCGATCAACGGCGTGGTGTTGATGTCCATCATCACTTCTTCTTCTGCTTCACCGCTCGCAGAACCGACATTCATTCCCATGCTTCGTTCTCCAACTCGCTCACTGTGCCTGGCCGGCGGGCGGCTCGGTGATGAAGCCGACCTTGAAGATGCCGGCCCGCTGCGCCGCCACCACCACCCGGCCGACCGACTCGTAGCGGACCTCGGAGTCGCCGCGGATGTGCACTTCCGGCTGCGGTTCCTTGATCGACTCGACCTTGAGGCGGTTGACCAGGGTCTCGTTGTCCGGGATTCGTTCCAGGCCCCAGAAGACCTCGCCATCGCGGTTGACGGCGATGACGATGTTCTCCGGCTTGGTCTGCGTCGGGATGTTGCGCTCTTTCGGCAACTCGAGCTTGACGCTCTGCGTGACCACCGGGATGGTGATCAGGAAGATGATCAGCAACACCAGCATCACGTCCACCAGCGGCGTGGTGTTGATCGTGTTGTTGAGTTGTTCGTCGCTGTCTTCGGAACTGCCGCCGACATTCATTCCCATTAGCTTGCTCCGTTCGCGCCGCCCGCAAGGCAGCGGGCCGACGACCTCATGTGAACCCGCGGCTCGTGATGGCCGGGCTTAGCGCTGGCCGGCAATCAGCACGTTGTGCAGGTCGCCCGCGAAGGCGCGGGTCTGGTCCATGATGGCCTTGTTGCGGCGCACCAGCCAGTTGTAGCCCATGACCGCGGGCACGGCGACGGCCAGGCCGATGGCCGTCATGATGAGCGCCTCGCCCACCGGGCCGGCCACCTTGTCGATCGAGGCCTGGCCGCTGATGCCGATCTTGACGAGCGCGTTGTAGATGCCCCAGACGGTGCCGAACAGCCCGACGAACGGGGCGGTGGAACCGACCGTCGCCAGCACGGCCAGCCCGTTGGTGGTGCGGCTCTGGATCGCGCTCACGGCGCGGTCGATCGACATGCCGATCCAGGTGTGCTTGTCGATGGACTCGACCATCGTGCCGTGGTGGTGGTCGTTGGCCTTGATGCCTTGCTCGGCGATGTAGCGGAAGGCCGAGCCTTCTTCCAGCGCGCCGAGGCCGGCCTTGACGGAACTGGCCTTCCAGAAGGCTTCCGAGGACTCTCGGGCGCTCTTGAGCATGGCGCGCGACTCGAACAGCTTGATGAAGATCACGTACCAGCTGCCCATCGACATGATGACCATGATCATCAGCGTGCCCTTGGCCACCCAGTCGCCCGAGTTCCATGCCGCCTTCAGGCCGAAGGGGTTCTCCACCGCTTCCTGGCTGACCACGTTGGCGGGTGCTGCAGCGGCGGGGGCGGCCTCGGCGGCCGGCGCGGAAGCGGCCTGCGCGAGCGCCGGAGCCGGGGAGGTGCCGGCCAGTGCGGCAACGGCGATCAGGGCGGCACCGAGGGTGGCGCGGAGGGTTTTGCTCAGGGACATGGTGACTCCAGAAGGAACCGCGCCAGGGGTGTCGGCGCCAGAAGGATCAGGGGATGGCAGAAAGGTGGAACGCTCGGCAGCAGCCCGGCCCGCAGGCCGGTGCCGTCACTCGATCTTCCACACGTATTCGACGTCGAACGATGCACCCACCGGCTTGCCCGACTCGTCGGTGCCGGCCTTGAAGGCACATTCGCTGAGCTTGGCCACGGCCAGCCGGTCGAGCATCTTGTGCTCGCGGGACGGGCCGGCCGAGCGGACCACTTCGGCGCCCACCAGCTTGCTGTCGGGCCCGATGGTGAAGCGCACCTTGGTCGTGCCGACGGCCTCGGCCCGCAACGCGGCGGCAGGGTAGTCACTGCCCTTGGGGGCGCATTCCTGGACGTTGCTGATGGCCGGGCGCGCTGCCACGCGCGGAGGTGGCGGTGCGGGCGGCGCCGGTGGGGCCGCCGGCGTGATCGTCACGGCCTGCGGAGGCGGGGCCACGGTGGTTGTCGTGATCGTCGGGGCCGGGGTCGGCGGCGGGTTGACGTTGACTTCCGGCGGCGGCACGAAGCTCGGCGGCGGTGGCGCGAACTTCGGCGGCGGCGGCAGGTTCTCGGGTGGCGGCGGCTCGGGGGTCTTGACCTCTTCGATGATCTTGGTTTCGATCGGCGCCTTGATCACTTCGATCATGCGCTGAGCCAAGCCGTTGACCAGCGCCCAACCAAGCACCAGATGCAGCGCCAGCACGATGCCGATGCCCACCACATGCTTGCCCGAATTGCGCTGTTGTTGGGCGTAATCCACTCGATACCTCCAGCGGTGCCGTTGCCTGAAGAACGGCCATCCGCGAAAACGCGTGTCGGCGGCCTCGTGAGCCGCATGCGGCCAGGGTCGGCCGCGAAGCCGGCGACTATATCTCGGAAACCCGTGACTACTTCTCGGGGCATCACCCTAAGCGGCTGCTCGGGCGATTTCGGAAAAGAAAGTGTCGCTTCACCGGCGAGCCGCCTGCCGCCAGCACTGCAGCAAGATCGAGGCCAGCCATGCCCCAGGCGGCCTGTCCGAGGTCGTGGCGATGGCCCACACCGCTGCCGGCCGGGCCCCGACGGGGGCCTGCAGGACGCTACTTGCGGGTGTTGTCGAGCGACGGCGGCGGCGTGTAGCCGAGCGCGCGGGCGCGCGCTTCGAACTGCGACGCCAGCAGCGGCTGTTCGGTGCGGCGGTAGTGCAGGGCGAGTTCGTAGCTGGCGATACCGTTGCCCAGTGCCGCGGCGTACTGCATCCAGCCTTCGTAACGGGACACGTCGTCCGGGGCACCGTCCCGAGGGTGGCTGCGGCCCAGTCGAGCGGCCGCGTCCTTGTCGCCGCGGCCAGCCTTGTAGATCTCCGACAGCTTCGAGGCCGGCGTGTCCGGTGCCGGCTGGAAGGCGCTCCGGTACAGGCGCACGTCGTTGCGCCGCAGCAGCTGCGCTGCCTCCGTCGCACCCTGGCGGGCCACCAGCGCGCTGCCGGCCAGCTTGCTGCCCGGATGGTTCTTCAGGTAGTCGGCCGCGAGGCGGGCGACCTCGGCCGGCCACAGCGCGGCTTCGAGCTTTTCCCAGTCTTCGGCGTCGTTGCGGCTGCTGAACCGTTCCGTGGGTGGGGCCTCGGCGCGGCGCGGCACCAGCTTGCGCCGGACCTGGGTGTTTTCCGCGATGAACGGGAACTGCGCAAACTGGCGCAGCAGCGGCAGCGGGTGGTTCAGCATCACGTCCTGCACGTCGTACTTGACCAGCCGGAACATGTCCGAGAAGGTGATCTCGTCGGAGACGCTGCTCATCACCTTCACGAGCGACGCCGTGTAGAAGGTGTTGCGCGTGTCGTCGGCCGGGGCGATGGCCGGCTTGCCGGCGCCGGTGGCAAAGGCGATCAGGCAGCCCGGCGGCGCTTCGACCTGGTTCAGGCCATCGCTGCCGTCGGCGGCCGCCTTCAGCGAGGTGCGGCAGGCGTCGACGACGGCGACCGTCAACCCCGTCGGCCGCAGTGGCAACTGGCCGATGATGTCGCTGGTGAGCGTCAGGCTGCCGCGCACGAGCGTCTCGGGCCGCGCCTTCGGGCTGACGCGGGCGGACACCAGCAGGTTCTCGGCGTCGACCTGGGCGCCGTGGCCGGAGAAGTAGAAGAACACCGTGGCATCGGCCGGTGCCGCGCGCACCTGTGCCGCGAACCGGTCCATTGCCGCACGCGCGCCGGCGTTGTCGAGGTCGAGGCCTTCGCTGACGGTGAAGCCGAGCTTCTCGAGCACCGCGCGCAGGTCGCGCACGTTCTTGTGGATCGGCGGCAGGTCTTCGCCGTCCGGGTACTCGCGGTTGCCGATGAGCAGGGCGAGCCGCGGCGGTTCGAGCGGGTTGACGGCAGCGGGTGGCGCGCTCGCCGCGTCGGCAGGCGCGCTGGTCTGGGCGGCGAGGCGGTTGCCGATCAGCAGCCCTGCGGCGGCCGCGGGCAAGCCGAGCAGGGTGCGCCGGCGCGGGCCCGCGGCGGTCTTCGGTTTGATTGCAGGGCGGCTTGGGCGGTTCATGGCGCGGTCAGGTGGAGGGCGACGCAACTGCACTGGCGAACCAGTGGGGGCCGGCGGCAGTCGCCCGGACGGCCGCGATTGTGCCCCGCGGCACCGCGGGGCTCCAAAGCCTGCCCTGCGCAGCGGGCAAATGCGCAAGGGCGCAGCGCGGGGCCGGCGGCGCGTTCCTCATGGTGCCGGTGCACAGGCCAGTCCATTGCCCACCGGCGCGCAGGTCTCCGGCGGCTTGGCGCCTTCGCTGCCCTGGGTGGCCGGCCGGCCCGGGCCGACCTCGGCGATCACGCCGGCACGCAGCCGCACGGCAACGTTCTCGGTGCGCACGGCTTCTTCGAATCGTTCCCGGCGTGCGCTCTCGGTCACCGAGACGATGGCCGAGATCGAACCCGAGAGCTGCGGCGTGCTCGGCGAGACCCCGTTGTAGAAGACCGGGATCTCGCCCGCCTGGCCCGCGCCGTCGAAGAAGAACTGGTAGCCCGTGGCCTGCTGCGGGCCGCTCAGGATCACCACTGTCGAGCCTTGGGCGCCACCACGCGGCAGCACGCGCAGGTAGCCGCTGTCCAGCGGCAGCGTGCGGTTGCCAAAGGCCCGGTTGCCGACGTTGATGTTGACCTCGCGGCTGTCGCCACCCTGGCCGAAGGGGAAGGGAATGCCGAAGGCTGCAGGCGACAGCTCGAGCGTCAGGCCCGGCAGCGACTGCTCGGTGCCCACGGTGTTGTCGAAAGGCAGCCGCGCCACGATCACCGCCCGCGGGTCTTCGCCCGATGCCGCCGCGGTGGTCAGCTGGTCGGCGCGGACTTCCACGAGGTCGCCTTCGATGCCGGCGAGGCTCTCGACGTTGCCGCCGATCTCCGCGCGGCCATGGCCGATGTTGACAGTGCTGCCGTTGACGCGCACGCGCCCTTGCAGCGCATAGGACAGTCCGTTCAGCGGCGTCGGGTTGGCGGCCCACGGCGAGTTCTCGGCGCCGCTGCGCACCGACAGCAGGCCGGCGAAGCGGTTGCCTTCGGACGTCAGCTGCACCGAGCCGCCGCGCGTGGCCACCACGGCCAGGCGTGCACCCGGCGCCACGTCGATGACGCTGGTGGCCGACTGGATCACCACGTCTTCGGCAAAGGCCACCGGCAACGAGGCCGCCAGCTTGCCCTTGAGGTCGTCGCCGGGTTCGGTGATCGTCTGCGCCGCGGTCGACACCAGCTGCAGGCTGCCGCCGCTGAGGCTGAGGTTGCCGTCGAGCGTCAGCACGCCAGCGTCGATGCGCCCGCCGTTGCCGACCTCGATGCCGCCGAGCACCAGGTCGTTGAAGGTGTCGGCATCGGCCCGGCCGCTGGACAGCCGCAGCGCCCCCGGCGTCACCACGGAAACGCTGCTGCCCCAGCGGTTGCCGTCGTTCTGCGCGTCGATGTTCGCAGCGCTGAGGGTGACGGCGCGGTTGTCGACCACGGTGGTGGCGCCGGCGAGCCGCATGTCGCCGGTGGCGCTGAGGTTGCCGCCCAAGCTCACCGCGCCGTCGGCATCGATGCTGCTCACCGTTTCTGCGCCGGCCAGGGTCAGGCGTGCGCCGGTGGCCACCGTCACGGCGCTGGCTTCCGACAGGTCGCCGGCGGCGCGGGTGGCCAGTTCGCCATTGCTGACGATGGTGCTGCCGGTGTGGGTCTTGTTGCCGCCGCGCAGCGTGAGCACCCCTTCGCCGGCTTGTTCGAGCGAGCCGCTGCCGCTGACCGCAGCCGCCAGCGTGACGGCGTTGTCGCGGTTCACGCGCAGCACGCCGTCGACGACGATGGTCGAGCTCGCCAGGCTGCCGGTGCTGCCGCCGTCGCCCAGGCTCAGCACGCCGGCCTCGACCGTGGTCGTGCCGGTGTAGGTGTTGGCGCCCGTCAGCGTGAAGGTGCTGCCGCCCTGCTTGCGCAGCGCGCCGACACCGGTGATGGCGCCGGCGAAGGTGGACGAGCCGCCACTGCCGCTGGCCAGTGTCGCGCCGCCGAGCGTGACGGTGCCCCCGCCGCTGAGGGTGCCGAAGGTCTCGTTGCCGCCCAGCGCCAGTGTGCTGCCGCCGTCGACCGTGACCGCCGGCGCCGCGCTGAAGCGGCCGCCGATGCCGCGGTCCGGGCTCACGAGCGTGAGCGTGCCGGTGTCGACCCGCACGCTGTCGGCCGCGGAGACGCCGGCCAGCGTGCTGCTGCCGGTGGACGTGAGCGCGCCGCTGCCGAGGTCGGCGTTCGCGGTGCCGCCGGCGAGCCGGTAGGTGTCTGCGGTGAGGATGCCGCTGCCGTCGAGCGTGCCGCTGAGTGCCAGGCTGCCGATGGTGTCGTTGCCGTTCATGCGCAGCGTGGCACCGCTCGCGACGGTGATGGCCGCGTTGTCGCTCAGCCGGTTGGCGCTGGCCAGGCTGAGGCGGCCGCCGTTCACCGCCACGGTGCCGGCGGCGGAGGTGCCCGCCAGCCGGCTCTCGCCGGTCGAACTGAGGGCGCCTGCGCCCAGGTTGGCGTTGGCCGTGCCGCCGTTCAATGCGTAGGTGGCGGCCGTCAGCGTGCCGGTGCCGTCGAGCGTGCCGGCGAGCACCAGGCTGGCGACCCGGTCGCTGCCGTTCATCGCGAGCGTGGCACCGTCGGCGACGGTCACCGCCGCGGTGTCGGCGAGGCGGTTGGCCGCGCCGAGCTCGAGGCTGCCGCCGTTGACGGCAACCGTGCCCGAGGCCAGCGTGCCGTTCACCGCCAGTGTGCCGTTGCCGGTGACGGTGGTGCTGCCGGTGTAGCTGTTGTTGCCGCTCAGCGTGAAGGTGCCGCTGCCTTGCTTGACGAGGTTGCCGCTGCCCGAAAGCACGCCGGCGAAGGTGGTTGAGCCGGCAGCACCCGTGCTGAGCGTGGCGCTGCCGAGCGCCACGTTGCCGTTGCCGGCCAGCGAGCCGAGGGTTTCGTTGCCGCCCATGGCCAGCGTGGAGCCCGCGGCCATCGTCAATACCGGCGCCGCGCTGAAGCGGCCGCCGCCGACGAGCGTGAGGCTGCCGCCGCCGATGTTCACGGTGTCGGCCGCCGAGCCGCCCGAGAGGCTGCTGGTGCCGGTGGAGGTGAGTGCGCCCGCGCCGAGCGCTGCAGTGGCCACGCCGCCATCGAGCAGGTAGCTCGCGGCGCTGAGCGTGCCGGTGCCGCTCAGCGTGCCGGCGAGCGCGAGGCTGTTGATCGTGTCGCTGCCCGCCAGCACGACGGTGGCGCCGTCGGCGACGCTCAGGTCGGCGGTGTCGGAGAGGCGGTTGCCGCTGCCCATGGTCAGCGTGCCGCTGTTCACGTTGACCGTGTCGGCGCCGCTGGCGCCGTTCAGGCGCGTGGTGCCCGTCGAAACGAGGCTGCCGCTGCCCAGGCCGGCGTTCACCACGGCCGACGCCAGGGTGTAGCTGTTCGCCGTCAGCGTGCCGGTGCCGGCCAGCGTGCCGGCCAGGTTCAGGCTGTCGACGGTGTCGTTGCCGTTGATCGACAGGGTTGCGCCGGTGGCGACCGACACCGCCGTGCCGTCCGCCAGCCGGTTGGCGCTGGCCAGCGCCAGCGTGCCGGCGTCGACCTCGGTGTCGCCGGTGTAGGTGTTGGCGCCCGCCAGCGTGAAGGTCGACGTGCCTTGCTTGACGAGGCCGCCCGCGCCGCTGATGACGCCGCTGAAGGTGGTGGAGCCGCCGCTGCCGGTGCTCAGCGTCGCCGTTCCCAGCGTGACGCCGCCGGCGCCCGCCAGCGAGGCGATGGTCTCGTCCCCACCGAGCGCCAGGGTCGCGCCGCCGCTGACCGTCGTTTCCGGCGCTGCCGTGAGCCTGCCGCCCTGCGACAGTGTCAGACGGCCGCCGGTGACGTTGACCTCGCTCGCGGCCGAGGTGCTGCCGAGCACGCTCTCGCCGGTGGAGCTGAGCGTGCCGGCGCCGAGGCTGGCGCCGCTGACCTGGCCGCCGTCCAGGCTGTAGGTCGCGGCCGTCAGCCGGCCGGTGCCGCTCAGCGCGCCGGCGAGCACCAGGCTGCCCACGGTGTCGTTGCCGCCCATCACGAGGCTCGCGCTGTCGGCGACCGTGACGATGGCGCTGTTGCTCAACCGGTCGGCCGCGTCGAGGCTCAGCGTGCCGCCATTGACGTTGACCGCAGCGGCGCCCGCCGTGCCGGCGAGCAGGGTGTTGCCGGTGGACGTGAGCGTGCCTAGACCGAGGTTGGCCGTGACGGTGGCGCCGTTCAGCGTGTAGGTGCCGGCGCTCAGCGTGCCGCTGCCGCCGAGCGTGCCGTTCAGGTTGAGTGTGGTGATCGTGTCGTCGCCGTTCAATTGCAGCGTGGCCGTGTCGGCCACGGTGACGGTGGCGCCGTTGGCCAGGCGGTTGTCGTCGCCCAGCGTCAAGGTGCCGGCATTGACGTTGACGGTGTTCGCCGCCGCCGTGCCGACGAGCGTGCTGGCACCGATGGCGTTCAACTGGCCCGCGCCGAGGTTGGCGCCGGCATTGGTGCGGCCGCCGTCGAGGTTGTAGCTCGCGGCCGTCAGCGTGCCGCTGCCGCCGAGCGTGCCGTCGAGGTTCAGCACCGCGACCGTGTCGTTGCCGCCCAGCGAGAACGTGGCCCCATCGGCCACGTTGACCGTCGTGCCGTTGGCCAGCCGGTTGTCGCCCACCAGCGCCAGCGTGCCGGCGTTCACCGCGGTGGTGCCGGTGTAGGTGTTGGCGCCGCTGAGCGTGAAGGTGCCGGCGCCGAGCTTGGTGAGGCCGCCGGTGCCGCTGATGACGCCGGCGAAGGTCGAATTGCCGCCGGCACCGGCGCCGGTGCTCAGCGTGCCTGCGCCGAGGCTCACGGCCCCGCCGCCGGCCAGCGTGCGCACCGTCTCGTTGCCGCCCATCGCGAGCGTCGTGCCAGCATCGACCACCAGCGCCGGCGCCGCTGTGAAGCGGCCCGCGCCGACCAGCGTCAGCTGGCCCGTGTCGACGTTGACGGTGCCGGCCGCGGAGGTGCCGCGCAGCGTGCTGTTCAGCGTCGAGTTCAGCGTGCCGGTGCCGAGGTTGGCGGTGGCGGTGGTCTCGCCGCCGTCCAGGTTGTAGGTGCCGGCACTCAGCGTGCCGGTGCCGCCGAGCGTGCCGCGCAGCGTGAGCGTGCTGATCGTGTCGTTGCCGCCCAGCGTGAGCGTGGCGTTGTCTGCCACCGTCACGCTGCTGGCGTTGGCCAGGCGGTTGGCCCCGCTCAGCGCCAGCGTGCCCGCAGACACCGTTGTGCTGCCGGTGTAGGTGTTGGCGCCAGACAGCGTGAACACGGTGCCCGCGCCCACCTTGTTCAGGTTGCCGGGGCCGGACAGGATGCCAGCGAAGTTCGACGACTGGGTCGAGCCGGTGGTCAGCGTGACCCCCGTGCTCGTGCCGAGCACGACGCCGCCTGCGCCGGCCAGCGAGCCGAAGGTCTCGTTGCCCAGCAGCGTGAGCGAGGCGCCGCCGTTGACCGTCACGTCCGGACTCCCGGTCATCGTGCCGGCGTTGGTCAACGTCAGCGTGCCGTTGCTGACCAGCAGGGTCGCACTGGCCGCCGTCCCCGTGATCGTGCTGTTGCCCGTGCTGACGAGATCGCCGGTGCCCAGGTTGCCTGCGTAGACGGCGTTGTTGAGGGCGAAGTTGGTGGCGTTCAGCACGCCGCTTCCGCTGGTGCTGCCGGCCAGGGTCAGCGTGTCGATGGTCTGGACCACGCCCGCGTTGAGGCGCAGGTCGGCGCCGAGCAGCACGTTGACGGTGGCACCGGAAGACAGGCGCTGGTCTTCGGCGATGATGAGCCGGCCCGAGTTCACCGTCACGGACAGTGCATCCACCGTGCCCTCGAGGGTGGTGGTGCCAACCGAGGTGAGCGTGCCCAGGCCGAGGTTGGCGATGAGCGTGGCGCCGTTCAGCTGGTAGGTGGTCGCCGTGAGCTTGCCGCTGCCGTCCAGGGTGCCGCTCAGGTTCAGCGTGCCGACGGTGTCGTCGCCGCCGAGCGTGAGCGTCGCACCGTCGGCGACGGACACGGTCACGTCCTGGGTCGCTCCGTTGGCCAGCAGGTTGGGGCCACCCATGCTCAACGTGCTGGTGCCGTTGACGCTGATCGTCGCCGTGTCCAGCGTGCTGTTCACGTCCAGCGTGCCGCTCGTCACCGCCACCGAGCCCGCGCCGGTGGGCGCGTTGATCGTCGAGGTGCCGGTGCTCGTGATCGCTCCGCTGGTCGTCAGCGCGCTGCCGACGGTGCCACCCGACAGCGCGGCCGTGGTCGCACTCAGCGTGCCGGTGCCGCCGAGCGTGCCGCTGAGGGCCAGCGTGTCGATGGTGTCGTTGCCGCCCATCGTCAGGGTGGCGCCCGTGGCCACGGTGACGTCAGCGGTGTTGGCCAACTGGTCGACGGCGTTCGTGCTGAGGGTGCCGGCGTTGACGTTCAGCACGTCCGACGCCAGCGTGCCCTGCAAGGCCAGCAGGCCGGCGGACACCGTGGTCGCGCCGGTGTAGCTGTTGTTGCCGGTCAGCGTGAGCGTGCCATTGCCGGACTTGGTGAGCGCGCCGGTGCCGCCGATGACGCCGCCGTAGCTCGTGTTGCTGCCGCTGTTCACCGTCAGCACGTTGGCGCCCAGCGCCACGTTGCCGCCGCTGGC
>JACCDR010038146.1_pt1 | contig 11768 bp, 6 predicted proteins | sample 7446431 | NCBI WGS metagenome assembly JACCDR01 (sample SAMN15323443, study PRJNA562643) | freshwater metagenome | isolation source: river surface water | place: USA:Blue River Watershed | collected 2017-08-17
AACCTTCGCTCAGGGGATCTCTGGTAGGCCCCTTGAGTTCGATCATTGTGTAGGGGCTGAACTGGGCCCCGCAGTCGTTGCACTCAGCGATGTAGTTCGGGAGGAGCGAACCCTCCACGAACAACTTCTCGGCGAAGACTGTGGCCCTACAAGACCCACCGCAATGCAGGCACTGGAGCTGGCTGAAGTGGGCAGCCGTCCTGGAGATTTCGTCCTTGAGGGTAAATTCTTGGCCCTCTAGAGCCTTACGGATCTCGTTCGGGTCCATTTCCTTAAAAATCATAACGTTGACGCTTCTTTCAGTGGGGCTGTAGACTCCACTCTACCAGAGGTGCTTCTTGGCCGTCCTCCCCTTCATCGTGAACCTGTCTCCTCGACCCGATGATGAAGATACCGGGTTGACTGGTCCGATTCGATTTTCTGCTCGCGATCCTGATACCTACGTGGTTGCTGGACAGCTTCGTGTTGCTGTTGGGTATGCCCAGATTCACGCAAGCGGAAGCCAGAAGTACGAAGAAGTTCTTCCCCGTACTAACCGAACCAGCGTGCTTGCTGGAGCAGTAGATCTACAAACCCAACCCACCATCGAGCTCGTAGGCGGTGGGGTTAGGTTGACAAAAACTACGGCCGGAAACCAGAAGTCGGTTTACTTCACGAGCATCGACGCCAAGTCGGATGGCTACAAAAGCTTCATGGCGGTTGCCGAAGTTCGCCCCGACACAATCACGAATGGATCCCGTGGTGCCGTGCTCGGTGTCGAGAACGGTCCTCGTAACACCGGCGCCTACCTCTTTTTTGAGAGGGCGGCAGGAACCCCTCGCATTTCTCTTTGCGGACCAGCAGACAAAAATGGAGTCAGGGTTCCCGATCTCCAGATTGCCCACGACTGGACAGGGTTCCAACGATACATCGTTATCTGGAACGAAACGCAGGGGCGAGTCGAGATCTACTCGGTTCAGGGGGAGAACACGCAGCTCCTTACCACGGCGAACACCGGTGATTTCCAGCCGTACACAACGGAAGGTTCTTCTACTCCTAGGCGTGGCGGACTTGCCGACTTCACGATGTTCTATGGGATCGAGGGTGTAGTTGGGGATAGGGCGACCTTTGGGAATGTAGCTGTAACGATGGATGTGGGTTTCCCCATCATCGGTACCGCTCGCCCTGGAGAGTTCTACACAACTCGCCGTTCCGATGAAACGGTTCGCTTTGACGGTGGAGATCCTGTAAAGGCCATCGTCTCTTCGTGGTTTCCTCCCGACAACACGTTCTTCTCGAACACAGACCCAAACGGTGTTCTGTCGGTTCTAAACACGAGAGCGATCCGTGTCACCAAGACCACTTCAGGAACTTCGTTCGCTGTTTATAGGGAAGAGCCAGGGCTCCTCCACAGCGATACGGACGGATTCATGGTGGAGGGACAGTTCTTTGGGATCTCAAGCCTTCTGGTCGGCTCTCGCGTCACCGGTATGGGCTTCGTTGTCTTCGATGGGCAGACGGTTTTTTATCTCGGCCTGCTCAGCGGCTCCTCAAGAACGGTAGGGTTGATCCGAGATAGCGGGTCCCCCGGAGATCTCACGGACTACATAGTCCCTGATACGAACCTCGACTGGTCGTCGAAGGCTTACTTTCGTTTCACGGCTGATCCGAGACGCGGCCTCGTAGAGCTCTTCGGAGAAGATCTTACGGAACCATTGATCTCTGTTCCGTTCGTACGAGGGGATTTTCCTACCGCAGCCGATTTCGGTCTTGTGGGCGCTCTGCCCTTCGTAGCGTTTGGACATACAGACGACCTGAACACTCTGGGTTCTCTAGATTTGTCAAACCTCACCTATGCGTATTCCTTTCAGGCATACGAGGCGAGGGATGGCGTGCTCCCCAACGTTGCCGACCCGCCCTGGACCGCGTCAGGATCAGGATTCGCATCAGCACCTGCAAGCCCTTTGAGCGGGCTTGCTCTTCTTGGAGGAGGTTTTGGGCCTCTGCCTATCGGACTTTATGTAGGCAGCGTTGCCCCAGCAGGAGGGACGGCAACGATCGTCAACGGACAGCTTGTTCTTGACACCGATCCCTCCGCTACTCGGGTCTACAGCAGAGATATCGCCATTGATCAAGAGCGAGGAGCTGTTCTCGAAGCCCGTCTTCAGATCACGGGGTACAAGCCAAGAAATCGAACAGGCTTTTACCTGGCTATCGATGATGGGCTTCGGATGTACATGCTGTCGTTCGTTGATACGGAAATCGGTAAGTTTGTGGGAGTCACCATCCGCTACGGACTGGACGGTCTTATCGAGAAGGTAGGGACCGAAGGTCTGGCAGCGAAGCTCAGCAAGAAGATTCGTTGGGATCTGCCCCATACCTACCGGTTTGAGAGGCGTCCGCTGGATGGCCTCTACCTTTTCATCGATGGGGAACCGGCCATAACGCTTCCTGAATCGGAGCGTATCGACTACCCGGTGTCTCAGTTCGGAGGACCGACCGTCGCCTTCGGACACATCAGCGATGAGGGATGTACCTCGATCATCGATTTTGTTCACACCACATTCAGCTCAGGCTATGAGATATCCATCAAGAAAGTGGACACCACCGAGCAGCTTGAGCAGAGCGTGAGAAATAGCCAGGCCATTGTCGTGGCCTATGTCGAAGACAACGATTAAGGTAGCATGGTCTAAATGTCCTCCATCATTAAAAGTTACCTCTTCGATGTAGAGGACAACACAGGCCCTAGGGCTGTCATCACTCCACCAGAACAGGACTCCGTCATCGGGGCCGTGGTGAAGATGGATGGTCGTGCTTCTTTTGACACGGCAGTGAACCCTTCGGGGTTTCTGAATTACCACTGGCGATTCTCTCGCGTACCTATCGGCTCTCAAGTTGCTGTTGAGGGCTTTATAAATCTGGAGTCTGACGCCTCTGTGGTCAGCTTCGCTCCAGACGTTACTGGGTTTTACGAAGTAGAACTCATTGTCGATGACGGGAGCATTGACTCCCCTCCATTTCTCGCCAGCGTCGACGTCTCTGTCATCGTGGTGCCCAACAACAAGGGCATCATCCCAGACGCGAGCTTCATCTGGCGTTACCTGTCTGACTTTTGGTCTCGGGTTGAGCAACGCCAGAAGTTCGAAGTGTTCTGGTCAGCCTCGATGCAGATCGTCGCTGCTGAGCTGCTGAAGCAGTACCAGTACGACTACAACAAGAGCATCAAGGACATTCAACGCTTCTTCCAGAAGCGGTGGATCTCTTACTCTTCGGGGCTCCCTTTCAGCCGAACAGAAATTAAGGGTTTCCTTGCCGAAGATCAGGCAGGGCTCAACGCCTCGACCTCTCTTCTCTCTGCTGATTCCGCAGCCCCACAAGAGCAGCAACCAGACTTCTCGAATCTGGTTACGATTCCACTGACGGAGGGCGACTTTGTAGCTACCTCCTTCAATCGACCTGTGGTTACGGGAAGAGTTGTTTACGTCGGAGGGCGCGCCTACACGATGGCCCGTTCAAGCTACAGCTTGAAGGCCCTCAATGAAGGCGTGGATGGGGTCACCACCATCACCACCGACAATTTCTCTGGCAGTGGTTTCGAAGACACGTACGTCGGTAATTACCTACGCATCCTGACCGGAGTGGATAAGGGTACCTACCTCATCGATACCGTCGTTGACTCAGCGAATCTCACGGTAAAGACCTTGGCAGGGGATGCTGTGAACTTCGCAGGAGCTGCCTCTGGGCTCTCTTACTCCGTTGTTCCTACCCAGAACAACATCAGCAACTTCTTTGCTGACCTGAAAGAAGTGCCGACCGAGACGGCAGGACAGCCGTGGCGCTTCAGCTCAACTATCATTTCGTCGGAGTTCGACCTCGAAGATCAAGGCGTCTCTACGGGAGATATCCTTGAAGTAGAAATCACCAGAACTGACCTGAACCTAATCGGCAAGCTACGTTGTCAGGTTGTGGGGGTTGATAGATCCCGCCTGTCCTTCGTGTTCAACTTGGACGACTTGGTAGATGGTACCCCTTCTCGTCAACTGTCCGAGCAGGCGCAGATCGAGTTGGCCAGCTCTCTACAGGTAACTGGCCTTTATAGGGACATCAACGGCGTCCTTCAGTACACTCTCGAAGCAGAGCTCGTAAAAAGAACGCTCACGTCCCAGGCGTTCAAGAGGACGTACTTCGAGAAGGAACTCAATCCCGAGATGGAGATCGACCTCGGGGCGTTCAAGATCAAGGCTCGTCCACTCAAGGTCATTCGTAACTCTAAGATCAGAATTGACTCAGAAGTCTCTTCTGTTCCTGTGCTTCAGGAGTACATCCGTCAGCCTGATCTGGGTGAGCTCGATGGTGTTCTTCAGGTCATCGATAGGGCAGGAAAGATGCACCCTATCGACCACAAGCCGTACGTGCTGTCGGAGAACCTGGACTACGTTATCGACGACGAAGCTCAGATAAAGGGGTCAGCCAGCATCACCCAGAACGTGGATGAGGTCATTATCCCTCGTGGAGATCTCATCGATAGAAACGTTGGTCCTGGGGACCTAATTGAGCTGACTCTTGGAGCAACGAAGCAGCTCTTCAACGTTCGAAAGGTCGTTGACCCAGAGACGCTGACTGTATTTCCGACTCCGACGGAGACTAGGTCTACCGTTCCGTTTAAGCTCACCAGGCGTGTTGCTGGTAAATTCATCCGCTTCGTCACGACGTCCTTCTCCAAGACCAACCCTGCTCCTGAGCGCTTGTGGGCTGAGCTGACCTACTTCAGCAATGACCCAAACATCGAAGCGAACTTCGGTGTGTTGGTAGGGGTACGCAGAGAAGACCTACTCAAGAGAGGAGTCGAGACTCCGTACAAGAGCGTGGTCGAGGGTTTGATGTACGCCCTGGTTACGGGCCCAACCCACGAGAACCTTCGTTTGGCAGCCCAGATCCTCTTGGGTCTCCCGTTTGCCATCAACGCTGGCGTGATTCTCGAAATCAATCCGAGCTTCCGCATCAGGGAAGATGGTTCTCCTCTCTATGGACGTATCCTCGTCGAGGCTCGAGACAGCAGTAACAAAAAAATCGGCATTACGAACATCTATATCTACCCGCAAGGGCGCCAGCTCGAGGACCCGGCAAACCCAGGGGGATGGATCCCTGCTACCCCGAATGAGTCCGGCCTCGCTATCAATCCAGCCACGGGGATCGAGTATCGAGTCGGTGATCAGGTCAGCAAGTTTGCTGTCCTATCTAAGGGCGTGGAGATCGCCGATTACCTGTCGGACACAGAGCTCGTAAGCCGGTTGACACAACAGGGAACCCTCACTGCTCTCCTTACGCAGTACCACTCGTTCCAGCTTCGTATCAATTCGGACATCACCACTCCGTCCGATATCGATCTGACTACCGAGTTCATCAAGAAGGCCAAGCCTCACTACGTCAAGATCTCGGCCGGTCTGCTGAAGATCATCGAAGACATCGTAGAGATTGAAGACGTTCTGCTGTTCAAGCGCTTCATCAACTTCTTCAACAACGTCTCCTTCTCTATTCCTCAAGCAGTGAAGATGGACCAGGGAAATGGAGAAGCAGATTTCCTGTCTGTAGACGGCATCATGTACGCGATGTACGTGACCGGAACGGACTTGGATACTACGTACGGAAGCAGCCAGGTCTTCTCAGCACAGGGTGGTTTCATCATCCCTGGAATCAACCACTCGTACGACACTCCCTACGTTCGCATCGGGGATCTCGTTTCTATCGAGGATGGCCCCAACTCCGGATTCTATACGGTGGCATCCGTTATCGGAGATTCCACCCTAGACCTGGGTTCCGTATCTTTCGAGACTAGACTTGACCAAACCTTCAAGGTTTATCGTCCGGTCAAGAACCCTGTCTACGAAGCAAGTGTTTTGGTCTCCAATGGCAGCAACACCATCACCGTTGCTCAAGGTGGTTTCTCTGCGGGAATAGCTGTTGGAGATCTTTTCACCTTCCACAGTGGAGCCCTCAATGCCAGCAAGAAATACGTCATCACGAACTTCGACCGTGCTCTCAGCCAAGCAACCGTCCAACCCGCCATCTCCGAAGCGGGAGGAACGTACTCCGGTCACGTCTGGCGCGAGGCGCTCACCGACAAGTACTTTGGCAACGGGAGCAGCGCTACTCCCTTCACAGCCGGCTTCACGTCGGGGAACGCGTCGGTAGTATTTGTGCCCGGGTCCTCGAACCTAGCCCAGCTATCGTTCTTGCAGCCCGGGGACAATATCATTCGAGGAACGGATACCTTCACCGTTCTCGATTTTGATCCGACAACCACCACAGCTTTCGTGACCCCAACTCCTGGATTCACTGCCGCAAGTCAAGCAGTGAAGATCTGGAGACCGTACAGGGACTCGGTCCCCATCACGGTGGACATCATTGAGAGGATGCCTGATGAGGCGCTGACGTTGGAAATCCGCTTGCCTACTGGCCAGCAAGACTTGACTACGACAGCCTCCTCTCCGACTGTCTCTACGGTCTCTGGTAGGAACTTCAACGCGTTGGGGATTCGTCCTGGGGACTACCTTGTGGTCTTGGCAGGCGCCGATTCCTCAAGGAATATCGGCTACGGAGCGGGTATCTTCCCCATCCTGAGCCTGCCTTCCAACACCACTCTCCTCCTAACGCGACCCCTAACGGCCACGAATTCGTCCCCAGGAATTCGGTACGGTATCCAGAGAAGGAAGCCACTATGAATGAGAACGTAAAGGTCTCCGACCGAGTTCGGATGGTTGCTCGGAGAGGGGCCCAGATTCTCACTTCGCTTGTGTCCGACTCGAGTGAAGATCCCATTCATGCCAAGGGCTACGTCTCTGTAGTCTGTCGCGAGCGGGGGAAGATCGTTCCGGGGACTAGAAGAGAAGGAAAGAACATCTGGACGCTTACGGGACGGGAGCACCTGGCTCAGCTCATGAGCTACAGATCTTACGGCCCTCCGTTGGTTGGTGAGCGTCGCGATCGGATCAGGTACATCGGGTTTGGTTCAGGAAGTCAGCCCGAAGTCTCCTCCGTCAACAAACTGGTCACCCCCATCGCCTTCGATGCAGGGTCGAACTTCTTGGCGCAGGTCTCTCTCCCCACCTACCCACTCTCCCCAAGCCGAACCACGGTTCGTTATAGCCGCATCTTCTCGGAGACCGAGCTGTCTGTTTCCGGAAATGTGGTCTTGACCGAAGCAGGTCTGTACACAGACGGATCCCCTGGGTCTGACTTTGAGCCGGGTACCAGAGACGTGACCCTGGCAAACGCTCTTCTTCAGGCTCCGAACGCCTACCGCGTTTTCGACCCCTTGACCAAGACGCAGAACTTCGTCCTCGAAGTCTCTTGGGAGGTTAGGTTCTGATGAGCGCTCAAGACAACAAGTACGGTCTAGAGCACCTGGTAGGAAAGACCACGGTTCCTCGGGTAACGAACCCAACGATTCGTGGTTCGATTCGCCGTAACAATCCTGATGGAGGACACACGGCTCCCTACTTCACGGGGCTCAACGGGACCTCGCTGACGGTCAACGTCACTCCGGTAGGTAATCTCGTACTCACCTTCGCTTCCGATGAGCTAGATGACGCAGTCACGGCTATAAACGCCGTATCCCCTGCAAATCTTCAGGCATCGGATGACGATGGTTACCTTCGTCTCACGAATCTGAATGGAGGGAACAAGAACTCCCTCACCATCGTATCGGGAGCTGCTGCCCCCATTCTTGGGTTTGTTCTTACTCCAGAAGCAGGCTCCTTCAGCTCTGCCGGAGAAGTAGCAACCGCTCCTCCCGGACGTGGCGTAAATACGTCCCAGAGCAACCCCCAGGGCACAGCCCTGGTTGGTGCAGATGAGAACCTGACGTCGAGCTCTCTGAACAGAGCAGCCCTTGGCGTCATCTCGCACATCGAACGGATTGGACGTGAGCTCGACCTAGAAATCCCATCGGTCGAGGAGTTCAACGTCTCTGTTTCTACGCACGCTGGCTCAGGCAAGAAGGTCTTCTACGTAAACAACCCCAACTTGAGGATCCCCCTCAACGGCTATTTGATTATCTCGGCGGACCCGGTTTTCAACAAGTTCGATCAGATTGCTAGGCTGCTGACGATCGACCTACAGCAGGTCATCGACATCAACCAGAATCCTCCGATTGCGTCCGTCCTAGCCGCCTACAACAATGATGGCACCAACGTAAACGCGGACATCACGCAGTCCTTCACGACGTACGGCGTTTACGACGGAAAGTCTATCCTTGGTGATGTAGAAACCATACCCAAGCACGTAGCTACGGCGATCTCCGCCATTCGTGGTGATGTGATTGTTGCGAACGGAGCCACTTTCCAGTCCAGGTTCGTTCAACCAGGTGACGTGGTTCTTATCTCGGGAGCAACGAACAACACTCCGTTCAACCACAACGGAGAGTTCATCGTCACCGAAGTTCTGGACCAAACCAGGCTTGCAGTCAGGGCCAAGACGCAGCACGACTCCTCGATCATAACCAGTGATCGCCCCACTACCTTGAACCCGAATTTGTCTGTGGGTTCTTCCTACGGAACGATTACGGTCTTGGTTGGCAATTTCTACACGGCCGGATTTACGGTCATGTTCGAGGTCCCTGCGTGGGTTCCTGTTGGGAGTTATACGGCACGTATCCTAAGCGGAAAGCGCCTTCGTAACCTTCCTGCCGGTTCGCTAGCTCGTTTCTTTGAGCCCAACCCCAACGCCATGGTTGATGTGCTGCGAAAGCACATCGCATTGGACAGTGTTGGGTTTCGTCATGTAGCTATAGATGTTGATGCCCCGGCGGTGGCAGGTTCTCCAAACGCACTCACGAGCGGAACAGTTGGTTCCCAGCTTGCTGAGCTATTGAACCACCTCAATACGCTCATTGCAGGAGAAGTTGCGTACGGAGGAGGCATCAACTGGGCCGATGGCACTCCGAATCCCGCAACCAACCTGGAAGCTCAGGTCGATAAGATTCTGAACGACCTAGCAGCTCCTGGTGTTGATGGTGTTTCGAAGATCAGAGGACTAGCCCTCAACTACATGGCGGCTGGAACTCTTCGCGACCAGATCATTCAGTTGGAGAATGAGTGGTTCAAGCTGGACCGCAACAACACGATCACTGGACCAAACAACTGGAACAGTGATCAGGCCAGTAACAACGCCACCTGGTCGTATGGAGCCAGTAATCCCAACACCAAGGCGTCTCTTGCGTTCCCCGTAGACGTAGCAGCTTCTCAGTACAAGCTACTGATGAGTTTTGGAACGACGGGTGCCAAGACACGTGTGTATCAGAACACGGCGGCAGAGGTTGTCTTCACGGTCAACGCAGTCTGGAACTCAACGACATCTCTCTGGACTACCGACGACTCAGGAGCGCAGGCGTACCGCTTCAGAATCGCCAGCGGAAAAACTATTGCTGATAGCAGAGTGGCTGGAGCAGGCACTTGGAATGATGCTTCGTGGACGATTCTCGGAGGTTTCTCCGCCGATATTGGCTTGGCCCTGCTCATGACGTTCGTGGGCAGGTTGACTCTCGGAGGAGCCCTCACTAGCTCAGCAGCAGATGCCAACCTCGCGAGACTGACGCCTTCTGTAGCCGACAGGCTCGTGTCCCCCCGAACTCTGATTTTCGAGTTTGGTGCCCTGACCAACAACGGAATGAAGGTACGTTTCTTTGCTGGGGATGATGATGGGGCCGGTACTTCCAACGCATTGGAAATCACTGTCAACGCGTTCTGGAACTCGGCAACATCTTTGTGGGACAGGGACAAGGCTGGAAACTCCATCTCCATTCGTATCAGTGCAGATGGTATCCAGCTAAAGCACAGAACAGCGGGTGGAACCTGGGCAGATAGTGCGTGGTCCAAGACGCACTACATCCTCTGCATGGACAACCTGCTCATCGCCAACAACTCTCTTGCTGGAGGAAATGCGCCCTATCTTGATTTTGGATTGGGCATCCTCCGTTTCCACGGGTCGTCCAGTACCGATACCAACCCCACCCCTACCGATTTCATCGTCAATGAACTAAGGGCGAAGGGCATGTGCAAGGGATGGGTAACCATCGACCTTGTCCAACAGCCTAGCCCTTGCGTCATTATCGACGGGTACAACGTTACATCCGTCGCGTACTCTGGAAACGACGTCATCGTAACCATTGCAGCAAACATGCTGGATACCAAGTACTGCGTCTTGGTTTCTTCGGTAAACAACGGGTCCAACGGAGAAAACGCAACTATCTCGGTGACCGGTCAGACGACGGGATCGTTCACCTTGGCTGGCTATAATTCAGGATCCGACACTCACGTAAACTTGGGCGGGTTCGAGATGGGTTCGAAAGTCATCCACGTTGCTTGGTTCGGAGCACAGTCGGTGTCATCATGAAAATTGAGTACATTCAGTCCTACGCCCACCCTGATCATGTGAACCTCCTGTTCAACCTAACTGAGCCCACCAAGAACACGCTGCGTACGTTCATTGGTACGTTCGTTATGGAAGGACAGCGTGTGGAGATGAACGAGGAATGGCTATATGAAGTTCCCGTCAATCCACCATCTCGAGTAAGCATCCTCGCAAGCCTAGTTGAAAGCAGGGAGACCGGAGAGTGGTCTGTATTCATGGATGAGGTCTACAAAGGCGAGGACGATGAGATGTATCGCTTCGAAGACTCTCCATACAAACTACACAGTCGTTTGTTCTTGTTCGACCTCAACCCGGGGCAAGAAAACTTGGATGACGTGACCATCCGGGCTTTCTTCACAGTTCCGTTCCCAAAGGAAAAGACCAATGCCTCGAGTCCTCCTAGCGAAGGATGATGATAAGTATCAGGCTCGCCTTGCTGAATTGAGAGAGAAGCGCAGAGCCGATAACAAGCTCAGGGACATGATCCAGAACACTCGCAATAAAAAGTTCTCAGAGCTGAGTCCTGTTGAGAAAGACGAGCTTCTGAAAGTCGTGGCTCTTCGGCTCAATCTCATCAAGCCGGATTGAGCAATAGGCAAAAGAAAAGCTGGCCCTCCTAAGAAGGCCAGCTCTTGTTACGGAACGTACTGCTCGTCGCAGATCACATCGAGCAGCTTTGCTCTATCCCATCCAGGCATCGCTCGAATCCCAGCTCGCTGACACAACTGTCTGAGCTCAGCATCAGACATCAGCTCGAGCTCAACTTCAGTGATGTCGATAGCGGTTGGGCGTTTCGTGTGCGGTCTCGACCCGAGATCGACATGACTCGCTGAAACCTTCGGTCCTTCAACCGGAGGCTCAGGCGAGACCGCTACCGAGGGACCAGTCCCTGCTCCGCCAGGATGAGGTGGACGTCCAGGTCGCCTGTGTTGCGGAGCATTCCTCGCATGATGAAGGCGAGGCCCATACCAAGGGTACGGACCTGCTTCTGAAGAGAATCGACCTCATCTCGGAGGGCGGAGATCTCTTCAGCAGCATTCGAGGATGCAGCTTGCTGAGGAGCAACGGGAGCCGGCATCTGCGGAAAGCCGCCACCGAATTGAGCCATCTGCGGCTGAGGCATCGGGGGCGGAGCACTCTGCTGGATACCGAACGGATTCGGAGGAACGACGGCAGGTCCCGGCTGCGGAGGCATCGCTGCCTGCGGAACGGGAGGGGCTGCCGGAGGCTGCGGCTGGAAGGACTGCTGAGGAGCAGGCTGCTGCGTGTTCTGAGTTCCGATGTTCGGGTCCCCACCCGCCTTGCACCAAGCCTCGTACGCAGCGTCCTCGCTGACCTCTTCCTTAGTCCTGCGAGTACGAAGCGTCCCATCCTCCCGC
>JACCDR011266315.1_pt1 | contig 11766 bp, 5 predicted proteins | sample 7446431 | NCBI WGS metagenome assembly JACCDR01 (sample SAMN15323443, study PRJNA562643) | freshwater metagenome | isolation source: river surface water | place: USA:Blue River Watershed | collected 2017-08-17
ACTGCTAACGGCAGTGGGGTGTGGAGCATCGACACGGGCGCAGGCACAGGTGCCTTGGTGGCCGACAAGGTGTACACCGTGCGCGCCAAGCAAACGGACGCAGCCGGTAATGAAAGCGCCCTGAGCGTCACGCAAACCGTCAACTACGACGTGAGCGCGCTCGCTCCCACCGTCACGGTGGACAGCACCCCCCAAGCGCCCACCTTCACCCTCACCGGCAACGGCGAGGCAGGCGCCACATTGCGTGTGTTCGAAGGCAGCAGCTTGCTGGGCACCACCACGGTGGCCGCCAACGGCAGCTGGTCGCTCAACCTGAGCAACCCACTGTCAGCAGGTGTGCACAACTTCACGGCGCAGCAAACCGACCTAGCGGGCAACCTCAGCACCACCACGGCCTTTGCCCGCACGGTGGTCACCACCGCACTGTCGGCCCCACAACTGGCCGCAGCCAGCGACAGCGGCACTTTGGGTGACAACATCACCAACCTCACCACGCCCGTGCTCACCGGCAGCAACGCCTTGGCCAATGCCACGGTGCAGGTGTGGGAAGGCGCCACCCAGCTTGGCACCGCCAAGGCCAACGCCCAAGGCGTGTGGAGCTTGGGTGTAAGCACCGCTTGGGCCGACGGCACGCACAGCGTGGTTGTCAAAGAGCTCGACAGCCAAAACCAAGTGCTGCGCACCTCGGGTGCCGCCAGCATCGTGGTGGACACCCAGGCCGCCGCCGCTCCGTCCAAACCCGTGCTCGACGCCGCAGGCGACAGCGCCACGGTGGGCGACGGCATCACCAACCAAACCGCTCAAGTGCTCAGTGGTACTGCCGAAGCCTTTGCCAAGGTGGAGTTGCTGGACAACGGCGGCGTGGTGGTCACGGGCCAAGCCGACAGCGCGGGCAACTGGCGCATCAGCACCAGCGCCGCAGCAGGCAGCCACAGCTACACCGCCCGCCAGACGGATGCGGCAGGCAATGTGTCGGCAGCCTCCACGGCAGCAGCCCTCACGGTGGATACCAGCGCCAATGCGCCCACGCTCAGCTTGGGCAGCGGCTCTGTGGGTACCAACCCCTTCATCAGCGGCACCGCCGAGGCTTTGGCCAGCGTGACCGTTGGTTACGACGGTGGTGGCAAAGTGACGGTGCAAGCCGACGCGCAAGGCAACTGGCGCGCCCAGCTGCCCTTGTCGCCTGTCAGCACCAGCACCTACACCCTGAGCGTGGTGCAAACCGATGTGGCAGGCAATGTGTCTGCCGCCACAGCGGGCAGCCTCACCATCAGCCCCGCGCAGGCGGCTACGCCTGTGGCTCCGGCCACCTTGGCAGCCCCCGTGCTGACTTCTGGCCAAGACACTGGCTTGGCTGGTGTGGCAGGCAGCACCTCTGACGGGGTGTCCAGCGTCAGCAAACCACTGCTCAGCGGTAGCGGCGCCCAGGCCAATGCCACCGTGCAGTTGTGGGCCAATGGCATTCAAGTGGCCAGCACCACGGCCAACGGCAGTGGGGCCTACAGCTTTGCAGCTGCTGACTACACCTTGGGCCTGAACGAAGGCGCCCAGCGCCTGAGCGTGCGCCAAGTGGTCACCACCAACGGTGTGAGCGTGAGCTCGCTCGACTCGACCGCCATCAGCTGGACGGTCGACTCGGTGGCCAACACCAGCACAGCGGCCCTGCAACTGGCTAGCCAGTTTGCCACCGACGCCCAAGGCGTGGTGTACGCCAACACCACCAGCCCCACCTTGGGTGGCAGCACCGAAGCGGGTGCGCAGGTCAAGGTGTACGACAACGGCACCCTGTGGCAAACCGTCACCGCCGATGCCACGGGCCAGTGGCGCGTCAGCGGCGTGGCTTTGCCCACCACAGGCAACGGCACCGCCCACGCCATCACCACCGAGGTGACAGACGTGGCAGGCAACGTGTCTGGCAAGTCCAGCGCGTTGAGCTTCACCTTGATCAGCAGTGCGCCCAACGCGCCCGTGGCCAGCTTGGTGGCCGGTGGCGACAGCGGCACCAGCAGCACCGACGGCATCACCAACGTCACCACACAGACCCTCAAAGGCACTGTGGCGGTGGTGGCGGGCCTGGATGCGCCCACCCTGCAGGTGTACGACAACGGCCAGCTCATTGGCCGCGTGCGAGCCGACGCCACCGGCGCTTGGGCCTACACCGCCAGCGGCTTGGCCGAAGGCGGCCATGTGCTGAGCGTGCGCGCCAAAGACGTGGCAGGCAACCTGAGTGCTGCCACCTCGGTGGCCAGCCTCACGGTCGACACCACCGTGCCCACAGCGCTCACGGCCAGCCTGGCCAGTGGCGAAGACACCGGCACCAGCGCCACCGATGGCCTGACCAACAAGACCCGCCCCGTGCTCAGCGGTACCGCCGAAGCCGGGGCCACGGTTGAGCTGTATGTGGACGGCAACTTGGCCGGCACCACCACGGCCCACGCCACCACAGGTGCCTTTAGTGTGCAACCCACACAGGCCATCAGCCAAGGCAACCACAGCCTGACCCTGGTGCAGGTGGACGCGGCGGGCAACCGCAGCGCGGCCTCGGCTATCAAAGCCATCAACGTGGACAGCGCCATTGGCGGCGTGACCAACCTGAGCCTGGCTGCCAGCGACGTGGTGTACACCAGCGCGGGCGAGCTCGTCACCAAAAACCTGCGCCCCACGGTGCAGGGCTATGGCGAGGCAGGGGCCACCGTCACGCTGTACAGCGGCGCCACCGTGTTGGGCACCGCCAAAGTGGGCGCCACAGGCCAGTGGAGCATCACGCCTACGGCTGACCTGAGCGCCAGCAACAGCCTGACCGCCACGCAAACCGATGCCGCAGGCAACACCTCGGGCGCCAGCACGGCGCTCAAGGTGGCCTACAGCGCCACAGCCAGCGCCCCCACGGTGGCGCTGCAAGCGGCCAGCGACACGGGTGTGCAGGGCGACGGCATCACCTCCAGCACCCGTCCGGTGCTGGTGGGCACAGCCACCGCCGGCGACAGCATTGAGTTGTACAACGGCGCCACCAAAGTTGGCACGGCCACGGCCGATGCCAACGGCAACTGGGCAGTCAACCCCAGCAGCATCTTGGCAGATGGCACCTACGCCTTCACGGTCAAAAACGCCACCCAAAGCGGCGCCACACTGGGCACGCTCAAAGTGCAGGTGCTCACCCAAGCCGGTGCAGCCCCCACGGGCCTGACCTTGGCGGCAGACGTCGACACGGGCACGGTGGGCGACAACCTCACCCGCTTGGTCAACCCCGTCATCGAAGGCACAGGCGCCGAAGCCGGTGCCACGGTACGCATCTTGGAAGGCACCCAGTTGCTGGGCCAAGCGGTGGCCGATGGCTCGGGCAAGTGGCGTGTGCAAACGGCACGGCTGGCCGATGGCACGCACAGCCTCACGGCGGTGCAGGTCAACGCGGCAGGCGTGGTGTCGGGCGCGTCCACGCCCTTGAGCATCAGCATCGACAGCCAAGCGGCTGCTCTGGCAGCGCCCAGCTTGCGCACGGCCGACGACAGCGGCTTGGTGGGTGACAACATCACCAACAAAACCAGCCTCACCGTCAGTGGCACGGGGGCCGAGGCGGGTGCTTGGGTCACCCTCTACAACGGTGCCGTGCAACTGGCCCGGGTGCAAGCCTTGGCCGATGGCAGCTGGACGGCAGCACTCAGCGGCCTGACCCTTGGCAGCCTCAGCCTGGTGGCTCGCCAAACCGATGCCGCAGGCAACCTGTCTGCCGCCGGTGCGGCACTGGCTTTGGTGGTGGATACCGCAGCCGTGGTGCCCACGTTGGCGCTAGACAGCAGCAGCTCGCGCAGCCAAGCGGGCTACACCATGCAAACCCAGCCCACCTTCATCGGCACGGCCGAAGCGGGGGCCACGGTCAGCGTGTACGACGGCAGCTTGCTGCTGGGCACGGCGGTGGCCAACAGCAGTGGCAACTGGAGCTTGGTGAGCACCGTCAGCATGGGTCTGGGCAAGCACAGCAATGTGTTTGCGGCACAGACCGATGTGGCGGGTAACACCAGCACCGGCTCGGCCAGCTTGGCCGTGACCGTGCTGCCCAATGTGGTGACCGCGATGACGTTTGCTTTGCCAAGCTACGTCGTAAATTCGCAGGGATGGGGCGATGTCAACGGAGATGGCAAGCCGGATCTTTGGTTTTCCCTCACGGGCAACATGGCTGTCCAAGTGGCCTTGATGTCTGACAACGGCATTTCACCTGGATTCACCCTTGGGTCTGGTAGCGGAATCAACACGATCCGTGCTCACACCATGGTTGATTTCAACGGTGATGGTCGTTTAGATCTCATGTTGGCACCTTTCAATACTTCGGCGCCTGGCATTTATGGGGTGAACCGTGGCATGTTGAGTCAAAGTGTCACCGCCACGAGTTTTGCTGATGTTTCAACAGCTGCCTCTGCCAGGCCCGTTAACAATTCGACTTTTTCTGTATTGCCAACCTTGGGTGATCTCAACGGTGACGGATACCTTGACTTCGCGGTAGCTAGCTGGAATATTAATGGGATAGGCTCCATGATGCTTTCCACAGGAGCGGGCGTCTGGCGGCAGGTTAATTCGTTAGCTGGTCTTTCTTCTAGTGTTGGGAAGGTTCAGTGGGTCGATGTCAACCATGACGGTCTGTTAGATGTCTTGGTCAGTGATACATCTTCTGGCTTGCAGGTGTCGTTGGCGGATGGTACTGGGGGCTATAAACTGGTGGGTAATTACGCCGGATTTAACCTCGGGTCTACGGCCGACATCAATGGCGATGGCAATTTGGACCTGATTGATACACAGGGGCAGGTCTTGATCGGCAAAGGTGATGGTACCTTTACCGCCCTGTCGCTTGGCAGTGTTTACCGATCCATGTTCGTGGACATCAATGCTGACGGCATTTTGGATTGGGTCTACTCTGCAGGTTATCAACCTTTGCAGCGTGTCATGTTGGGCAGGACTGACGGTAGTTATGTAGAAGACGTATCGGCGGCCTTGGGTTGGGGTGGTACTCCATCGGGCATGATAAATAGCTCTGCTATTTCGTTTGTTGACTTCAACAACGATCGCTCACTGGATTGGGTGTCAGTGGGTTGGGAAGAAAACAACATCGCTCGTTTTAACCCAACTGTGGTGGCGGAAGACACCTACCTCAAGGTGATGGTGGCCAACAACCATGGTGGTCTAGACGCCTACGGCGCCATGGTCAGCCTGTACGACCACGCCACAGGTGCCTTGGTGGCCGGACGCCCTGTGTATTCCAACTATTCAGCTAACGGATACGTCAATGCCTCGACTGGTGTGGTGCAGTACGGCGCCGACTTCTTCGGCCTCGACCCCGCCAAGAGCTACGATGTGGTGGTGGTCTACCCCGGCAGCGACCAGCAGGTCACGGTGGTCAGCGGCAAGGCAGGCTTGGGCGTGTCGGGCATCAAGGCCTCAGCACTCAACCAGATTGTCGATAGCAGCCTCACAGGTGTAACCCCTGGCGGCAAAGACGTGGTGTGGGTGGCCAAGGAAAACCGCAGCACCAGCACCACTGGTGGCTACTGGCAAGGGACGGGCCTGGCCGACCAGATGGTGGGCGACCTTGGGGCAGACGTGTTCAAGCCCAACGGCGCACGCATTGGCGAGGTGGGCGACATCTTGACGGGTGGTGGCGGCAAAGACCGCTTTGTGTTTGATGTGAAAGCGGTGCTCAACACGGGCGCCACCATCACCGACTTCACGGCCACAGCGGGTTCAGATGCCGACAGCATCGACATGGGTGCCTTGCTCACCGCCATTGGCTACAGCGGTGCGCGTACAGCGGCTGCTGTAGAAAACAGCTGGGTCAAGCTGGTGGATGCCGGTGGCAAGACCACCCTCCAGGTGGACGCGCACACAGGCACCAGCGGCGCAGCCTCGGGCTTTGTGGACTTGGTCACGCTCAACGGCGTGACGGGCAAGACGCTCGCTCAGTTGGTCAGCGGCGGGTTTGTGCATCTGGGCGGCGTGCAGGTGAGCGGCGTGGTGGCTGACCAAACGGTCACCGAGGCGGCCTCGCAAGTTGGCGTGCAGCTGGCCGCCGCGGCCACGCTGGTGGCCGAAGGCGGGCAGTGGGCTGCTGGCTTCCAGTCTGGCAAGTTGGTGGTCAGCCTAGACGGTGCCACTGCCAACGACACCATTGGCTTTGCCAATGTGAATGGCGTCACAGTCAATGGCAGTGCCGTGTCCATCAATGGCACGCAAGTGGCCACGGTGGACGCCACCAGCAACGGCGTGGGCGCAGTGGGCAAGCTGGATCTGAGCTTTGACTTTGCCACTGCCGGTGCCAGCTACACCACCGAGGCGCAGCAAGCGGCGGCGGTGCAGGCGGTGATGCAGTCGCTCAAGCTGACCAGCAACACCGATGCACCGTCAGCCTTGGACCGCGCCATCACCTTCACCCTGACGGATGCGCTGGGCGACACGGTGGACGTGTACAGCGGTTTGCGCATCACGCCAGTGGCAGACAACGCCACGATCAACGGCGTGAAGTACATCACGGGTACCGAGTCCATCGAGACCTTGGTGGGTACGTCGGCAGACGAAACCATCATTGGCTACAACGGTGTGCCGACGGCGACGACACCCACTTACGGCCAGAGCGATGTGCTCACCGGCGGTGGCGGTAAAGACACCTTCAAGTGGCTGAGCCAGCAGCTGATGAACTCGGACGCGGTGGACAAGATCACCGACTTCGGCCTCATGGGTGGCACGGGCACAGGCCAGGGCGCTGCCGAGGCTGATGTGATCGACTTGTCTGCGCTGCTCAAGGGTTACACCAACACCAGCCAAGTGTCTGACTTCATCCAAGCGGTGAATGTGGGTGGCAAGGTGCAGGTGCAGGTGGACTTTGATGGCAAGGCCAACGGCTCTGCCTTCGAGAAGACTTGGTTCATGACGCTGGACAACCTGAGCGTGAACGCCAACAACGAGGTGTTGGCCAACAATGCCACCGTCACTGCGACCGCACAAGGGCTGACAGGTAACGTGACCATCGATACGCTGGTGCAGCAGATGGTGGCGGACCAGCAGTTTAAGGTGTTGTGATGACAATAAGCCCTCTTTCATGAGAGAGCTTGCGTTGACAAAAAGGGAAGGCCGCGAGGCCTTCCCCTTTTTATTTAGGTTGCTGAATGGCTATTGTTTTTCGTTGCGCAATTGGCACAACAATCACTTAAAACTCTGGGCATAGCCCTTGATGTCGCACAGCGGCGGTGTAGCCATGTGCTGACGCAGCTGCGCACGATGCAGATAGCGAGCAGCACACAGCTTGCCAGCTCGTGTGCAATGGTTACATACGCTGTTTCTGTTCTATTAAACGGCGCTTCCAACTCGGTAAAAGTGTTTGGCGTAAATCATCCATTGATCCGCGTGTTTCATCAGGTTAAGGTGGTCTTCCATGATGTTGTCAAACAGTCGCAGCCTTACTTTGACCATAACCATGGTAGGCGAAAGCACGTCAATGGCTAACACTTGTTCCGAGCGCGGGTAGCCGCCTGCGGCTGGCGATTGTCTGGCTTTCACCATGTCGCGGTAGAGGGTGTAAGGCCGAACGATTTCAACGTCGTCTTGCTCAGAAAATAGGATGCAGTTTTTGTTGAAAACTTTATCGAACAAAGCCATATCTTGGGTTTGCAGAACTTCAAAATAGTCATTCAAAAATTTTTCGATTTCATTCATCATGGTGAAAACTCCTTGGTGGGTTAAAAATATCTGTGCCAAAAGTACTTTATGACTCTGGCAAGATTGAATGTATGAATTTTTTAATTAGAAATGGTGAAAAATATTGATATGACACTACGTACGCCACCACTGTCTGCGTTGCGAGCGTTTTCGGCATTTGTGCAAAGTGGTTCTATTGCTTTGGCGGCAGAAGAGTTGAGTTTGACGCAAGGTGCCGTAGCGCATCAAATTCGTGCGCTCGAAAATTTCTTAGAGATAGAGTTGGTGCAAAAGACGGGGCGTAGTTTGGCTCTGACAGATGCAGGCCGTCACTACGGCTACCAAGTGCGCCAGGCGTTACATGATCTTTCGGAAGCAACGCTACACACGCAAAGAAAAGCTTTCAGCACGCGTGAAGATGCTCGTGCTGTTCGAGTTTCTGTGCTGCCTTCTTTTGCACACGGATGGTTGTTGCCAAGGTTGCCTAGTTTTTTCAGGGCGTTTCCAAGGGTTCGTTTGTCTTTGCACTGCGCTATGCAGTATGTCGATGTGAATAAGGGGGATGTGGATTGCGCCATACGTTTTGGTCACGGGCAGTGGGCTAGCACAAATGCTAAATTTTTGATGCCCGATAGTTTGCTACTTGTGGCATCGCCTGAGTTACTGAGTGAGCATGGCGGTATGGATCTTGATCGGCTTTTACGCTTGCCTTATTTGCATTCTTCTGAAAATTTGGCTCGATGGCTCGCAACACTTAACGAAATGCCTACGGCTATTGAAAGGCCGACGACAGCGATTGAATTCAATGATTCAACGCAGTTGCTCGAGGCTGTAAGACTTGGTCTCGGTGTGGGTTTAACCCGCTGGTCTATTGCTGATCATTTGTTGCAATCAGGTGCTCTGGTGAAGGCGCACCACCATGAGTGTAAGCACACATCAAGCTATTACGCTTTGTTGCCAGCCGGAGTGCGAATGCATAAAGCTGCGTATCAGTTTGTTTCTTGGCTAGAAGCTGAGTGCAATAGATGGCCCGCTTAGGACGCATAACTTACGAAAACATAAAGAGATTTTTACCGGAGGCTTTTACCGGTACTTTTTTTAATTAACGGGTTGTTGACGCCAAAGTAAGTAGAGTGTCTTCACATGAAAGACGCAAAAAAAATTCTTAGTTGTGCTGCGGCCTGCGGCGAGGCGATGATCGTAGATCGCATACTTGTGCGTGTGCTTCCGACTTTGATCGAAAACGATTTAATGTGGACCGTAGAGGATATAAGAGCATCAGATCGGCTAATGGTCTCAGATGACTTATACGCTTATATTCATCAAGTGGCTGAGGATTTGGTAGGCGCTAAGCTTTTGGGTGGTGCGGATGCGTAGTAGCAAGTTTGATATCAGTGCGTACCCCTATGACGAAGCTCATAATTGTTTTGTGATTGGGGGAGAGGCGATGATTTTTCATTGTCACCATTACCTCAATTATTTGCAGCGTTCAATTTTGGATGCGGACTACATTGATAGCCGGCCATTTATTGTGGGTTCAGCTGCCGATGCTGTGTATCAGCAGCTCAGTGAATTGTGTCGTGGTTTGTCTGTTGATGATGCTAAGCAATTGGCCGCAGAGATGTATAAAACATTTGGCTATGGCTTGATTGATTTAAGTCCGCTTACTGAACAGGGTGGGAGGGTAGAAACATACAAAAGTTTTTACTCTAAAACTTGGTTAATGAAATTCGGGGTTAGTACCAAGCCTGTTGATTATTTCACAACCGGTTATATCGCTGCAGCTTATGCCGTGATTTATGGTCAACCGTTGAGTGCTGTTCATGCGACGCAGATGATGTGTATGGCGTGTGGAGACGCATACAACGCGCATGTGGTTTTGATTGGTGAGGGAAACTTTTCTGTTTATCCACCCAAGAATCCATTGCGTTTTAATGACAGTCCAAAGTTGGCTATTGATTGGGCGTACGAAGAGACGGTAACGCGCTCTTTTTTAGGTGCGCATGTGAACATGGTTGGGAACGAGGAGGGCTATATCCCAGCATTTGGCGTGTACATCGCTCGCAATTTAAGTGATTTTATCAATCGTTTGCAGTTTGAATTTGTACGTGCAATGAAAGAGGTGGGTGGGGACTATGGCGAGTTACTTGCTTCTGAGTTGCTACTTGAGGCGGGACATGCTTGCGGATTTTTTACCTATGCTGGCGTGATGACCTCGGACGAGTGGAATACGTATGTCAAGCCATACTTGCACACAAGAGAGGATTGGATCAAGGGGTTGGCTTCATTGATCAACACAATGGGGTGGGGCTACCACACGATTGTTGAGCTTTCGCGTGAACGGGCTGTTTTTCGAAATTACAACGACTTTGAAGATTTGAGTTATTTACGAATGTATGGGGTGGCTGATAAGCCAGTGCATTGGGCCAATAGTGGGGGGTTCACAGGGCTGATGCAACTGATTTACAACACTGATTTGGTCAATGGCGAAGTGATCAATACAGAAGAAGGCTTTCGCAACATGCGCCGCTCAAAGGCGAAATATAAGACGCGTATGCTTAAGAGCATCGCTTGCGGGGATGATTACCTTGAAGCTGAAATCTCACTCTAATTACTATAAAAGGTTATATCAGCGTTGGCGTGAAATTAACGAATCACACACGCTGGTTGAGATCGCCAACTTGGCTTTGGACATGATGGTCGATGAGTTGGGTTATGAGTGTGCCGTGGTGTTTATGCATGAAGATGACACGGGGTTGTTTAAGCCGCTTTATCACCGTGGTTACGCAGACCTTATAGATTTACAAGTTCTGCGTGTTGTGCAGGCGCTGTTGTCGGGTGAGGCGGTCGAAACGATGCGTTGCAGTAGTGAACCAATTGTGCACACGGAGAAAAATCCAGTGCCAGCGGTTGAGTCACTGCTTAAGCAGATACGTCTGCAAGAGGCTGTCTTATCTGTATTTGGTGGTGATGTAGATGTGCCGTTTGGTTTTGTGGTGGTGGGTAACCGTAATTCACTGACGGCTAAGCAACCCGTTGAAGATGAGGGTGCGCTGGTAGCGTTGAGCAATTTGTTTGTTCATATGTCGCATGCCGTGAACAGTGTGATGTTTTATGAAGCATGGACGAAAGAGAAGGAACACTTAAATTTAAATATTGATTTACGCACTCAGGAAATCCTAGTGCAAAAACAGCAATTTGAGGCGATTTTTCAAAACTCTATTGACGGCATTGCCATTTTGGACGTGCACACCACTGCATTTCTTAATGCAAATCCTGCTTTTTTAGAGTTGACGGGTTATACGCGCACAGAGTTGTTGCGCATCAGTTGTATGGCACTGACATCGCCAGAAAGTTTGCCCGCGAGTGAGCGCGCTTTTGAGCGAGTGATAGAGTGTGGCTACGTCTCAGACTTTATGAAGAATTGCGTGGTCGCACACGGTCGGCGCATTACTGTCAATATGTCGATGGTTCTGATGCACGATAAGCAGCATATTTTGGTGAGTGCCAAAGATATGACACTGCGATACAACCTAGAGCGTGAGTTATTAGAAGCTAAAGATAAAGCAGAAGCAGCACAAGTGGCATTGGCCCACCAAAATAAAATGTTGGAAGATTTGACGGCCACTTTGGAAAATAAGGTCGCGAAACGCACGCTTGAGCTAGAGCAAGCTTTGGCGCATGCCAAAGAAGCTGCTGATGCAAAAAGTCAGTTCTTGGCTACGATGAGTCATGAGATACGCACACCAATGAACGGAGTGCTTGGAATGACGGAGTTGCTGGCAAATAGCTCATTGACCGAGGACCAGAGACAGTTATTGCGCGTGTTGCAGTCGAGTGGTCGCACATTGTTAACGTTGATTGACGATATTTTAGATTTCTCTAAAATTGAAGTAGGCAAGCTCGAATTAGAAAGTATCCCCATCGATGTTCAATTATTTTTAGATGACTTAATAGATACTTTCACAATTCAAGCACAAGCGCGAGGCTTAGAGTTGATTTTGTTGCCAACGAACGATTTGCCACACATGATCAAAGGCGATCCAACACGGTTGCGACAGCTATTTTCGAATTTGATTGCTAATGCTC
>JACCDR011793859.1_pt1 | contig 11765 bp, 14 predicted proteins | sample 7446431 | NCBI WGS metagenome assembly JACCDR01 (sample SAMN15323443, study PRJNA562643) | freshwater metagenome | isolation source: river surface water | place: USA:Blue River Watershed | collected 2017-08-17
CGCCATTAGTGATACCAACGTGGTTAGTTATCTTAAAGATTTCACCAACCTTATAGTGGTGTGGCTGGATGGGCGCGTTATTCATCTGATCCTCTGTCATCTTCTCTGATGGCACCAACTCCTCGAGGGTCATACCTTCATTACGAAGAATCTCAAAGGCGTTAATACCATTCATCCCCTCACCTGGTTTGTTTGCTCGACGTTGGTACAAGTGGGTCGCCGAAAATCGCACATAGGAATCATTGTTCACCAAGTGCTGGACTCCGAGCATTTTCTTGCCACTGTGAGCAACACAAGAACTTGAATCATCTTGATCCTGCTCCGGGAATTGCCGACACTCAGCAAGAGTCTTTTCTTTCCAGGCAACAGGATTAGCTGAAGCAAATACTTCAAGAACGGAATAGTCTTTCTGCTTTTCGTCTTCAGAGCGAGTGTCAAGATCGGCACCAGTTCGACGTTCAGCAAATAGTCTGCGGAATATACTCATAATTTATTTGTTATCCTCCTTTTCCGCCAGTTTTCGTCTAACCATTTGTTGTGCGGCGTTCATGGAGTGCTGGTAATAAAGAGATTTTACCCCAGTCTTCCACGCTTGTATATGCAGAGCATTAAGATCTTTCACACTTACTGTCGGATCAACCATCACATTGAGTGACTGCCCTTGATCAATATATTGTTGACGGTCAGCGGCTTGCTGCAACAACGCAGCTTGATTGATCTCAGCGAAGGTGCGGAATACTTCTTTTTCATGTTCAGACAACTCAGCAAGGTGCTGCACCGAGCCATCTCGATCGCGAATACTATCCCAGATCACTTTGGTATTTAACCCACGTGATTCGAGTAGAGCTTCAAGCTGTGGGTTCTTGATCGTTACCTTAAGCTTTGCTACATCCTTTACGTAGCAGTTACTCCAGATTGGCTCGATACCTTGTGATACCTGGCCAAGAATGAAGGCTGATGAAGTGGTCGGAGCAATAGCAAGTAATGTGGCATTGCGACGTCCTGTACCCTCAAGTAATTCTGGTGACCCAAATTCTCGAGCAAGGACCATTGATTCTCCGAGAGACTTGTTTGCAATGAGAGCAAATATTTCTTTATTCAACTCATTTGCTTCAGCGGATGTGAATGGCAACATCTTCTCCTGTAACAGAGAGTGCCAACCAAGCACACCAAGGCCAAGGGCTCGATGACGCTTTGCAAAGTTCAATGCGCGAGCCATAAACAAACCAGCCAATTGTTTCTCTGAGTCTTGTGTTGACTGGAAGGCCTCAATCTTTGTAATGAACTCGCTCATGACAGCATCAAGGAACGCAGTCATTGTTTCAACGAGGTCTGTGTCTTTCCACTCATCGTAGTGACGCAGGTTTAACGACGACAGACAGCACACAAAAGATTCTTCAGCATTACTTGGTAACATGATTTCGCTACACATGTTACTCGCGTGAATCTTCAGGTTGTTTGCCTTATACACCTCAGGGGCGTTGTTGTTCGCTGTGTCCGTAAACAGAATGTACGGGTAGCCCATTTCAGTTCGTCGTTGAAGCACCTTTGCCCAGATAGCACGTTTCTCAGCATCACCATCAATCATTGACTGCATCCACGCATCGGTCACAGTTACTCCATACGTAAGCTTTTGAATTGGGTTGCCTTCAGTTCCAATCTCCAGGAACTCATTTACGTCAGGGTGTTCAAGTGGTAAGTAAGGAGTAAAGAATCCTCGCCGCACTGAGCCTTGAGACACAACATCTGTCAGTGTTTCAAATAACTGCATAAAGTGCACAGCACCAGATGATGCTCCGTTACCGTTACCGATTGAAGCTCCACGTGGGCGAAGGTCTCCAAAGTAACCAGAGCACCCGCCTCCAAACTTACTCATCATTCCAACCTCACCTTGGGTGAACATAATGCTTCCCATGTTGTCATCGAGATAAGAACCAAAGCAACTAATCGGTAGGCCCTTTGCGTCACCAAAATTAGACCAGACCGGAGAAGCCAACGAGATCCAACCGCGTGACATGTAGTCGGTGAACTTATCTGCAAAGCCAGGACGATTAAGAATTGCTTCTGCCTGCTTTGCAATTACGTCAATACGCTCTTCAGCAGTCTGCCCTGGGAGGAGATAGCCACGAGCAAGGAACTCTCGAGCGTAATCATTTAACCAATACCATTTTTCTTTCATACCTAGAATAGATCATTACCAGTAATACTTTGGCTTCGCTTGTTGTAGTTGATAGAGCGCTTCTGGAAGAAGTCGACGTGCTTGGTAGCAATAACCTCATTGTCGAACCACGCAGTTTCTTCAACTAATTTTTCATCTACATCAAAGGCCGCATCGAATCCTACCGCGAGCATTGAGTTATTGAGACGGTTCTTCACAAACGCCTTCACGGTATCTTTAGACAAAAACTCTAATTCACCCGCCTCAAAGATCCAGTCAATCACACGCTCTTCCACACTATACGCTGCCTTGCAGAATTCTTCGATCTCGTTAGTAGTTGATGTGTCAAACCAGTCAGGATGCTCGTTACGAATGATGGCGATTAGATCAATACCAAACATGCCGTGGATTTGCTCCTCTTTACTTGTTGCCTCAACCACATTGCTGACACCCTTAAAGATGTTTCGGTGCTTGTTGAATGACATGATGATGAGGAACTGAGAGAAGAGTGATACGTGCTCAATCAACAGCGAAAACAGAATGATTGATTTAGTGTAATCACGCGCATCATCTGTCTTACCCACAGTAGCTGTCTCAGCAAGATAGTTGTAGCGCTCCTTCAAGACAGGCACATCAAGAATCTTTTCGAACGCATCATTGAGTCCGAGGATTTCAAGCAAGTGAGCGTAGGCATCAGCGTGACGCACTTCACTTTCGGCAAAGGTGGCGCCGACCGCACCAATCTCTGGCTTAGGTAGTTTGTGATGCAGGTCACCCCAGAAGTTCTTCACGGCAACTTCCATTTGAGAAATCGCCAGCATCGCTCTTTTAATAGCCTCGCGTTCGGTGTCGTTCACATTCACCATGAAGTCCTGAATGTCGGAGGTGAAGTTGAACTCTGTGTGTATCCAGTAAGAGTGACGAATCGCATCTACGTATTCATGTAGCTCTGGGTACTCGTACGGTTTTAGATTTTCGCGCTTCTTGAATATATCGGGGAGTCGCGCCTTGTCCTTCTCGCTACGAAAAAGAATATATGCTTTTGCTGTTTCGTAGTGACCCAATTCCATTAGCGACCTCTCGACCAAATCTTGTATCTCTTCAACGGTTGGCTGGCCATCAACGCATCGAGCGTTTTCTGCTGCCAGGGGGTCGGAACAATATTGCAGTAGGTTTTCATGAACTCGATCGGCGACAGTCTTAGCAACTGAGTCTGTGTCTGCTTCTCCTGTGGCGGCGAGTGCCTTAGAGACCGCGCTGATGATTTTCGTGATGTCATATACTTGTGTATTTCCGTTCCTCTTCTTGATTTCTGTAATATTCATAGTGTCTTTGCTTAACCTTCACACGCAACGCAATTGCCTCCGACTACATGTACGCGAACCTTTCGGGCTGGGTACTCGGCAAAAATAAAACCTTTGGACTGTAGGGTGTGGCAATATGCAGCATCACTCTTGTTAGTAATTGGGAATGGACGATTGTTTCTGTAGATGACGCTATCTACACGCTGCTCGAACCAGGCGAGCGGGTGGTTACTATGAATCATTTTGTTAACGTTAATGTAATTAATAAAGCGTCAAATAAATACACCCCACGAACACGCCTGTGGGTGTATAGTGCAACTTGACTAGCTCTCGGCGACTGTTATTTGTGTTATTTTATTTGACATATACATATTATAAACGAGCAGAATTTTTTTGTCGATACCAGCACCGACGTTCACCTATTCTAGCAGCGTGCCAAAATGCAAAATATGGCCTAAATACTTGTTATTCTATGCTTTCTGTGGTGTAAATTAGCAAATAAAAAAACGCCCTTGTAAAAGGCGCTTTTTCTTGCTGGGCGGCCTGGATTCGAACCAAGATTTCTGAGGTCAAAGCTCAGCGACCTGCCGTTAGTCGACTGCCCAATACGTGCCAAAGAGCCCCGCAGGGGAAGTCTTTGACACTATGCTGGACTGGTAGGATTCGAACCTACGATAGCCGTATTAACAGTACGGTGCTTTACCACTTAGCTACAATCCAATATACGCGTTAGCGTGATCCCAATCAGAGAATCGAACTCTGCTCTCTTCGTTACAAAGGAAGTGCTTCACCACAAAGCTTATCGGGAATGTGACCCCGAAGGGTCATGCGGAAGATGGAGGATTTGAACCTCCGCGCCGGTTACCCGACGTCCAGTTTTCAAGACTGGTGCGATCAGCCAGGCTCTGCCAATCTTCCATGCGGAAGTCAGTGTGCACGATACACATCCCTTGCGGAACACTCTCTTTAGCAAAGAGGTAGGGTGCCTCACCCTTTTAACTTCCAATATGGTGTGGAGGGCCGGAATCGAACCGACTTGGAATCATAGATCCCAACATCCTACCCCCACACGTGTACGCAATGTTGGACTTGAACCAACGGCCGTCTCCTTAAGAGGGAGCTACTCTACCGACTGAGTTAATTGCGTAATGTGACCCCACCGGGCTACGATCCCGGGTTTCCTGGTTGAAAACCAGATGTCCTAGTCCGTCTAGACGACAGGGCCAATATCCTAAGGGAACAAGCGACAAGAGAACGTTTTAGCGCCTTTACCAATTAGGCCACTCCCCCATATGTGGGGGAGGTAGGACTCGAACCTACAATCTCTGCATACTGAATTGCGAAGTATCTCTCATCTACGCCCTTAGGCGTGTGGATCTTCAGAGAATCGAACTCTGACTTTCTCGTTGCAAACGAGATGTGCTGCCATTATCACTAAAAACCCGTACATTCAGAAGGGCTCGGACCTTCATCTCACCGGTAGAAACGGTGTGCACTATCCATTGTGCTATGAATGTGTAGGCCCGGAAGGAATCGAACCTTCGTTGCGTCGGTATCAGCGACGCGTCCTGCCATTGAACGACAGACCTATATGAGCGCCACGTTTCCATGGACCACCCATTGTACCTACGGAGAGACTCGAACTCTCAGCTTGCTGCTTCTAAGGCAGTCGCGTTTACCAATTTCGCCACGCAGGTATATGTGGGCTGAGTGGGGATTGAACCCACGACCTCGGGATTAAAAGTCCCTTGCTACTACCAACTGAGCTATCAGCCCATTAGCTTAGTTGGCTACGTTTACTTATATGCATGTTTTATTTGTTACTAATAAACATGGTATGGGTATCTGGTACCGCCCCAGAGTCAAACGTGTATAAGACGTTTGCACTTCTTTTGTGCTATACCCATGTACACGATACTGGATTTGAACCAATGGCCTTCTTGGTGTAAACAAGTTGCTCTACCACTGAGCTAATCGTGTATAACCGCAGCCCACCTAAGGGCTACGTATCTCTCCCTGCTACGGTCGAGAGTGTGCGCTGTTAGGGACTTGAACCCTACTCTCCTGATTGGAAGTCAAGTGTGTCGCCATCTACACTTACAACGCATGGTACACCCAGCAAGACTCGAACTCGCAACCCTCTGCTTCGAAGGCAGATGCTCTGTCCAATTGAGCTATGGGTGTATATGCTATTTAGTTAATCTTCAGTAGTTCTTTAAGTAGTTCTTGGTTCTCAGTGAACCCTACAATGACGTCCTCAGTTCCTATGCGGATGACCGGAACGCCCATTTGACCTGAGAGTTCGATCATCTCCTGCTTCGCTTCTGGATTCGACGCTACGTCAATCTCCGTGTAATCAATGTTATTAGCACGGAAAAAATCCTTTGCATCATTGCAGTATTTACACGTTGGCGTACTGTAAATTGTGATTGTGTCCATGATAATAAAATCAATTGGTCTAATAAACTTCCCTCTGTGCTCCTCCGAGGTAATGCTCCTCGTTGTCTGGGTTTTCAGGCCAGCGCATTACTTTTATGCTAGATGAGCATTGAGCCCTGAACAGGATTCGAACCTGTGGATGGCTGGTTTGCAATCAGCTGTGTTGCCTCTTCACCACCAGGGCGATGCGTCTCATACCAGAATCGAACTGGCGCTACATGATAGACAGTCAAGGGTGCTGCCACTACACCAATGAGACATCAAATATTTCTTTAATTCACACGATTGCCAGTGACTGGCGGATTTTCACCCCCGCAGCTCGTGAAGCCTTAACGGGTACCGAACTATCTGGAAATTCCGAATAGTTGGTCGGGTGTGCACCAGGTAGGACTCGAACCTACGAAGTCGTTAGACATCTGCTTTACAGGCAGCTCCCTTTGCCACTCGGGACACTAATGCAGGGAACCCACTATAACAGAGTTCTAAGACCTTTGTTATAGCTTTTACTGAGTCACCTCAGTGGGCCTTACTTTTATTATATACCAGTGCTAAAAATAATGCAAGTCCTGGAAAGAAAGAACCGTCGCAAGCGGCGGTTCAGTCTGCTGTGGGTCACGGATACTCGGAGCAGCAGGGGCACCGAGGATCGGGCGGAGGCAGAGGTTTCTTCTCCGTTGTTGGCGGGGCGACTTTCTGTTCGCCGACACAGCCACACAAGCGTTGCGACTCGCGGGTGACCACGGAATTGCACTTGGTGCAGAAGACTGAGCTCATACTCCACTCTCCCGAAGGCGATTGAGGTAGAACTCGTTGGCGCAGGCCTCGTTGCAGAACGGAAGCTGCGATGTTATGCGGCCAAAATGCTTGACCACATAGAACGGCTGAGGCACGACCTTGCGGCAGTGCTCATATTCGCAGATGACGTCGGGGAGAAACAGCTCGAGCTGCCTCCCATCGGTCGCGGTTGGTTGATGGTCCACATCTCTCTCCTTCTTCAGTTGTTGTAGAATCCACTCATGATAGCGCACGGTTGTACTCCATCACGTAGGCTTTGCACCAGAGACGCCACTTCAGGCGAGGTGGCTTGTTCTGGTAACGACGCTTCTTGCGCCTCATCATCTGAGACTTCGTCAGCTTGTGCACGGATCACCTCCTTCAAAGAACAGGCACTGATCCTATTCTACTAGAGTGACTTTTTTGCCGTCTTTGCTGAGTTGACAAAGTCCTGCTTTGATGGTGCGCCTTTTTGTCCAGGCTTCCTCATCTTTTCACCAGAGCCTTGCTTGATACGCTTTAGCTTGGCATGAATGTTTGCGTACAGACCAGGTTTCATACTACCACTTAACTTTATCTGCCCAATAAGCTGCACTCATTTTACCTTTCGCAATGTTACTAGCGTGGCGAGCCTTAAATGATTCGCGTCGCTTACGATACGAATCTGATTCTCCTTCTTTCTTTGGCGAGCCACTCACTCCTTTTTGTCCAAAGCGAATGAGCTTCACCTTGTTACCAATCTTTGCGAGCACAGCATGACTCTTGGTTGGGTGGCCTGGAGTTGCTTTTGCTTTATTGTAACCTGCAAATGTTTCGCTACCTTTCTTTATCATACGCTCTAAAAACTGAGGGCTATTAAATTAAATTATAGTTGACTAAATGTAACTGCTGCTAATGACTTCATTTGTTCTCGGCCATCGGCGGTTGAGTTAGTGCAGAGCACCTTCCCTTCGTTCGCTGACCATTGGTAGTAAGGATCAAACCAAGGTTTTGTACGCCATGGTTTTTCAACCTCACGGATCACCTCAATGATTCGTGGTTGCTGGTTTTTTGATAACCGCTCCACAACCTCTTTAAGGAATTTGATTTCAGATTGTAGATCTGCTACTTGCACATCCTCCTCTGTTTCCGTGCTAAATAACACCTCCTTTGCTTCTTCGTTGGTAATGATTTTCGCCTCTACGAGCTGAAGGAGTTCTTCAGGGGTGGGCAACTTAGTTAAGCGCCACACAAGCTTCGTCTTATTCTTCGTTGACATAATGTTACTTAGCCCTCAGTTTTTAGGCTGCATAACAAAAATATTATATATCAGTTCCAAAATTATTGTCAGAGTGACAGGAATCGAACCTGCATTATTCCCGCGTCCAAGGCGGGTACCATAACCGTTAGGCGACACTCTGTGAGGACATCCCGCCCTCTGGGGTAGCTAGAGGGAATCGAACCCTCTCTGCCCGCTTCACAAACGGTGGTGCGACCACTACACCATAGCCACCCCGGAGGGCAGCATGGCGTGTGGCTAATTCAAGCCAGTACTTCCAAAACCACCGTCTCCGCGTTCATCTTCAGCCGCCGGGAGTTCACCGTCGACTATCTCAATATGGGGATTAACAACAGGCTGAATCAGCATCTGTGCTAATTTACGTCCAGCAGTAATTGTCACTGGAACATTTGATGTGTTCAGTAGAGCAACCATTACTTCACCACGGTAGCCAGCATCAACAACACCGCCAAGAACCTTAAGTCCTTCCTTAGTTGCAACACCGCTCTTGTCCCAAATCAAACCAACGTAAAGGCGTGGGATCGCAATAGCAATACCAGTTGCAAATACACCTCGAGCGCCAGCATCAAGAACAACATCTTCACCGTAGTAGTAAAGATCCATACCAGCGTCAGTTCCGTGCGCGTAGCCTGGAACCTTTGCATCCTCGTGCAGTTTTTTGATTGAAACGTTCATGAATGATTATATTAACAGACTACTAAACTTTGTGCGAGCACTGGGAGTCGAACCCAGACTGTGCGGTGTTTAAGACCGATGCGTCTACCGATTGCGCCATACTCACAACGGCGGGGATATTAATTATTTATAGTGACTCTCGCCACTTGCTCCAACGAGATTTCCCCTCCAACCCCTCCCCTGGGGATTTGCCGTTCGCGACAGGGATATTCTTATTTAGACTCGGGCTACCGAGGGATCAGATCCGCCCCTCCCATTGGGTTGTGTCGCTTTGTGTGTGAACTGAGACTTGAACTCAGACGCCGAAGCAGTGGGTTTTGAATCCACAGTGTATACCATTCCACCATTCACACATCGGTGCTGCCTAAAGCGGAGTCGGTCAAGAATTAAATCTTGGTTACTCCCCGGTGCATCAGCGTCCGCACTGGTGATCACGCCCGGGCCTTATTACAGCAGCACACAATTGTCGAGGGTTCAATCCCAACAAGACTATTATATACCAGTACTATTTTTCTGGCAAGTTTGCTTCTCCTCGAGCTTTACAATTATCGCAACTGCCAGGCTTATCAAGCAATCCTTTACACATCTGACAAGTTCGTGTTTTAAATTGTTTCTCGATCACCTCAGGAGGGATTGTCAATTCGACGATCCCCATCGGGTGAGGTTGTTTGGTTTTGTTCCATACCTCACGCGAGATGTTGTTAGCGACACGGCCAACCTTTACGTTTACTGTGCCGAGCTTAACTTCCATATCATCGAAGGCAATGTCAACATGCCCCTCACCCTTGCGTCTAATCTCATCTGGCTTCAACCCAAGTTTTTCTCCCCAGGTCTGTGCCCAGTCGACACCAGAGCCACTCCAGATAACCATGTGACAACCCTGTGCCTGGAACCACCGATACACAGCGATGGTTTCATAGTTGGGGATATCCCGATTACCAGTCACCACAGACGGGATGATGAGTGTGTCATCGACGTCAAACGCTACGATCAGTTTTTGTTCCATAGTTAGATTGTTAAGTTTTTAATTTCTCCCTTGGTTAGTTTTTTCTCATGGCGGTGGGAGACCTCCATTTTGCCTTTGATCAATGCTAAAAGATTTTTCTTAGCATCAACCTGATTGTTGTACGGATGCAGTGCGCCAAAGATTAAGTTATCAGGACCACGCACACCTCGCTCTTTATCAACGATGGTGTAGAGATACTTACCTTTACGCAAATTGAATGGCTTGGTTGCAATTATGTAGCGATGATTAAACGCCTGGATTGTATACCGTTGCCTCTCTCCATCAAACTTTATCTTGTCGCCGACTAGCATATTACAGATTTAACTTAGGGTGACGAGGAATTGTATGATCTTCGTCATTCTTACCAATTACATCAATCAACTCCTCAAATGACAAGTCACAGAAATCGTCATCCCATTCTGCAATGAAGTACAACCGACTTGATTCTTTGATCACACCAAACAATACCGGGTCACGCATTCGACTTTTTTCTTCAGGCGTCATGCGTTCATTCTTTTCAGCTTTAGCAGCTGCCTCTTCGTTCCAGTAGTGGTAGATCACATAGCCATCAAACAAGTCTTCTACCCGCTTCTTCTTCTCGAGCACATCATCTGGGATCACGCGAGTGAAGTGTTCAAACTTCGTGTCGCTGATGTGACCGCCACGAATCTTGCGCTTGTATTTGTTTAGGTCATCAAGCTCAATGAAGTGCTTAATCCCCTTCGCGTACATGGCTGACTCACGAGCCTCACGAGACAGTTCGCGCATAAGCTTTTCGCCTAACGCAATTTGCCCATTGTCGACCGCAGCATGGAACGCTCTTTCAAGTCGCTTCAACCGCGCATTAAGCTTCATTGACTCGAGTGTGCCAAACTTCTTCTTGATGTATTTGAAGTAAAGCTCTGGAGCGATACCACTGCCAGCTTTCACTGACATACCAACAGCACCACCAGTCTCTCCAGTGAGTTGCCAATACACACTGTCGATCCGGTCACTAATGGATATGTAGTTTGCCGTGGTTGTGGCATTTGTTGAAGTCATACTAGTACCTGCACTTGGATTCATAGTTTATTTCATTATATTTTTGATAAAGGACCATAACCCACCCTTCGCTTCTACTTGCGGCGCCAACTCATCAAGGCGCTCATACTTCTCAGCGGTCGTGTGACCATCCCAGCAATTAACGGCTGACGATAGGTGACGGAAGAGTGGTAGATCACCATCGTGAATGTGCCATGAAGCTTGTCCGTTTGGTAACTCAATGAACACTATCCAACGCCAATCATCTTCCCAGTTAGCATCATCCTCATCGTGGCGGGCTAGATAGGAAGGGAAGCATTTACTCAAGGCAGCGACAACACGATTACGTTCGTCATAGGCCTGATTCTTTTGCTCCTCAACTTCAAGTACCATATCAGCAACCAGGTTCTCTAGCTTAATCTCCCATCCTGCAGTGCCGTGCTGGGCTTTAATCCAGTGTTGCACTCGCTCTTTTATGTAGGCTTGGTTCATATGATGTTTTGTGATTTAGCGCAGTGTGCACACAACCAGTCGTTGCCGCGCCCTTTGAATAATGCGTGCGAGATGCCGTGAGCATGTTTATACGCACCAGGAATGCCACAATCAGAGCATGGCTTCTTCGTCAGTCTTCGATACCCGAGCGGTTCGAGTTGGTTTTTCATTTCTGAGTTCAAGTTTAAACAATAGACGAGGCCAGTTTCGGTTTGCCACATTGAGGAAATCTTGAGGGTCGCTAAGTCCATAATATTGTCCGCAAATTATTCCCGTGTAACCCGTAGCATCAGGCCAGTAAGGGATGCTATTAATCTTTGAGCTCATGAACAGGTGGTAAGGTTAGGTTGTAATCCTTATCGACGATTCGAAATGATTTTACCACCTTACTGTAGCGCTCTGAAGCCCGGCGGTAACGCGGATCAAGCGGACCAAACCAGTATGTCCTCATTTCTTTTACCAACTCGGCGGCGGTATCAATCTTCTCCTGCTCCTCCTTCAAGAACTTATTAACCCGCTCCTGGGCTTGCTCTTCTGTAATCACACTTTCAAGCAGCTTCGGATTTTGCGCCAGATACAGCAAGAGATCGTTTATGATGGCCGCAATTAACTCGGGAA
>JACCDR011831994.1_pt1 | contig 11765 bp, 6 predicted proteins | sample 7446431 | NCBI WGS metagenome assembly JACCDR01 (sample SAMN15323443, study PRJNA562643) | freshwater metagenome | isolation source: river surface water | place: USA:Blue River Watershed | collected 2017-08-17
CAGAGCAGGTGGATGTCTTCGACCGAGGTGACGTAATCGTTGGTCCGCGGGTCGGCGAAGAAGCGACCGCCCTTGGCGCCCACCAGCACGGCGGCGTTGTCCTTGTAGGCGGACAGGATGCCGTCACGATGCAGCTGGTAGGTGTTCTTGATCATCTGGAACAGCGACTTGTCCTTGGCGGAGCCGTCGATTTCCCAGGTGGCATTGAAGATCTTGTGGCGGCAGTGCTCGGAGTTGGCCTGCGCGAACATCATCAGCTCAATGTCGTGCGGGTCGCGGCCGAGTTTGGTGAAGGCGGCGACGAGGTAGTCGATCTCGTCTTCGGCGAGCGCGAGGCCGAGGTCCTGGTTGGCGGCGACCAGCGCGGCGCGTCCGCCGGCGAGCACGGGCACGCTGGTCATCGGCTGCGGTGCCTTGTGGCGGAAGAGCGCCGCGCAGGCCGGCAGGTCGCCGAACACCACCTGGGTCATGCGATCATAGATCTTCGACTGGAGCGTCTTCAGCTCCGCGGCGGAGAGCGGCGAAAACGGAAAGCGCGAGCCCGGCGAATCGAGGTCAAAAGTGTAGGCGATGACGCGTTCGATGCGTCTGACGGCGGTGAGGCCGCAAAGGTGGGCGATGTCAGTGGCCTTGGATGACCACGGGGAAATAGTGCCGGGTCGCGGCGCCACAATCTGCTCCACGCCTTCCAGCTTCACGGCGGCGCGGGTAGGGCCGTAGGTGAGGAGCTTACCAAGCACCGCGTGCTGCGTGGCGGTCAGCTCGCCGTCCACCTCCGCCACATGCACGAACTCGGCGTTGATGGCCTTCACGGCGAGGCCGGCGGCGTTGAGGTCCGCCAGGAGTTTTTGAAGTCGGAAGGAGGAGAGGGCAGGTGAGCCGCGAAGGATCAGCATGGCAGGTGAAGGCCTAGTCGAAACAGGGAAGAAACGGGTTTGGCGATGGGAAAAGCGACCATGACAGGCTCTGGGGAACGGCTGGATGGCCGGAAAGAGCTAGCCGTTGAGCGGGTGGGCTGCTGGACTGTGCTCGAAGCCTATGAACTACGAATCTCTACGGTGGGCGGGCCGGTTCGGCCGGGTGTTGATCGGCTCCCTGACAATTTGGTCTGCGGCGCCCGCGCTGGCGTCCGATACACCCACGTTGCCGGAGACGCCGATGAGCAAACTTGTCCGCAAGCTCGCCGACAAGCGCGCGCATTCGGCGGCCGTGCGAGCGCCGGCCAAGGAGGATTTGTTGCGGCCGGAATTTCGATTCAAGCCGGCCGCCCAATGGCTGCTGCTGCCGGACTTGGCGAAGCAGCTCTCGACGAATGAGGAGGAGCGGGAGGCGGTGCAGGCCCTGCTGGACCAAGGGGTGACCGAGGCACGCAAGCTGCTGGCCGCGGAAGGCGCCGAGAACGACGTGGCGGCCGCCACGACACTGTTCTTGAGCCAATTGTGGGGCGTGGTGCGTCAGCAGGAGGTCGCCGAGGAGGCCGTCGATGCGCTGCACGCCCAGATTGTCGGTGTGCTCGCCGGTCCGGAGATGACCAAGATGAGCGATAGTGACAAGCAGCGCTACTGGGAGTTTTGCATCGGGTTCCCGGTCTTTGTGCTCGGGATGCGGGAGGTTGCCACGGACCCGTCCGCCCAGTCCGACCTGCGGAAGATTGCCGCTGCCGGGTTTGAGTCTGTGCTTGGGGTCAATCCCGAGTTGGTGGATATCGGCCCCAAGGGCATGGAGGTGCGGGCCGGTCTGGAAGCAGCGGCGGACGAGCTGACGAAAGAGAAGGAGGCCGCGGAGAACCCGCCCGCAGCCTCGTCGCCCGCCTCGGGGGACATGCTCCCGAGCAGCGGCCCGGCGATCCCGGGCATCACCTATCAGGAACCCTTCGGATGGGAGCGGGAAAGCAAGAGTGGCGAGATTATCTTTCGTGCTACCCTCGGGGATGTGGATGACTACGGAAATCTGGATCGCAACAACTCGGCGAGTCACCAGGGAACGATTGCGGTGCTTTCGGTTGTATCCGCCGTCAAGGGGCCGGCCGCGCTTTTCGAGGAGATGTGGCGCCACCAATTCGGATCCTACGTGCTGGGCGATACCGTCGTGCACTATCGCGGGCGGATGCCCGGCGGGCTCGTCGTTCTCTACATGGGCCGCTTTTTCGCGCGCCCGAATACGCCGGCCCAGATGGGAAACCCCAAGACCTACGGTGCGCTTTGGCTGGTAGATCTGGGCGGCAACCGCTTCCAACCCATCGTGGCCCTGGTTGAGCCGCGGGACCCGAGCGTCGGGATGGACTCGTTCAAAGAGAGCCGGGCGCTCCAGTCGCTCTCGTTCCCGCTTGGCCGGTTCCTTGATTCAATCAAACCCGCCCGGGGCGCGCCGCCTCATCCTGCCGGCGGCTTCTTTCGCCCCTCCGACCTGCGTGGCCGCTGGGTCGAGTCCAGCAGTGCCTACGGCGGGTCGTATTTCAATACTGTGACGGGCGCGTCCGCCGGAGTCGCGGTCACCGCTTCCAGCGGGCATTTTTATCTGAACGAAGACGGGACCTATCACTACGACTTCGCCTATTACGCACGCAACCCGCAGTTCGGCAACTCCAGTGGTGCGACCAAGCACCGCGGTCGTTATCGGCTCGATGGCGACGTCGTGCTGGTGGAGCCGGAAAAGCCGATCAACTACAACTTCTCCTGTTGCGCGGTTGGAATCGGCACGCGGCAGACGTCCAACGGCGTGAAGCGCATCCTGGTCACGGTTTCCGCGAACAGCGACGGACAATTTCTCTCGGCTCCGTTGATCCCGAACTGGGACGGTTACCGGGGCGTGATGAACTGGTATCAGGAAGAATGAGCGCGAAAAGCGCCCGTTTCCCGGATCGGCCGAGGCCAGGGCCGCTGTTGCCCGGCCTGTTGTTGGTCGCCGGGATTCTGATGGCGGGCGGCGGAGCCTGGATGATGCTAAGCGGCTCGGCGAAGCGGGAGGCGGAGCGGGCGGAAGCACTGTCGCGGGTCTCGCCGGAGCAATTCGCGGATCTGGCGGCCGGCACGGCGGTCCTCATCGAGGGGTGGCTGGTGGCGCTTGAGCCGCCCGGACCGCAGGGATTCGTTGTCTACCGCCGGGAGGTGTTTCGCGGCTACGAAAAATCTGGCGCTGACAAGGGACGGGAGCAGTGGAGCATGCAGGGTGTTTTCACGCCGGCCATCGCCGTGGAGCGGGGCGGCGCCCGGGTGGCGGTCACCAACCAAGATTACCGGCTGACCTCGTGGCCACATGTCTGGAGATCGGAACCGGTGCCGAGCTTGCCCACCCTGAATCACGTGAGCGAGCGCCTGAGCGGCCTCAAGGCGGGCGATTTCGTGACGCTCGATGGGCGGGTGACGCGGGATGCTGGCGGCCCGGCCCTGAACGCCACCGCCATTTTTGGCGGCGACACCGCTGCCTACCTCGCCTCTCTCCGCGAGGATATCGTGACACTGAAAATCGTCGGTGGACTCTTAGCCTTTTTCGGCTCGATGCTGGGCCTGGTGGGGGCCTGGTGGCTAAAAGGCGTGGGCTCTTCAAAGTCCGGAACGGTGCCGGCGAGAAAATTTTCTAGCCCCGGAAGTGCACGGTGACATGCTGGTTTGCACTTCGATGAAGCAACTCAAGGCGAAGAATGGTTGGTGGCGCTGGGGCATCGTGCAGTTGCTGGCGATGCTGGCGGTCGGACTTTTCGCGCAGGACGACGCGGACGACCTGTCCGACGGCCCGGCACGATTTCATGCCGTGGAGAGTTGGCGCGGCACCTTTGTGGCCAAGGCCCGGCCCAATCCGGAGGTGGTCGAGAAGGTGAGGCAGACCTATCTGGCGGGTGGGGTCACGCGATGGACGTTTGAGTATGAAGCCTATCAATATCTGGAGTTCACCCTCACCGAGTTTGAGGATTCACCCGCCACCTGGACCGGCGAAATCACGAAGTCCGAATATTCCGGCTCGCTTGCTCGCTCCTACTACGCGCCCGAGATCAATACCTACAATTATGCGGATGGCAGGGTGGTGAAACGGGACATGAAGGGTTACAAACAGGAATCATGGGAGGCGGAGACGAACGGGCCCTTGGATTACAGCAACGGCAAGACGATCAGTCTGAACTTCCATCGGCAAAGCGGCTGGTCGGTAAAATTTTCCGTCGGATCAACCAAGACCGAATTGCGGCACCGTCTTGATGCTCGCCGGGCGGTCGAATACGACACCAGTCCCGGAGGGCCGATTTACCGCTGGGAAGAGGAACACTGGCTGCGTTCAGAAAACACCGTCTTCCAAGGCATGGGTAGCACCGGGATTCAGGCTTATCCCAAACGCGGGCTTCTGCTGTTCGCCTCCAGCCAGGAAACTTCCACCAGCGCGGTCTTATCCGAAAGCATCGCCACGATCTGGGACTACTCGGTCTATCTTGAGCCGGTGTCGCTGGAGGAACTGAGACTGGAAATAGAGGAACCCGCAGGATACCGGGATTGGCGCCCGGAAACGACGCCCGAATGCACGGCGGGCCCTCCTCTTGCGATCAGCGCACGGCTGACCACCGCAAAAGGTGGCCCGCCCAAGACCAAGGTGGCGCAGTTTGTTTGGGAACTTATCGGAACCTCGCGCGAACCCGGCGTAGCGATGAATTACCCGGTCGGGGCGGAGGACGGACGCTACGACCTAGACCTTGGAGCGGAGGGAGGACAATTCGAGCTCAGCAACGATAACCAGGTCCTGACCCGCGCGGTCGAGGCGGGTTATGAAGACAAGGTGAAGGTTCTGCCCTACGACTTCGGTGGCTGGTCCACCTTGCAAGTGACCGCGATCATGGAGGACGGTCGGAGAGTGCAGGGGAAGTTGCGCGGTCAATCGGCTCCCGGTCTGCGCCTGCCCAAGCGTGCTCCGGGCTCTCATATCGCGGATGGCTGGAAGGAGCAGCACAAGGGCGGCGCCGACAATCTCGACGACGAACAGGTCGAGGGACAGGAGGCGAAGGGCGATGGCTTTTCACTCTACGAGGAATACCGAGGCTGGATCGTGAATCGGGCGCAGGTGGGTGGTGACCCTCAGCGCAAGGATTTCTTCGTGCTCAACCTGATCGGCGCCGATGCCCAGGCCGGCATCGACCTGTTTGAGCAGGTCTCGCAGTTACGGGTGCATGACCGGCTTCGCCGTTCCGAAATGTCCCAGGAAACCCGCCGGATGAACGGTAATCGTCGCCAAGGGGCGCATGTCGTCGACCAACATGGCGTGTGGATCAAGACTTACACCAGCAAAGCTGAACTGGGCGGGGGTGGTGCCTACACCGTGCTGAACAAACCGGGCGTGTCCGGACGGCCGGGATTGGTCACAGGGATCGGCTTGCTGCCTCGCACCGATGACGAGAGCGATTTCAACAAGCCCTTCAATTTGGCGCCGGGGGAGAGGGTGGGAGCCTATGATCGCGCCGTTGCGCATGAGTTGCTGCACAGCGTTGGCGTGGAACACCACGGCGAAGGCGACCGTCAGATGGTGGTCGGTTATGTCTCGACCCGAAATCCCCTTAATAAGCTGGGGAGGCCGTATTATGGAACTTCCGTCGACGCTCCGATCGATCTTCGCACCGAGGAAGGCGAGGATGTGGCCGCTCGTGATGTCGCGGAGTATGAAAAATTTCGCAAGTTCAACGATTTCGCGCAGCTGGACACTTACCTGAAGGAAGGGGCGGCTTATATTCAGCGGAACGGTGCGGACTATAATCCGCTATTTGGCACTCCTCAGGCGTATGCCGATTTTCATATCGAAATACTGCTGGTCTACTGCTTCATGCATCTCAAGGGCATCGTCGGGGCGGACCAAGGCGAGCATTCGGGAGCCGAGGATTGCCTGCTGCGCTACTATTTCGCCAAGTTCTACGAAGGCAAGGAGCCCGCTGCTGTCGGCAACAAGCTTTACTATCTCGTCGGCGAGGGCACCGAGCATGTCGGCCGGGAAATTTGCCGGGATGGGAACGGGACCGGCGTGAACTCTCCCGATCACGTGCCGCAGTCGCGCTATGGCAACGCCGCGAACGGCGACTGCTTCTCTCAAATCTGCCCGAATGACGCGGTGCCACCGCGCGCAGCCAAATGAATTACGCCGTGATCCGAAAGTTCTTCGCCTGGTCCGTCACTGCCTCCGTGCTGGGATGGCTCGCGACGGCGAATGCCGCGGAAGATTCCGAGCCGCAGGTATCCATATCTTTGCGTGGTGCGGTGGAGCAGATCGTGGAGCAGGGCGAGCCGTGGGGCGTGGCCGTGAGATTGACGAGCCCGCCGGGTAGCCGCCGTGTCTACCGCCTCGCGTCGGCGACGGGCGCTTGGACGGATGACCTCGCGGTGGAAATTGTCCCGGTGGCCGGGACTGCTCCAGCGGCCCGTGCCACCCCGGTGGGAAAGCCGGAAGCTGCCGTCGCGACGCTGGATGCGAATCACATGGCCGGAGGACTGTGGCGCTTTTCCCCCGAATCTATGCAGAGCGTGGTTCCCGGTGATTATTTGCTGCGCGTGCAGCTGAGGTTTGATCGCGGTGCGGACGGACCGGGTATCGCGGCTGCGGAAAGCATCCCGCTCAAGGTGTTGCCCCCTGCGGCTGCGCCTCCCGTGCGACGACTGGTCAACGAAGCGCGGGATCGGATGCTCACGAACCGGCAGGAGGAGGCGGCTCGGGAGATCGACTCGGTGTTGCGCGTGCGGCCGCGGGACCCCGATCTGCTGATGGTGCGCGCCCAGATCGCTGAGCAGGCCGGAAATCCCTTCGCGGCCACCATGTGCTTCAACGCCGCGACCTTTGCGCCGGCGGGCAAAGCAACCAGCGGCCAACCACCGGCGGAAGAACTGGCAATGCAGGCCCGGCTGGCCAAGGCCCGGCAACGCGCCCTGACAGCTAGCACCGAATCGCCGCAATGGACCTGGCCACCGCCGGAGGTGGCCAGCTCCCTCGCCGAGGAAATCGTGAAGGCCGGTCTGATTCCGGCTTCTTCCATCGCGAGTCGAAATGCGCCTGCGGCCGAGACAAGGACTCTGCCTGCTGTATCCCCTTCAGCCCCCGTGGAGGCCACAGCACCCTCTGCCGCCACGTCCGTAACCGTTTCCGTGACTGAACAGAACATTCCCGGTGTTCTTGTCCGGGCGGCTGAGTTGGATGAAAAGAAAATTCTCGCGGATGCTGCTGGCCAGTGGGCGAGCGCGGCGAGGGCCGGGTCACAATACTCCTCGCCCGGCTATGCGGCTCAGCAGGCTGCGGGGGCGCCCGATGTGCCGGGCCCGGGCGACAGCACGCTGGCCTGGTGCCCGGCGCGGCAGAGTGGAGGCCGGGATTGGCTCGAACTCACTTTTGCCCTCCCGATCAGGGCGAACGAAATTCGTGTCCGCCAAACCAATCTCCCCGGCGCCATTGTCGGCGTCGAAGCGATCGATACGGCCGGTAAGACTCACCTCTGGTGGAGCGGGGAGGATCCGCACAAGCCTGCGGCGAGCGAGATCGCCTGGTTTGCGGTGCGACTGCCCGAAAAGACCGCCTACGCGGTGGCCCGGGTGAAAATCACCCTCGACCTCGACGCCCGCCCGGGCTGGAAGCAGCTAGACGCCGTGCAACTCGTAGGAACGCCTTGAACATGTCGAAGAGGCGTTCCCCGCTTGGTCAGTCACAAGGCGAATGCGGTTGAGAAAGCCGTTGACGAAGGCCGGGGTCTGGGCTGATTGAAGGTTTTTAATGCCGTGACGCGCAGAACCGACCACTCCAGTCCCCTCACAAAACCGGCCGGGTGCAGTGTAGCCAGCGACAGGAGGGGGCGGTCATGAGCGAGTTCATCTCCCACGAATGCGGCGTGGCGCTGGTCCGGCTCAAGAAGCCGTTGGCCTACTACCAGGAGAAATATGGGACCCCCCTCTGGGGTTTCAACCAGCTCTTCCTGCTCATGGAGAAGCAGCACAACCGCGGCCAGGACGGCGCGGGCGTGGCCTGCGTGAAGTTCGATGTCCCCGCCGGCGAGCCCTACATGTTCCGCGAGCGCAACGTCGAGACCAACCCCCTCGACAAGATCTTCCAGTCGCTCCTCGCGCGCTACAACCAGCTCGTCGCCGAAGGCGCCGTGCTGCCGGAGTTCCCCGAGACCGCGCGCAAGAAGTTCGATTTCTGCGGCGAACTCTACCTCGGCCACCTGCGCTATGGCACTTCGGGCGGCTACAACCTGAGTTCCTGCCATCCGTTTTTCCGCCGCAGCTCCTGGCCGACCCGCAACGTGATGCTCGCGGGCAACTTCAACCTGACCAACACGCACGAGCTGAATGACAGCCTGATCGCGATCGGCCAGCACCCGATCTTCGCCACCGACACGCAGGCCATCCTCGAGCGCATCGGCTTCTGTCTCGACGACGAGCACGAGCGCCTGTTCCGCGAACTGCGCACGCAGGGACTGCCCGGTGACGAGATTTCCCGCCGCATCAACGCCGAGCTCGACCCGGCCCGCGTGCTGCGCGAGGCCTCCGCGAACTGGGACGGCGGCTACGCCCTGGTCGGTGCGCTGGGCAACGGCGACGGCTTCGTCTTCCGCGACCCGTCCGGCATCAGGCCCTGCCACTGGTTCGAAAACGACGAAGTGGTGGCCTTCGCCTCCGAGCGCGCGCCGCTCTGCACCGTGTTTGACCTGGAGGCGGCGGACGTGCGCGAGGTCGAGCCCGGCTGCGCCGTGATCATGAAGAAGGCCGGCAGCGTCGCCGTCGAACGCATCAAGGCCGCGCTGCCCAAGACGCAGTGCACCTTCGAGCGCATCTATTTTTCGCGCGGCAACGACGCCGACATCTACCGCGAGCGCAAGGCCCTCGGCGCCGGGCTGGCCGACAAGATCTGGAAATCCATCGGCGGCGATCTGGAGAATTCCGTTTTCAGCTTCATCCCCAACACCGCCGAGGTCGCCTACTTCGGCCTGATGAGCGAACTGCGCTTCCGCCGCCGCGCCGAGGTGAAGCAGACCCTGCTCGACGCGGCGAAGGCCGGACGGATCACCGAAGCGCTGCTCGACGACCTCATCCTCTACAACTGGCCCCGCGGCGAGAAGATCGTCAGCAAGGACGTCAAGCTGCGCACCTTCATCAGCCAGGAGAAGTCGCGCAACAACCTCGCCTCGCTCGTTTACGACGTCACCTACGGCCTCGTCCAGCCCAAGGACCACCTCGTGTGCGTGGACGACTCGATCGTGCGCGGCACGACCCTGCGCCGCTCCATCCTGCGCATCCTCAAGCGGCTCAATCCGAAGAAAATCATCATCGCCTCCACCGCCCCGCAGATCCGCTACCCCGACTGCTACGGCATCGACATGTCCGAGATCGGCAAGTTCATCGCCTTCGAGGCGGCCATTTCCCTCCTGAAGGAGCGCGGACAGGGCGCGCTCATCGAGGAGGTTTACCGCCTTTGCCGCGAGCAGCTGAAGAATCCCGGCAAACCGCCGGTAAACCAGGTGAAGAAGATCTACGAGCCCTTTGCCGACGAGGATCTTTCCCGCCGGATCACGGAATTGGTTTCGCCCAAGCCGAACGGCTGGAAGGGCGAGATCGAGATCATCTTCCAGTCCGTCGAAGCGCTGCACCGCGCGCTGCCGAACCACACCGGCGACTGGTATTTCACCGGCAACTACCCGACGCCCGGCGGCTACCGCGTCGTGAACCAGGCCTTCGTGAACTATTTTGAAAAGGCCGAGGGCCGTTCCTACTGATGTCACTTTCCTACGAATCCTCCGGCGTCCGTTACGACCAGCTCGATGCCTTCAAGCGCGCCTGCCAGCAGGCCGCGCGCGGCACCAGCAACGAACTCGCCGCGCACGGTTACGCCGAGCCCGCCACGACCCGCGGCGAGAGCGCCTACCTCATCGAGGCCGGCGATCATTTCCTGGCCCACGTCGAGGAGGGGCTCGGGACCAAGAACCTCGTCGCCGATGCCGTCTACGCGCAGACGGGGAAGAATTTCTATCGCGAGATCGCCATCGATACGGTCGCCACGATCGTGAACGACCTGATCACCTGCGGCGCGCGCCCGATCTCGGTCGCCATGCACGCGGCGGTGGGCGCCTCCGAGTGGTTCACCGACGCGAAGCGCATGCAGGCGCTCGTGGACGGCTGGGCCGAGGGCTGTCATCGTGCCGGCGCGGTGTGGGGCGGGGGAGAGACGCCCACGCTCAAGGGCATCGTGCATCCCGACGCCATCGTGCTCGCCGGCTCGGCCATCGGCAAAATCGCGCCGAAGTCGCAGCGCATCACCGGAGAGGTGAAGGACGGCGACGCGATCATCTTCCTCGCCTCGACCGGCGTGCAGACCAACGGCCTCAGCCTTTGCCGCCTCATCGCGGAGAAACTGCCCGCCGGCTACCAGACACCGATCGGGCACGGTGACACCCGCACCTACGGCGAAGCGCTGCTTGCGGCGTCGGCCATTTACGTGGATTTCGTGGTGAAGTGCCAGCAGGCCGGCGTGAAGCTCAACTACGTGGCGCACGTCACCGGTCATGGCTGGCGCAAGCTCATGCGCCTGGAGGAGCCGTTCGTTTACGAAATCACCGAGCCGCGTCCGATCCCGGCCTTGTTCAAGTTCCTCATGGAGGCCGGTCCGATCGACCTGCGTGAGGCCTACGCGACCTTCAACATGGGTGTCGGCTTTGCCGCCTACGTCTCGCCCTCGGCTGTCGAGGCCACGCTCGCCGCGGCCAAGGCCGCCGGCCATGAGGCTTGGCTCGCGGGCAAGGTGCGCAAGGACGCCGGCCGCAAGGCGGTCATCATCCCTTCGCTCGGACTCGAATACTCGGGCGAGACGTTGCAAGTGCGCTGATAATTCATTGGTCCAAAGCATTTTCGGTGCTTTTCTCGTCTCTAGAACTCGGGGCGCGGGCTGATCGGCCCGTGTGAACTGTGGCGCGAAGCATCTGTTTGGGATTGGCGGCCTGAATCCTGCGGCCAAACTGGGCGCATGTCTCGCCGCCTTCGCTTCCTCGCTGCGTTGTTGTTCATTGCCGTCGGTGGTTCGTTGCACGCTCAAATCATCCTGGTCAATGCCAGCACCTACACCGGCCAGACGCTCAATGACAGCATTCAGCTGAACCCGAGCACCTACGCCTATTTCACCGGCGGCACGACTTTCACCGGCCCCAACGCCACCTTCGGCAACAGCGCGGGACTCTATTGGCAACAGGTCGGCGCATTGACCGGCAAGACATTCTCCCTCGGCAACAGTGCCTACGTTTATGTGCAGGGGACGGGCAACAGCCTGACGCTCAATTCGACGGCGCTGACGATGGGCAGCGGGGCCAATTTCTACCTGAGCGGGGCGAATACCGCCCTGACGCTGGACGCCAGCACAACCATGACGGGCGGCATCACGCTCTACAGCGACGGCAACGCTGGCACGGCCATCACGAACCAGGGCACGCTGACGCACAACATCGGCAGCGGCTCGATCTACGCGGCGAGCTTCACCAACTCCGGCGCAATCACGGCGACGGGCGGTTCCTACCTTTACCTGGGTTACCCGAGTGCGGGCTACAACTCGACGAACACGGGCAGCGTGACGGCGACTGGCTCCGGGACCTTTGTCTATCTGCGGGGCAACTTTGACAACAACGGGACGCTGACGGCGCAGAACAGCGGCAACCTGCTGTTCGACGGCAGCAACACGTCGGCCAACCTGGGCAACGTCACCCTCACGGGCGGCGGCCGAGCCTTGCTCAATGGCACGATCGACAACACCTCGGCCACGCTGACGGCACCGACAGG
>JACCDR010839019.1_pt1 | contig 11762 bp, 14 predicted proteins | sample 7446431 | NCBI WGS metagenome assembly JACCDR01 (sample SAMN15323443, study PRJNA562643) | freshwater metagenome | isolation source: river surface water | place: USA:Blue River Watershed | collected 2017-08-17
TGGCTACTCCGATTACATCGGCTCTGCTGCAACAATCTATCGCAGCCAAGGCATTAACTACCTTAAATTTGATCTCAATTTTCCCCTTGATCGCTACCACCGATTATGAAACTGGTAGCTTTGAACGCGGCGAACAAGTCACAATTCGTATCGCTCGTACCAAGTTGGCGCAAGATTTCGACCCTCGCGCTGGTGGATTTAATTACACTGAAGGTACTTATGCTTCAGATGTGATCACCCTCGAACGCCTGTGGACTGAAGGTTTTCCTATTTATAGCCACGATGCTCCTGCGGCTGTTGCCAAGTACATCGTAGAAACTGGCGATCAAGTTGCTAAGGGTATCGCTGTTCCTAACGATGCTTATATGTATGGTAAGTACCGTACAGTTGCGGCTACTACTGGCGCTGTTCAATATTTTGCTAATGCTCCTGTGCAGATTGCCGCCAATGTTGATGCTACTGGTAATTTCACGGCATTTGATAACCAAGTAGTTCGTAATGCTGGCACAATCTTTGACTCTGCTAACGTTCCTGCAAGCGATCGCTTCATTGTGATGTCATCTGTCGCTAAAAATAGCTTCTTAGGTGACTCAGTTCGTGTTACTGGGTTTGCTTCTGGACAGCAAGGTTCTGGTCAGCTAATCATTGATGGTTTGGCTAACAACACCTTTGCCCCTGTCTACGGTTTCAGTGCTGGCGCTTGTAACACTGTTACTGGTCAACAAGCAGTATTTGATATGGATACAGCGGCTAACGCTCAGGCTGAGTTAGTTGTAGCTTCCGTTGCTCAAGATACTACCAAGTTCTTTGATAGCGCTAGAGGTACTACTACCCCACTAGGCGCGATCGATGTAACTCTCACCGCTACCACTGCTTTAAATGTTGGTGCTGGTGGTGTTGCTGTTGGTCAAATCGCTCAAATCCGAACCACTGGCAATGTTCCAAAGGCTCATATGGTAATTCTGCGGATTACCAATGCTGGTACAACCGCGCCAATTATTACTGGAGTCCCTTACACTCCTGCGGGTATCCTGCTTACCGCTGCTGACTTTGTTGCTGGCGATAAGTTGCGTATCCCTGCGATCGGCTCTGTTAACGTTGCGTCTCACAAGGAAGGCTTGTTACTTGCGAACCGTGAGATTGCGTTACCTCAAGCTGGTTCTGGTGCTGTTGGTGCAACTCAGATCGATCCTGTCACCAAGATTGCGATTTCAGTTATCAAGGGCGCTTACGACAACAAGACCCTGAGCCAAGTCGTTTCCTACCACTCCTTGCTTGGAGCTAAGTTCTCTGACCACAGAAAAGGCGCTTTACTGCTCACTGCATAACGTCTTAATCAGGTCAACGGAATCCCGTTGACCTGATTTTTAGTAACTTCTTGGAGAAAAAAAACGATGGCAATCTTATACTCGCCTGACGGACAGTCCGTACAGGTTTTTGATTCTTATATTGGCGATTTCTTGCGCCAAGGATATTCTGCTACTCCCCCAACCCAACAAAATCGATCTGAAGTTGCGATCGCCCCTTCATTGGCAGCATTGACAGATCTAACAGGCTCTATCGATATTAATACTGCTTCGATCAAAGAATTGCAGTCTTTACCTCAAGTTGGAGTGGCGATCGCCAAAAAGATTGCTGCTGGTAGACCTTATAAAGATACGAGTGATCTCATTAACAAGATTCCTGAGATTGGCTGGATGGGCTTACGAAGCCAGATCACGCTTTCTGTCTTAGAAGAAGAATCTGTTACTGAAGAAGAAGCCTCTGAAGTGACGGAGGATTAAGTCATGTCTGGGTTAAATATCCAAAGATTGCGCGATATTTTTGATGACGTTTATGACTCAATTAACGGAACACTAAAGACTGGTGGCGCACAAACAATTCTACTTGGCACTTTTCGCGCTATAGGCGCGGGTACTGGGTATAGTATTGACGACATTATTATTTTTCGTCAAACTCCTCCTGATGCTGCTGAATATTTCAACGCAACTACTGGATTGGTGATCGCCACTCCCGATCCTGCTGACTTGGGAAGCATTGGAAGTGCTTCAAGCGTATCCGTAACATCTTCTGTATTGCCTGCGGGAGCTGCGACAGAAGCCACACTTGAGACTTTAGCATTAGAGAATGGCGGTAATCTTGCGGATTTAGTATTAGCTTTAGGTGAAATACAAGCGACTCCTACAGCTAATACTGTACTTGCTAGGTTAAAGGCTATCGCTGATACTTTAGCCGTTGAAAATGGCGGCGTATTGGATGACATCAGTGGAAAAGTAGCGCTTGAAGCTGGCGGCAATCTTGCTGAAATTTCAGATACCACAGCCGTTAACAACGCTTCACTGCCAACTAGATCCGTATTAATTGGCGGTAAACATGATGGCGAAATCAGACCAGTTGCTGTTGATAATGCAGGTCATATCGTCCTAAATTCTCCTGTAGAAATTACACCAGAAGCAGGGGCAGTATTTTTGGTATCGCAGTCGGCTACTCCTGCCTATCTATTCACTAGCACAATCCAACGAGCAAACAACACCACGCCGTACACTGGGACTCCTCCTGATGTGTACGGTGCTGCATTTGAGCTTGTATCTAGCGTTGAGCCTACTGCTGGGCAATTCCTAATTATCACTAATATTGAAATTATTTGGAATATCACAGCATTACCTTCAGGAATGGCTGGATTTGCCTTTTATCCTTATCTAGTTACGCCCCCTAGTGCGATCGCTGATAATGGCGCATTCAGTATTGCTAGTGGCGATCGCGCTTCTATTGTTTACCCTAATGGCATACCACTGACAGCAGCTTTAGCCCGTGGTGGCGGTTCTGTTGTTGCACAAGCAAATAATCTTAACCTAGATGTAAAGTTGACTGGAACTAGCTTGTTTGGCTACACCGTAACACTTGGTTCTTTCACTCCTGCAAATCCAAATGAGACTGCAACAATTAGATTGAGGGCGATCGCGCTATGACACTAAAGCCATCTGTAAGACAGATACTTCTGGGCAAAAAAAAGCTGTGGGATTTGGATGCGATCTTTACGGATGCTTGGTATTCCTTACATCCAAGTGCAGCACGTATATCTAGCGCAACAATTGACACAGGAGTAAGTCAATTAACAGATGTTAGTGGCAACAACTACACGGCGACACAAGGAACAGGAACTAATCAACCCGCCTATCAAGCTACTGGGTTTAATGGGTTTCCCTCATTATCTTTTGATGGAACTAATGATTTATTGAGTTTTTCAATACCTCAAAAATACAATCAAGTTGTAATAGCTGTAGTTGATACTACTAATTTGCAAGCAGAAACTAGAACGTTTATGTTTTGCAATTTTACAAGTTCGCAGCCACTTCTATTGCTTAGCGGATCTAGTAACTATAGACCCGCAATCTTTACCAATGCGTTTACTGCAATACAAGATCTAACCATTCAAGATAGAGCTATATTTTTCTGGCAGATTGGAGGCAATGGAACTGGTTTTAATCGCACTGATGTAAATGCTAGTCGGTTAATATCGTCTGCCCATGCTTTATCACCTATATCTACCTTTACATCAATAGGTAGAAATGGTGGTCAAGATCCAAATATGCGGCTTTCTGAATTAGTTGTTTTAGACAATCCATCGCAAGACACTATAGATCGTGTGCATGGCATCTTTGCTCATCGCTGGTGGCGATTAGCTAATTTAGCCGTCCCCTTACCATCAACACATCCTTACTTTCTTAATCCCCCTACGAGGTAAATCATGTCCACAAAAGCAGAATGGATACGCGAAAATTACGATCCCGAATTATCAATTCGAGAATGGGTATCTTTTGCAAATACACCTACACTTGTTAATAATCCAAATCTGCAAGGTGAAGTCCCCAAGCCTTTGAGCTTTATAGAATTTGCATCAAATCTTACGCCTAACGATAGACGTATTTTGCAAAACGAGAGTGCGTATCAATCTCTATTGGTGAACTTTAATAAAGGAGATTTGCCTGCAATTCAAGCCGATCTCCAGAACCTGACAACTACTCCATCAATCAGTCAAGATGCAATTAATGTATTGGATACTGCAATTTACGAAAGCACGATGACAATTCCCGATCCTAACTGGGAAACTCAAGTAATGCTTAGTCCTGCACAGCTTGCAGGGTTTGACGTTGTGCTAGTTGATGAAGTTGAGGAGGCTTTAGAGTAATGCAAGAGCGTAAACCTTACCCATTTTTCTACTCAGTAGAATTTCTGACTATATTGGTAAAAACCAGTGCTACTTTAGCAATCGCATATCCAGTAATGGCGGCGGCAGGATTATTAACTATTCCTTCTGCTTTGCTTTTTGTTGGTGCGATCGCTCAAGGGGTGCTTGATGCAAAAAACGAACTTGAAAAGCATCCAAATCTTTACTCTGATTTGCCTGTGATTCGTGGTAAGCAAGAAGCGATCGCCAACATTCAAGATATTGCAGCAATTGAAATGGCGGCGAACACTGATCTAACTGCAAGGGAAATCAAGCTCTCTACACCTTTGGATGAGCTTGTGGATTTGGCTGTAAAGCCATCACTAGGCAATGCTGCGAGTAAATTGGCTACTAAATTATTAAGAGGATTATTCTAATGTCTCAATTCCCTAAATTCTGGAACCAATACACTGACAAGGTTCTCCACTTTGCGGCTGGTTTTGTAATCTACATCATGTCATGGGGCATCTTGAATCGCTTTCTTTCAGGTTCATGGTGGGTAGTTGCCATTTCTCTTGCTGTGGTGTTTATTGTCGCAGTGATCAAAGAAACCCGCGATATGCTCAAAGCAATGAATGGCAATAACTTTGATTTGTATGATATTGTTGCTACAGAAGCGGGTGGCATATTTGCGGCGATCGCTATTCCTATTTTGCAATCACTGAATTAATCCATGAACTCTGCATTTAGATCGGCTTTAGGTATTGGCAATATCGAAATAGAGGCGCTTCAGAATACCGTATTGAAGCGCTATATGATCTATTCATCGCAGTTGCACTCATCGCAAAAGATTGATTTTCGCAAAGGCGATCGCATCTCTGTGATTAAGCACAGCATTCTAGATAATCATGTGTCGTTCGAGACTGATGATTTATCTAGAATGGGAAAATGGTATGCGTTTAGACCACACGTCAAAATACATGGGGAGGTGATTAAGGTAAAGCCAAATACTGAGCTGCTAACATTCCAGCAATTAGCCGATATCGCCATTCATACGCCGTTGAATAAGTTACGCCCATTAGTCGAGCCTATTAACGAAACTCTAGCCAAATACGAGATAAATACACCATTGAGAATCGTTCACTTTTTGGCGCAAATTGCCCATGAGAGTGATGGCTTTAAGGCTTTAGAAGAGTATGCAAGTGGTGAAGATTATGAATGGCGCGAAGACCTTGGCAATACCCAGAAAGGAGACGGAGTAAGGTTTAAAGGCAGGGGATTGATATGTGTTACAGGACGTTTTAACTACAATTCCATATCAAAAGATCTAGGGGTTGATTTTGTTGGCAATCCTCGATTACTAGCAGATCCAAAATATTCAGCACTTAGTGCGGGGTGGTTTTGGGATAGGGAAAAACTTAATCTATTGGCTGACCGTGACGATCTTTTCAGGATTACACAACGAGTCAATGGCGGTCAAAATGGCGCTCTTGACCGCCAAAACTATTTGCGTAGAGCAAAGAAAGCTTTAGGTGTTTGAGGCTTTACCTCTAGGCTTTACATAGCTGCCTATTGGCGTTGTTAATACCTGTTCATCTGTCCACCCTCTTTTTACTCTTTTTGCGAGGATAGAATATGGAATACCAATTTCGGCTGACCATTCAGACAAGCCTTGGCTTTTGCCATTCATCTGTAGATCCGCCCTTTTTACTTTTGGGCGGCGATCTGAAGGAGTGTTCAGCAAATCGTGCGTACTCCATCCACTATCGTAGCGACTTTTTAAAGCTCCAACATGAATACCCGTTTCTTTTGACCATTGCTTTAAGCTTAGGTTTCTGCCTTCATATTCAATTTTGATGACGCATCTTCTGTTTTGACCTTGCTGCAAATCGGTTGCCCATCTGCAATTGTGTTTCCAATAACCTAAGTCATTGTTAATCCGATCAATTGAGTATTTACCCTCTGGCATCAAGCCCATATCTTCTATGAAAGCCTCAAAGCTTTCATCCCACCTAGGATCAACATCAATACCTCTGTCAAAATATAGATGTTTCTCTTGGTAATTAGGTTTGACCCTAGCTCTCAGAGAAACCCAAGATTGATACTCACGAGAAAACCTCATGCCATGCTTTGTTGCTACTTCTTTTGCAAAACATCCACAGCTTTTTGATTCACCCGTCCTAAGTCTCGATCCTCCTACAGATCGTTGCGTCCCGCATTCACAAAGACAAATCCATTTCGCTTCATTACCTGATCCGTTGGGAGCGCAAACATCTTTCTCTAATACAGTCCAACGAGAAAATTTTAAACCTGTTAAATCAATGCTAGGTCGTGGCATAATCTTTACATTCCTATATATGGTAGGGATCACATCCTCGGTTGTTTCCAGCAACGCGGGGATATTCGTATTATACCTCGAAACCTTTACAGATCAAGGATTTTCCTTTTGTTTTGAGGCGGTGAATTTATGAACATCGGCGATCGCATTCCCACAATTACAGCACAGTTACCAGATACCACGATCGCACAGCAAGGCGATCGTGCAATTGTGGGAATGCCAGCAAATACTAATCCACAAAATAATATATTCCCTGAATTGCTAGGCGCAGGGGTCGGCGGCGCTGTATTGGTTACTACCTTCTTTAAGCTTTTTGAAAAATATGGGACAAATTTTATTGATGGGCAGAAGATTCGCCTTAACCTTGAGATAGAGGCTAAAAAACTAGAATTAGAGCTAAAAAAAGAAGAGAGATTGTCCGAGAGGGAAGAATCAAAGGGCAAAGACAAAATTATTGAGTCAACCATCAATTTAGCTCTATCCAATCTGGCGCAAGGGGCGCGTGATAGCCATGAAGCCAATTACCTTTTAGCTGGTAAATTGGAAGCAGCCAATCAATTAAATCAAAAAGAATTTTCAATGATTAATGATCGTCTATTGGCGCACGAAAAATACTTACAATCAATTGATAGCTCAATCAAGCAAATCTTCAATGTTTTGAATATGCGTGATCGCGGCAAAAGCGAATAAAATAATCACATAGACTTTGCGGGGAATCGCGTGTTTAGACGGGAAATAAAGAGAGCGATCTCCGCAGGTGAGATACAGCTTTACTATCAACCAATAATCAATCTGGAAAACGATCAGATCGCAGGGCAAGAAGCTTTGATAAGGTGGATTCACCCAAATGAAGGGTTGATCCCCCCATTGGAGTTTATACCTGCCTGTGAGGTAAATCCCGCAGTCATGGTTGAAATTTGTGAATTCGTTGTCAAACAGAGTTGGCGCGATCGCAAATTACTAAAAGGAGATTTTGTCTCCGTAAATATCGCACCTTCATCCTTGGAGCAAAAGCGCTTTTGGAGCGTACTTGAAGACTGTAGTTTGATAGGCGATCATCCTGCTTTGTTCTTGGAGATCACTGAGAGGAGTTTAGCTAATTACAAAATAATTGCTCCTTACGTCAAGCAAAATAGAGATAGGGCGATCGGGGCTTTTATTGATGATTTTGGGGTTGAGCAAAGTGGCTACATTCAAGTTGCCAACGTACTTAACCTGTTCCCCTCGACTGATTACGTTAAGGTAAAACTTGACATTGAATTTGCTAAAAATTTAGAAGATCCAATTTATCGACATTTCGCGAAATCAATAATTGCCAGCATGAGAGACAACCCCACTGGCAAGATTGATGTAATTGCTGAGGGAATTGAGTACGAGTGGCAACGCGACCTATTCCTTGAGTACGGGGTTAAATATGGGCAAGGCTGGCTATGGGGTGAAGCCTTGCCTCTGATAAAATAAAAGTGTCTCGCAGGAGAGTGCCATTCGTGGGGATAAAAATATGGCGATCGCCTCATGGCACTATTAACACTGGCAGAAAAGGCTATCCTGCGAGAGATTTACGAAGTACCGCCGCTTGGTGACGTAATAATTGCGGGTGAGGGTGAAGGGTATCCATCTAGTTTTCCGTTACCTACTGGTGGAAATAATTCGATTAGGCAAAGGTTGGAAACAGCGATCGCGCAATTAGATACTGACATCACTGGTAGTACTCGCGTGTCGGCAATATTGGCTGAATACTCAAATTTTGATTTAGATCGCAGTCCAATTGAAAAGGACGGCTATTCGTTCCGATGGCAACGAAATATGAGAGCTATTTATAAAGCCCTCTATGCCTATACAGGGATTATGGTTCGCATGGGAGGCATTGGGAATCAAACCCCACTAGGCTAGTTATGAATATATCTACACAAGCAAGGTCGAAGTTAAAGGCATTTGCCGAGAATCTGCATCCAAGGTATCCAAAAGGGCATCCTTTAGGCGGTCAGTTTATGCCTAAAGGTTCTGCTGACTACAAAAAGGCGATCGCGGCTAGAATCGCATCCAAGGGAGTGACTACTGCATCAGCGGCTGTCGGCGGCGCGATCGGCGGTGCTGTTGGCGGTGTCGTTGGCAATGCTGTAGGGGCGGCTGTTGGAACTACTCTAGCGACTGTGGGTAAAAAGCTACATAGTCGAATTCAAGAAGCCAAAGCTAAGCAAAATATTGCCAATGGCGAAAACTTTATGGCGATCGCGAAAGAGGCTGGCGCAAAGTTTATCTCTGACCTGAAAAGCCCAAAATTTCAGTTACAGTTGGAGAAAGAATTTATCAATGTATTGGCTTCCAAAGCTGTTGGCGATAGCTCCGATATTGTCACCCGTTCGGGATTAGCTGATACTGCGATCGCGGCGGCTGGCGGCTCAACTGCTGGTAAGTTCTCCAATAAACAACTCCGAAAGGTCAAGAAATTTATAAAATCATCGAGGAAAGATTTTGAAAACCAAACAGGCGATCGCGGCACTCAAGGCGGATATTCTGGAAGCCTTAGATTTGCCTAAAAACTGCGAAATCAGGAAGTTGCAGTTTGTCAAGGCTAAAAAAGAATACCAAGGCGAAGCTAAATATAACGGGCTTTGGTATCCGTTTGTCTATGGACAGTCAAGCTCTGAACTAAAGGAGCCGCTAAAATAGGATTTACCAATTACTGAAATTAAAATTGACACTCTCAGCGCTGAAGCGACTGAGATTCCTGAATAGTCCAAAGATTGAACTTCAGAGGCGTAGTCAAAGCGCCTCTACTGACTCCATTTAGGTCTAAGCCTAGTGTCGCCGCTACTTTTCTAGCAATATTTGCAGCGCCATTACAGTCTGCATTAATCAAAATATTTTTAGCCGTGCGATACAAACCACGTTTTACACGCTTGCCAGATTCTTTCCATAATTCGGGTTTTTCACCGTAGACAGGGATTATATCTGAGTCCAAGAAACTAGCCTTAGACGTGTAACTTTCTTCAGTTTCAATAAACAAAATACCGTAGATTTCGCATAGTTGCTTAATTCGTTCTTTGAGTCTAGCGGTGGGAATTTGCACAAACTTTTGATTAGTTTTAGCTCCCATATTGGCTGAATCTTTTTGTCCTTTATTCCAGCCAAAAACAATAGTGCCAATGCTATTAGCTAGGCAGTGGTTAACCACAATACGCGCCGCTTTATTTACAGCGTCCCGCATTTGACGATTACGCTTCTCAGTAATATTGGCTAATCGCTTAGTCCAGTATCCGTTAGGCTTACCTTCCATCAACACTGATGTTCTTTTGTTGTACCACTGGTTAAGCGATTTTAGGTGTAACCCGTCAACAATAAAGCTCGTGCCTACATTGCTAACACAGGTTAGCCAATTATTTAAACCGTGATCTATACCTAAGCATTTATCAGGATCTAACTCAGCTTTAATACTGGTTTTTGGATAGACAAACTCAGCGTAGAAAGCGCCATTTCTAGGCAAAATTCTAACTTCTTTGAGTAAGTCAAAATCAAGATTAGATGGCATTGGCAGAAAGAACTCTTTGAGTCCAAACCATGCTTTAACCTGTAGACCTAACGGGAAACGAATCGTGTTGTCAACCAATCTCAGCGCTCTTTTGGGAAACGCAACCAATTGATAGCCTTGTTTTCGATATTTAGGGAATTTAGGGTTTTGTTCTAACTCTCCCTTGCGAGACTTTTTAAGCAACTCAGAAAAGGACTTAACCGACTCACCAACTGACAAACAAGTTTGCACGGATGCTTCAGAAGGCAATGCCGAAAAATGCTTGTTAGAGCCAAGTTCATTAACTAAGTCAAAACCTGTAACAAACTTTCTGGCTTTAAACCAGATTTGCCGAGCGTAGTAGACAGCACAGTTATGCAGTTTGTTGGATTCTGAGCAAATATATTCCAAAATTGCTTTTAAATCTTTATCAGGAGTAATTAGGCATTGCTGTACTCCCATCAACTTTTTAGCTTTTGCCATTGTCTCGACTCACAATGTTTTTCAACTTCTTTATCATAATCTATAATAGTAGATATTACAACGCTATCAACTAAAATATTATGCTAGTTCAGGAAGATTATAAAAACCATAATCATGTTAAATTCTTGGTTAATTACCATTTTGTCTTTATTCCAAAGCGTAGAAGACGAGTTTTAACTGGTAATGTAGCAACTAGGCTAAGACAGATATTTTTGGGACTGGCAATAGAAAAAGAATGGGATATTTTAGCTCTCGAAGTTGCCCCCGATCATGTTCATCTATTTGTAAGCGTCAAGCCTACCGATACACCTCATTTAATTGTCAAAGCTTTTAAGGGTCGCTCTAGTCGGTATTTACGCCAAGAGTTTCCAGAGCTTTGTAGAATGCCTTCCCTTTGGACTAGCAGCTATTTTGTTAGCACGGCTGGTAATATTAGTTCAGAAGCAGTGAGAAAATATATAGAAGATCCTCACCACGCTTCTAATTAATCAAAAAGACTAAAGGCAATAAATTGCCTCGCTCGTTTCCCTCTCAGGTCTGAAGACACTGAGTTTCCCACTTACCGTATTATTTTTATGAGTTTCCCGAAGGGATTAAAGGTTAGTAAAGAGATTTATTCGGTTGAGTAGTTAGAACAGCGTTAATTGTCCTTTTGGAACTGGCTTGGGTTTCTTGGTTTTGATTGGTGCGTTTGGATCGTGATTAGCTATGCGATCGCGCATCACTTCAAAATAGTGCGGGTCTTTTTCGATGCAGATATATTTGCGGTTTGTGTTGATGGCGGCGATCGCTAATGTGCCACTCCCTGCGGTGTTGTCTAGGATTAGTTCACCTTCTTGGGTGTAGGTCTTGATTAGGTATTCATAAAGTAGAGTGGGTTTTTGGGTATTATGTAGCTTTGTTGAGTTTCCATTATTTACGCCCTTTATTTTTTGGACAGAGATAGGATAAGCGCCTCTCTCATGATTTGTATCGCCTCCCTGTCCACATTCTTCTCCATAAATGCCTTGAATTATTTTAGTTCCACGTTTTTTCTTTTTCCCTACGGGGTAACGAGCTAATGTTATTGGTGAATATGGTCTGTACTGTGGGTTATAGGTAGGCTGTTTTTCATAAAAAATGCAAATATTTTCGTGTGCAACTAACGGTTTTCTCTTTGCATTCATGAATCCACTAAAAAAGTTTTTCTCCCAAATCCATTCATATTTAAACCACTTAGGATTACTCATCACAAGCGCACTGGTAAACGGTTGCGAACCAAA
>JACCDR012110173.1_pt1 | contig 11762 bp, 19 predicted proteins | sample 7446431 | NCBI WGS metagenome assembly JACCDR01 (sample SAMN15323443, study PRJNA562643) | freshwater metagenome | isolation source: river surface water | place: USA:Blue River Watershed | collected 2017-08-17
TCTAGCTCTCTTTACACAACCAACAGGATCTGGTCCGCGGTCCATCAAATCTCCTAATAAAACTACTCTCATTTTATTTGGATCAAAAGATATTAATTTTAAAAGCTCATCTAATTCTTCTAAACAACCGTGAACATCACCTATAGCCACAATCAATTTACTCATATATAATCACTTATTTAACATATAATTAATACTGACGCCCGGAATCAAAGATAACTGATAACACCAACATGACATACAAATAATTATCATTAGGTATAATACAATTGTACTTACAATTTCTTTCCACGATAAAATAATTGGTTTTAACAAAAAAGATTTATCTGCTAACCAAAATTTACCTTCTTCTACTGCCATTAAACTTTTAACTTCTCCCCACACTTGCGGAAGACCAAAGACAAGTATAAATATACCGAGACAAGGATTTAAATAACCTATTACAGCAATTGCTAAAATTGTGGAAATTATAGAGGCATATACGCCTACAGAATCAGAAATAGAATATGCAATTGCACTAACTATTCTACCACCATCTAAAAATGACAACGGCAATAGATTGAAAATATTAAAAATAAATAACCACTCCGCTGCTGCCGCAAAATACATATTACCACTAATATAATAAATTACAGCAGAAGTTGCCGCCATTAGACCCCCGCCTACCGGACCCATTATCATAACAAAAATTTGCTGTCGATAAGTTTTAAATTTATCTTTTATATGTGACATACCTCCAATAAATGGCACCAAATAAAACCCATCAGTTTCTAGATCAACCGCCCTAGCAGCCCATAAATGACACATTTCGTGGAAACTTATACCTACTACAAACAGTAGGGCTAACTTCCAACTAGTTAATACTGTTAATACAACAAGTGTTAACAGGATCGATATTATTTGTTTAGTCTTCATATTGAGTATAATAAATATATTTTAAAGGTTGTCAACTGCTCATTCGCAAAAATTAATTATTAAAAATTTTGCGAAGCGTCTCTCGACAAAAAATTGGGGTATTATATAGGGAAGTAGTTATTATGGATCTCGTTATTTTTTTGTTTCTGGAGGAAGTAATTGATCAAACAAAAATGCATCAGGAGAAATCCATTTTTTATGTTCTAAAGATAATACTTCTTTCCACGTAGATTCTTTTTCTTGAGTTAAAGGATGTGTCCCTTTAATTAAAAGTGGATTGTGAGCTGAAACAATGACTTGTTTTTTCCATTTTTCATGCCAAGCTCGCAATAATAAAATCAAATTATAACAATTTCTCGGAGAAAGAGAAGCATCTGGCTCATCAAGAATGATAACATTATAATTGTCTTGATTTTTTGAAATAGTTTTCATGATTCTATCAAGAGATACAATATTGCCCTCACCATGAGATGATTTCATAGCAAATAATTGCTCTCCAATCATATCATAATGAAGCGCAGACATATCTCGTGGAGACTCTCTCTCAAAATCAAAACCATAAACTAAAGGTTTACCATCTGTTACAACATCAATAATATCATCAATTTTATTATTGACATTTATAGATTTAGCTCTATATGAACTGTCACTGCTTCTATAAGATTTATTATCTTCAAATTTACATCTTAATAGTTCTATTAAGGTACTTTTACCATAACCTTGATCACCAACCAATATGTTTACACCTGATTTTAGATCAAATTTATCACCCTTTTTGAAGGTTCGAAAATCTTTTTTAAATTGAATCGTTTTTATCATGTTCTTCCAAAAATCTTTTTTTAAGATTAGATATAGGTGTGGTTGCACAATTCAGGCAACCACACTGAAATAAAATTAATGACCTTTTATAGTACATAAGGGCATCAATCTAACTACCGCTCTAGCTATAGAGGCATTAGTTACAGACTCTATAATTGGAGTAATAGGTTTATAAGCGTATGGAGCTTCTTCCTTTATTCTTTCTTTAAATTTAGAAAGAATATCTCGTCTCATTTGCATTTGAGGAGATTTTGGATCAACCGCTGTAACTACCCTTAATTTTTCTGTTTGCTTATCAAAAATAGCATCAGATACATGAGATGCTGCACCTCTTGGCATACATCTACCCGCACCATGACAAGCGGATTCTAAAGCTTCTTGATTACTTAATCCAGTCAATAAATAGCTGGCGCTTCCCATAGAACCAGGAATGATAACAGGTTTGCCAATCCACTGATCTACTTTTTCTGGACCTTCTGCGGGGGTTGCTCCTTTTCTATGAATGAAAGAATTTTCTTTTTCAAAGACTAAATTATGCGGAGCATCATAGATTAATTTATGATCTATATTTATGCCAGTAACTTCTTGCAAAGCTTTAATTGTCATTAGACCTAAAAATAATCTATTAGCAAATGCGAAATTTGCCGCATTACGCATGCTGTCTAAATAGAAACTACCTTCTTTAGCGTATTTTCCTACGGTAGGAATAATAAAGAAATCGTTCTTTGGATCTTTAATTTGTTTAGGAAAAATCTCTTTTGCACGATCTATAAAATGACCGCCAACCGCGTGACCTAAGCTAACAGATCCAGAGTGGATCATAATTGCTAAATTGCCTTGTTGTAGATTAAAAGCTTTAGCAGTATCTTTACAAAAGATTTTATTTATCTCTTGTAATTCGACAAAGTGATTTCCTCCGCCAATTGAGCCAATTTGTGGATCGCGACCATCTTTTTGACCCGAACTGCGAATTAATTTCTCAAATCCAAATAATCTAGAAGTATTAAATCCGCCATTATTATATGCATGGTCTAAATCTTCTAATTGAGAATTATAATTGAAATGATTAAAAATGCCGTTGTTTTGGTTATCTTCAATGCAATCTAATAGACCTATTAAACCAGATCGTAAAATTGCTTCTCTTTGTCGTGGCGACAAAGGAATATTTCTTTGTCCCTGGAAAAAAATCTCTCGTAATCTTTTTTGAAGAGAGTCCCAATGATTCTCTAATTTTGAGATGGGTAAATCAGTAGTAAGTAGTCTCATTCCACAACAAATATCATTACCAATGGCTGCCGGGATAACGAAACCTTTATTCTCAACTACAGTTCCAACCGGAATACCAGAGCCTTTATGAAAATCTGGCGTTAAAACAACTTTTTGTATACCAATATCACTGGTATCAAAAAATGATAATTTGTTTGATTTCTCGGCGCTTACAATATCATTTACTGCTCTAGATATATCCAAGAAATCAAATAATTCTTGGAAAGCATCCTGATCAATTAAAACTTGATCATTTGCAAAAAGTTTAATGTCTAAACCAAGATTATTTTCTATGATCGAGCAGTTTGTGTTTTTTCTTTTAATTTGCCATTCTATTTTTTGCATTTTACCAAAAACATTTCATTGTGAAAATTTTATCTATAAATTTATGTAGATTTTTGTAATATTCTTTTTTAAAAAGAGTTGAGTCCAAAGAAATTAACAATAACCACTTTTTGAAATTTTGATCAAATTTAAAAAAATATAACTTTTTTTCATTATGCATAATTTCAATTTTAATTGTATTAACGTCTAATGGATCTTCCCAAATACACTCTTTATTCAAAGAAGGGTAAAATTCCCAACTGTCACAATTATAACACCAGTATGAATCATCTGATTTTAAAGACATGAGCTCAAAATCGCAAATAGGGCAAATAACATAATTCATAATCAATTTAGTGGACTTAGAAGGAATTGAACCTTCACCGCCCGGTGATAAGCCGGTCCTCACGATAAAATCTGATCGCTCTTTCCAATGAGCTATAAGTCCATATGATGAGCTCCAATTAATTGGAGCCCATATATTAATCATCATCGATTACTTCTTCCTCTTCCTCATCACCATCAATGATGGTAGTGCCAAATGGATCTTCAATTTCAGCATCTTCATCATAGTCAGAATCTTCATCTTCTAAACTAGTCAGCTCACCATTATTATCTTGGCAAAGACCAGTATATATAACAACTTCACCATTCTTTTTTGAAATTGAAATATTTATTTGCGGAGCCAAATCTTCTAGTTCGAACATTGATTCGAGAGCTTCTTGCATTTCTTCTAGATTCATAATTACCTCAGTCTAATAACAATTAAGACTTCAACTCTGGCTCTTTAACTTCTACTTCTGGAGTGGAAGGTTGAGCGACTTCATCTTGTGATAATTTGTAAATACCACCCTGGGCGCCCCGCTTAACCTTAACACCAGGATAATCTTTAATTAAAAAGAGTAAAGTTGGATATAGTTGAGGACCATTCATATCCTCTTCTTTTGCAATTTGCTCGGCTAATACGGTAGCTGGTATTTTTTCTCCCGGCTTGAGAGCTTCAATTCTAAGCGAGGCTTTTTCAAAGATTTTTCTAATTTTTTCTAGACTTAATTCAACATGCTCTCGATTCATAATTTGTAATCTCCAAATCTTAAAATAAAAAAGGCACGAGGTAAGCTCGTGCCTTTTGGTCCACACTGTTAGCCGATGGGCAAATTCACTTCACCATCACTAATCCAGGATGACTGAGTAACCAGCGTTTAGCAGCTTTGACAGCTCTACTTGGCATACTTTTATTACTTGCAATATCTGCCATGACCGATCTAGTAATTGTATGCATATCTGCATTTTCTGAAACAGGCAGAGCATGGCAATCAGGATTTTTTTCTAGTCTGCCAACAGCAATACTTTTTGCAATTTTACGATCAAATTTATCACTTGGATTTAATACAGACAGATGATAAGATACTTTATGACCTAATTGTCCATTGGAACTAATTGGACTAATGGCTAAACAACCTACAGGTTGACCTTTAACATCACGCAAATAAGTAATACGAACGTTCATAATTTATTTCCTTTATATTGAATTAGAATAGTGAATTTACTTTTTTCTTAAAAATTTCTAGTTCTGCGATATCTTTTTGCAGAAGCACATTATAATTATAATTATCAGCAGATGGCAAGTCTGGTAAAACTAATTTACTAACTTCATAAACAGCGTCTTCTGACGGAGGGCTTTTATAGAAACAAAAGATTTCTTTGAATGGTAGACCGCAGTATGATCTCCACTCTCTGAAAAAATGTTTATTATCTTTATTTATTTCATTAAAATTAGGTTTTAATACTACCGATTCAGAATTATTTTTACAGCTTGCCTGCCCAAAACGTGCAGCTTCTACTGCAATTTCTTTGCAATGAAAGAAACCGTGGGCTTTCTTATTCCTTATAAATAAGTCTAAAACAGTAACAAAAAAACCATGTTTAATAAGCATAATAAATTACATATAGTTAATTTTATTTTATACCACTGTTGCCTTTATTAAATTAAAGGCAATTTGCGGCTTGTAATATTTATAAGTTACTTTTTCTTCCAAACTAGAGACGGATTGTATAAACGAATCGCTTTCTACAATAGATTCAAATCTATATGAAATGTAAGCATTATTATATGAATAATTTAAATAATATTCAATTTTATATTTTTTCATTATACTCTCCAATCTATTGGAGATAATTCATTCTTAGTCAAGAATTCATTTGTTTTGCTGAAATGTTTGCATCCAAAGAATCCATTACTTGCTGATAATGGTGAGGGGTGAGCGGATGATAAAATTAAATGTTTCTTATTGGAAATAAGTTTCATTTTATCCTTAGCTGATTTACCCCACAATAAATAAACTATAGGTCGGTCTTCACTATTAATCTGTGAAATAACTCGATTAGTAAATATTTCCCAACCAATATCTTTATGAGAATTTGCAGTTCCTTGCCTAACAGTTAATACTGTATTAATTAATAGTACACCTTGTCTTGCCCAAGATGATAAATTGCCATGCGGAAAATTATAATTTATTCCAAGATCGCTGTTTATTTCTTTAAAAATATTTCTTAAGCTGGCAGGAATTGGGCAATCTTCCAAAACGGAAAAGGCTAACCCATGAGCTTGTCCAGGATTAAAATAAGGATCTTGTCCTAAGATTACCACTTTTACAGCTTTTAAAGGTGTTAACTTAAATGCTGTAAATATATCATTATGTTGAGGTAAGATGGTATGAGATTTAGCATCTTCTTGAACGAAAGAAATTATCTTTTTAAAATATTCCTTTTCAAACTCTTCTGCGAATAATTGTTTCCAACTCATTAGTCCGCCAATCTACTTACTCTATCTAGATCCCAATGAGGATTTTCATCTAGATAATGTTGTACCAATCTATCGATACGAATAGCTTTTCTTACAGCAAGCAATAATATTTCCGGCTCAACAGAGTCAAGTGTTTTTCCTACTAACATTTTATATTTAGTAGTATCAATATTATTGTCTAGAAAATAAGATAATTTGGCGCACAATAATAAACTCACCATAAATTGGTTGCTATAAGATAATTTACTTAAATTTAATACCTGTCCTGACAAAAATTCATTATAATAAAATATAACAATTTGTGGTAAAGTTTTCTCTAAAGTTGACAAAACCAAGGTTGGATTATTCGCTGCTGTATGTAAGGCTAAAGCTATTAATTTATTATCATCAGAAATTAGAGCAAATTCTTTATCAATGATTGGTCGAATATGTCTCATTTTGTGGCCAATGAGAAATTCAACGCTCCAATAAACATTATTATTGACGATGCTAATATCTTTATCAGAAGAAATTAAATGATGCTTCATGGTCATGAATACCAGTAATTGGTGATTATTACCACCTAGACCACTGCCAACATGCTCATTTGTTTCACGAATACCTAATTCAACCATAATCTTAGCTAAGATTTTGGAAGCAAAATTAACTTCATCAGTTGTTAATGATGGATCAATCACATCAAATTTCATGTTATAATTTCTTAATTAAAAATTAAAATTACTCCAGTTTTTTATTAGGAACTGGAAAACCTGGGGCGTATTCGATATAACGCCTCCACCAGATAGAATGCATTTGCATTCTATCTGAGAGATGTTTTATTCCGTTACCCGATGGGCGATGTCCGAAATGATATTCTCTAATGGTTCAATAGCATCTTCTAAATCATGAAAGATCATAGTATTTAATTCAGAAGAATTATAATAAATTTTTTTATCGCCAGTAGTAGCGTCGGTAGAATATTTGTTGGGCGAATTAAAATGAACCTTTAGTATTCTGTCAAATGATAGAAAATTTTGCGATAATAAGAAATCTATATACGATACAATTGCCGATACCCCACATTCTTCAAAAGAAGTTTTTGGGTGCAATCCGTTTCTTGACAAGATGATAACCATATCTTTTGTATAATCAAATAATCTATTGAAGTCATATGGATTTCTGATACCTTCAATAATACTTATTTGATTATCAAAAGAGTAATGTCGATTAATATAGTCAACGCAACTATTAGGATCGCTACGTAATTTATGTTTTGAATATGCGGTTAAAACATCAACATGAGTATTTGACGGAAATACGCTTCTTACCCATCCACTAGCAGAGATTATTTGTACATTTGATATTTTTTTTAATAATTTATTAGTAAGTGGTGATTTACCAATTCCAGAATATCCAATAATAAAAATTTTCATATATCATTCATCTAAACCAATAATAGACGCATTCATAGATTCATCTACCAAATCATCATCTTCCATATCTTTTCCTAAAGACGGATCAACCAAGATGTTGATATGACAGGAATAATAATTGTTATCTATATTTTCTACATCTCTTTCAGCTAAAAGAGTAAATCCCATGGTGCTAAGATAGGTCGTACCATAATCTGGTATTAATCTGTTCATCATCTCGAGAATGTAACTCCTAATATAAGAGTTTTTTCTTACGAAGGACTTATTATTTTTCGATATAAACTTAACTGCCGATTCCAGTTGTGCCAACGAATAAGAATATTTTACTTCCACAGAGTACCTCATTTATAAATAAAACTTAACCATTCGAAGCACTCGACGCAAATTTATTAAAATTCTGCGGTAATAGTAACAGGATGTGCTGCCGATGTTTTATCTATAAACGAATAGAAAAAATATTCTGCCTCAATTTTAATTGAATGTGAAGTTAGTTCAACTATTGAAGCTTTTGCATAAGTGAAAGATCTTCCAGTACTAGAACCCTGACAATTGTTATATTCTGTTATATGAATAACATTATCTTCTAAACTAATTGTAGCTAATGGAATTAAGTTGTCCTTGTAAGATTTATTACTATGCTTAACTAGAATATTTGACCACATTAAAATTTTGATATTCATATAGTTAGCCTGTAATTTATAATCGGTGAAACTTCATTTGTAACTGTTTTTTCTTTTTCTGGAACTTTGCAATCCCAATATAAATAAGATATACAACTACGACAAATGTAAGATCCATCTTCTTGACAATTGTCTTTGGTTGCATATTCATTAATATTATTACATCTAATACATTTTAAAGGCTGTTCTGGTGTTTGCGCAATATGCACAAAGAAATTTTTCCATATATCAATATGGTTAGCCATATGGCTTTTACAACCATGTACAACAACATCACTTATTCCCAGAATATAATTATACATAATAAAAGTATCAATTCCACAACAAGTTCTAGGAATTTTGATACTTACTAGTGGTTTAGATGTGTCGCCTTCTTCGTTCATTCTAAAATCTAAAAAATCTGACATAACACTATTTACCAATCTTGTATAAGATATTTAGGTGGTTCTAGAGAGAATCGAACTCTCATCTCAGGCGTTTAGAGTGCCGCGCCCTTAACCATTGGACCATAGAACCTTTTTATACCATGTTACTAGCTCATGTAAAAAATTGCAATGTATTTAAAGATTGATGTAATAAATTGTAAAATTGTTTAGTATCTACATGATCAGGTAAACCAGCAGAACCACCATCATTAACTTCAATTACCCACCACTTGTCTTTTATATCTTGAGCAATATCTAAAGCAACAAACGGACTTTGAAGTTTAGATCCTACATGATGTAACCAATCCTTAGGAGGATAGATATTATTATTTGGATAAGTAGCACCATCATTCCAATATGGGGTACAAAAAATAGGTATTTTGTTTAGAAAAAACACTCTAAATTCCAAAGGTAATGGCATCTTACTTTTAGCATGCACGCCAATTTTTTTCAGTTCAAGAAAATTTCTAAAAACTAAACCACCATGGAAATCGGTACCCTGCAATGAAATTAGATTATTCACTACTCTTAAGACTTCAGAAGAATCGGAAGCATCTCTTATAAAGCAAGCATCATACCATTCGTGTTTTCTACTCTTTAGAAAATCTTTTACGAAAAGAGGTGAATCATTAAAAATATCCTTTATACCATTGACAACAAAATCAAGACCATATTTGTCTATATTAGATTTATCAATGCAAATTGAGAACGGTGTACTTTCTTGAAGAGAATTATACCAACTAGAAAAATTATATGACCACATATAAGAATCATAATCTGTTATGATATTATGATCCAATATGTTGCACATTTGTTGATAACGTTCTGGCTTCAGAATCCATCCTCTATATAAATTTTTATATCCATCATATAGTTTACTAATTCTGGTAGTATCGCCAAACAAACCTTCGTATAAAAAGGAAACAACAAAATTATTTTCTTTAGCAGATTGCGCCTCGGTTTCCCAAGCAAAATCAGGTCTATTTATATTTTCGAAGCGACTAGGAAATATAATATTAAACATAAATATCTTCTTTAAAATTTCGAATTTGCTATAGTAATATGAAAATCGTGGTCCCCAGAAGGAGATTTAGTAATTGGACTGGTAGGATTCAACCCTAGATTAGTTCTTATATTTTTAACCAGATTGCACTCAACAGCCAGCCAAAAGTAAGTAGAATCTTCAAATATAAAATTATCATATTCAAATTCTATTTCCTGGTCGGCAAATCTTCTCCAGTGCTCCAAATTAATTATATTCTCATTTCTAATCACAGAAATATGAGTATCATACATTGGCTTTTGAAATCGAAAATATTTTGGAATTAAACTACGATAATAATTTCCTAAGTCATTATCTATAGACACTATTAATTTATATGGGTTATCACTATAAACTAATTTACCAAAACCTTTAATCATAACAATTTCAAATCATATGCATTATTTTTAATGTTTTGATAATCTTCCAAGTATTTGTCTTCACGATAATGAAAGCAAACATAACTTATCTTTTTATTATAATCCCTAATTTGACCAGTTGCATGATCGAAAGCTTTTCTATAACCATCGGAATCATAAAAAGATCCGGCTTCGGGCACTCCGTTAAAATGCAAAATTCCTTCTTCATGAAGCTGACGAAGATGTTTTTTGAAACTAACTTTCTCCCCTAAAAATTTTTTTAGTTTATTGGTTTCACATAAGTATCTGTTGGTTCCAGATAATCTTAATAATAATTCTTCTAATCTTTTTCTTTTACTTTTCTTTTTAGATTGATCTGATACATCAACTAAGCTAACCGGAAAAACAAAATATTCTGGAAGAGAATTTTTAACAAGAAACAAAAGTATTTCATCAGAAGTTTTCATGGCGATCCATTAAGTTTAGGAATATTCAAACCTAGTTCATAGGCAAGGTTGGGAATAGCACATGTAGCAATATATTCTATTTCGCACAATGTACGAGATGTGTCTTCAACCCTTTTCCAATCATAGATAGATTGATAACTAATAATGTATCCAGAATCTCTAAAGTCACGACAAATTGGATAATCATTATTATAGGCATCAAAATTAAAATCTATTTTCTTATAGAATTCTAAACTATGTCTTTTACCATATTTATAATGATCATCTGAGAATTTTTCAAATGATTCTAGATTAGATAAAATTTCCAGAACATCATTCTTCTTAGAAATCTTAAGAAGATACTCAACAGGAAACTAATCCTTATTTGGATCCCAAGATTCCCATACTTGACGAACATGCAATGTTTTACCTAATTTAGATTCATCGCAAACAAACAAATATGTTCTAGGATAAGAATCTTGAACAAAAACTTTTCTAGATTCGGATTGGGTAGGTATGTACCAGTATTGATATGAACCCGTACAAGAATATAGTTTATTATTCTCGGAATAATTTTTCTTAACCAATTCTTGATAAATTGATTCGCAGCCCGGCAAAAGAAAATCTTTTACTATTTTTGCCCAATACGCATCAATATCCCATGCTAAATGTAACCATCCACAAGATTCGTTTGTATATTTGTTAGCAAAATCTTCTTTTTCCTTTTTATCTTTTTGATAAATGGAATGTAGATCTGAATACTCAGATGGGTATTCTGCGAATTTAAAAGATAGTTGCTTCATATATCCAAATCCAATTCATTGATAATATCAGGAATATAATTTTTGCTAATTAATTCTAAATCTCTAAAAGAATATTGAATGCCTTCTATTTCTTTAGAATGATTAAAAAGACTTAAAATATATCCACTATCTTTATAATTTCCATTAATACCTTTACTAGGACACGGTATTTCAAAATTAAAAGACCTGTAAAACTCTAAACTATGTCTTGAACTATTTCTAACATGATCATCAGAGAACTCTTCTATTAAAGAATTCTTTTCTATTATCTGATAAGCATCACACAATGACTCATTTAGTTTAGTGAAAATCCAATCATCTGATTCAGGATCCCACATCCTCCAAACTCTACGAATATGAAATCCGTTTTCATTTAAAAGATAAAGGTAATTTTTGCAAGGGGTTGAATGAACAAAAATTCTACTCGTATTATGAGGTATATAAAATACATAATGTTCTGAATCA
>JACCDR010807718.1_pt1 | contig 11761 bp, 17 predicted proteins | sample 7446431 | NCBI WGS metagenome assembly JACCDR01 (sample SAMN15323443, study PRJNA562643) | freshwater metagenome | isolation source: river surface water | place: USA:Blue River Watershed | collected 2017-08-17
AACCCGTCAGGGCTTGCCCCGTACCGTTCGATGGTTCGATGATCTACAAAGCCCACCGTCTGCACCTCGTCCCCGCACCAGGCCTCATAGGCTATCCGGCCCAATGGTTCATTCTCTGTTCCCCGCGCCGTGTGGGCGTTGCTGAAAGACTCGACGGGCTTCCCGGTCAGGATCTCTTGCACCATGTCGGCAAGGGCGTTCTCTCGGCCCGTTCCATCGGCCAGGATCGGATTCACCACGGAAGCCGTCACTTTTGCGCAGCGGTGAAGTTTCCAAGCCTCAGTCCCTTGTTCCAGATCGAATCTCCAGTTGGGTTTTGATCGGAGGTCGATCATTCGGGAAGCCCACCTTGGAACATAGACCGAATCTTCCCGGCAAGTTCTCGGGTCGCCTTCACGTCGGCCATGGCCTCGTGAGCGTCTTCCAACTTAACGCCCATGGCCTCGCAAACGGTTCCTAGCTTGCGGTTGGCAATGCCCTTGAGCCCCGACCATTCAAGCATCGGCACCATGCGGTAAACGTCCAACGGGAAGCGGTCAAAGTAGCTGTATAGGTACTTGTCGCCACAAGCCGAGAACCAGGATTCGATGAACCCCATGTCAAATGTGATGATGTTGTACCCGGCTGCCGTCGCTTTGTCTTCCTTGTCGAACTTGGAAACGAACCCGTCAAGCCAACTGCAAAAGCCGAGCTTCACCGTTTTCCAGTCGGCAAAGCTGGCCACCTGTTCCCGGGTGAATCCGTTGACTTGCAAGGCTCCGTCCTCAAGTTCGCGGCCCACTGGATTCATCAGGAACGTCTTTGAATCGACCACCACCCCGTCGATCTCAGCCATGACGGCAAGCGAAATGATCCCGTTTCGGTTCGGGTCAAGGCCGGAGGTTTCGCAATCCAGCCAAATGATTTTTTTCATTCCTTCACCCCGGCGTCAAAGAGTTCCTTCGCCTTTTTCTTCGATGCTTCGGACAAGAGAGCCTTTTCCCGGTCGGTCAGGTCTTTGCGGCTAATCCCCTGCACGTAGGCGGCTTTCCGTTCGGCCTGGGTCTTCGATTCGTTGATCAATTGGAACTCGTTAGCCATCTTCAAGCCATCCTCAAAGGTGGCCCCGTCGCGGTCCTCGTCGGTCAAGATAACCCCAGCGTTCATGTTGAAAGAAATCCGTTTCCCGTAGCTTGACTGAATGGCCTGGAGTTGGATCAAGTTCGCGCCCTTGTTCCCGCCGTCGATAGCAGGGGCAGGTGGGCAATCGAACTTTGACCGCTTGGTGTAGCCGTATCCGCTGATGAGGCTCCAAATGCGCTTCCAACCGGGCTTCTCGGGGATGTCCTCCTCTTCCCAAGAGTTCGAGAAACCGTGGGCAGCAAGAATAGGACCATAGGCCGAAAGGATGCTGTTCAAGTCGGCGAACACGCCAAACTGTCCCTTCGTGGACCGGCGCACGGGTTCATAGGCCCGTTGCATTTCGGAGAAGTGGCGGTCAAACTCAAGACGGGCTTCCCGGTCTTGCTCTGCATTCTTCAGGGCAATGAGTTCCCGCATAGCGTCCATGCGGTCATTCACAAGCGCCCACGAAATCATTTCCTGGTTGGTGATAGGGGCCTGGTTGGTTTGCACCATGGGGGCCTTCTGAGGCTCATGGGCCACGGGCATAAGCTCCGGTGCCTGTTCAATCGTGTCTTTGTCGGTCATCGTCGTCTCCTCCTGAAAAAATCCCCCGAGTTACGTCAACGACGGCCCGGGGGTATCTTGGTTGGCTACCCGTCAACGACGGACCAACCGCTACTAAAGTTCCCATCGTAAGGAAGGGAATGCCAACTCAGGGACTCGAACCCTGGACCTACTGCTTACAAGGCAGTTGCGCTACCACTGAGCTAAGTGGGCTAGGGCCACGAACTTTTACCTCGTGGAGTAGCTTAGACGGTTACTTGTTCCCTACTATCGCGAGGTAAAGAACCGACAATCAAACTCTTGCGCAGGGCCTAAGCTCACCAGCCTGTTTTTCACTGACTCTCCAGACTAGAGCAAGCCCGTCAAAGTGGACTTTCTTCCCTCCCAAGGTGTCCCTATTGTATCACACTGCTTTTATTATTGCAATGATTACTTGAGCAAGGCTTCCAACTGGTTCATGGTGGCGACAACCCCAGCCTGAGCGGCCTTGATAGCGGTGGCAAGCGTCACGTCCTCGATCTTCGGGAGTGCCGTCGAGAGCTTCACGCGGTCGATCCAGTCAAGAATCTTTTCCTTGTCGGGAGCAAGTGCGGCGAGCCTGGTCCTTTCGGCTTCAGCCCTCATGAAGTCGTCTTCCTCTTTTTGCTTCTGGTCGGCGATGGCTTGCAGTCGGCGAGTCTCGGCCTCAGCGGTTTCCCGGGCTTTGCGTTCGTCCTCGGCGATCTTGGCGAGTCTTTCACGCTCGGCGCGGTCGGCGGCTTCACGGGCCTCCTGTTGCTGTTTGGCGAAGGCTTCCTGCTCGGCCTTGAGCTTCGCGGCGGCGGCTTCCTGTTCTGCCCTGACCTTGGCCTGGCGCTCTTCCTCGGCGGCGATGGCGGCTTCGCGGTCTTTCCGTTCCTGCTCTTCACGGGCCAGACGTTCGGCCTCAGCCTTGCGGCCGGCTTCGATCAACCGGAACTGCTCTTGCGCTTTGGCCAGACGGGCGGCGAACTCGACCGGCGTATCCTGGGCCACCTCGAAACGGTTCCCGGCCCATTCAAAGGCGGTCAGTTGGGCAATGAGGGCATCAACACGCGCTTCCTCGACACGGATCTTTTCGTCCTCGATGGCCTTGAGTTCGGCCAGGTAGGCGTCTTCCTTCGCTTGGTCGATTGCTTCGATCTCGGCCAGTTCCTCGGTGATTTCCTTTTCCTTGGCGATCACCTTTTTCTGGAAAGCCACCGCGTCTTCCCGCATGGCCTTCATGACCTTGGCCGTGGTGGTCCGAATCGGCACGATGTCCAGACGGTGACGGCGCAAAGCCTCATACCCGGCCTTGTCGCCAGCCTTCGGGGTCGGGAAAGCTTCCGCTTCCTTCCGCAACCCGTCGAGCACCGCCCGGGTCACGTTGATCTTGACCAGCGCCTTTTCCAGCGGGTCCACGTCCTGCACTTCCCCTTCCATTGCTGGAGTGTCGTCTTTGCTCATTCTGAGCCTCCTTTTGTGGCCTTCACGGCCTTGTTCTTTGATCCCTTCGGGCGTCCAGCGTTCTTGGCGTTTTCACGGTTTACAGCCCTTCTAGCTTCGATCTGCTCAGGGGTGCGCCGTTTGCGCCGGATCACCTTCGCTTCGTCCAGAATACGGTCGTCGTAGGCATCCTGTTCAGCGGCGTCATCGAAGTGAATCGCACCGGCAGCGCCAATGTGCAGAATAGCCCCGTCCTCAAGCTCAAGACGGGCACGGATGGCGGCGATGTCTTCGCCTTGGGTGTAGCTGTGAATGGTCATGATGGTTCCTTGTTTTGGCTTGCTTCATGGTCGGGGAGTAGGGTGGAAATGCCTTGGCCGATGGGACTTTCACCACGAACCCGGAGCATTCTTTCGGCCACCAAATACCGCGCCTTGATCCTGACTGTAAGAGGGTCAAGCTCAACGATACCGGCATGGAAGGATTCCTCGTAGACGGATTCCTCGGCAAGTTTCACGTCGTCAAGGTCGGCATGGATGGAGAAGAAGTCTGATAGCGCCATTTGAGGCACGTGGGTCAAGGTTTCTCCTGGGCGCTGATTCACAATGCCCTCCCGTCCACGGCTTCGATGATGCGCCACAACAGAACCTCACCGACGATTTGAGACCCTTCTTCAACCGTCAGATTCACGGCACGGGATTCCCACTTCTGGACGTCCTCAAGGAACGATTCGCTCATGCGCTTTGTCTCGGCTCTCATGGCCATGTGGCGGTTTGTCTCCGCTTCTTCTTTGAAATACTCGTAGACTGTCATGTCATCCTCCTGGCTTTCGCCGAGATAGGCCCTGTTTACAAGGCCCACCTCGCCGGGGTCAGGACTCGGTTTCGACTTCGGAAGGCTTGCGGTCAAACCTGGGTTTGATCTCCAAGTTCTCAGCGATGATGGTCAGCTTATGGTGTTCGGTTCCGTCCGCGTTTCCAAAGCGTTCTGTCATCATTCGGCCAACAATGCGAACACCACGGCCAACACTCAAGGTCTTGCACTTCTCAAGGTCAACCTTGGTCCGGGCCTCGATGTCGTAGAAGCTCTGTTCCATCACGCCGTCTTTCCGATTGTACCTAGTGGACACAAGCCGGAAGGTGCAGACTTCCTTGTTCCACTTCTCCGAAAACTGAGGTTCGCTGGTCAAGCTCCCTTCAATCAAAACGCTTTTCAGACTGTTCATCGTCATCTCCCTTTGGCTAAACACGCCCCAGACCGTCCTCATCGAAGGCGGTCCAGGTCGGGGTTAGGCTTTTAGGAACGTGATTTTGTAGGTCAGTCCCATCGACTTGGACCAGTATTCAGCGGATTCGATGGCGTTGATGATGTCGCCGTGCCAAGTGGACATCATGCACTTCCCTTCGCTGTTGTAGTTTCTCACCATGTAGATTGTGCTTTTCGTCTTCATTTCGTCCCTCACTGAGGCAATAATAATCCATGTTTGATATTGTGTCAATCAATGTTTGGTTTATTTGTGCAATAAAAAACCCGACCTTGCGAGTCGGGGAAAGCCGGAGCTTTTCGGTCAGCGGGGACGAGCCGCACAACCAAGGAGGGACGACGACCGAGCAAACCCGGAAGCGATAGGCATAGGATAACGCCACACGGGAAGGGCGTCAAGGGAAGGAATAAAAAAAGCCACCTACTTGAGGTGGCGTTGGGAGCGGTAACCGCATGCCGTCGTGTTCGGCGTTCCCTTTGGTTGTGGGCATTCAAGCCTGAAGGATTATGCGCTTTGGGACCGGTATCTTCCGGTGCTTTGGTACTTAACCAGATTCTTGCGAAGACTGCCAAACAGGTCAGAGGTTCGGGCCTTGTCGTATCGTTCCGGGACGTTGTTGGCGGGTCCGGTGGCCGCACGTTTCATAGGGGCAAAAGCGGTGATCACCAAAGTAATGCCGAGCAAGGTTCCCATGACGGTCCCCAGTTGCTCAACGGCGGTCGGCACGGCCTGACTGACCATGGTCTGTTCGGAAGCCGCACCGATGTAAACACCATCCCCGAGAGTGGGGCCAGCGAACACCGGAAGCGAGACAAAACCGAAGAGGAAGACCATGGCCAGCACAAGCCACTTGTTCTTCATAAGCTGTTCTCCTTTGCGTTCTAGGTTCGCTCTGTTCTGGATTCCTGTCAAGCGGTCAGTGGACCAACGTACTCAGGAACACGACCAAGGCCCCTAGAATCGCTCCACCGGTTCCGACCCATGGGAGTAAGGCTTTGGCCCCATCGCGCTCCCGCCTAGCATCCTCAATGGCTTTGGCGTCGATCTCATCTTGTTTGTCACTCGCGGCCTTTAGATCCGCTTCTCGCTTCAATGATTCGGTCAATGATTTCGAGAGCCCTTCCGAGTCCCTCGTTACCCTCGTCAAGTCGAATGACAACCGAATCGCCTCGGTTTGCCATTTCAGCGAGTCCAGCCGCCAGCTCTCCGCTTCGCTTCTCGCTTGCTCGAAGGTCTGAAGCGAGTTCCAAACCTCGTTTCTCGCTTGCTTCAAGGCCGAGTCGAAGTCCATCACGCTCAAGGGCTTCGTTTCGGCTTGCGCTGGCCCTGGCGTTGTCGATTGCGCTGTCAGTGGCACTTGTCCTAGGCCAAAGCAAAAGGCCAGCCAAAAGCAGGCCACACGCGCCCACCGTGAAACCGGCAAGGAATCGCCACACACCTAAATCTCAATCCCGATGCTGGCCATTGCAGTTTTGACCATGGCAGGGACAACCGCAGACGATGCAATCCCGGCAAGACCTGACATCAGAATCCTCTTCGGCAATCCCCGTTTCTTGGCGGCTTTCTTTTCTTCGGTGTCAGCCTTGCCAGAAAGGATCTCAACCCCCAAACAAATCAGGGCAGAAACCACGATAGCAGCAAGGAACGGGAGAACGCCAATCTCTGGGCCTGTCTTGTGCAAGATGTAGTCCCCGAGGAAAACACAGAGAACTGTGAATAGGTAGACGGCTGCCTCATCCCAATACCGTCGAAACCAAGTTTTGAAAGTGATCACAGTGGCACCTCGTAATGGGGGGCGTCCAGCATGACTTCCGTTTTGTCCCCGTCGTATCGGGTCTTTCCGTCGCCGTTCCAGTCCATGCCCCACCTGAAGCCATGCTTGACCATCACCTCGGCGATTTGCTTCCATCGCGGGTCGGTATCTTTGGGCCAAACTGGTTTGCCATTCTCGGCTGGAACAACGTCGAGAGCCCCGCCGTCTTGGTGCCGTGACTTGTTTTTCACCCCGTCGCATTTGGTCACCGTGTAGGTGTTTTCCTTGGGAGACAGAAGGTAGAGCTTTGCCTTGGCCCTCAGTGTGTTGACAGCATCAAGAGGTTGACGGCCTTGAGCAAAGAGCGCCGCTTGCTCGTCCACAGTTCGAAGCGTCGAGGTGCAAACGAACCTAACACCCTTCTTTTCGAGTTCCGCGAAAGCCGCCTCGGCCATCAGTCGGACGGAATATCGAAGGTCAGAAAGTCTTGTACTCATGGGTTAGCTCCTTTGGGCCAAATCTGGATTAGTACGGCAAGGACACTCATCAAGGCTGTGAATGAGAACGGAAGCCAAATCTGCCAGCCAATGCTTTTCTTGTCCATTCGTGAAAGAATCGCGTCAAGTTTTCCCACGATGGTGATATCTGCTTTTTCTGCCTCAACCACCCGGGCCGTGATTGACTCATTGAATCCCTGTTGCTTTTCAACGTGGGCGTCGAACTTGTCAACGTGCTTTCCGAAGACAATCTCCAGGCTCTCGATCCGTTCGATGGCGTCGGCCACAGTCTTACTCCTTACAGCCATTTTCCGCATCCTTGCTTTTTAGTTCGTTCACAAGGACCATACCGGCCTTGACCGTCTCTTCTAGTAGGGCTTCACTCGTGACCAGATCTTGTTCAAGATTCCTCTTTACTATTTCATCCGCCCGCCTTGCCTTGTCAACCAAGTGGCGAACATTTACCCAAATCCCGGCGTGAATCGTGAAACACATCATCAGCCACATCGCCGCGGTGAGTGGGTTTTTCAGGGAGAACAAAAACAGGATGGCGTAGGCCAATAGAAAAGCGGCCGATTTGATCCAAATGTGTTTTGACAGAAGCCCGTAGGTGTAGGAATACATTGGCGCAAAAGCCATGATGACGAACCCGGCCGGCTGGCTAGGCTGGTCCATTGAAACGATCACGGCCCCAGCTATGAAGATGACCGCGACCTGGAAGATCTTGAGCGCTTTGGATTCGATGAAAGCTGATGCTACCAACGGGGCAAGAAACCCCGCGTAAACGATATCGAACCACGAAACCTGAGACTGCAAGAAATGATTGACGACGACGCATGAGGTGAAGAAAGAAAGCCATGCCCCCGTCATGCGTTGCGTCGTCATATCATCAAGCCCACTGAGACAGAGTGGATGCTTCCTGAACGCTCATCAAGCTGGCCAGCTCGGCGTTGTCGGCCTCTTGAGCCTCTAGGATGCCTTTCAATCGATCCTTTGGCTCGGCGTGTTCCGTGTCGCCTTTGGCCTCAGCGCAAGCCATAGCGGCCAGCATCAGGCACCCGATAAAGAAACTGACCTTGGCACGGTTTGCGCCCCTAGCCATGTACAGCCCGTTGAGGACGTCCAGCCTGTGTTCGATGCTCTCACCATCTTGCAAAGCGAAGACCGACCCTTTGTCGGCGATCTCCTTGTCAAACAGGTTGACGAACGACTCCCCCCACCTGATGGCGTTGACTCCCGATAGGCCACAAAGCCCGGGGCCCTGGTAGATAAAATCACGTAGCTTACTCATTTGAACTCCTTTAAAATGCCGTCAAGGCAATTCGTTTCCATGTGTTCGTTGCGGTGCATACATACAAATAACTTGAATCGTAGCTGGTCTGGCCAGCTGTTCCCGTTGATGTCCCCGTCTTTGTTCCAGAAGCAATCTTATTCTGTGCCGTGATGTTTCCACTTGTTACGATAGTGTGCGTTGTGAACGAAATTGCACCAGTACCAGGTCCAGCAGTCAGAACCACAAAAGTCCCGTCGCTTTTAGCTACAATGAAACCAGCACTCTTGGCCTCATTTGTTCGGCGGTATGTATCATCAGCGGCAACGTAACAATTGACCATCAGTGCAGCGCTATCAAGTGCAACAAGATTTACACCAACTGAGCTTGGATCTCCGATGTCAAAAATGTCATCGCCAAATGAAGCATCGACAGGGATGGAGCAAAGCCTCTTAAGTACAAGTGCAGGGCTATCTGTTCCAGCTGGAGCTTGCGCGATGTTGATGTCAGATTTGTTAAGAATTATTAGAGATGATTTCTTGGTTTTATCCAAAACCCTGTATCCACCTGACTCCGTCCATGTGAGGTTTGTCATGCCAAGAAAGCCACCGTCGGCATCGCCACCACCGGCCATGGCCCATTTACTACCAATGCCAAAATGAGAGAAGTCTTTCCCGCTTTTTATTTCTCTTTGAGTTCCAACAAAGTTAGAATAAATGGTATCAGCCATGGAAAGGTATCCACTATCATTTGGGTGGACCCCATCTGGATCATAAAGCGCTGAATCAACATAATCCACCGCTGAATGATCAATTAACCCAACGACAAGATCTTGTGATAGCCTGTATATAGCCCTCTTATATTCCTCAAACGTTTCGTTTTGAACAGGAATTGTGTCAACTGGAACGGGAGGAACAGGGATATAAATGTCAACAGAAGAAGCCCCAGAATCTGACCGTAGAACATTTATCATGTTTGTCAAATTGGAAATGTAGTCAGCAAGGGGAACGGCATCTGGAACACTGTAAATGTCGTTGCTTCCAAGTGAAATGATGTATGTCTTAGGCAGGACAGACGCGAAGGTTAGCGGGTACTTCTTAATAGAATCTAGAGTGCTGGCGTTGTTGAAGTGGGCCGTCGTTTCACCTCCGACACCAAGTCGCATTTGAATAATTCTCACACTAGGCTTGTGTAATTGGTAGAGAGAAGTTACCTCGACTGCCGCGTCGATACATTTTATTTTTCTTGCTGTTGATGTTGAAGTGCTAAAATTAGGCAAAAGCCCCCATGTGGAAGCGTCGTTTAGGGCGGAACCTGAACAGTCAAACGTTGCCAACAAAACGGCATCTTCCCAAAACTCAAGCTTACCAGCTCCAGGTGAACGTTGATAAGTAACACCGACATACTGTTGTAATCCGGTGAACTCCATGGTTGAACCAGGTTGCATGATTAGTGAACATCTGGCGGGTCCAGTAGTTCCTTTGGATACCGATCCTGTTGCAGTAACACCCCAGAAAGTTCCGTAGGTATCTAGAATGCCAAGAGCCCCATGAATCTCCTTGTCCAGCAGATTGAAATCAGCATTCCATTTACGCATTAGAATACCGGCCCAGTCGTCAATTCCGGTATCAGTAGCGCCGAGACCCATGGTAATAGAATCACCAATCAAAACAAGAACATGATCCTTATTGTCCTTGTATGGCCTTAGCTTAGAGTTCGATATATTCTTTGTTATTTCTTGAGAAATTGGAGGGTCTGTGTATCTTGATTTTACAGTGGTCCCACCCTCAACAACTGGGAATGCATCCTGCCCAGAGGGAGTGTCAGCCCAAGGCAGTTCACTAATCTTAGTCTTACCCATTATTCCACCTCAATTAAATTGCCGTCTTCGGTCAAGATGTAGTCACCGTCTTCGGTCACAAGGAAATCAGGTTGTTCCGATGGCACCACCATTGCTAGTATCTTACACGTCAATGAGACGGTTAGGCTACCATAATCCGGCTGTACGCCAATCACCTGTACTTTGATCACCCCGAGGAACTCACGCCCTGACCATTCTCCGGTGTAGTACTCATCCCGACCCATCGCGGTATCGATTTGCATGATGTCGAAAATCTCAACCTCAAAATACCGCTGCCCCATCAAAACCAGGTCGATGGTCCTGATAGGCACCGAGAACTCCAAAGCCTTGGCGTCGGCCATGTCTTGAGCGTCAGTTGAGTTGGTCAAAAGCGTTGAGATGGTTGTCGAGTTTGACCACTGGTAGTTCTCAATCACGTCTTGTTTGTAGGTGTCAACGGTGATCTTTCGGTATTGGTCTTCCGTGTGGTCTTGGTCGTATTCGATCACCACCTCGCCGAACAGGTAGTCCGAAACGTCCTTCGGTTTCAGGTCGTCGATGTTCAAAACGTCCAGGCTGGAAACAAACCAGTCAACCGGCCTTGTTTTGTCGTCAAGCCGGATGGTCTTCCGCGTGTCACCCACAACGGTATCGAAACGGAAGGTAGGATAAACCCCGTTTTGGATCACCGGAATGATGTCCAGGATTGCCGTCTGTTTATCGATGACAAGGCCACAAGTTGGGACACCGGCCTTGTTAGCGGTCCACGTTGCGGTATCGTAGAACGTGCCGTTGAAAGCCTGGTTTTCATAGTTGAGGTACAGGTATTCAATGATGTCCGGGGCATTCGTCACGGGAATACCAACCACGTCGGCCTGACAGTCGTATGGGGCCTTTCCGGTTGCTCCTCTTGCCGTTGCTATGGTGAAAGTACCATTGGAAAGATCGGTCGATGCCGTGGCCACTACGGTCCATGTGTCGTCAATCTTGACCCGTACCTCTGAGATGCTGGTCAGGAGTTCGGCGCAACGGTAGGTTGCCGAAAGAGTCCCCGTCTGTTCGGTGTTGACCGGAGTACACTTGACCGACCGGCAAGCCCCAAACACAAGCGGCACCACCTTTCCGTCAAAAGAGTCGTTGAGGAAAGGGTACGTTGTCGGGTCAAAGAACCGCGTCGGGACCAGCTTGTCTAGCTTTCGAACGTCCTGCAATGCCATCCCAACTTCAGCGTTTCCGTATTCGGCTTCCTCAACGAAATAGGCGGCTTGAGGCACCACGTCTGCTGACTGCGCCACGTTGTCCACAACCTTTGAATTGTCCAGGTAGGAAAGCCTAGCCTCGTTGCCGATCACGCTAGAGTCCTTCAAGTAGTCCAGCCGTCCCGCACGATTCGATAGGCCAAGGCTGCCCGAAATGAGCCTGAGCTTTGAATACCCTTGGATGTCCTCGGCCCGGTTAATGCCCGGGGCTTGCGTGATCAATGGTAGGTATTCAACATCATCGATGTAAACCACGTCGGTGTCTGAGAATCCCTGCCCGTTGCCGTATTGGATCACCACACCTTCCCAAACGATGTCATGGTCTAGGTGGATAAAAAAGGCTGTGTCACCGAGATACCATGAACTTTCAAGCGCAAGGCACGCGGCGTATGTCGCAACTTGCGTATAGTCCAAATTGTTCACACGAACATTGAGAACAAGCGGCTTGGAACGTGTTACCGATTCGTCAGGGGCACCAAACGTCACCACCCACCAGTCGGCCATGGTGTAGCTGAAAAGTGCAGAGATGACAAAAGAATCTACATATGCGAGTGAGGTGAATCTTACTGTGTTGGCGATTACAGTTAACAGCATTTACCATTCCACTATGAGAATAGCGGGGCTCCCAACCCCGCCAGAACCACCACTTCCGCCTAAGTTATGATTCCCCCCACCACCGCCACCTCCCGCACCATATCCCGTTGCGTTGCCACCGCTTGACCCCTGTTGAGAGCTTGGGCCGGAACCCCCTGCCCCACCATTAG
>JACCDR010299232.1_pt1 | contig 11760 bp, 11 predicted proteins | sample 7446431 | NCBI WGS metagenome assembly JACCDR01 (sample SAMN15323443, study PRJNA562643) | freshwater metagenome | isolation source: river surface water | place: USA:Blue River Watershed | collected 2017-08-17
ACCTGACCCCATTCCGAACTCAGAAGTGAAACGCAGCTGCGACGATGGTAGTGTGGCAGTTGCCATGCGAGAGTAGTACACCGCCAGGCTCCCAATTCTAAACCCTGCTATAGCAGGGTTTTTAGTTTAGATATTAAATACAGATTTATTAAACCGTTTTTGCCTGGTGGCAATAGCGCTGTGGAACCACCTGAATCCATTCCGAACTCAGAAGTGAAACGCAGCTGCGACGATGGTAGTGTGGCAGTTGCCATGCGAGAGTAGTGCAGTGAAGACCGAAATAGACAACACCAACAGTTTGGTGTTGTCCGGTCTGAACAATCCCGAGCTCTGCGAGGGATATGAAGGCTCCCAATAAAGCCAAAGAGCCCACTCATTCGAGTGGGCTTTTTGCTTTATGGAGCGCAGGCGGTCGCCAGGGTGAAACAGGGCTTTCGAGAGGCCAATAGTTTGGCGTCGAGCCTGTTTCACGCCTTGAGCTCTGCGAAAGGCCGGGCAGAAGGCGACGAAACACTTAAGGTTTTTTGTATTTAGCAACGCGCGCTTTACTACGTGTGTGTAGTAAAGCAATATCGGAAATTCGGACAGCAAACCATTTTGCTGTCCGCCGATGGAGTCCCCCGAGCTCTGCAAACGGGCTGAACCCAAACAAAGTAGCACGGCCTTTTCGCTCCAAAATACAGCGACTGGCAGTTGTTCAGAAGAAAAAACTAGGCAGTTTCACTAAGATAGTTCATCATAGATGAGTTATTTCTGATCTCAAAAGGTAATTAAAATGGATTATGCACTGACCGCTGACGACATTAAAAAAGTCACAGGCCTTGATGCCGAACAACGCTATCAATACTTTATTAATGCCGTGGCTGATCTCGAGCAGATCTGGATCCTGACCGATGAAGAAGGTTTTGTGCTGGTAAACGCCGATGAAGAGCGTTGCATTCCAGTATGGCCACATGCTGAAATTGCTGAGTTATGGATCGAAGGTGATTGGGCCAATTGTAAAGCACAAGCTGTTGATATCAGTACTTGGTTAGATAAATGGACGGCTGGCCTAGATGGTGATGAGCTGTTGATCGCTGTATTCCCGCATGCGGATGAGCCAGGCATTGTGGTACAACCGACCGAATTGCAAGAAACCTTGTTAGAAGCCATGCAAGAAGGCGATGAGTAAAAGAGTTATCTGATACCGTCACTATAATGTGTTGAAACTGTATTGCTAAATAACAAAAGCCAAGCGATTGCTTGGCTTTTGTATTTCTGCACTGGTACGGATGAGCGAGTTTAATTTGACTCGATAGCCACTGGTTTGTTTATCATTAACCAGTATAAAAGTATCACCGAGGTGACGTCATTCGGATCCCTTGTCGAGGTTTCGTGGGCTGTTGGGTATATTGCTGTTGGCAAAACGGCAAGTTACGAGTGAAATCCGCAATATTACGCAAATGGCCATTTTTCCCACGCAGCGTAGACCAGTACCGCGCTCCACCTTTGGGTTGGCGTAGGCTAGGTGTCAATTGGCCATTGGTTCCGCGTGTTTTTGCAATGACACCATCGGTGTGAACCCACTTGGCTAAAATTTTAACGCCACAATGCAGATTTATTTTAGGGTCGTGTAATTTACTCGCATAAGGAATATCACAGTCATAGCGTTTTTGATTGGCACTTTCGATCGAAATTTGCAGCAAACCACGCGATACTACCCGTTTGCCTTGGCTATCATGAAAACGTTCGGTGTAAGAAGCTTCCGGTTTGAAATTACTCTCTGGTTTAGCCATGGCCGATAATAACCCAACCCAAAATCGCCCCCGATCTAACCGATTAAGATTTGGATAACTTGGACAAAAATAACCTATATCTGCCGGTACTGTATTGACCAAGGCAGAACGGATCACGGCCGACTCTGCGGTTCTGGTCCAGCTACCATCACGATTTTTTGCTGACCATGCGGCATAATCATATGATGCCCACGCGGACTGAATTGATGCCGCCATGAACGTAATTAATGCTAAGCAGCGGTGTAGGTTTAGAAATTCCACCTTGAAAGCTGAATATATCGAGGGTCGTTTTAACAACGGCAACAGCCTCATTCCATCGTTCCTATAACTATTTTTTTACCAGGATCCACGCATCGCTATAATCACCGCGATGACGATTGGCTGCATAATAGGCGGCATTATCACGATAATAACCACTTAACCAATCCAGTTGAAACAAGTTATTGGCGAAGGCACCACCGGTGTCGGCTAAAATCGTTAAACGATACTGCATTTTGCCATGCTCAGTTGTGCCCAATAAAAATAGCTTGCCTAGACCAAATTGGGCAATATCACCCGCGACTGTAACTTCTGGTTTAATAGGTATTTTATAATCGGCATCTTTGCCATAACCTAAAACACTTTTTACTTCCTTAAAATACCAGTAGCGTTGTTGTTGCTCTGGCGTTTTGCGCCGGTCGTAAGCTATGCCATTGGTGCGATGCACATTAAAATATCGATAATTTGGCGCTTGACCAACCACGGCGGTACCTTGCAGTAACGCACCTTCGAGATCATCACGGCTTAACCACATGAGCGCTGGCGCTTTGGCTGATTTACCAGCGCTCGCATCCAATACCCCTTGTAGGATTTCTTGTTTACCATACTGAAAACGCGTAATTTTGTTGCCCAAAGCATCTGCATCGGCTAACGCAAGGTGTGCTTCATCATATGGCAAACCATACAAGGCATGAGGGTGTGATGCTGACTTTGCCGGACGTGCATCGGCCATCCGAACATAGTATTTGGTTTTTAAAATTCGTTCAGCCGGAAGATTTTGCAATAGTGGTTTATTTTTCGCTAACGCAGCAGCCGCTTTGCGATCGGGTGTCCAGCGAATGAATTCAAAATGTTGTCGAATGAATGCTGGATCGGCAAGCCGTGAAGGTCGTTTGGCGGCTTGATCTTCGCGTACGACCTGACAAATAAAAGCTAAGGTTTGTTCTACGCGAGCGATAGGCATTTTGACGCCTGCAATTTTACCGCCGTGGATTGCGTTTGGATCGTAGGCATGGCCTTGTTGCATATAACGACGCGTTTCATCGGCGACAAAACAAAGATCATTGGCATCGCCCAGCAATGCGGTAGGAATGGCAGGTGCTGCAACCTTGGTGAATGTAGCTGAGGTGTGCTTGGCCGACGCCACAGAAGATGATTGCGCGAAAACAAGATTTGGTAACACGCCGGCAGAAAAAACTAAACTCAACGCAATGAAAGAACCGAGAGAACTAAAAGACTTTACCACGAAAAAAACCACATCAATAAAGTTACAACAATGCCGCTCAGACTAGCGATCCAGCACTGCGATGGCAAGCGTTAATTCATGTGCTGACGAGAGATTTGCCAAAGAAAGCAGCGGCGATAAATTTTTGTGGACTGTTGTTGCACTAGCGCTAATTTTAAGCCGATAAAATCTATCTGATTCAATGACATTCTATGCTAGGCATGCAATGCTATATCGAGCTAGATAAAACATTGTTGACGCTATCAAAATTTGTCTAGCCAGATATGACTACCTTGAAGGAAATCGACCCAACGCCTATGTCAGATAAATTTATCATAAAAAAAATTACGCCTCTTCGCGGTGTAGCGCCTAAGCATCAACAAGCCGATAACGCGGCGCAGAGCTCTGATCCAGCGCCACACGATTGGCATGATACGCATGCACATATGCACCTGCACGCACATCGGCATACGCATGGCTGTCAACATGGTGAACACGTGTCATCTGCAGGTTCATCTGCCTCGTCGCCACCACATACCCCTACAGCTCATCATGACCAAGCGGATGCCATTACCCATACGCATATTCATAGCCATCAGCACCAACATGCCCATGACCATGGTAAACAGCACCTTGGTGAAGAGCAACATGATACGGCGCATCTCGATCACCATGGTTGCGTTCACCACAACCATCAGCATGCGCACATGCACGGTCACCATCATGTGATGACCAATGACCCAAATTTGTTAGCACGGGCCTTTTGGTTAAATTTTTGCTTTGCACTCATCGAGTTGGTCGGTGGTTGGTGGACCAATAGCGTGGCGATTTTAGCCGATGCGATGCATGATTTGGGCGACAGCCTGGCGATTGCGTTTGCATGGTTGGCCGCCGTCGTCGCTGGGCGTGCGGCAACCAAGGCGTACAGTTATGGTTATAAACGTTGGTCGCTGTTAAGTGCATTAATCAATTGCTGTATTTTAATCAGTGGTTCGATATTTATTCTTTGGCACGCCGTGCCGCGGTTATGGTCACCTGAATTGCCCCATGCACCGGGCATGATGGTATTGGCGGTGTTGGGGATTATCGTCAATGGTGCTGCGGTGTGGCAGCTACGCGCAGGGCATAGTCAGAATGCCCAAGTGATTAGCTGGCACCTGTTAGAAGATGTCTTAGGTTGGGCGGCGGTGCTGCTGGGCAGTATCGTAATTTATGTCACTGGGTGGGCTATGGTAGATCCACTGCTTAGTATCGCGGTGACCTTGTTTATCTTGTTAAATGTCTGGCGGCAGTTTAAACAAACGCTGCAACTATTCTTACAAGTGACGCCAGATCCTGCTTTGCAACAGCGCATTGAACAGCAACTACGGCAGCTGCCATTTGTGCATGATTTACATCATTTGCATTTATGGTCGCTCGATGGTGCTGAACATGTATTGACGGTGCATCTCACCATGACTGAGCAGTCGGATTGGCAATTCACGGCCAGCTACAAACAGCAGATCCGCGATAGGCTGGCTGAATTTGAATTGGCACACACCACGGTTGAACTGGAGTGGCCGAATGAGCCTTGCCGTGATATCGCCAATAGCTAGCCATCAAAAGTTTGCGTGTTTAAGAAGCGTGATGGCTGAAAAGAACCATCACGCGTTACCTGTTATAACCCGTCAGGTAAGGCTATCTCATCGAGCGATAAGCTAAAACTCGCCGCAAATAATTGCATAAAGGTTGCGACTTCAGGCATGGGGTGACTCTGCAACATGGTTTCTAACCGACGACGTGCAGGCAGAAATTCATGGTTACCGGCGGTGATTTCTTCGACGGCTTTTAAATACGCACAAATATGATCCGCCGCTTTAACACATTGTTTTTCCGCATCGGAATAGGCATCGGATCGTAACAATGCGCTGTACACCTTTTGTAATTCTGCGGGCAACATTGCTAGTAGCTTTTGCTCGGCTATGGCTTCTATTTTTTTGTATTCAACCGCGATTTGCGGATTGAAATACTTCACAGGCGTTGGCAAATCACCAGTTAATACCTCACTGGCGTCATGAAACAATGCCAAGGTTGCAACCCGTTCAGGGTTTAAGTGGCCGCCGGCTTGTTGGTTTAATACCGCCAACAAGTGCGCGACCAACGCCACTTGATGGCTATGTTCGGCCACATTTTCACTTTGTACATTGCGCATCAACGGCCAGCGCCGTATCAATTTAAGCCGAAACAGATAGGCAAAAAAATGGCTGGTAGGCTTTTGCATCTAAAGATCCTGTACATCCGAAACATAACTAATGTTGCGAGCCGCCATCGCGCCGGTTTACGCTCATAAAGACACGCTGAGCGTAAACGAGCAGCCACGGCGTAATAGACGAACGCTGCTAACGATGGTGATTAACTACCGAGTTGCCGGTAATTGGGCAAAAAGGTGGCTAATTTACCCAACGCTTGTTCCAGTACTTCTTTATGCGGCAAAAATACCACGCGGAAATGATCAGGTTCTGGCCAGTTAAAAGCACGACCATGCACCAGCAACACTTTATGCTGCCGTAAGAAGTCCAGCACAAACAATTCATCGTCGGCAATGGCAATTTTACGGCGATCAATTTTGGGGAACAAATACATGGCGCCTTTGGGGCGAACGCAGCTGAGGCCATCAATACTGTTGATCAGTTGATGGGCCAGATCCATCTGATCATACAAACGGCCGCCAGGCACGATAAGCTCATTAATACTTTGATAACCACCCAGTGCAGTTTGAATGGCATGTTGACAAGGTACGTTGGCACATAACCGCATCGAAGCCAGAATATTCAAACCTTCAATATAAGGTTTGGCGCGCTGTTTGGGGCCGGATAAAAATAACCAGCCAACACGAAAGCCAGCGATTCGGTAGTTTTTCGACAAGCCACCAAAGGTTAACACGAACAAATCGTCACAAAGTGCCGCTGTGGTGGTGTGGGTGGCACCGTCATAGAGGATCTTGTCATAGATTTCATCGCTCATCACCACCAAATCATGTTCGCGCGCGATCTGCAATAATTCCAACAGCATGGCATCACTGTATACCGCACCCGTCGGATTATTGGGGTTGATGAGCACCAAGGCTTTGGTATTGGGTGTTATTTTGGCGCGAATATCGGCGGTATCGGGGTACCAATCTTGCGCTTCGTCACAGCGATAGTGCACCGCTTTGCCACCGGCTAAATTAACGGCCGCTGTCCACAGTGGATAATCCGGCGATGGGATCAAAACTTCATCGCCATTATTCAGCAGTGCCTGTAGCGACATTAAAATAAGCTCAGACACACCGTTACCGACATACACATCATCCGCATCTGCGCCACGAATACCACGCGATTGATAATATTGTGCAATCGCAACGCGGGCAGGGTAGATCCCTTGCGAATCGGTATATCCTTGCGCCGTTGGCAAGTTGTGGATCACATGCTTTAAAATTTCATCCGGCGCTTCAAAACCAAAAGGTGCTGGGTTACCGATATTGAGTTTTAAAATGCGATGGCCTTCATCTTCCATTCGCTTGGCTTCGCGCGCGACGGGGCCACGAATGTCATAACAAACCCCATCTAATTTACTCGAGCGCTCTATCGGTTTCATGCTGACCTAAACTCCACTTCCTCAGATTGTATATATCATAATGCTGTTGGCTACACAGAGTATGAAAGCACCTATGCCTTGGCGGCTCTGGCGTCGTACTCATAGGTAACTACGAGTGACCATGCGGTCATTCCCCCGCAGCCGTAGCGACACTAAATAGCCTTAACCTAGGCTATGCGGCTGCTTTCATAAGCGTAACTTATAGTTGAACAATAGCTGTTGTTTTGCAATGGGCTATTAAAAAAAACAGCCAATTTATATCAGCTGGCTTCAATGCTAGATGGTAAATGCCTGTTACATAAATTATTACAATTCAACATGTTAACTATGTTTACTTTATAACTTAGGGATTTGTGCGTAAAATACCCGCCTTTACGATAAAACATCAGATGAACTCTGGCCGAATTTGGCCTTTTTGAGGATGTAAAATGCCCCTGTGGTTAAAACATATACTGCTGACGCTTAGTGCGGTTGCTGTGCTTTATATAGCTGCTATCCCTGTCATGCGCTACAACCTAACAATCCACACCAATGGTTTAGCGTCGTGGCAAATTCCATCCAAAATGACGGCATTAAGCCGCAATGAACAGCGCGAACTGCTCAAAATGGTATCGTACCCAACGCCATTACCAGACGCACAAGTGCTGCCCGATTTTGCCGCCATCCCCGATACGGCAGAGCGCAAAAAGGCATTTTTTGTTTATTTAACTCCGTTTATTGAGCGTGAAAATGCACGGTTACTGCAGATCCGTCAGCATTTACAAGCGTTACAACCCACCTTGGTCGCCGGTAAGCCGCTGACGCTGAGTCAATATGCGCTGATCTATAGCTTATTTGAAGAATTTAAAGTGGAAGGGATGGAAGCCGATGTAGCGGGTCTCAATGCCTTATTAACACGGGTGGATATCATTCCACTGGAGCTGGTATTAATGCAAGCCGCGGTCGAATCTGGCTGGGGCAGCAGCCGCTTTGCCAAAGAGGGCTTTAACTTATTTGGCCAGTGGTGTTTTCGGTCCGGTTGCGGCTTAGTGCCTGAAGCGCGTAGCAAAGGCCGTTACCATGAAGTTGCAAAATACGCTCATGTCGCAGAAAGCATAAACAGCTATTTTTATAATTTAAATACGTTTTATCAGTATGATGAGCTACGTGCCATTCGTGCCAAAGCGCGTCAGCAAGGCAAAAACGTCGAACCCCATGAGTTAACGCCTGGGCTGCTGCGTTATTCTGAGCGTGGGCAGCGTTATGTCACTGAAATTGCCGATATGATCCATAGCAACCGCAAATTATTGGAACAAGCCACATGAATACTCGGACCAGGTCAGTTTTATGTCTCGGGTTGGCCAGCGTCTTGGCATTATCGAGCCACAGCGCCAGCGCCAACACGCAGTTTAACTACGATGGCATTTATGGCCGCTTAAAAAAGAGCGAAAAGGCTGAGTTCTCGCACGTCACACTGGCGTTTAGTTTGCAAAACAGCCATGACGGCAGTGCTTGCCAGGTGGATGCCGTGCGTATCGTGACCGATATTACCGATGAACCCATGGGGATGGCCGGTAATGGCGAACTGACCATGCCATTTTCGGAGCTGTTAAACAACCGCAAGGCGCTGATCAAAATTATCCAGCCCGCCAATGCCGCACCTTGCGATTTAAGTATGAAGATTCGTAGTAAAATCGCGCTCGAAAGCCGCTTGTCCATGATGCAAATTATGCAGCTGCAGCGTCAATTCGATGGGCTGCTCGATAGCCTCGCAGGGCTTGGCAAGTATTTTTTACCCGAGGTGAAAGGCATTACCCTGCATTTTGCCAGCGAAGCCCAGTTGATAGAAGCCCCAGCGGCCATCGAGCGACTGGTTAGCTGTCAAGGTACGCGCTGTGAAATAGATTTGCGCCAATACGCCAGCAAATATCAAGTGGTTAAGGACGATGATCCGGAAGCGTTACAGGCCAACAAAGCGCAAGATGCGTTGTTAGCACCACTGCAATTGCAGTTTAAGCAGGCGCCATTGCAAGCCACGCCATGGATTGCCGCCGGTGATTAAGCCGCAATCCATGAATACAGACCAAAACCAAGATATAAACAAAGACAAAAACAAACAAATAAGTGCAAATACTGCGGCAATCCATGGCCGCAGTCAGCATGCGCAGGTGTTAGCTGATCGTCAGCTATCGCCTTTGAACACAGTGCGCATCGTGCTGCTAACCCACGATACCGAGCTTTGTAAAGCAACCAATACCGCCGGTTTAGCCTTTGATGTGTTGGCGGCGCGTCGCTGTATAGAAAAGAGCGGTCAAGACGCAAGCGGTTCAGTGCTTGGCAGTTCATCGCAAAGCAGGTCGTCGCAAAGCAGTTCATCGCAAATCAAAACAGCGCTGCGCAGCTTAGAGCAGAGCGGTGCTGTGTTTAGCGCCAGTGAGAGCAGCAACATTGCAACGCAGCCGCAGCTGGTTCAACTGGCGTTAGAGCAGGTGGTTTGGCAACGTAAAGCCAGCGAGCACCACAGCGAGCTATGGCGTTTGATGGCGCCATCAGCAGCGACAGCACGATTTTTATTATTCCCTGCACCGCACGCGACCATGATTGATTTACAAGATGTTGTCGCAACACATTTACAGATACAACAGTTGATTGATGGGCATCGGTCACAACCTATTGCTATCCAGCAGCAAGCAAACATTTGTAGCAATGCCAGTTTGGAACTGATTATCCTCGATGCGACTTGGCAACGCGCGCGCAAGATGTACCGGCAAAGCCCGTATTTACAGCAGATGCCGACCTGGCAATTTTGCCATGCCCCTGCATCACAATTTGCCCGCCGGCGCAACCAAGTGGAAGGCGGTTGGTGCACCGCCGAGATGATCGCCATGGTATGGCAGCTGTTTGGCTGCGACAACGCGGCGATAGCGTTACAACAGCGTTTTGCAGAGTTTAATCAGCGCTGACACTATAAATCAGTGATAACGCTGTAGCTTGCTAAAACAATCGAATCTAAATCAGCCTGAGCTATATCAGATTGTGTAAGCGGCAGGCTTAGCTACACGCACGTCATGACGTTTGGCATACACCATGGCGGCAAGAGCTAAAATGGTACAAAACTGCAGCGCCAAACCAAATGATTGCAAGTTAAAATCAACAATGCAGTGGATCCCCATATGCAGCATCGCCATCGCACAACCAAAGGCGATGCCTCGGTGCAGTCGGTCGCGGCTGACCATCATCACTCGCAAACACATATAAAATATCCACAGCATAAAACCAAACAGCAGCAACGTCATTGGAATGCCATTTTCGATAGCAAACTGCAAGTAATCATTGTGGGCATGGTCATAAAAGCCAGAATAATATCCGGGTTGATACCCCGGGAATACGGTATAAAAACTGCCACTGCCAGCGCCGGTTATACCGTAATCTTGCAGGATGGGGAGGCTATCAACCACTACGTTATCACGCGCTTCTGAGGCAAATGAGGTTTCGGCATACCGTTGCTGCAGTTTTTCCAGGCCAAAAATGGAGCCAATGATCAACATATCCAGTACAAATAAACTGACCACTATGGGTTTCAGCATCCGCGGTGGATCTTTATAGAAAAACACCGCAAATAACGCCACTGCTGCCAGCGCGGCAAAAAAAGCGGCATTCCCCATGCGTGAACGGCTAAGCACCAAACCAATGATCATGACAATCAGCGCTAACCGCAGCATGAATTTGTTGGTTAAAAGGCTAGCGAGTACATCTTTCCAGTGCCAACGTGTTTTCTCGATGGCCAGCTCGGATAACAACAGACCAAACCCCAGCGCTAAACAAAGCGCCATATAATTGGCGAAAAAATTCTGATATGCAAAGCTGCCCCGGGCGCGGCCATTTTCAAAGATATTAAAAAATAACGAATAATCCACCCCAGAGAGATTGGTAAAAGCGCCATAACAGGCTTGGAATAAGCCACTAAACACAATCGCTAAGATGAGATGCCGCATGCGGCTATTGCGATTAACATAACTTCCCAGCAACACCACAAATGCCGCCAAACACAGGCCTTTGTAGAGGTTGCTCTCGGTTTGCGTCGGATCCACGGTTTGGATAAATGGCACCACCCCTGTCAGCTGTAACACCAGGTAGGCTTGCAGCGCCATAATAGGCGCCAGAACGATATACACAGTCGATGGTATTATTTCAATCGCACGGCCATTGATGGCTTTGCCATGTCGAAAAGCGAAGTACCACACATGGAAAAGATGCAAGATAAAACCGAGACCAATTATCAGCTGCAGCAATGTCCAGGCCCAAGGACGATTTGAACCCAGCGGGATAGGCCACCAAATCATGACAACACAGATCAAGACAAAAATAAGGCGATCCAACGAAAAACCATGCATCTTACTACAACTCATGTTACGCAGCTTGGGGACTGCTTTTTATGCTGCCGACAGCCATGCGCCGACCAAACGGAGAGGCATGCTCAGCGAATGGGCTGTGCACACCAAATCATGTACACCACAGTGAAACAGCTCGCGTCTATATCACGCTTGGGGGCTGTTGCAACCCTGCTTCCATCTATGCTCGCACATATAAAAACGGCCTCAAGAGAGGCCGTTTTCGATAAAAATCTTACATCAGTCTACCACGAGACCGCTGCCTAAGCGCAGTGTGGCTTAGTTACCAGACGCTAACGGAGTAGCACCCGAACCAGGACCCGCACCGATAGTCCCAGCACCAGGGAAGGCGGCAGGGGTGATAGACGGTGTCGCAGTACCTGCGGCAGGCGCGGCTTGTTGAGTCACAGTATTCGCTGCGATAGTGGCATTGGCTGCCGTTGCAGTGTTTAGGGCTGTGGTCACGATGGTCGGGTCGATACCTGAGCCGATCGCGTAGGCAGTAACGGTGTCAACA
>JACCDR011840345.1_pt1 | contig 11757 bp, 11 predicted proteins | sample 7446431 | NCBI WGS metagenome assembly JACCDR01 (sample SAMN15323443, study PRJNA562643) | freshwater metagenome | isolation source: river surface water | place: USA:Blue River Watershed | collected 2017-08-17
CGTCATAGGTAACCACACCTCCCGAGGTTTCGCAAGCCATTTGGGCGATAAAGTCCACCGTCCCTGTGGCTTGTCCGTCGACTGCATCTGCACAGTCTGGACAAATGAACTCAACATCCGTCGCGTCTGCCCACGTCGTAGAAATCGGCGGCTCGAAGGTTCCGCCGGATATTGCTGAACGGTACTGAGCTTTCCATTGGCCGGTTTCAGAATCGCAGTACAGCCGCACGCTCAAATCGGTGCCACGTTCCCGCACCGACGTCCCAAGTGGGTCTTGCGTGTCCGTACAGCTAAAATCGCCAGTGACACTTTCAACGCTGCCGTCTTCGCAATCGTTCGCTGTCGCCGATGTTGTCCACGCAATGGACCCTGACGCACCTTCCGGCCATCCAGGGCAACACGGACACGATGCAGGCTCAGCACAGACACACTTTTTGCATGTGAGGGCAATGGTCGTGCCATCTTCAAGCGTGACGGTTGCGACGCCGTCAGCACAGCCCGGAAACAGCACTGGCTCTTGTTCAATGCCGCCGACAGTTGCCGTGATTATGCAGCGTCCGTACATGTCGCGGCCGAGAGCAACGGACAGTTCAAACGTGCCGACAGTGCCTTCCCATAACGGAGCGTCGCATCCGTAGGCCGTGTCGCAGATCTCGCCCACGCTTTCCGTTGTGTCCGGTTCCGTGATGGTCACGCAGAGACATTCGCACGAGCACTCGCATTCATCACAGAAATACGTGCTGCAATTTGTGTCCTCGTCCTGCACGTATTCCAGCGGTCTCGGCTCGTATTTGCTCCATGTCAAAACGCCTGCGAGATACTGCAAATCGACTCGGACCGAATCGCTTGAGTCTCGACAACTCTGGCCCTCGTAGCACGATTTGCGGTAAACCTCATCACCATCGAACGTGACAACGAATTCGCATTCGTCAGTGTCGTAGTTTCGCGCCCAATAGCCGAACCACGTCACGCCCGCAATCGTCGCTGTCCAGCCGTTCGTTGCGAAATCGGCCGCAGCGTTTTCTGTGGCTCCGGTGTCTGGATTCCATTCAATGCAGTAGGAACATGGGATGACGGAACAGCAACTATCCGTTTCGGTCGGGTCGCAATCGTTGGAGCGACGTTCACTGCATTTTTTCAGCGATGTATCCTTGCCAGGTCTGTAATAGCCCGCTGCCATTTACGAGCACTCCGGAACGCCGCAGATTGATCTCACCAGCCATTGCGGTTCGCAGTATTCAGCACCGCGCGGGTACATGTATTTGGCCCAGCCAGTTACGCTGCCGGATGCCAACCATTCTGCCGTATAAAATGCCAACTCATTGCACGGGTCAATGACTTCGATTCCGCCGTATTCGTCTTCGCCAGGAATGTTCTTCGTGCAACCGCCGTCGTACCACAATGCCGTCACGTACAGCGTTTTGTTGCCGAGTTCGTCGCAGGTTACGGATTCGATCTGGAAAAAGATTTCGTGCGTTCTTGCCCCGCCACCATTGAACCGCCCGACCAACGCCCGTTCGCTAAAATCGTGCCGCCCAAAAACAACGAACTGATCGCCGCCCTCCTCAATCTCCCACGATCCAACAATAGGCCCGAACGTGGCCCCCGGTTCCGTTGGCTCATCGCCGAGCATCGTCACAACGCCATGACGAAACGCCCATCCAACGCCGCGTTCTGTTTCGCTCGGAACGGCAATCGGAAAGTGCGAGTTAAACAGAAATTCGCCATCGGTCGACGTAGGCTTTTCGACCTTGATGCAGGTTTGGCCGCCGATATCTTCAACGCCGATGATTCGCATACACGCAAACGACGGAATCACCTCGCCGCTGTCGTTCTTGACCTTTACGCGATGCGGAGAAACCTCGTCAACTGGGGGCCGCTGTGGATAGTTGTATCTGATCTGCGGCGCAAGCTGCTGACGTGTCAAGAAGTCTTGCCACATCGCGTGCATTTGTTCCGGAGATACAACGCCAATGCGATCCATCAGGACACCTTATGCAAGGTAACGCGAACCGGTGTCGATGCTGCTGATGACTTCAGATACGTGGACGCCAACGCCCCGACTCGAGGCATGACAGCTTTCTCCCCGGCTGGAATCGTAAACCACAGAACAAACGAACCGCCTGAATCACCACCAACAGAAATCGTTGCTGTGGCGTGGATGTTTTCAATTTCGCATCGTGCCGTGTCTGTCACGTCTCCGGCAGCAATCACTTCGTGCGTCGTGCCAACGACCTGCACGTTGTCGCTGGTCAATTCGGACGTGGTTGCAATGGTGATCTCTTTGAACGGAGCAGCGTTTTCAAACACTGTACCGCGTACAAACTGTGTGCGAGATGAAAACTTGATTGAGTTCGCCATCAGATCAGCCCCAGCCCAGAGTATGGCAATGAGTTGTAAACTTGCGTGTAGTAAAAAATGGCCGCGTCCGGATCTGTTTCCTGAGTGCCGTTGGCTTTCAGCAACACCGGACGGCTCACCTCTTGCCCCAACGCATCACGAGCACGCTGCGGAAATACCGCAGTGTCTGGATCAGGTGCCCCATTGACCAGCAATCCCTCGTGCCTCCATCGCTTGTACCACGCCTGCTCAGCGGTGGCCCCCATGTACGGATAACGGAACTGAATGCGAGCTGTTACGTCCCAGAGTTCACGCGGAGCGTTGTATTTGAATTTACTGCGGGCCTGAAACCCAACCAGACGTGCCGTACCCGGTGGCCATCCAAGAAACGTGTCTGAATTCGTTGCGTGCCGGTATGCAGCGATTGAGTTGGTATTGATCGTCACGAACCGCCGACGAATTACTACAACTTGATCAGCGATATCTACCGTCAGCCCCTCAACCTGTTCGCGGCACGCGGTCAGGATTGCTCGGCCGTTGATATCTCTGTCAATCGGCTCGGACGTTGTCACGTCGTTCCAGTCAATCTCAACGTCACCGGCATCAAACTCCATGCCAGTGTAATTAACTATGACGATCGACATGATAGGGCTGACCGTCTCGACATCTTTCTTGTCGACGTATGACCCTGCAATGATCGGGTGTTCTGCACCGTGGGAAGGAATGCCTGCCGCCTCTTTAATCGTTTTTTGATCTGTTTCGACTGTGTGTGTGACCTGATACGCCTCGGTCAGCGTCCAGTTGTTCGCAAACGTGTCAAACTTTTCAGACGTAAACGATCCAGCCTTGCGGCTCCACATTTGTGTCACGCTGTCAACACTCATGCGATAGCCTCCATCTGCAAGGTGTTTGACGTGTTTTGTTCTACCTTGTTCCAAATTCTCATTTGGTCATCATCCAGGCGCACAAGAATGCGTTGCTTCTCTGGCGGTTTTGGTGGGTTCTTCAACAGATTGCGTATTTCTTCAAGTATGTTCGGAATTGAAAACCCCGGACCTCGTGTCAGCAATCTGCCTTCAGTAGCCTGCACGCCTTGCATCATGACTGCAGGACGGCCCTTTAGATCTATTTTTGACGTCGCGTTCTGCAGTTCGTCACCGAGTGCAGACCCAACGCCAAGCATTCGCTCGCTCATCTTGTCGCTAAACTCTTGGCCGAGTCGTCCGCCAACTGCGCCAATCTTGTCGGCCAGATCCTTTTCGCGTTGCGTCAACTGCCTTGCTGCGATTTCTGGCAATGATGTGAGCGATGACTTAAACCCATCAAGCAGACTAATGCTCGCTGACTGCCCTAGCCCTGCCATCAATCCTTCAATTCCGCCCGCTCCGCCGGACGCAATGAACTCAAAAATCTGGTAGACCATTTCGCCAATGATGTGGCCCGCGTTCGTGATGACTGCAATAACGCCGTTGAATGCGTCTTTGATCAGGTTGATAAAGTTTTCCCCAAACCACACCGCATAGGCCGGAATGACCTTTGTCAGCGTGTGCATTACCAATTCGCTGACAGTAATCATGGCCAACTCGGCCGCTGCCTTGACGATCTCCCAAACGCTCGACAGGTTTGTCAGGATGACTTCAAAGAACGTGAACGCACCGATCATTAGGTTGATGGCTTGCGTGACTTTCTCTTTGACGAAATCCATGACGGGACCAATGTTTTCCAACACGCTGGTGGCGTACTGAACGACGGGCACAAGCAGCTTGTCAAGTGCCGTGGCCAACTGCTGCAGCCCTGCGTTAATCAGAACGCGGATCGGAGCAATGATCTTGCCAAACGATTCCATCAGCGAACCGATTGCAGTATCTGCACGACGACCAGAACCGGAAACGCTCGTCATGTCCTTTGACTGCTGAGCGAGCCCCTGATTGGCAATCGCCATCACGGCCGCGAGCTTTTCCTGATTTGTCCGCATGTACATGATCTGCGGATTGAGTCCGACGAATGCGTCGAAGTTTCCCTCAAGTGCCGCTTTCATGTCGCCTAGGGATTGCTCTGCAGTCTTTCCGGTTGCTGCTGCGAGTCCGATAGCGGCCTTGGCTGCATCGTCCATGCGATCGGTGGCAACCCCCATTGACTGAGCCTGTTGCATCAGTCCGAGCGTTGTCTGATCGGAAACGCCGGTGAGCTTCTCCAGGTTCTTGGCAAACTCCTGCATTCCTGCCGATGCGGCTTGTTGACCTCGTATTGCCAGTGCGGAAGTCAGACGTTTGACGGCTGCGGTCTGCTCATCATAGGCCGCGTTGATTCTGTCAAGTCCGCCGAGTGCGGCCAGTGCGGTTTTTACTGCGGCATACGCCCCAACGAGAAACCCGGACACGTTGGCCAGTTTTTTTGTTGACGCTGCGACGCTGTCGGTTTTTTGTTCCAAACGCTCCAAAGACTTTTCAACGGAAGTCATGGCAGGAGCTGCCTTGTCCTTTCCGCCGATTACAAAGTCAATGCCGTTTGTTGCCATCACATCCGCCGTTTCATTTGTTCTTCGGTGATTCGATGTTCTTCGCTTCTGAGCAGTTGTCGCAATTCAAACCACCACGCCGATTGATCAAGCAGCCCGCCAGCAACTGGCAAATGCTGGTCACTGGCCGCGACGATCTGAATGTCTGATACCAACTCTTGCCCGATGTACTTTGAAGGGCACTGGTCGACCTCATACCACCCCTCGCTGCAATGTTCACAACCGATTCCGCCACACTCTGCACACTCAATTTCAGCCGGAAACTCTTTTGAAACTACGTTTTGACACTTACCCACGCACGACTTGCACAGCTCTCCGCATCTCAGGAGGGCTGCGACTCTGATTTTTTTTTATCGTCAACCGTTGGCACTGTGGCCGAAATCAGGAACGTAAACACCTCAATGAGTTCGTCCAAACTCAAAACATCACCCAGCGTTTCTTTGCTGAACGGAATATTAATGTGCTCCCAGCCAGTAATGCACGAGAACGCCGCGTCAATGATTGCGTCAAACTTGGCTGCTAAATCTCCGCCCTCCAGTGATCCCATCAGGCCAATTAGCTTACGCTGTTGGTTGAGCGTTGGAGCTTTGGCATAAATTCTCGGCTGTGGTGTCTTGTCGACGTCACACGCCAGCACCATCGTGAGTTTAGAGTTTGGGTCGAGACTACGAGGCATAAACGCTTTCAATCAAAGGCAATGGTGAGTTCTGTGTCTGGGCTGCTGCCCTGTGTTGCCAGCCAAGTCAAATCGTCCGTCATCATGTCGTTTCGATTGCCCTGCTGTTTGTTCTCAAGTTGGGCCTTGCTGGCTGTGAACGTGATCGCTGAACCAGACGCACCGACACGAGCAACGAGCGAATACGGCAGACTGCTGAGCCAGTGTGCGTCTCTGTTTTGAGTTGCGACCAGTTCAGACTCCGGATCGGCAGTAATGATCGGAGCACGGTTCGTAATCAGTGCTGACACATATCCGGACCGGTCCGACGAGTTCACGCATTCTCGCATGATGACCGTGTTGCCCAGATCGATTTCGACGCTGGACGTACACAACGCCACAGAGTTCCACGTCAGTGCTCCGGCTGCAAAACGCAACGGTAGAACTGTTGGATACGTCGGGCTGATGATTGCCGTGTCCGTTTCGTTGCTGGAGTATTTGCCGGTAAACGTAAACTCAACAAAAGCCGTCTTGCCTGTTTCCAACACAAAACGAGCTGTGCCCATTGCGCCAGACAACAGCGCCCGTTTCCCGTCCTTGTAGTGTCCAATCGTCAGCGTTTTGACGTCGGTGCCTGGGGCCTCCGTCTTTGGAGAGAACGTACCGGCCGAATCAACCCAACCGCACGCAGGAAGCAATACGCTGGCCCACGTCGGAATGTCCGTCCCGTTGTAGCTCAGCCCCATTCGCACGGTGCATGTGCCGGTCATTCCCTCTGGCATGGATTCAATGTAATTGAAACCGCCCTGCCCTTCGCGTCGCGTAAATGCAACGTTCGGTTGTATGACAAACTCCTCGGCATTGAAAACGCCGTCCGTCCCTGACAACGATTCTGCCGTTCCAATTGTTGTTTCGATCTTGGCCGCGAATACTGATTTGCGTCGTAGCAATGGCATTGTGTTTTCCTATGTTTTGACCAGACCATTGGCCCGGAGAATGTTGAGGTTGATTCGTCGTTCCATTTGCTTCGACAACTCTTTGTTGATCTCTTTGACCTGCGGGCCTTCGAGATCGTTCTTCGCGTAGGCTCCGTACGCCGAAACACCTTTGAGCATGACAATTGGCAACCGTTCTTTTCCGACTCGCTTAAAGGCATTGCCTTTCCAGCTCATCTTCATTACGCCCGGCCTCGGTCCCTGAAATGCTCCATTGACTCGTGACCGTCCGCCGGTTTTGCTGATCTTGTACGAGACTCCTCGTTTGTCCTGTCGTGCTCCAAAGTGCCTCAGTCCAAGTCGCTTTGTTTTCTTGAGCGAAACAACTGCAACCAGATTTGATTCCGTTGCGGTCGCTCGCAAACTCAGCGGCTTTTCCGCCTCATCCTTTTTCAGTGCCACGGTCTTGCGAATGTCTCGCCCGACCTGCAGTTTTGTTTTTTTGCTGGTCGCGTTGATCGCTCCAGCCAGTTCCTTTTTGATGCTCTTTTTTGACTTGCCGACCGCTTCCCGCAATCGCTTCAGTTGCTTTGCGTTGATCTGAATTTCAATCACGCTCGCACCGTGTACGGGTCGCCTTCCGTTACTCGATATGTCACCGTCAGCGGAATGGCGATTCCGTCATACGCGCCGTCCGATACAACCGTCTGCTGTGCTCCAAGATCGGCATTGATTGCAAGATCCCCAAACGTGTGCCACGTCGCCTGATCGGTGACGATTGCACGATGGATCTCCGCCTCCATGACGTCCTCGTACACTTCAACCGGTGTTTCGTCTCGTTCGCTTGGAGCAATATGCACGCGAATCAGAAATGTCTGCTGCATTCCCACCGCTGGCGGATTGCCGGGACAGTCCAGATCCGGAACTCGTGCGACCTCTCCGCGAGTCAAAACAATCAACCCGTGTTGCGGGGTGTATGTCGCAATCTTTGTTGGCCGAACAACATCAACGAACGAATACGCCCCCGCACTGCCTGACACCAACGCCTGTAGCCGTGCAAAGATCTCGTCAGAGATCCGTGAGACAACAGGCGTTTGAAGTGTCAGCGACATATCAGTACCAGCATTCCTTCGTCATGTTCGGTCAGCAGTTGTACAGATCGTTTCGTCGGTGTTTCCCCAACTCGGACGGCTAGGCCGATCCTGTCGCCGCCCGTGTTAAGTTCTTCGCTACTAATTCCCGTCGTGGAATCGTTTGCGACTCTGACTTCAAATTCCGGTACGATTTGTTCGTCTGGATTGAAGGCAGACACCTGATTGCGAATGACAACCGCTTTGATTGTTCTGGGCGTTGCGGGCGTACCGAACCGATGCGGGTAATATGTCACTGTTTCAGCGAAGTGATCGCTGTTCAGAAACACTGCCGCCGCATCAGTTACGATCCGTTCCGCCAGGCTCATCGGGTTCGCTTCGCAACAATCTTGACGTAGTCCACAGTTACCGCGTCAGTGTTTGCTGACGAGGTCTTCTGAATCTGAATGAACGGCTGCAACCCAGAGGTGTAACCGGCCATTGTGAAAGTGGTTGTCCGAGCAACACGGACGCCATCGATGTAGAACTTGATGTCGCTCTTGTTGCTAAAGTCAATCACAAAACGCTTAAAGGTTGTACTGAGTGCGGTCGCTGTTGACACTGGCGCAGTGTCGGTCACGTTGTCGTCGGTCTCAACGGTGACGTCTGTTGTGCTGGTCGCTCCAACCATGCGAAACAACGCCAGAGCGGTCATCGCCGTTGGGTCGTCGTTACGAGCTGATGACATGCCCCAACTGATCGACGTGCCGCTGGTGCAGCCGGAAACCTTTACTCGCATTTCCACGGACAGAAGGTCGTCGATGTCAAAACTCAGAGCATCGCCGTGAGCAAGACAAACGTTCTCAACTTCTGATGTTGAAGCCAGAGTCAGCACTGCATTTGATGCGTTGCGGACGTATGTAGGCGTTCCGGCGGATGAAGTGTCGACGACCAGCCACGGTGTTGCTGGGTCTGCTGATGTGGGGAACGTTGCTGACGTTCCGAAGAAATCGTCAACGTATTCCTGAAAGTCCTGAATGCCTGCCATGTCAATAAACCTTTCAAAACGGGTCTTCGCATTCCGCTACCGTGGGAGATGCTCAAAATCCTCCCGGCCAAACGACCGGGAGAAAAATCACTCAGTCAGGCATTAAGCCCCAGCGTGCTTGTACAGGCCACGGAAGTCGATGGCAGCAACGCCAAACGTCTGACGCACCTTGTACTTGTAAACGTCCTTGTCGAAGTCCCATTCATTCTCAAGAACCGGGGACTGTTCGCCTTCAAGAAAGGTGATTTCAACCGTGTCGACCTGGCTTGTGCTGGCCGCCAAATACCAGGCTGTTGAACTTGCAGCATCCAGCAGAGGTTCGACGACAACACGCAAGGGACGGTCGCCGTTTGGCCCGTAAATGTTCTTGGTGTTGCTGTTGCCTGCTGCAGAGCCGCCGACTGATGGATCTGCGATAGATCCAATCAATTGCAACGCTGTGGCACTGATTGCCGCTGGCACGATCAGGAATGACGGCTGGATGTTCAGAATCACGTCTGAACGCAGCCCCTTTTTGGTCATCATGCTGATGAATGCGGTGTTGAGCGTTGTTACGCTCGGAGCACCTGCACCAGTTGCAAGGTTTGCGTGACCACCGGCAGTTGTTTGGGCTGTTGCGTTGAACAGTGCTCCGGTGTCTGCCATTGTTGGATTGCTTGTCAGAACGCCGTAGACGGCCTGATTCTGCAATCGTCGGCACGCTGCACCCTGCATCGCAGGAATGCGGCTGATGGCGTCGAGGTCATCGTTGACAACAGTTTCCCAAGTCACGGTAAACATGTTGCCATACTTGTTGACCTTGTACACTTCCTTCGCATCGCTCATCGCGGCTTCTGGGTATTCCTTACCCTCTGGCACCATTTCAGGCGTTCCCATTTCGCTGAACCGAATACGATTCAGGTTTTTGAAGTCCGCCGTTGTACCAGCATCTCGCGCCCAGATGTTCCAGGTATACGGTGCTTCTTCGTAGCCAGCCAGCAGTGTTTTGTTGGCGGCATCAAGCAACAGATTGGAAAAGCTTCCAGTCGTGTGGTACGCATCACGCTGAATTCGGAATCGGTTGGCTGTGCCGGGATGTCCCATTGCAACCAGTGCGATATCCTTTGGAGCCATGCGGCGAACGTCGCAACCGAGGCGTTCCGCATACAGTTCCGCCATTCGGCTTAACTTCATGTTGCGGAAGTCCTCGTGTCCGGCTGCTGGTCGCTCAATCGTTTGCCGTGAACCTGCAGCACGCAGAGTTCGCATGATTAGACCATCACGGGCCGCTGCAAACAGTTTGTCATCGGCAGACTCAGTAACAGTGACTCGCTCGGTCGTTTGACCAACAGGTTTTGTTGCCATTCTTTCCAGTACCTTTGCTCGGGCGGTGTTGAGATCAACGCCGTCATCGCAGAGTGAATCTGCAAAAGATCGTTCGATCTTGTGAACGGCACAGAGTGATTGAATTTCTTTGCGTCGCTTTGCATCGGCCCGCAGTGCTCGGCTGATTGCTTCGCCGACTTCCTTGGCCTTGTCTTCTTCTGTTGGGTCGCCGTCCATATTCTCGACTTTCTTTTCTTCGTCGGGCTTAGGATCGCCCTCCATGTTTTCCACTGGTTCTGCTGGTTCAGCCACGGCGGCTGCACCTGTTCCAAGTTTTCCAACAACCCACGCCAAAATCTGGTTTGGGTCGGTCATGCCTTCCGGAAGTCCCATTGCTGCCAGTTGCGTCAACAGTGCCTCGTCCATCGTTCTCTTAACCTTTCTTTCGAGGTCTGTGTATGACCTGCGGACAGTAGAAAGCTCGTCCGCGCCCGTGGCACAGATCGATGCGTTATGTGGCTGCCATCGCGTGTGGATGATGGCCGGACCTTCAATCGTTTGGCCGCGTCGTGTCGTGTACGACTGACCGTGAGGAACAAACAGCGATTCCATAGGCAGAGCAGTGATACTGAAATCAGTGATGTGCCCTTCGTTCATTCGCTGGCAGATCAACTGTGCGTCTGGATCGCTGGCGAAACTTGGAGTGCCGTGCAGCTCGCCATCGATTACCTGCAGGCCGCGAATGCTTCCAAAGATGTTGCGGACAGTCGAATCGTCGTGACTGTCGACAATTGGAATCTGTGATTGATTCGTGCGGAGGACCACGCCCTCCATCAACAACACTTCGTTGATGACGTATCCGCGTTCTTCGTCGTATCGACGTACCGGCGTTTCCGTGGCGATGACCACATCAGTCACGCCAGAGGCATAGCCAACCGAACGCAACACCAGTCGTTCTGGTGGCTTTTTCAGTGCTGGCAGTTTGCCTTTCTTACTCATGACTTCTTTGCCTTCATTGCGGCCAGTTTTTCTTTGTTGGCCTTAATTCGTGCCTGCACTTCTTCCAACTTCTTTTGCGTGTCCGCTTTTTTGGCATCGATGTCCGCTAGTGCGGCTTGCAATTTGTCAATTTCTGGTGATGACTTGTTCGGCCCCTTGGCCTCTAATGCGTCCAACTTCTGCTTAAGGTCTTTGATGTCTTTCTGTGCCTTTTTGGCCCGGGCGTCCATCGTTGCTTGCACGGCATCGCCTTTTGGCTTTTTGTCCGTTCCTGTTTCTTTGGCTGGCTTAGCCAGTGTTTTTCCGCTTGGTCCAGTTTTGACTTCACCGCCGTCCGTGATCCAAATGGCAACCCCGTCATCATTTGAAACCCATCGCCCGCCTTTTTCAGCACGTTCAACGGTTTCCGTCTCTGGTTCCTCACTCAAATCAGTGTCAACAGTGCCGTCCTGAGCGTCCTGAATCAGCATGGTTGCTGTGGCCTCAGTCAGCCCCAACGTCTGCAGCATCACGCGAGCTTTTGTTTCACTCGCTGCGCCTTGAATGAACTCCTGCAAGATGTCTTCAATGGCTTTGCGATTTCTACCCCATTGCAACCGTGAAGCGTTGGCCATTTCGCCCGCTGGTTGATTCGCTGTGGTATCGCCGCCCGCTGTTGCTGCTGTTGCAGCCATCTGCTGTGCTTCAGCTTGCGATGCTTCGACGTTGGCCATGTCAGCGGTAACAAGTCCGAGCTGACGTTTCAGCTTTTCTTCCTTGGCTCGCTGGTAGAACACGTTCCGCCAGTTCTTGCCACGCTGTCCAAGTTCGTCTTGGTATGTGCTTTGAAATGATGTCAACGCGGCATCTGACGCTGACTGCTCGCTCTGAGGGTCTACCCACTCCCA
>JACCDR012474188.1_pt1 | contig 11756 bp, 11 predicted proteins | sample 7446431 | NCBI WGS metagenome assembly JACCDR01 (sample SAMN15323443, study PRJNA562643) | freshwater metagenome | isolation source: river surface water | place: USA:Blue River Watershed | collected 2017-08-17
TTGTAATTGGACTTGTATTATTATTAATAAACCATTCATTAATAGCATCCTCCTCATATGTATGACCATCTTCACATACAACTGGAATATTAAATATCATTTTGGTAATAGGACAGCTTATATTAATATTCATTTTAATATTTAAAATAAATTAGTCAAAATATAAAAAAATCAATTTTTTTAAAATTTGCGATTACATCAATTTGTTTTATTTGTTAATTATTATTCGCACCTTTATCAATAATATATTTAATTATTTCAAATATAGAATATCGACGCGCACAAATAAGATCGATCGGTGTCATATTTATTGAATTTGTTACTTCAAGGTCTACTCCTTTATCAATAATATATTTAATCATTTCAGGGGTTGAGTATTCACAAATTAAATGGATTGGCTTGACATTATATCTAGTTGCGACTTCAAGGTCAACCCCTTTATCAATAATATATTTAATCATTTCAGGTGTCGACCTTCGACAGATAAAATGGATTGGTCTCCAATTATCTACAGTTGCTGCTTCAAGGTCAACCCCTTTATCAATAATATATTTAATCATTTCAGGTGTTGAATATTGACAAATAAAATGGATTGGTCTCGAATTATCTAAATCGGCTGCTTCAATATCTACTCCTTGTTCAATAATATATTTAATTATTTCGGGTGTAGAGTTTTTATTTTGACAAATTAAATGGATTGGTTTATAATTATTTACAGTTGTTACTTCAAGGTCTACTCCTTTATCAATAATATATTTAATCATTTCAGGTGTGGAGTATTTACATATATAATGGATTGGTTTCCAATTATCTGCAGTTGGTGCTTCAAGATCAACACATTTATCAATTATATATTTAACTATATTATTATTTGTAAATATATTTAAAGGTATTTGTGAGAATTCAATATTAACAAACTGTAAATATCTACATATGGATACTTCATCCATGTTAAAATTGATTTTGTGTGGTATATATACTTTTTTTTTATTTTCTGGATAAGTATTTAAATATTGATCAATAAAGTTTGAAAGTGTAAAATTTTTATAATATTTCTTATTAATAGGAAGATTTGTAATTGGACTTGTATTATTATTAATAAACCATTCATTAATAGCATCCTCCTCATATGTATGACCATCTTCACATACAACTGGAATATTAAATATCATTTTGGTAATAGGACAGCGCATATGTTCATGTTCATCAATGTTCATTTTAATATTTAAAATATATCAGTCAAAGTTAAAAAAATTCAAATTTTTTAATACGGCAACCAGTTATGTTCCGCTAATAGACAAGTCTATTACGACGCGCACATTTATAAAGAGCCTTAAAATTAAATAAACACATTACTATAATTGATCAATCTAAGATAATCATTTGGCAGTACTTTTTCCATATAATCATAATCTATGTTAAAATTGCATATCTGTCGATGATATATGATAACCTTCTTAAATCGTTCAATATAATCTTGTGGTCTATATAGAACCATTGAAGAATAATTACTAAAAATATGGTGAATGTGAATGTAATAGCCCCATCGCTTGTAATCAAGCAGATAATCAATAAACTTATCATTCATATTCTCAAATGCCCATATGAAAAATGAATCATCATCGTGATGAATATCCTTGTTGATGACATAGTCGCAACTAAACAGGAAATCGATCATAGTAATCATCTTTTCACAATAATCATCAGTACACATTGTATGAGGCGTATGAGTAACATTTGAAAGAAACCGGTTAAAATCAATTGTAATTGATGGATCATACTCCTTAAGCAACCGAATTGCATCCACATTTGAACCAACCGTCATCACATTAAAATACAGCAAATAATCATCTTGTGCTCTAACGTTGAACGGACCGAATCGAGGTGTCAATGATAGCAAATATTCAATACATTCATATAGGTTGTCCTTTCCAAGTGCGACGGTTCGAATAATATCATCAGATGTGTGATGAATGTCAAAAAAACCGCTATAATTGTCAATCAAATGTATTAGCATGTCCATATTCCCAGAATGTGCAACAGCTGATACATAATCATCGAAATTCCCACATTGAATTTGTCCATGCGTATTCATCAGAGTAAGAAGAAACTTGGCATTATCATTAGTAGTTGTAGATGATACACAGTTCGCAATATTAAACTTCCCCAACTTGTCTTCTGTTGACATAATATATCGCAACATATCTGTATTACAATGATTTTTGCGGATAATAACATTAATAAACTGGTCATTTCGTGCATGAATTGTATTCTTGAATACATACTCACCATTTATCATATGTTCAAGCAACAATTGTACAAATTCAATATTGTTGCTTTTTACTACATTCATAATAAAATCATAGCGCTCGGGATTTGCGATTTTCAAATGTGGATGTTGTTCAAGTAGCATGCGTGCACGCTCAAGATTGTTAGATTGAAATGCAAGGCACAAATGTTTGAAAGTCATTAAAGATTATATTAACACATATTAAATAGTTTAATATTCAATTTTTTTCCTCAAATGTGGTTGTTGTAATCATATTTTCTATCGCGAAGCGATATAATAGAGTGCGTGTAATTGCTTATTTGCTATGCAATAGAATAATCGCACTTTTCATTTATCTATTGCGTAGCAATATAACAAAAACAAAGTTTCGTTATGTTCGCTAATTGGGAACCAGTTTTGTTCAGTATTTGAATATCATTTTTGAATATTCGTGAATCATAAGTTCATCTATCTTTTAGCGAAGCCAAAAAAAACGGTCCGACCGTTTTTAAATATCGATGCTCACAAATAGGAGGTAAAGTGAGTGCAGACCAAACTTTTGACTTATTTATTGCAAAGCAATATTATAATATAAAAAAATAGTTGTGTTCGGCGCTATTAATTTGGCTTTGCCAATATAAATTATCTGCGAAAACGGTCATTTTTAAATGTTATTTAAAAATGCTGTGAAAAAGGCTTAGCCTTTTTCAAGGTCTCACCGTTTTCAAATAGCGATTCTCACACATATAAAAAATTGATTTTTATTCATATTGATTAATAAAAAATGATATTTTAAATGCCAGTTAATGTTTTGTATAGTGATAATACAAAAATTAGTTATATTAGCTCTTATGATATTACAAATAAAAAAAATGTAATTAATATTGATTGTGAGCGTATTTCTTTATTCCCAGATGATATGCATATGCATTTCCATAATTTGACACATTTCAAGTGCGATAATTGTGAAATAATAAAATTACCAGATAATATGCATTTACCTAATTTGATATATTTTAATTGTAGTAATAATAATTTGACATCATTATCAGAAAATATGAATTTCCCAAATTTGACATATTTTGATTGTAGTAATAATAATTTGACATCATTACCAGACAATCTAAATTTAATGCTCGGCATTAAATTAGAAACTTTTAATTGTGGTTATAATAATTTAACCTCATTACTAGATAATATGACATCTGATATGAATTTCCCTAATCTAGTCACTCTTCGGTGTAATAATAATATTCTAACATCATTATTTAACAATATAACATCGGAAATGAATTTTCCTAACCTTAAATATATATGGTGCAATCATAATAAATTAACATCAATTAATATAAATCTCCCTAATTTGGAAATTTTTTGTTGCGGTAATAATAATTTAACATTATTGCCCAATAATATGCATTTACCTAATTTAAAAAAATTTCATTTTGATCATAATAATTTGACATCATTACCACTAAATATGAACTTTCCTAATTTGAAAGTAATCTGTTTTGATTATAATAAGATTGCAAAAATACCTAGTGATATGAATTTCCCGTGTCTAGAAGAGTTTAGTTGTAATCATAATAATCTGACATCATTATTTGACAATACGACATCGAATATAAGTTTTCATAATCTTACATATTTTAATTGTAGTCATAATAATTTGACATCATTATTTGACAATACGACATCGAATATAAGTTTTCATAATCTTACATATTTTAATTGTAGTCATAATAATTTGACATCATTATTTGACAATATGACATCGAATATGAGTTTTCATAATCTTATATATTTTGATTGTAGTCATAATAATTTGACATCATTACCAACAAATATGCATTTAATGCTTGGCATAAATTTAAGCTATTTTTGTTGTCATAATAATAGATTGAAATCCGTCCCTATAATATCAAAAATGTATTTCCCAAAGTTGGAATATGCGATGCTCGCATAGCAATAGATAAGTCAAAAGTTCGATTATTATATTCTTTGAATAGAGTAATTACATGTGGTTGCGATAAAAAAATTGATTTTTTTTTACTTTATACTATTGATATATAATTATAATGACACCAACAAAGGAATTTTTTTGTGATATGATGCGGGCGCCTCTTGACCGTATCCATTATAAGACTTGTATCAAGGATGTAAATGAAGATGGAACCTTTAAGATTAAGCGTCTCAACCTTGATGATGAATTTATGGCGGAATATGAAAAGTATCTTGAAACACTCGTACGACTTCTCTACACACTTGACCACTATACCTTCCTACCTTTTATTGCTATGTGGCGAGAGAATGGGATTGATAATGTTGATGGATGGTTTAATGGTGGTATCAAGCTACCTAATCATAGAATGATCCGTTTTTACATTATGAAGAAGGATTCATCCAAGTTCTCATCTCTCCCACTTGGGCATATGATTCGCTTTTGGGATTATGAAGGACATGGTGGAAAGCATACCATTCTAGAGGGAGACGATGCTTATGATGAGATGATGCGACTAATTGATAATTCTAAAATAATTTATAAGCATTATTATTGAGAGTCTCTAAAACAATACCCAATACTTAATTCTTCTTTCTTTACTCCAATAGATGTAAATTTACTAACTACATCATCGATTTTTTTATGCAAACCATCAATTGTAAATGTTTCGAACAAATATTCATCATTTGAACGACATAGACCTCTCACATGACAATTTTCGATTACATAATGAATTGTAATTTTTTTATTATAACAAACCAATGTTTTTGCTAGTTCTTCGGTTTCTTTTGTAATTTCAGATAAGTCATATAATGTTTCACAAATAGTATATGTAAGGTCTTCGCATTTATAATTACCATCAAGCATATAGATAAACATATCATTTTCATCTTCCATACTATCTATCATTTTAATGATATTTGGTAGAGTTTCAAGATTAAACTCACACGTATAAATGACACCATAATAACAATTTGTATCTTGACCCATTAATATAACACAATTTGTTTTAATAAAATTATAAATCAATTTTTATTTTAATATCCCTCAACCCGGCGCTTAAACATTGAGCTTGTTCTCTTGGCTAATTCACTAAATACCATATTAGGCTCCAGCTTGTTAGCAACCATCACATCCATCTCCTCCTTCCAAATATCATCCCTCATCCAAGTAATAATCTTTTGGACATGCTTCATTTCAATTGGTACATTATATGTGGGTAGTGCTGGATTGTTATGAAAAATCATATCAATCGCCTGAGTGATACGGTTATCAGATACTGTCCTATCACAAAATTCATTAATACTCGCAATTACCTCTGGTGCAACTTCAACCTTGACCTTTTCCTTGCTAACCTTGTGCTCATCGCCCTTTAGCTTGAAAATATAACGCCCTCGTGGAGAATAATGATGCTTGAAAACAACTCCCTCTCCAACACCCTCTGCACCCAGAGCCTTACCAAATGGACAGCACTTTTCGACCTCATCGATAATTTCCCTCAGATAGTCAATACCTTGCCCTGCAATGTTATTAAAATCAATATCAATAGTAAAAGTCTTGAATAGATAAATATTATAAATCTTTCGTTCATTGTTGTTAACAATTTCTGGCAGAGTTGTGTCGATATAATAAGCATCATCCCCGTTGTTTGGAACAACCTTTACATCAAATGCGACAAACATTCGGGGCAACTTGCTAATTGCAACACCATTTTGAATTCCAGTTCCACACCATTCTCCAAAAAGAATAAGAGAATTTGTGTCCAAATTGATCATATTATTAGTTGCAATCATCTTAATAGTATCAATAAAATATTGCTTGTTTGACTCAACAAAAAATGCACATCCTGCATTATCTTGCTTTGGTGTAATAATATTGGACCTTGACTGACACCAGAGCCCATCCTTGTTATTATAACCAATACCTGCATTTGTTCCGTGCAACTTGATGGTACCAGTAAATCTCAGTGTTGGAAGATTATTCTTGTAATAATGCTCAACATTCTTAATAAGATGCCTGAGTTGTTCAATTGAACTATAACTTGAGTGAGACATTATAATATAATTATTAATCTTCTTAAATAAATATTTTCATCTTTTTTCGATGGAACAATATGTGTGGTTGTCGTAATAATTGCAACCAGTTATGTTCGCTAATAGACAAGTATATTCGGAGAAAACACTTGCCTATTACGACGCGCACATGTGTCTGTTCCTCAACCATCTATGGTTGCGTCAAGTCAAAAGTGCGTGTAATTGTGTTTGGCGCTATTAATTTGGCTTTGCCAATATAAATTATCTGCGAAATTATCTGCGAAATTATCTGCGAAAACGGTCATTTTTAAATGTTATTTAAAAATGACCGTTTTCAAATAGCGATGCTCACATATAACGATTCCACTTACCAAGGTATTTATTTAATTATGTGTGTTGCTAATAGAAATAATCATATGGTCAACATATGGTCGTCCACTGCCAAAATGCACAACTTCCGCAATATTATTTTCGTGAAGAATAATACACCCTGTGTATCCATATGTAGTTAATTTAATCTCATATGTTCGTAATATTTTTGAATTGTACATATCAATATTGTAATTTATTTTAACATATTCATAATTCTTTTCTAATAAATTAGCAAACATATCATCTTTCCATCCTTTTCGTAAATCTAAATTATATTTAGATTGAATTGCATTGTTCATAATCTTTTGAAATTTCTCTTCTGGGGTTTCTTGATGTGGTATATCTTTTTTGTCCTCAACCCCAGGGGGCACATATATAGATGAAGTTGGTATATTTGGAAATAAACCTCTAACAGAAGATATATACCCGCTATAAGGTGATGGTTTAACATATGTTAATTCAGATAGTGGTTTGGTGAGAAATTGTTTTAATCGCATTATTATTATGTAATAATATTATTTTAAATAAAAATTGATATTATTCCCGATTCCACTTATTAAGAGCCTTAAAATTAAATAAAAATAATTAGTTCTAATTATTTTTATTTGGGATCTTATTATCTGAAATAGAGAATAACAATTGTGCGCGTCGTAATAGGCAAGTCTATTATATCACGAAGCGATAGATAATATAATTACGACAACCACATTTGTATTCGGCGCTATTATAGCATTTTTAATTTTGTTTCAATAAATTTCATTGATTTGTAATAAATATTCGTAAAATCATAATTAATAGTTTCATCTAGTAAATTTTGTAATATGCTTTTTTTTTCTTTTTTCTTATTTAATGATACTATATACATTTCTCCCGAATTTAATAATTTGTGTATAAATTCATTATATGATATTATTTCGTCAACTAATTTCATTTTATATGCATCTTCGCCATACCATACTTTTGCATTTGATACCAGATCAATGTCAATATTTGGTCTGCCTTTAATAACAATATTTTTAAAATTAGTAAATGTATAATCAATCACGTCATTGACATTATGTTTCTCTTCTTCAGTTATTTCACCAAATACACTTAATCCACCTTTTGCATTAGATGTTTTAAATTTAATTTCTTCTATTCCTATTTTTTCACCAAATCCTTTTGCATTAAAATGAGTAGTATAAACTCCGATTGAACCAATATTTGCATTTTGTGTAGAATAAATTTTATTACATGCGCACGCCAACATATAACCACCCGATGCACATATATCATCAATTATTCCAATTATAGTTATATTCTTTTTACGTAAATCCATAAGTTTATCATATAATTTTTCAAAATCTAACGCATATCCACCTGGAGATGAGATGTGTAATATAAGTGTATAATCTGTAGTATTTTGATTATATAACATTTGTATTAATTTTTCTAATCCAATAAATTCATCACAATCATTATAATTAAAAAAGTCTTTTAATTCTTTTTTATTAGAATAATTGTTAAATTTGTAATAAATATATTTTTTTCCTGATTTAGGTTCTTCAATAATTTCAGAATTTTCTGATTCATGATCTTCAATAATTTCATAATTTTCTGATTCATGATCTTCAATAATTTCATAATTTTCTGATTCATGATCTTCAATAATTTCAGTTTTTTTTGCTTCAAAAATAGATTCAAATAATTTGTTATCTTTTTTTTTTTGTGCAGAATATTTTACAATTTGTATGATATTTTTATCATCATCTTTATTTACATTATTTTGTGTCTTTTTATTACATAATTTATAACAACAACATCCTGTAACACATGTTGCACATATACAACTCCCTCCACTGATACATAACATAATACTTGCAGCTAATTCCATTTTAATTAATATATAATTAAGTTAACTTAATTATATATTTTCAATTTTTTTTAATTGCTTTTTTTCTATTTATATTGCAGATCAATCCGATAATAAGACCCCCTAATATTATATAAAAATAATTAGAACTAGTCCCTATTTCTGATAATACGTGGAACCGGGAATAATTGTGCGCGTCGTAATAGGAAAGTCTATTATATTGCAAAGCAATAGAGAATAATACTTGCCTATTAGCGAACATAACTGGTTGTCATAATTGTGTTCGGCGCTATTAATTTGGCAAAGCCAATATAATATTCCCGAACCAGTTCACCGAAGGTATATCTTTTGGCGAAGCCAATAAAAACGGTAAGACCTTGAAAATGGCTAAGCCTTTTTCACAGCATTTTTAAATAACATTTAAAATGACCATTTTCAAATAGCGATTCTCACATATGTTCTATATTTTTATATTTTGCAACTATATTTAATTTATCATTAATATCACATTTATCTGATATAAGTTTGGCTATTTCATTTACATTAAGTACTGATGCGTAATAAATATTAACATCTGTAATAGACATTAAATAGTAATATGTGAGCATCGCTATTTGAAAACGGTAAGACCTTGAAAAAGGCTAAGCCTTTTTCACAGCATTTTTAAATAACATTTAAAAATGACCGTTTATATTGGCTTCGCCAAAAGATATACGGGCACTCTTCTGGTTCGCGAATATTATTTGGCAAAGCCAATATAAACCGTTTTCGAATAGCGCCGAACACATATTATAAATTAAATAGTTGAATTATCAATTTTTTATTATAATTACCGAGTCTTATTCATCGGATATACTCTATTATTTGAATATTATTTCCGGTTCCACTTATTATCTGAAATAGAGAATAAACGACCACGATTTAAATATAAATCTTTTTTAGCGGGACATTTATATGATTCCCTCCTAATTGTAATAAATATAATATTATATCATTATTATTTTGAATTGCTCCTTTCATTGCATCACAATGCATTGCATCAATCTTAATATCTTTATAGTGTTTCACCATAAATTTCAATGAATTTAATCTATCAAATGCACACAACCAACGGAATGCATATTCTTGATAAAGATGGATATTTAATTTATAATTACTTTTTTCAATTAAGTATTTAGCAATATGATGATGCCCACTTTCACAAGCACTACGAAATGCTTCATTCATATTTGCTTCAATATCAATAGGTGTCCCACTATAATTAATGCTATTTTCTAGCAAATATTTAACCGTATCAAGTTTCCCATGAGCACATGCCCAAATAAATGCTTTTTCATTTTCCGTGTGTATATCAATTTTAATTCCACTATATTCAATACTGATATCAAGTAAATATTTAACCATATCAAGATTATTATATGCACACGCCACAATGAAACCATAATCCTCCATATAGTGGATATCCAATTTATTATTCTCTAACATTGTCTTCATTTCTTCTACTGTTAATTTACTACATAGTGATGTAAAACGTATTTGTAATAACTCTTCTGCTGATATCATTAATAGTAATAATTATAAATAATAATATTATTAATCAATTTTTATTAATATAAAAACATAAAAATATTATTAATAATGATGAGTTTAGAATATATTTGGATTGATGCAAAAATGAATTTACGATCAAAAACAAAACATACTGCTGAAAAAATCCACCTGTATGGAATTATGATGGTTCTTCAACCGGTCAAGCGCCTCATAATGATACTGAAGTAGAATAATATCCAGTTGCAACTTATAATGACCCCTTTAGAGAGAATGGGTTATTAGTATTGTGCGAAGCACGGAAAAATAATATCCCAGTAATAGGAAATAATAGAAGTTGGGCTGACCGAATATTTAAAAATGATTATATGTGTTCGGCGCTATTCGAAAACGGTTTATATTGGCTTTGCCAAATAATATTCACGAACCAGTTCACCGAAGGTATATCTTTTGGCGAAGCCAATAAAAACGGTAAGACCTTGAAAAAGGCTAAGCCTTTTTCACAGCATTTTTAAATAACATTTAAAAATGACCGTTGTCAAATAGCGATGCTCACATATGGATATTAGATATCAGCCGTGGTATGGATTGGAACAGGAATATTTTATATGTGATATGAATGAATTGCATGCAAAACATATGCCACTTGGTTATGCACAAAATAAAACACAAGGGCAATTCTATTGTTCGGTAGGAACTGGAAATACGTATGGACGAGTTATTGCTGAAGAACACTATCAAGCGTGTATAAAAGCCGGACTAAAAATATCTGGTATTAATGCAGAAGTTGCAGTTGGTCAATGGGAATTTCAAATTGGTCCAGTTATGGGGATAGAGGCTGGAGATCAATTATGGATTGCAAGATATATATGTGAGCATCGCTATTTGAAAACGGTCAGACCGTTTTCAAATATACGGGCTCTCGCACCTTCGGTGAACTGGTTCGCGAATATTCGAAAACCGTTTTCGAATAGCGCCGAACACATATTACAACGTGTTGCTGAAAAACATAATCTTGTAATAAATTTCCATCCAAAACCATTACCAAATTGGAATGGGTCGGGATGCCATTGTAATTTTTCTACAAATGAAATGAGAGAAAAGATAAATGAAAACCCAGATGTAATTATAACTAATTTTATTGAAAAATTAGCTAAAACACATATCCAACATATTGAAAAATATGGTGAGGATAATCACCTGCGTTTAACAGGGCAATATGAAACTGCTAATATAAAAACATTTACAAGTGGGGTTGGCGATAGGTCTGCATCAATTAGGATACCAAATAGTGTATATCAAGAAAGAAAAGGATATATTGAGGATAGACGTCCTGTATCTAATTGCGATCCTTATTTATTCTCTATTTCAGATAATAAGATCCCAAATATAAATAAAAATAATTAGAACTAATTATTTTTATTTAATTTTAAGGCTCTTAATAAGTGGAACCGGGAATAGTAATCGGTATGTTATTTCATACTTATTGTTTATAATGGATTGTAAATTAAAATATTTGTGGTTGTCGTAATTATATTCTCTATCGCGAAGCGATATGTGTTCGGCGCTATTCGAAATTATCTGCGAAAACGGTTTATATTGGCTTTGCCAAATAATATTCGCGAACCAGTTCACCGAAGGTGCGAGAGCCCGTATATCTTTTGGCGAAGCCAATATAAA
>JACCDR010182121.1_pt1 | contig 11755 bp, 13 predicted proteins | sample 7446431 | NCBI WGS metagenome assembly JACCDR01 (sample SAMN15323443, study PRJNA562643) | freshwater metagenome | isolation source: river surface water | place: USA:Blue River Watershed | collected 2017-08-17
CTTGCAACAGGGCGCCGCGTTGGCAGGCGCCGACGAGCCAATCCGTGAGCATTTCCTTCGTCTCCGCGATGCTTCCCCCGCCTACCTTGACAGAGTCTGCTGCGAACGTGACGTGCACGACTGACCCGCCTCCGCTCGGCCCTGAACCGCCGCGCTGCGGCTGCGCGGCGTCCGCTATACCTGGGCCAACGCCAGCCATCGCTTTGGCCGGCAACTCCGCGTTGTCGTTCACGCCCTTAGCTAGGCCCTCGTCGATATACCGACCGCGCACCTGCATCAGTTTCGAAGGCGACTGAATCTGCATCGAGCGATCGAAGCTCCTCATCCCTCGCTCGCCCATTTCTTTCATGGCTCGCTCCACCGCGGGAGTGCCGTTTGCGATGCCGAGCGCTACGCCGTCTGCAACGCTCTTGCCTGATGCCTGGGTCTTGTTGCCGCCGGCTCCCAGGTCCGAAGTAAGCACCTTGATCACGTCGCGCGCTGTCGTGAATGCAGGCCCAATCAACGGTGTGATGGTGAGCAGCGTGTCGATGACAGAGGCAAGCTTTCCCGCATTCTCGATCATGTAAGCGATGGCGATGCCTGCGGCGGTGAATCCGATGCCCACGTTGTTCGCGAGGTTAAGGATCGAGTCTTCGGTCTTCTTCAGCCCGTCGCCTTCTCCGCCGCCAAACAGCTTTTTGATCGCGACGCGCACCGGATAGAGCGCGTTGTAAAACTTGAGCGCGAGCAGGATAGCGCCCTCAAAAAACGTCTGAACGTAGGGCGCCACGAACTCGGCAGCTTTGCTAATCTCATCGAACGCGCCTTTGACTACCGTCCGCATCGCCGAGCCTGTAACCGTGCTCTGATCCAGAGCGTTCGCGATGACCATGAGGATGCGTGCGAGCGGAGAACCATCGACGCCCTCGAACATGCGCGCGAAGCCATCCTTGAGCCGCTGCGTCTGCGCGCCAACCGTCTGGAATTTGCGCATGGCGAGGTCGCCCATCTTGGCGTCCACAACTTTGCTGAGCGCGTCGAGGCCGGCTTTGACGGCCACGCCTCCCGTGCGCAGCCGCAGCTCCGCGTCCGCCGCAGTCGACCCGATGCCTTTCGCGATCTCTTTTGACAGCTCCCTGTAAGAGATGCCGACTTTCATCAGCTCGGCTCGACTGATCGAAAAGATGCGACTCGAAGTAGCGCGAGTGATAACGCCCTCGAGCACGGCGCCGGCTCCCTTGCGAGCCGCCTCCGCCTTGCCGATTGCGGCGATGCTCTTGACCATGGCGTCGCCGTTCACCTGGCCCGCTTGGATGAGCGTGTCCGCCAATTCCATAACGCGAGACTGCGACATGGCCACGTCCCCCGTGATGGCCTCCAGCACCTTGTACGTGTGCTCCGCGGCCACCTGCGACCCATACAACAGCTCGAGCGAGCGCGTTACGTCGCCCTTCGCCTCGCTGGCCTGGACGCCCATTTCGAGGAGCTTGCTCCCGAGGTAACCGACGGCGCCTGCGGTGACGAGGGCTGCGGCGCCGAGCGCGCCGATGCCAGTCGCCGCAACCATCGCGTAAGGGCCGAGCGCCTTGACCATCGGCCCGGTGCTGCCAAGCGCGCCGCTGAGCTTGCCCATCACGGCGTCTAGCAGCGACGCTTGCTTAGTCGTGTCGGGCAAGCCGCCCTGGTCGCGCATCGCGTCCTTCAGCGCGCCAACCTTCATTCGTTGGTCAGCGATGGCAGCGGTGAGTTTTTTGAACGCGTCGCTTCCCGTGTCGCCCGCCAGCTTGAGCGCCTTCATGTCGCTCGACAGTTTCCGCAGAACCGCGCTCTCGTTCTTCAGCGCGGCGTCCAGTTGATAGATGCTGGACGCCGCCGACTTGGCTCCGGGAGAAACCTCATCCGTCATTTTGACTGTGAAGTTTAGAGCCATGCTAACCGCCTCGAAGTTTCAACTCGATGAACTGTGATAGGTGAACCGCGGCCGCTTCGGCCGCGTCCGTGTCGCGACCCATGAATAGCTGATGATACGCGTCCCCGAGCTCGTCTTGCGATGCCCGGAGACGCTCTATCATTTAGGGGTTACGCGCGCCTCCTGCATGCCGTAGGCGCTCACGAAGGCCTCCCCGAACGTGTCTATGCCGAACGGGTTGGCCGTGAGCCATGCGCCAAACTCTGGAGTTCCACAGTTGCGCAACAGCGTCTCGATTGGGTCGGGCACTCGCTCGCCACGGCCGCGTGCCAGCACCTGCGCCTGGAACATCTTTATCTCGGCGCGGCCCGGCTTGCGAAAGCCGAACACCTGCCCCTCACCATCCTTGCGGTTGGTGAGCCACCGCCACTCGGGATTGCCGTCTTCCGGCACCTCGTCATCATCCGCAAGGCGGACGTCGGTGCCGCCGTGCGCCTTGCGGTACGCGACCTCAAAGGCGAGCGTTTCGAACACCGCATCCGCTACGTATTGGTTCCACGACTCGCGCGAGGGCCACACTGCGCGCTCTTGCAGTAGCCGCTCGAGCGCGTTCGTGTCGCCGCGTTCCTTGCGTAACCGGTACGCCTCGTAAACCTCGATCGTGATAACCTTGAACCCAAAGACTCGCTTGTCGTGCGGGTGCTGCAAGGCCACCACTGGGCCATGCTCCGCCTCTACCAGTTTGCGGTCCGGGATCAGCTCGCTCGTTGCCTCTAACTCTAATCCTGCCATCTGCTTACTCTCCTCGATTGCCGGCGTGCCTGCCGGGTTTAGATGCCGATGATACGCCGTGCGATGCCGATGCCGCCGCCGATTGCGCCACCCAGCGACAGCGACGGCATGTTCGGGAACGGGCTTGCCCCGTTGAGACGCATCGTGATTGGCAGCAGCGTGCACTTGCGCACGAGACCATCGCCCGAGCTGGCCTGCATCGCCGCGCTGACCTCGGTGATGCGAGCCTTCATGGTGTCGGTAATGGTCGACATGCCGCCTTCGATGTAGCCCTCGTTGCTCTTCTGGACCTCGAGATCAAAGAACGAAGTCATGAATCCAGCGCCGCCGCCGAGCAACGAAGGGCTGCCGAGCGTTTGCTGGAACATCTTGAATTCCTCTTCCAACATCGTGAAGTCCGCGGTCATCGTCGCCAGACCAGTGGTGGTACCGATGGGCAACGGGCCCGCGCCTCGCACGTATTGCGCATCGAGCTTGGGCGCGTAGTTGATCTCAGTGAATCCGCCGTAGGTCACGCCGCCGGCGGTGGCGCCGACTGAGGCCCAGGAGTGGCGGACACCGTTTATGAGCGGGTATGACGGACCGATGAAAGGTAGTGCCATTGTGCTGTACTCCTAGGCCCTCACGGCGCCGTGCGGGACATTGCGATCTGAACGTTGAAGACTTTGGGGTAGCCCTTTTGCTGCCACCGAACGGTGACGGGGATGGGCTCGTTGTTGATGACGTTGGCCGTATCGGCAACGGTGGTGCCTAGCGCGGACACGTTCTGGTTCGTGACGAGCGGTTGCAGGTAGGTATCGTTCCCTTGCTGCCACTTGCTGATCACCTTGTCCAGCAAGAACCCTTGCGCGTTCAGCGGCACATCCACGCTCAGTTGCAGCGTGAAATAGATGTTGCTGAGCCGCGCGCATTCGTCCGAGATACGCCCGAACTGGAGCACGTTGTAGTCGCTCACGGGCCCGCTCATGATGTTCGGGTTCGTGATGTAGTAACCGATCAGGCCCACCTCAGACATGATAGTCATGAACTGGTCTGCGTTGAGACCAGGGACGAGGGCTTCGTCGTGGATGAAGTACCCCGCCGGCAGACCAACGCTCGGCGCGGGCTGAGTGATGTAGTCGCCGTTCTTGTACGGGACGAGCCCGTTGTCTTCGCGCGCTCCGAGGTCGCGAGAGATTGCAACGAGGGAGGCGCGCACGGCCGCAGCCCAGCCAATGCTTCGCCACATCACTGCCCCGAGAACGATGCTGCGCGTTGGGCAGTAACCGGCCGCCACTACGCAGAGGTCGGACGCGAAGCCCTCGAAGTCGGCAGACAGGTCCGCCATCCAGTCGGCCTCGGTGTCGCCCGGTGTTACATCCACGCTCTCGACGAAGCAGCGCACGAAGCGCTTTCGCGGAGCGAATGTGCCGACCATCGCAACCACCGTAACCGTATCGGTCCGGCTGAGAGGGGCCGCGAAATAGAGCATCGAGTAAGCCTCGGTGCTCTGTCGAAGGGCCTGCGCGGCCGCAGCGAGGTCTGCTGCTGCCACCGTCGGGTAGGGGACAGAAAATGTGTAGGTGTCGCCGGCTACCATCGTGGCAACCGTGAAATTCAGGGTGAGGCCCGTGGTCGCGGCCATCGCCGTGAACACGCCGCCCGCGGGCACGTTCATCGCGCCCGTCTCGGTCATGCCACCGTCCAGGGTGATGGCGACGCGTGGAGGAACGGCCCCGCCGACGGTGCCGCCGCGCACCACACGCGCCACAACCTTGATGTAGCGATCGAATGGGGAGCCGGTGACGGTCATCACGCTGAGACCGGTCCCGACCTTCGTGACAGCGCTCGGCGTTGCCGCGGTGTAAGCACTGCGCACGAGCACGACCGTGGCGCCGCCCTGCACTAGGTTGGCAGCGAGGTCTGCTGCTGGACCGTAACCCGCCTGGGTGACCACGTTCTGCGGCGAGCCGCCGATGGTGCGCGGCGTATTAGCAGCCAGGGGGCCAGTACAAGGGCCGATGACGGCGATGATGTTGCCCGGGCTGGGCGGAGTCTGGCCAAGATTGTTGTTCGGGAACTCGAAGTTTACTTTGGGGATAGGCGGCGCGGCCATTGGTTACTCCGTCGGCGTGGGGACACGAAAGGGAGGCTGTGGTTGGTAGTGAGGAGACTCCGGGTCGACGTTGCCGGCGATGGTGATGTCAGCCGTCGCGGGTCGGTGTACCCATGTCTCGGTGCACGCGCTGAGTTGCTGAGCTGGCCACTTGGCGTCAATGATCGGCACGTCGACAGAGACGCGCAGCACGTAGCCAAGGCCCGCCGAGCCGGCGGCGCCATTGCCCGGTCCAGCTTGCCCGCCCTCGAGTACGTGGATCCCGCTCGCAGTCTGCTGGAGCGCCACCGCGAATTGGTTAATGAGCGCGTCCAAGTAAGCTAGGTCGGCGCGGTACTGGTCTTGCGGGTCCCGCTGCTGGGGCGCCGTCGCCCACAGCTCCACGAAGAAGCCGCACTTGCGAGTCCCGACGGGGCGCGGGTTGATGACGCCATACATGTATTGCTGAGTCGCGAGCGGGCTCAGCGAGGGCAGCGGCGGCGCGTAGCTGTCCGTCTCTTGGACGATGACGACGCGCAAGGTTTCGGTGTGCTGCGACTGGTACTGCGATCCAAGGTACACCGCGGCGGGGCAGCCGTAGCGCCTGAACACCTCCACCACGGAGTCATACAGGTCGCTAATCACTTGGCCGCCTTGAGCGCGGCCTGCGCCTTGCGCGCGGTCTCGCGCTCGATGATGGTCGCCCAGCTCTTCGGCACGGTCGGGTTGTTCGGGAACACTGGGCGCGCTTTCTCGGTCGGTGTGCCGAACTGCGCAAAGGCCATGTGATCGGCGGCAGCGAGCGTCACGCCCGCGCCTTGCGACGGGTAGGCGGTGATGCTGTCGATCCCATTTCCCGTGAGCTGGAGAATGTTGTGCACGCCCCACCGCTTGACGGTGGCGGGCTTGTGCGGAGCGAAGGCGTTGCCGTACGGGTCGCGCTCGAGCGCCGCGTCATTGCGTGCGCGCTGAGCGAGCTTTGGCGCCACCGCCTTGGCCACCTGGGCCGGGATGCGGCTCAGCGACTTGAGCCCCGCCACGGTCGCCCACATTCGGTTGTAGTCACCCGTCACGCCGGAGCCGGCCATCACTGCCCCCACGTATTGGAGCCCACGAAGGGCACATCTTGGCCGCCCACGAGCCCGCCGTATCCGCGACTCGGGTTGGTGCCGAGCTGGGGCTGGTTGCTCGGCGGAGTCGCTTGCCTGACGCACAGCTGTTGCTGGCCGTTGGCGACGCGCGTGAGCGCCTTCATCGCGTCGTCGTAACGCATCCGGACAACCATATCGATGCCTTGCGTGTTCGGGTTGTACCCTCGCGTGGAGAGCAGCTCGAACGCCGCCAGATGGCAGACCCATTGCGTGAGCGCCGGGTCCCACGGGCACACGAGCGGCAAGTGGTAGCGGTCGCGAAGAAACGTGTCCGCGACTCGCGACGCGCGCGCGAGCGCCGACTGCACCACATTCAAACCCATGTTCGACAATGCCGCGGGCGGAAGCCCGCAAGCGTTGAAGTCGTCGATCGACGCGTAGGACGTGTCGCTGGGTAGACAGTTGCAGTCGGACACTCGAGCTCCTCGTTGATTACGCCGGGATGTAAGCCGCTTCGCTCGTCGCCGCGTGCGAGAGAAACCACATGGTCTCGCTCACGGCCGCACGACGCTCCACACCGTACCAGTATTTGGCAGCAAGGAAGACGTTCGCGTCGTTCGGATTCGTGAGGTAGGTGAACGTGCTGGGGGTGAGCTCGTACGTGGCAAACGGCTTGACCACGCTGCTCGTGTCGAGCAACCACCAGTTGTTGGGCCACCGCGACGCCCACTGATTGACGAGCACCTTGGCGGTACCCTTCAGGGTGTTCGTCGCGGGAGCTTGGGCGTTGCCCAGAATGTCCGGGCGGAAGTCGGATTCCAAGATTTGCCGCGCAGCGCCTTCGAGCCCCGGGCCCACCATCAGCACGTTGGGCGTGACGCCCATCGGCGCGCCGTCTGCGCCGACCAAGCTCTGCATCTTGGAGCGCACCGTATTGTAATTGTCCCACGTGAGCGCGGTGGACAGAGACAGGTTACTCTGCGTGGTGGGTGCGCCCGGAGGCAACCCGCCCGCCACGCCGCCGAGCAACGGGTGAGCAGTGGAATAGACGGGAACGCCGTCGTAGCCCACGGCACCTATGCTCGCCGCGATCTTGATGAACTCCCACAGCAGGTTGTCTGGGTGCTTCGCGGCGGCCTCGCCCAACAAACTCACCCCGACCGCGAACAGTCCGAGCATGTCGTCGATGATGTCCCACTTGGACAGCGAGAGCGTGTCCTCGTAAGGCTCGATCGTGATCGTGCGAGAGTGCGCGAACGCGTTGTGAATAACGCGGTTCCCTTCCCACTTCCGCAACTGCGGAATGCGGTCTAGAAACGCCTGCGTAAACTGTCGCGTGTTTACCGGGAGTTCGGTGCTGATCTCCGGATAGATGACTTGCGACTTGCTGAGCGAGGACTGGAAGTTGTTCGCGGCGGCGCGAAAGATAATGTCGAGGTTTGCGGCGTTGATATCCACGTTGGCTTTCCTTTTGGTGTGCGGTGGTGGCCGGCCTTACGGCACGCCGTCCCCGAGAGCGACTTGACCGATTGCGACCCAGACACCAGGCCCGGTGGGCGACGTGGCGTCATCGAGCCCCACCATGCGACCGACGAAGCTTTTGCCGGTGGCGGTCTTGCAGACGGTGTGATCGTCCGTGAAGTACACGGGTCCGTCGATGTCCGAGATGAGCAGCGGGTCGGCGCCGTCGTTGTCGAGCTTGGCCGTCACCACCTGGATCTCGAGCTTCGTTTCACCGGCCACCGCGGTGGACGTGTAGCTGAGCGCAGGCACCTTGCCGGGCTGCTCGCCGACGATGCCACCAGGCTTGAGCGTGGCGGCTGCCACGTTCGTCAGAAAACCCGCCGTATTGTACATGGCGAGCGAGCCAGTGAAGAACGTCAGCGAGGCGGCGCAGCCCGCACTGCGTTGGTTGTTGGCGAGGTAGTCGGCGCGAATGTCCGTGCTGCGCGCGGTCGTCAGGTTGGCCATTAGACGGCACCCCCTTCACGCACACCCGCAGACGGCGGCAGTGGCTTGTCCAGGTCCTTTACCGGGACCTTCATCTGTCGCGCGATCTCTTCTTTGTCGGAGAGACCGCCACGGCTCGAGCGCCCGCTGCGGTTGGTGGGACGAGTCTCCTCCTCGCGACCCTCCGGCGTCTCCTTCGGCGGCGTGTGCGTCGCACCGAGCTTGAGCGCCTTGACGCCGCCAGCGCTCGCGAGGAAAGAATTCCAGGCCTTCTCAGGCCAACCCTCGGCCGCCTTCGCAAGCGCGGGAGCAAGCACGCCGGCCTTGACGGCCGCCTTGACGAGGGTCGTGCGCGAGGCGACCGCCGCTTGCGTGCCTTTGCTCACGAGGCCCGCGAGCTTGCCGAGCGCCGTGGCCGGGCTCGTGGTTTTGGTCAGAGCGTATACGGTCGAGAGGAGCGCCTTCTCGGACTCCTTCTTCTCGTCGTCGTCGTCGTCGTCTTCGTCGGTCTCCTCGTCTCCGTCCTCGTCCGTCGGCTCCTCTTCTTCCGCGCCCGTGGGTTCGGCCTCGGGATCCGCTGCGGCCTGCGCCTCCAGCGCGGCGAGGTTGGCCTTGGCCGCTTCGAGAGCTGCTTTCATCTTCGGCTTCATGTTCTTCTCTTTTCCTTTCGCCGCAGCACGAAGCTCGGCCGGGATCTTTGCGGGATCGAGACGGGCCACCGCTTGCAACGCAATGCGGGCCTCGAACGTCTCGACCTTGTCTGCGAAACCGAACTCCAGCGCTTCCTCCGCTGTCATGTAGGTTTCGGCGTCGATCATCTTTTCGAGCCGCTTACGCTCGCATCCCGTACGCGCTTCGTAGATGTCAAGCAGCTCCGAGCGCATCGACTCGAGGAGTTCTGCCTGCGCGCGCAAGTCGCTCGCGCCTCCCGTCGCTCCGCCGCTCGGATTGTGGATCATCACATACGCGCCCTTGGCTACGCGGATCTCGTCGCAAGCCATCAGCACGACGCTGGCGATGCTGGCGCAGATCCCGGTTACGATCCCGACCTTGCGTCCCTTGTATGCGCGGAGCGCGTTGAACATAGCCACACCCTCGGTGACGATGCCGCCGGGCGAGTTGAACTCAATGTTCAGCGGCGCGCCATCCGCCGCGCGCAACTGTTCGCGGAACATCGCTTGCGTCATGCCGCCCTCGTCGGGAAAGCCGACAGGTCCGTCCAGACACACGGACACAACGCCATTCGCAGCACGAGCAACAGGAGCAAGTTTTCGTCCAGCCATGATCAACAGTCTCCGGCGCACCCTACGGGGTGAGATGGCACGAGGAGGAGAACGCACGCGGAGTGCGCCGGAGTCATCGACCCACCGTGGCGAGCGTGCCGGCGGGCAAGGTGCCAACGGAGAAGAGGGGGCCCGTCTCGATCTCTTGCCCGGCCACCACGGTAGCGGTCACGGTGTCGTAGGCCTTGAGACCATCCGGCCCCACTAAGGCGCTCGTCCACGTAGCGGGGCCGGCCGCGGAGAACAGCAGTCCGATCGTCCCTGGGCGGACTGCCCCGGCTGAGGCGATGGCGTAGCGCGTGGACACGCGAAGGACGAGCATGGGGTCTAGAGATACCCGGGTTCCCGTGGGTGCGCAAGTACCCAGGGTAAAACCCGACCCATTCGCCCGTTCAGCGCTCGGGGAGCAGCCGCAGGTGGTCCGAGCCGCACAGCGCGTCGGACACCTCCAGCGTGCCCCGGCACCACCGGCAACCCGGACCTGAGAGCACCGCCTTGTGCCCGCACTTAAGCAGACGCAGCGCGGCCCACGCCTCAAACTCCGTCGCGCCCAAAACCCTCTCTGCTGGCTCACCGTACACCGAAGCGATCGGAAGCGTGAGCTGGTCGATGGGCTCGCGAATCATGCCGCCTCCTGGCGCTCCGCGAAGTACAGCAACTGGACAAGCTGAGCCTTCACGTCGTCAGCCGGCTCCGCCTCTTGCTCCTCGTCGCTCTCCTCCTCCACGTCAACTTCGAAAGGGTCGCCCTCATCGCCGATGAGCGGGATTCCGTATTGCTCGAACCAAGCGCGCACATCGATCTGCTCCGCCGGCACGCCGCCGTCTTTTACCAGCGCGATGAACGCTTGCACGACTTGTAGCTGAGACTGAGCCGCAAGAGTCTTGTCTTGCTTGTCGGGCGCCTCGAGACGCAACGAGGGGCAAAGGTCCGCGTCCCCGAAGTTGTAGGAGCAGAAGAGCCTGAATAGCCTCGTGGCAGCCGAGCAGAGTTTGCGGCAGTCGCTGTCGCCGTAGCTGCTGTCTTCGTCTGAGTGAACCTGAGCGGCCGCGTACGAGCCGCCTTGGACTTCGCTCGTCAGGTTGGTCCCCCGGATGCTGAGCTGGATTGCCATGTGACATTCCTTGATTAGCCCCGGGAACGCGGCCCACGATTCGTCCTTCGCCTCGAGTAGCCGGACGTCCCACTTTTGCCCATCTTGCCCCGCTTGCTGCGGCAAAAGTATGGTGGTTTGAGCGCCCATGTTTCGCACCTGGGAGAACATGCGCGCTTTGTCGGTCGCGCTGCTCTGCGCCGGCGAGTCGATGAGACGGATGGGCAGACCGTGCACCTCGCAGTAGCGGGCCCAGTCGCGCCGGCTGTACTGAGAGATAATCCACGGTGCAGCACACGACCGCACGGCGCCACGCAACCATCCGCGGTAGGAGCCGAACGGCGTGAAGAGGAACCAGTGCGGATCGTCCTCTTCGATGTAGACATTACCCTCTTGGGTGATAGCGACGTACCGACGCGCGGCGATGTCGTAGTAGATGTAGCTCGGATGCCAGACCTTCAGCATCGGCACCCAGATGGTTCCAGCTTCTTCGTCCTCCACCGCCGTCCACTGCACCTCGCAGAGAACGAAGCCGAGCAGCACAGACCACATCATGAACTGATCTAGCAGCTCGTCCGTGAAGACGCGTTGCCAAGCGCGCTCTACTGCGCGGCGTACCCGGCGCTTCTTGTCGCGTCGCGCTGGCCGCGTGTGGATGTGCCGCATCGTGACGCCCTTCACGCGGCCGTTTAGCGCGCTCTGAACGCGGTCGTCCCCGACCATCGCTTCGGCAAGCAAGGCGCTCTGGTTGAAGTTTCCGATCTGGTGACCGTTGAGAGCGTTCTGAATGCGCTCGACTCCCCAGTCCCCGAGCGCGACCACGGGCAAGTCCGTGTAGACTCCCGTGGGCGGTGTCGCTCCGGCCGGGATGAGTTGCTCCGGGTCCCTCGGTGCCGGGCCCTTGGGGGGCGGGTTCGGCGGGAGTGACTTGACGCCGAACCAGTTGGCGACGGCTTGGGGGACCAGCTGCATCCGTGCAGTGTGTCAAGGGTGACCCGGGGTTGCAAGACGAGTGACCCATGGGTAGGGTTTGACCCATGTCCAAAGCAAAAAATACTCCCGTCTACACCATGAAACCGGACCCCGCCCTCGTGACGCCCGAGGGGTTCCCCGTCATCAACGGGCCGCTAACGCTCGATAGAGCGCGCGCCGAACGGCACCCCCATGGTTTCGAGGAGCACACCGGTGGCGAGCTAGGTCTCTCGGGCGACGACCTAGCTCATCTCCGCGCTCAGGATGCGCTCACTCCTACCCCCGGCGCGGCCCCCGCTGGCGTCGCCCGTGGCGGAGTCGCTTGACGGCCGGCACCCGGCCAAGCTAGTATCCGAAGCGTCCGGTCCCGTTTCTTGGTCTGAGTCGCTCATGGTGAACCCCGCCCTTTCCCCGGGGGCGGGGTTTTTTATTGAGGGCACCCGTAGGGCTCCGGATCATGGGCCCCACGGGGGGCTCTCGTGCTATGCTTCCCCTGCGGCGCCCGAGAGGGGATGGCGTTTCCGGTGATCCGCCGGCAGAAAGCCCGCTTGTATCCCGGCTAACCCCGTCACGGAGAGGGGCTGCCGGGAGCCAATTTAGTTCTGCAAC
>JACCDR010495337.1_pt1 | contig 11755 bp, 17 predicted proteins | sample 7446431 | NCBI WGS metagenome assembly JACCDR01 (sample SAMN15323443, study PRJNA562643) | freshwater metagenome | isolation source: river surface water | place: USA:Blue River Watershed | collected 2017-08-17
AGAAGGCGGCGGGCGGCGTCACAACGGACCTTAGCGACAACGACATCCGCGCCGGGCAAATCGTTGAACTCGTCTACGACGGAACCAACATGCAGATGCAGAGCACGCTTGGGAACGAGGCGAGTGGGGGCGGCTCATCTCTTACCTACGGCACCTACGCGAGCCTGCCTGGAACCTGCACGACCGGAGATCGTTATCTGACTTACGATTCGCTATATGAATTCGCCTGCACAGCGTCGAATACTTGGACGGCGTTTTGGCAAGGCAAAAAGGCGAATATCCCGCCGACGTCAAGTTGGGGCTGGGGAGGTAACCAGGGAAGCGCGACGGTAGATTACACCTATGGGTACGGCTACCTGTACGCGCCAGCGAACGGCAGTGACTCGATCAGAATGCAGGTGCGGAGCGCGACGGCTCCGTATACCGTTACGGCGCACGTAGAGGTTAAGCCGAATGATCAGGGAAATTACATGGCGGGCGGGTTAATGTGCCGCAATAACGCTGGCGGCGGGATCATTGTTTTCGGGCTTGGGTATAACACCGGATTTAAGATCCTGTCGTACTATCACACGTCGGCCACTGGTGGCGGAAGCTCGCGCGGAACGTTCATTAACACTGGCGTCTATTTCTCGATGTGGTTTCGCATTCAGGACGACAACACGAACCGCATCTTGTCCTACTCAATGGATGGGGTCAACTGGATACAGTACTCGACCTCGGCGCGCACAACCGACATCACTTGTGATGAGGTGGGCTGGTTCGGGAACTCCGCCAACAGCAGCCGCGTGGATGTGATGCTGCGCTCTTGGCTGGTGGAATAATGTCCTCCACGCCGCCCATCATTACCTACGAAGTCGTTGCCGATTATCCGGCGGCGCTGGGCGACCGCATCCGCTCGACCGGCTCGGAGAACGACAACGCGCCGAACAACTACCAGCGTGTATGGTCATACGGCGGGCGGCTCTACAACCTCATTTTTGACTACAACGGAAACGACACGGACGGCGCGGACCCGTACTATCTCAAACGTTGCTGGTCCATGCAGAAATCTACGGACGGAGGGGCGACGTGGGCGCGGCAAGACTTCAGCAATCGCCCGATGGGCGGCAACTACGGAACGTCGGCCTATGGTGAGGCGGCGGTGCAGATCGGCGCGAAGATTTGGGTATTCTTCGACTACGGCGAACATGAGGAGGTTTCCCCGTCTGTTTACGGCTACCAGTTCGACGAAATCCGCGCTATGGCGTTCGACTGCGCGACGGACACATGGGGCGCGGTGGCAACAAGCGGGCCAATTCGAGCGTTGACTGACACGGCATATGACGGCATCAACAACCTTGCCGTGGACTGCTGTTATCGAGGCTCAAATGAAATCGTGGTGCTGCACTCGGAAACCGATTACACGCAGACGCCGCTGAGGTCGATGTATTCGGTGTTCAATACGGCCACGGAATCATGGTCCGCTGTGAGTGTAGTGGCTTTTGAAAGCCTGACGGCGGCTGATGTGGTTCCGTCGCGCTGTTGGTTTGATGGCACGGTGACCAACCTGCTGGCCGAAAGCGGCATCTACTCGTCATCCACGGCGGAAAGATGGCACCGGACATTGAGCGGATCGACGCTTGGCGCTGAAACAAACCTTTTCGCCTCCTGGCCGGGTGCATGGCGGGCGCTGACGGCCGACTACCAAAACTATCAGGGGTTCGCGGCGACATTTGGCACTGAGAACATTTTTGTGCAGCCGTGTCTATTAAACGTGCCCTCCGGTCCCGGAACGCGCTATACGCTGGTGGCATTTCGCGCCACGGCAGGGGCGACAACGCCAACGTGGACCATCGAGGAAATGGATTCGACGGCGTGGGATGCGCTGTATGCCGATTGGGGAAACTCCGGGACGCCATTTTTGGTAGAAAATCGCGGCGACCTGTATTGCGTGGCGAACGGCTGGGGGTACATTACCTTTGCGCCATTGGACCCGCGTTTGGAGGTCTACGCACAGCGATACGCCGGGGCCGGCGCGTGGGATGCGCCTGCGTCGCTTTGGTCGCATTTCGAGGCGTTCGGGGACGGATACGAAGGCGTTTATCAGCAGAACGACATCTTTAAGGCGTCGGGCGTTGGCGGGCTTTCTGGCACGAGCCTGGCGCGTCAGATTGGCTTTGTAGGCACGCTTTCATGGGCACCGGAGTTGAAAGACACTGTGCGGTTTTGGCGTGGCGACGAGAACACTTGCTGTTGTTCGGACTACTCGATTCTGGTGTGACCCCTTGAAACGGCGACACGAACCACGGAAAATGAGAGTGAACCTGCTGGCGCTCCGGCGCTGCGCGGTCCTCTGCGGCCTATACCCGGCGTCCAAGTGACGCATCACGCAAACGAGGAGCGCGTATATGTTCGGCATCGGTGAACTGTTTGGGGCGGGCACCAGTCTACTCGGCGGGTGGTTGAGCTCGCGGGCAGCCAAGCGGGCGGCGGAGCAGCAGGCCAAAGCAGCCGAGGCGGCGCGGCAGCAGTTATGGGACGCGCAGGGCGGGGCGAGCAAAAACCTCGACGCGGCGGCGGCGGACGCGCGGGCTGGCATCATTGACGCGAGCGGCGCGGCTGCAAACGGCGTGCAGGACGCTACGGCGGCGGCGCAGAACGAAATCCGAGATCAGGCGGCAGCCGCAAAGGCGGGGATGGCAGGGGCCGTCAACGAGTCAAACGCCACGCTGAGGGGCGTCTACGACAAAGCGCTAAGCGTGACCGACCCGTACACGGCGGCGGGGTCGAAAGCGGTGGGCACGCTGGCCGGCTACCTCGACCCCAACGGAGAGTTCAACCAGAAGTTCCAGTTTTCGCAGGACGACCCCGGCTATCAGTTCCGCCTGCAGGAAGGCCAGAAGGCGCTTGAGCGTTCGGCGGCGGCGAAGGGGGCGGTGCGCGGCGGCGGTGTCCTGAGAGCGCTGAGTCGCTACGGGCAGGGCATGGCCTCACAGGAGTACCAGAACGCCTTCGACCGATTCCAGGCGGATCGGGCGCAACGGTACGGAATGCTCTCTGACCTTGCCAAGACCGGGCAGGTGAGCGCGGGGCAGGCCATCGGCGCGGGCAACGCCTACGGGGCAGGCGTAAGCAACAACAACATGGCGGGCGCGGAGTACAGCGGCAACGTCGGCAACCGGGCGGCGGAAGTCGCGGGCGGCATGGGCATGACCGGCGCGAATCAGGCGGGCAACTTCCGCGTGGGCGGAGCGAACATGGCCGGCCAGATCGGCGTCGGGGCGGCGGAGAAAAGCGGCGATTGGATCATGCGGGCGGGAGGCGCTGGCGCTGACATGATCGCCGGGGCCGGGAACGCGCAGGCGGCGGGCACGGTGGGCTCTCAGAACGCATGGAACAGCGCGATTCAGGGCGTCGGCAACGCGGCAGCGACGGCCATCAATGGATGGCAGGCTAAGAAGAAAAACACGCTGGGCGGCCTGTCCGGGCTGCTGGCAAAGGCCAAGTAGGAGACACCATGCCAATTGACCCGCGAATTCCCCTTGGCGTTCAGCCCCCGGCCCCCATCGACTACCAAGCCATCGAGGAGCGGCGGCTGGGCAGGCAGTACCGCCTTTCGCAACTCAAGGCGGCGGAGCTGATGCAGCAGATGCACGAAATGCAGATGCAGCAGCAACAGCGAGAAATCGCCGATCAGCAGGCGTTCCAGGACGCGGTGCGGCGCGGCGTCGGCGGCGAAGACTTGATGCGGGCGGCTCCTAAGCAGGCGATGCCGTTCCTCAAAGCGCAAGGTGAACTTCGGTCGCAGGACCTTGAACAGCAGAAAAAGCGGCTGGAGGTCGATCACGCGAAAGCCTCGCAGTGGGCGAGCATCGCTGGCAGCGTCAACGATGAGGCCACGTTCAACCGGGCCATTGCAGACGGGCTGCGGCGCGGCGTTCTGTCGTCGGAGGACGCGAGTAAGGCGCTGATGACCGGCTGGAACCAGCAAACGGCGGGTTGGCTGAAGCAGTCCGGGGCCGAGGCGATGACCGTGGCCGAGCAACTGGCCGAAAAATACCGGGCACTGAAAGAGGGGCGGGAGGCGGCCGCAGAGGGACGCGCCGCGGCTACCCACTCCGCAGCGCTCCCCGGCGTGCAGGCTGAGACCGAGGCGAAGCAGTTTGGCCTTGCCGGGCAGACGGTGGGCACGGTAGCGAATCAGGAGCAGTATGACGCCTGGCGGGCTGGCCTTCCGGCCGAGGTGCAGAAGCGCATCCCTGCGATGTTTTCCCCCGCAGCGGTGCAGGTCGTTCAGCGCATGGGCATGACGCCACAGGCGGCGGCGGGGCTTGATCAGCAGAAGGCGACAGCGGCGGAAACGGCGCGGCACAACGCGGCGGCGGAGGCGGCGACGATTCGTGGGCAGAACATGACCGACGCACGGGGGCGGGCGGCGCTCACGTTCCGGCAGGAGAACCGGGAGCCGTCATCGGCTGAGCGGCGAGTGTACAGCTTTTACGAGCGGGCGGCGGACGCCTCCGGCGTGCTGGAAAAGATGCAGGAGCAGATGGCCTCAAAAGGAGTCGTGGGGCAGGCGTGGCAGCGATACGCGCCGAACGTCATGCAGTCCGAGGACAACCAAGTTTACGAGCAGGCGCAGCGGCAATTCACCGAGGCGAGGCTGCGGAAGGATTCGGGCGCAGCTATCGCTCCTACTGAATACGAGAACGACCGCAAGACATACTTTCCGCAGCCGGGCGACAAACCGCAGGTGTTGCAGCGGAAAGCGGCTGCGCGGCGGGCGGTCCTGGAGGCGCTAAAACGCGAAAGCGGGAGGGCGGCGGCAGTGGCCGGGGGAGCGCCGGTAGCCGATCCGTGGGCGGCGCTTGGGTTTGAGGAGGTGAAGTAATGGCCGATCCGGGCAAGATTCGCGTTCGCTTGCCAGACGGGCGCGTAGGCATGATTCCATCGGGCAGCCTCGGCGCGGCGCAGAAGGCCGGGGCGCAGGTGCTTCAGGACGATCAACCGGAGAAGCCGCAGCAAATGAGCGCGGCGACGCAAAGCGAGCCGGGAATGTGGGACCGCGCCGTCAACGCCACCGGGCGCTTCCTCGGCGCGATGGGCGATGCGATGGACCCCAAGCCGGTACTGGACGCCATCACGGACGGGCACCCCATCGAGAAGATCGGCAACCTCGTAAAGGCGGTATTCAAGGCGCAGGGCCAGCAAGGCGTTAACGCGCTCGGGGCGGCGCTGCGGGGCGACTATCAGGAGTCTTTGCGACAGACGATGGGCAACGTGCCAATAATTGGGCCGGCCGCCATCGACGCCGGGAACGATGTGCGGGAGGGGCGCGTAGCGGAAGGACTCGGCAAGGCGGCGGCGCTTGGTCTCCAAGCGGCGGCCCCCGGCGCGATGCAGTCTAAGGGCTCCATCAAAGTACCCGGCGTCCTGAAATCGTCTCTCAACCCGTCCGAGGCGGCTGCGATCGCGTTTGCCGACGCCAACGGCATTCCGGTTGACCTCGCCATGCGCACGGGGAACAAGTGGATTCAGAACGCGAAGACGCTGGTGCAAAACACGATTCCCGGCGCGTCGGTGTCGAAGAAGGCGCAAGGGGCGCAGACGGCGGCGCTGGCGCGAAAGGGCGAGGCGTTGGCCGACGATGTACACCAGACGAACATGAACCCGCAAGCGGCGGCGGAAGCGATTCAGGCCGAAATCGAGCGGCAGGGTCAAACGGCGCAGCGCGGAGCGGCGGCGGCGGCTGATACAGTGTATCCGTCGCCAGTGTCACCGGAGCAGGCTGGTGAGGGTTTGCAAAAGGGCCTGAAAGCCAAGATCCAATTCAAGGACGCCACTGCTGGGCAGGAATACGACATTGTTCGCGCCGCTGAAAAAGACCCACGCAATACGCGCGAGGTTCCTGTTTCCACCGGGCGCGACCCGCAGGCGGCGGCAGACCTCGACGCATTCAGCAAGTCTCTCGCCGGGAAGCCGTTCGCCAAGCTGACGCCCACCGAGCAGAGCGCGGTGCTGCGTACAGCGGCGTCTGCGGGCGTGGACGTGGCAGAGCGGCCAATCATGGAATCGGTACCGATGCCTGTGGACCTGCGGAACACTAAGGCCGCACTAAAGCCCATCTGGGACCAGTTGACGCGGCAAATGGCACCAGCGCAGCAACGAGCCAGCACTGGCATGAAGGCTATCGGGAACATCATGGAGGCTCCCGATTACCTGCCGTTGAGCGTTGCCGATGCTGACCTGTCAGCGATTAAGGCGGCGGCGCGTGGCGCGGATATGCCGGAGCCTCGCACGTTGTCGCAGGGGCTCGCGGCTGAAGCGGTGAAGCATTTTGAGGACGCGGTATCGGCGGCTACGGCTGAAGCAGGGCCGGATATCCTCAAGGCGCGGGAAGCGGGGCGCGCGGCGACACGCGAAAAGTACGATGTTGCCTCGGTGCTGACAGATATGCGCGAGGAGCCCGTACAGGCATACGGCCAAATGGTTTACGCAAAGGATAGCGGGGTAAAATTCCTGCGATCCGTGGCAGAACACGTCCCCAAGGAACTTCCCCGTATTGGCCGGGCAAAAATCGACCAGATCATGGGTTCGGCAGCGCCGATCAGGTGGGTCGAAGAATTTGACAGGCTTGGTCCTGAAACACAGAAAACCCTATTTGGCGACCAAGCCAAAGCGCAAGCATTAAGGGACGCGCTTTCTACCGCCTCGGATCATGCCGAAATCGTACGTCAGATTCCGGCTGAACCTGTTACGTTTTTTAGAAAGCTAACACATGACGGCGATGCAAGTGCTACTTTTTTGGCAGAAGTCGCAAAGAAAACACCATCCGAGATGCCAAAGGTTGGCCGCGCTGTGTTGCAGGGGCTACTGGACGACGCCACGAAATCCGGCGAGTTCCAGGGCGGAAAGACGCTGTTGAACAACTGGCAGAGGCTCGGGCCGGAAACAAAGCGGACGCTGTTCAAGAACCCGCAGCAGATCGCGGACATTGACAACTTCTTTCGGCTGGCCGAGATGCAGGCGAGAAACCCGAACCCGAGCGGCACGGCGCACGTTCTCACGATGTCCGGACACGCGACCGGGACAGCCGGCGCGATGCTCACGAACCCGTTGACGGGCGCGGCGATGGCCGTGACGCCGTATCTGGTGGCGAAGGCGCTGTACTCGCCAAAAGCGGCTCGTATGCTGATGAAGGGTATGGAAATTCCGTTGAGCGGCAAGCCCGCCGCAACGGTGGCATTCAACAACATCCTCGCCGTCATGCAGCAACTTGAGGACGAGGACAAAAAGAAAGGCAAGTGATGTACGAAGAGGAGAATTACGCGGCGCTCGTACTGAGCGCGAAAGCCGCCACCGAACAGCGGAACAGGCTGGCCGCTGACACGTTTGAGCAAGCGGCGCAGAATTGGGCGCGGAACGTGCAGCAGACGGGCCAGCGGACGCCGCCCCCGGTTGCACCGAACGCCACCGAACTTCGGGCGGTGCGCGAAACGATGGACTACGAAATGGAGACGCTGCCGGTGAAGGTGTCCGACCTCAACCCGGAAAGCCTGCTCCCAAAGTTTGCCACCGACATCAACGCCATCGGCGGGCGCATCGGTGGGCCGATCCCGAACACCACCGGCATTTACTACGCGGCCTCAGGCGCGGCTTGTTCGCCCGGTGACGCAGAGATCCACAACGGCATCACCTACGAGTTCCGCGCGCCGTTTTTCGGCCTGGGCGGCTATTGGGTGGTGCGGCCATGAAAAACGCGGTGCTCAAGGCAATTCTGGTTGCGGCGATCGGTGGGGCGGCTACGGCTGCCCCCGAGGCGCTAGAGAAGGACGGGAAAAAGATGTGGCAGCACGCCGCCCTAGGGGCGCTCGTGGGTGTGGCCGCTCTCTTCACCGAAAAACCGCGCAAAACCCCAGCGAAGCCCTCGCGCCGCGCTGAGTGATGGCCCTCGCGCCAGCCCGAGCAGGAGACGTTGTTTCATGACGTTGGAGCTTACTTTGGATCAATTCGGACGCCTAAACGAGAAACTCGACAACATTTTGGCGGAAGCAGGTGAGGCGCGCACGGAGGCGGCGCTGCAACGGCAGGCGTTGGAGCAGATTCGGAAGGATTTGACCACGCATCAGACGGAGGTTGGGACGGTCAAAGAAAAGCTCACCAGCCTGCGTGAATCCTATATCGAGCTTCGCGGGATGTGGAAGGTGATCTCGGCGGCAGCGGCGGCAATCGGGGCCGTGGCGCATTGGATCATGGGGCGCATTCAATGAGGCGGCTCGCGCTACTGGTGGGCCTGGCTGCCGTGGGCGTGGCGCAGGCCCCAGAAAAGCCGACGACCACGGTTACCGGCGACGGCTGGCGCGTCGAGGTCTACGGACCGAGAGTGGACGTTCGGCAGGAGGGAGACGTGTGGTTGGTGGTCGTGCGGCCGTAGTCGAGCGCGACGTGATCGGGGCGCGGTCGAACTGCGCCAGATGCTGGGGGCTCGGCGTCATTATGTGGCACGGTGAGCCCGCAGCCTGCCCGTGCATTGCGGCGAAGGCGGCGGCGGTGCGGCGGTCTCTGCGGAGCGATTGGGACCGGCTGGCTTACGATGCCCGCGTGAGGCCGCACGATTTCCCGCCGTTTCCCTGCACGCAGAGCAGCCTAGGCGGGCGGTTCGTGCGTTTCAGACGGCGGTAGATGGTCCGCGCCCTGCGGAATACCGAGAAGCCCGCGCAGGACCCACCCGACCGCGTAAGACGCGGCCACGATAGCCACGCAGCCAGCGCCAAGCATTTGGCCAGCGTTCTGAATGTCGCGCCACCGAAACTCGTCATGGGCGGCGACGGCGACCGAGAACAGCGCACAGGCGATCATAGCGAGGATCGCAACGCGCCGGCCAGCCTCAAATACGTTCATTTATCACCTCCTCGTTTTACGGGCGCTGACGGGCGCTGAAATCGCGCGAGCCAAGTCGCGGCGCAAGCGCGACTCAATGGCGTCAAGCGCCTTTCTTAACTGCGCGGTTTCCTCGATCTGTAGCAATATATCGGCGGGCGTTTTCGATGGCGTTTTCGCCATGCACAGCAGTTTCATGATTACACTCCGAAGCTATAACGGTAATGAGCGAGCGGAGGGCCTTGGCTACCCTTGGCGCATATTGCGCCGTATGCGATAGGGAATTTATCACTTCCCGCGATTCCTCGTCAACATGGGCGGCAACGAGCGCGGTCTGCGAAGATCCCATGATGCCGATGACGGCGGCGCGCAAGCGGTCCTGGAACTTCACCCCCGGATTATCGAGTTGCCAACGCTTCAGGGCGCGTAGCTGTTCGTCTGTGATCACGACGCTTAGCTTTGCCATACAAAGAGCCTTTCCAAACAATGTTGACGTTTTCCGAAAATCTCTCTTGCGCTTTTCGGAATTCGGAATTACTCTCGGATTGTGAGCAGAGACACCCGAGAGACACCCGAGATTGTATCACCGGAGCGGCGGCGGACGTTTCACTTCAAGGTTTCGCCGAAGAGCGCGAAGAAGCTGGCGATGTATGCCCACCAGCGGGGAATGCTGATCGCCGGGGCTCTCGAGGCCGCTATCGAACTTCTGACCACCTCCCCCGAAAAACAGAATAGAAGAGGTACCCTATGAGCAGCGCAAGTCTTTTGCAACTCGTTCATCGCGTTGGAGTTAAACGCGCGATCACCACCAACGACCGCCGCAGCATTTTGGCACGCGCCGAGATGGGCGCGACGATTCGGCACCTGGCGAACGAATACGGGGTAAGAGACGACGAGATCAAGGACGCGCTGCTTGAAGCGGCGCACGAAGAAACCGACAGGCGCGAGGCTGCGGCATACCGCGCCGGCCGCTTGTCGTTGCTCACACCGCCCCCCGTGGCGCAGCGGAGGGCGGCTTGAACGGAATTATCCGGTTTGCGTTTCTGATCGGCTGCGCCGTAATCGCCGGGTGCTGGCTTGGCGCGGCTTTGGCGGCGCGGATGGTGCGGCCATGATGATGGTATCGGCGGCTCTGGCGGTAATCTTTGGCGTGCTGGCGCTGCTTGAAGCGGCTGGCGCGGTCATCGAGTACGACGGGTACAACTCGGGCGCGTTCACTAATCGGCTGGCGAGCAGTATGTCGTACACCGCGTGCTGCCTCATCTGCTACTTTTTTGCGGTCGTGATGAAGGGGGCGCTATGAAACGCATGGATTCGGAGACGGCACGCATGATTTTGACGGTCGTCGTACTGGTGGCGGTCGTGGTCGCGTTCGTCGCGCCTGACGTCATCATCCGCTACGGGAGGGGCGACTTTATGCGTTAGTCACGGCGCGGCGGCTGGTGCTGCCATAGTCTCCACACCTGGGCAAGAGCGATTCAACCAGCCGCTTGCGATGAGCCGATTTGGCCGTACTGACTAACATCCTGGGGAGGATTTGGGCGGCTGCTCGGCTCATCGGAAGCGAAACGCTTCCCTGCCTGATTGGGAACTGACACTCACTTACCGCCGCTGTTCGTTACAAGCGGATGGCGGCGGATTTTTTGCGCCTTAAAAGGATCGAAATGCAGAGCACAAACATGACGGATGAGGAACTATTCGACGCTTTTCTGGAGCAGTTGGACAACATCGAAGGATGGGCAAACAAGCTGTACGGCAAGGGCTCCGACGTGAGCCGACGCTGCAACGAGCTTTATCACTTTGCGGACAAGAAGGCCAAGGAGTGGCTGGAAAGCTCCTGGAACACGACCGAGGCGGAGGAATACCGACAGGCGCACCTGCCGGAACTGGCCCGCATGGCGCGGGCGCACAACGAATCAAGGAGACATCATGGGTAAGTTTGAACTGGAAGTGAGCGAAGCCGACATGACCAAGCCGAAGACGCTGGCCGACCGCATTGTGAAGGGTCTGGACATCTGCAGCAACGGCGAGTACCGGGACGCGGCGCGGGCTATGGAGATCGGCGATTCTATTCCCGACCTCGACGGCAAGACGGCAGACCGACTGTACCGCGCCATCGAAGAGATTCACGGGGCGCGGACGGCGACGATGCGGGCGCGGAACGGGAAGTCCACTGTGTGGCGCGTGGCGGCGCGGCCGGAGCGCAAGCGGAAGACCAAGGGGGCGGCGTGATCAAAGAAGTCATTCAATTTGTCTTTGTCGGCCTGGTCGCGTTTGCTTTTGGGTTCCGTTTCGGTTTTGGCAAAGGGTTTCGAAACGCTACCGCGATGGCCATCGAAGTGGTCAAACTCGAAAGGCCCGGTGTGAAATGACGGCGGCGCTGCTGATGGTCATGTCGGTGCTGTCGATCATCTATGCGTATTACCGGGGCGTGCGCGACGGGCGGCGCGAGGCTTTCGCCGAGGCGCGGAAGATTCACGACATGGAGTTAGAGCAGGTCGCCGACTGGCTCCTTCAGGGAGGCGTGCGATGAGCGAGATCATGCGGGCAGAGACACCGATTCAGCAGGAGGCAGCGCAGAGCGTGGTGGGTCTCCTGAAGCAGTACAGCGGCAACTTTCGGAAGGTGCTGCCAAAGCACCTGAGCCCGGACCGATGCGCCATGCTGGTCATGAACAGCATCGCCGTGAACCCGAAGCTGGCTGGCTGCACGCCCACGAGCTTTATCAACTCGGTGTTGTTGGCGGCGAACCTCGGGCTGGAGATCCGCAAGAACAGCGCGTACTTGGTTCCCTACGGGCGCGAGTGCCAGTTGATCGTGGACTATCACGGCAAAATGGAGTTGGCGCGGCGGGCGGGCGTCGGCGCGATTCACTGCGAACTGGTGCGCGATGGAG
>JACCDR011239206.1_pt1 | contig 11754 bp, 20 predicted proteins | sample 7446431 | NCBI WGS metagenome assembly JACCDR01 (sample SAMN15323443, study PRJNA562643) | freshwater metagenome | isolation source: river surface water | place: USA:Blue River Watershed | collected 2017-08-17
ACGTAGGTAACTGGTTGCTCGTCATCGCGCCACGTCGGAACGACACCACGCTTGATGCAGTCCTTGCGTTGTTGCCGCGTCCATCGGTCAACGAAAAAATCCCAGCCACTTGCCTGTTGCGCACGATGCAGTTGCAACAGCTCCTCAACTGTAAAGCTCGTGTTGAGCGTTTCGCTGCAGCAGTTGAAATTAGACACCAGCAAGCGTAGCTCGTCGATTCCCGAGCGCTCTGTGATTGTGCCATTGTTGCCGGTCATGGTAGCACCGCAAGCACAACCGGGTTGATCAGGATTTCCTCGCCATCGTCTTGACGCTCGACATCTGGGTGTGCAGCTGACTTGCTGGCGACAAGCACAATAGGGCAGCCGTCGCGGCGGTATTGTTGTGCGCGCTTGATCGCAGCCTCGACAGCAGCACCGACCTTGGTATCAGACCCAGAGGCCGAAAATCCGATAACGCAGGTGCCTGGTAGGTCGCCGACACGCTCTCCCCACTCGCGAGAGTCAGATTGATAGTCACCAGATACCGGCAACACGTCGCCAACGGCGCAGACAGCGTTGTGAGCGCGCACGCCAAAGCAGTCATACGCGTCATAGTTGTCGTTAATTAGGTCAATCAACTGTTGTGTCGTCATCGTTTTAGTCGCCATGTCCGCTCCTGTTTTGATGTTTGCTGCTTATCAGGTAACTACGATATCACACGCGCCGCGCGCGTCCAACTCATCAATCACTTCGTCTGCATACTCATCATGCACGACTACCAGCATCACACCGTTGTCGTAGTCAACGATCTCGGCAGTGGGGATGCGGCGGAAGTAGTTACCGTCTGCGATGCGTGCGGTGATTTCCACTAGATTCTCCGGCGAGGTCTGCACGATTGTGTTGTTCATGTTAGTACATACGCGCATCATGCGTGCTTGGTTGCAAAAATACATGCAGTATGCGAACATGTAATTATAATAATATCAGTTAATAGCATGTATTATTGTGCGTAATTTATTTCGCAACTCATAAGTTAATAATGTAGGGAAATGTAGGTATGGTAAAGGTCTCGACGATTATCTAGCAAAATCAATAGTATATCCAGGTACTTAGCCGTAGCCCAAACACGTATGACCTGGTGTGGGGTACCCCCGGGGTTTATGAAACACCGTTTGGGCCGGTGGGGGGCTTGTAAATTTGGCTCCATATAGCTGTACGGCAGCAATCAAACAAAGTGCCTTACATACGATTTTGCTTGCTAGGCACAGTGCATGAGTGTACGTTTGCATGCATGGCACGGTTATTCATCGATGATGACGTTCAGCGCCACCTGGCATTTGCCCGCCGCTATCCGGGAGAGTTACAGACCGCGAGCCTCGTAGCTGCGCAGTCCGAACTCAACACAACCCCCGGCCACATTACCGAGCTGTGGTTAGACCACGACCTTGGTGACCAACTGATTGGTGGGGGATATTTCGATGAGGCAACCGGCAACGCTGTCGGCTTCCTTACCTGTACGATTCGCCCGCTGATTGCGTGGATGACGACGACGCAGATCGTGGACCGCGACCTGCCGATCGTTGTGCACAGTTGGAACACCCCAGCTGCGCTGTGGATGGTCGCCACGCTGCGTGAAGCAGGCTTCAAGAACGTGCGCCGCATTCAATTTAGCGAAGCCGCGCTGGCAGAGGAGGCACGAGGATGATTCGTGGACGCATGACAGCGCTCAGCAACCCTAACCCGCTGCGAACACCAGTCGTGGACGGCGCTGCACTGCGCCTGCCCGAGCTGGGCGCACGCTTCGTCTTCTTCAGTGAGTCACTCACAGAGGCCGGCGTTCTCCGCAACATCACAACCACCCCGGTCACTTTGATTACGGGCAACGTTTTTACAACCGAGAGCGGTAACAGCTACTCGTTCACCCCGGAGCAACCATGAATCGAGCATTTCGACGCCGCGCGTATCGCCTCAAGTGCAAGCCGGAGGAACTAGCTGTGCTTGTCCAAACAGGCGCACTGCAATCAAAGCAACGCCGCGCATCGGACCACGTCCGCGCAGCACTGGCAACCATGCGGAAGCCCCGCAAACAAACCGAAACGGAGAAAACAGCGTGAAACAATCAGTAGCGAAAGCGTGGGTGAAAGCACTTCGTAGCGGCAGGTATCGCCAGCACCGCGGAAAGCTACGAAGCCGCACTGGATCGATGTGTTGTCTTGGTGTGCTGTGCGAAATCAGTAAGCTGTCAAGTTGGGACAAGGAAAACAACTATGCTGGGAGCAGCGAGTTACTTCCATCCAAGGTAGAGGCATGGGCAGATATGATATCCATGCATGGGGCGTTGCCTAAAGGATCCGTGGGAGTAAAGGCAAACGTGAACTTAGCAGACTTAAACGACTCCAGATACACATTCAAACAGCTTGCCGACGTCATCGAGAAGTACTGGAGACAACTGTGAGCGCCGCGCAACGTTTCGTGCTTCGCATTTCTCCCGTCGAAGCGTGGCCTAAGCACCCGCCCCGTAACGTGACGTATGCCTATGCCGCGGACGTCTCGCTGGAGGCGCTTGCTGCACGCTTGGCGCACGAACTGGCAGCCGAGGTAATCACCGAAGACGCGGTATTCAACAACACCAACTGCCGCCCACCCACTAACCCCCCGGTCCCATCGGAGACACTCCCATGACGGATGAGCAACAGATGCTCTTTGACCAGATGCAGAAGGACCACGCTGCTCTGCTTCAGCGAGTTGCCGAGGTGGAAACAGAATTGTGGCAGACCATGGGCCGTTTGCAATACGCATTCGACGCCCTGGACGAAGCGAAGCTGCGCCTTATTCAACTGGAGGAGCGTACATGACAACCAACACCATTACCGATCGCGCCTATGACGCAGTGCTGCAGCTGCTGAAACAGACGAGTGGGGCGCCAAGTACGGCTGAGTTCGTTAAGACGGTTGAAACGTTTGCGCGGCAATTCGCGTTTGATGTTGCGGGGAAACTCGTGCGCATCGATGACGCAGGGGAGGCCGCCATTGCCGCGCGTAACGCAGTGGACCGCGCCGCAAAGGGGGAGCCGTGAACAAATTGCGCGGCCAATTGTTTATGCTTGGTATGGGGCTTTTGCTGGTTAGCACAGGAGTTGTGTTCTCACGTTCTGCGCCAGCAACGACAAACACTTGTGACTACGAAGCATATTGTAATACTGCAAACGAGGCAGCAAATCGTTGTGATCGTGCATTACTTACTTGCTTGAGTGTGCAGGTTCGGTTTATAAGTGAGTTGGAAGTTCTACAGGGGGTTTGCAAGCGATGAAGTTATTGACGGACACCGAGGCGAACGAGTTGGTAACGCTATTGTCGACGGCTACGGACACGGGTTGGCTGCGCCGTCCCAGCGGGGAGTTCTCACGCATTCTCAAGTTTGAGAAGCCGCTTCCGGAGACGCTGTATCAGCACATGATTGCGGTGTTGTATGTGATGCAAGCGCCGAAGGGCGTTTCATGGGACCGGGGGGAACGCTCGGAGCGACTCTCATCGGACCGCGTGCTGCTGCACCTGCTGATTGCCGCACCGCTCCCCGAATATACCACCACCCCGGCCCCAAGATCCGACAGCCTCTTCGGCCTCGTCGGCGTAGGAGCCGCCTGATGCTGGCAGACGAAGCACGCGCAATCAGTAACGCCCCGGACATCGAGGCGCGTCTCATTGGTGAAACCATCGAACTGTATGATGGCATCATCGAGCGCATCCGCATGCTTGCTACGGCTGGCTCGCGATACGCCTATATCGATCTTATGGCGACGCGCATGAAGTTCACGGTGAGTCAGCAGCACATTAGTCTCGTGCAGGAGAAGTTGCGGCGGGACGGCTACAAGATTCGCCACAGTATTGGGGGCTTTGCAGTCGCATGGTGAAACAGATGTGGACACGCCTACTGGATTGGATTTTTGACATTCGTGTGCGCGCACGCATGCGCAAAGATGATAAGCGGTATGGTACATATCGCACCTACAAGATACTAACAGTACGTACCAAGAAAATCGACAAACAGTAGGTTGCATGGCGCGTCGTAGGACGGATACAGAGCGTGTGCACGCGGTGATGTACAAGAAGTGTCGTCAGGGCGCAGCCAGCCGAGGGCTTACTTTCAGTCTTACGCGTGAGCAGGCGTATGAGCTATTCGCGAAGCCATGCAGTTATTGCGGTAGATATGATCGTCGCTGTACGAACGAAGGTCCGCGCAATGCGAATCTTTGTGTCGCGGCCTGTGGGATTGATCGTGTTAACAACGCACGCGGTTACGAAGCCGGCAACTGCGTGTCCTGTTGCCAGGTATGCAACCTTAGCAAGCACACCATGGATTCCATCAGTTGGTTTGCGTGGCTACGTGACCTAACGCTCTTTCAATTTCGCAATATGTGGGAGGCACGTATGCATGATCACAGCAGAAACGGCCAAGCAGATGGTGACTAGGACTTTGGAAAGTCTCAATGCGGCCGGGGGAGAAATTGCCACGGTGGGTGATGCACTTGCTGCTGTGCGTTTGGCGCAGGCCGCACGCGTTAAAGCTGCTTTCACCGGGCTTTTTGCAGACCTGTCGCTGACAGAGCTTGCAGTCGTTGTGCAAGCACTCACTCCGTCGCCTGCACCCTCCGTCTCCACGACACCATCGCCCGAACCGGCAATCCAACCGGCAGCGTCGACGGCAGCCAGCACCCCTAACCCCCCGGTCCCACAGGCGTCTTTGTTTGGGCGCAAGCGGCGAAAGTAGGACATATGCCAGCAGACATCTATATGAAGATTGTTCGCGATCGTGAGGCGTTCATGAGGACGTCTCCGTGTCAGCGTTGCGGAAAGACCTCCGGTGAGAATGTACCCATGGCCATCTGCAAGATTTGCGACCGCTATGGTGGAATACTTGAAGCGGCTATGATGGGTGAGGGTATGAAATCCAGTTGCGGCGACCCAGAAGCGTTTCTTACCGAGCGTGACGGTTTGCGGCAGCAGGGCGGTAAATACACCGAGCCCGGTAATCCCATCATCTATTGCGACAACGGCTACCATGACGACTAGAGCAACCATTGCCATGTAGCTCAGTGGCAGAGCAACGGCCTGTTAAGTCGTTGGTCGGTGGTTCGATCCCATCCATGGCAGCCATTCTATGCGAGATACACCTTATGCATGTCGAACCCTCTCGTTCCCATCCCTGACGAAATCTACGAGAAAGCCAAGACGCTCTACATGGAGGGCGTCCAGATCGCAGAGATCGCCAAGCAAACGGGCGTTCCCCCTGGAACCATCGGGCAATGGCGTACGCGCGAGAAGTGGGCGGATGAACGCGCACTCCGCTCTGATGACTTCATCAACGAACTAGCGTCCGCCCGCAAAATCACGCTCGCTCGCATCATGCATGCCGGCATCGAGCAGATCGAACGTACCATTCACTTTGTGTCTACGCGCCCGGACCCAATGACTGTGGCTGAAGCAAGCAAGATGAGTGACTTGGTGTCGAACGTATACAACATGAGTCGACTGGACAACAAAGAGTCGACTGCAAACGTGGCAGTAAGCGTGAATAGTAAGAAGTTAAGTGCTGACGAGATTCGCGAAGCTATCACTAGCGATCCGTTCTTCACCAAAGAAGCGAAGGAATAGCGCCTATGCATGACATCCGGCAGTCCAGTTTACATTTATGCTTTATGCGAACCTAACGACACGCGATCGATTCGATATGTAGGTAAGACGACGTCACCAAAACTCCGTTTGAAGCAGCATGTCTATTGTGCTGCAATCGGGTTTGATACAAATAAACATAAGGCTGCCTGGGTTAATAAACTGACGAAGTCAGGCCTTACCCCAATGCTTGAAATTATACAGATATGCGATGAATCTTCTTGGCAGGACGAAGAAAAGGCGTGGATCGCTTATCTACGCAAACAACCAGACAGTCGTCTTGTGAATATTGCAGACGGCGGCCAAGCCGCTGCTAGTAGCTTTGCTGACAAAGCAGGCTTCTCTACAGGTCTACTTAAGTTTGTTTCGCATGCTGGATTCAATGAACATCGAAAAGCACTTTGGAAACTATCCTGTGCTTGCGGTGGAGAAATTACTGCTGTTGGGGCTGACGTTACTTCAGGAAGAACGCAGAGCTGCGGATGCATTCGTCGCAGAGGCACAAGAACGTTAGACATTACTGGTCAGCGCTTTGGACGCCTAACCGCCCTACGTCGTGAAGGACGAAACAGTTGTAACAAGCCTACGTGGCTATGCGTTTGTGATTGCGGCAAGCATACACACCAGACGACTCCTCGCTTGAGACGACATGACGTGTATCGGTGTGGTCATTCTTGCGGGCTCGATCAATGAGTGTCGAACAGCTCGAAGACTACGCGCACGTTATTACTGCGCTTCATAAAAAATGGAAGCCACACCCGGGTCAGCTCGCTCCAGGGCAAGCAATATTTTACGAAGGCATCAAGAGAATATTCTTAAGAGCTGCGAGGCAAGTTGGGAAAAGTGAATTTTGTTCATATGTAGCAATTCGCTGGGCTCTTACAAAACCTAACTCCCGAATTTTTATCCTGGCGCCATTTCTGGCGCAGTGTCGTACATTGTATCTGCATAGTGGCCTGATTCAAAATAAATGTCCTGACGAATTTCCAGTCGAAATTCACATTGGTGACGGTCGCTTCATCTTTCCTAACGGTAGCCAGATTCGTCTTCTGGGTGGTGACAACTTCGATGCAGCACGCGGTATCACAGCAGATCTGGTGATCATCGACGAGGTGAAGGACGTACCAGACCAGGTCTGGCCCGTAATTTACCCAACATTGCTGGTGCGCAAAGCGCCATTGATTCTAGCTGGTACTCCACCGGGCAATCGTAATGCCGCATACTGGCAGATGGTGGAGGAGGCAGAAACAAATCCTCTGTGGCGTATTTTCAAATTAAAAACCACAGACAACCCATTTATTGATCCAAACGATGTAGCAGAGGAACGTCGCAAGCACGAAGCGCGCGGCACTATCAATGAGTTTCTTCGCGAATACGAAGCTGAGTATGCAGTTGACTCGGCAAAGGCTGTGTTTCCAATGTTTGAGCGTGAACGTCACGTCAAAGCGTTTGAACCACTACTACACGAGGTGCGTGCAAGACCAAAGCACTGGGATTTTGTTGTTAGCTGCGACCCAGCACACGCCAGTACATTTGCGGTTTTGTTTGCAGCAGTCAACAAGCACGATGGTCGCGTTAGATTCCTCGACGAGCTTTACATACAGGACCAGGCGAAAACATCGATTGGCACTGTATGGCCGTTAGTGCAAGCAAAGATGAATGAGATTCATCCAAGCAACGACGAAAGCGAATGGACCATCGTTATGGATGAAGCTGCAACGGGCGTACGCGTGGAACTACTTGACGTGTTTGATGTATCTGCGATTCCCACGCAGAAGGCCACCAACCGCAAGAGCTTTGGTATCTCCCTCCTTAAAGACTTGTACATTGAAGACAAGTTACTGGTGTCAGACCGCTGTAAAAACTTTGTGTACGAAACCGAGAACTATTTTCTCTCTGAGACAGGTGAATTCATTAAGAAGAACGATCACCTGTGCTCAGATTGTGCCAGATATGCACTACATGCCGTAGGATATACGGCGCAGCCTTCGACTCCTCCCCCAGCTCCGCGAGTGATACCGGATGACGAACGCAGACGTGGGTTCTCACCTCAAGAAGATTACGAAACCCTCACCACCTACGATACTCCCGTATACAGCTTTGAGATCGAAGACGCTTGGGAGTGAAACGATAACTGCGTCGAAGCTTAGTATCATATATACCAGCAAACGATAACAAAGCCAGAATGTTTGGGTCGAATCTGAATGGACTTTACCCAATTCCACAATATATGTATGACAGCCGCCCTCGCCATTTGTGCCTTCCTCTTCGCTCTTCTCGCCTTCATCGTGTCAGTCGGCACCCTCACTTACGTGCTTGCACGCCGATTTAGCACGGTGCAGCACGTCCCCGTCCCTGTTGGCGATACGATGTATCAGTACGATCTGCCGCCCAAGGTGACGCAAGCTGAAGACGGCACCCCAGTCGTTGAGCAGCGCCCGCCTGTGACGATGACCGAGCAAGAATACGAGCGCGCGCAGCGCCTGCAACGCCTCGAAGAAGAGTACGAAGCGGAAGCTGCTGCCATCGACTTCGACTAACCCACCACCCTGGAACCATCGCTATGCATGCGCGTCAGCCCGTTCGACATCGATGATTTCGAGCTTCTGAAGGACACGCCCCGCGTTCGTCCTCTTTTCACGCTTCTCGACGAACTCGACGACGAAGACGTGGTGCTCGAATGGTTAAACAACACCTATCTTACTGAGCTTCAGCGCATCCTTCCGTATCGCGAGCGAGCGCTGCGCCACCTTGGGTTGTACAAGAATCGCTGGTACACAGGCGGCAACGGGGCCCGCAACTCAAGCTTTGCTGACACAAGCACGCAAGGTCTAGGAATTGGCAACACGGCTGCAAAGCCCGCCAAGGTTACCGTCAACCACCTATTCGACCTCGTAAACCAGCGGGTAGCGCGCATTCTTGCCACCCCGGCCGCAGTCGAAGTGAAGCCAGCCAACAACGAGTACAGTGATCGCATCTCTGCCAAAGTCACCAACATGTGGCTGAAGTACTTGTTCACAAAAAACAATGTGGACAAGTTGCGCGCTAAGGTTGCCAAAGCCGCGTACATCATGGGTGAGGCATACAACTGGACGCGCTGGAACCCGAACAAAGGTCAAGTACATCCTGATTGGGAATCCGAAGTCTCCCTTGCCAAGACCCAGGGCCGCGTCCCGAAGCTTCCGAAGCTCGACGATAAGGGTAAGGAAGTCATTGGTCGGGATGGGAAGCCGCTTTGGATTGAGAAACCTGTGTACGTTGGCGAGGTTGAATTCGTAGCCACTACACCTTTGAACACTATAGTACAACTCACTGGCGACTTTGAGCGCGCTGACTACTTCTTCTACGAAGAATACCAAGACATTGACGAGCTTCGCGCGTTGTATCCCAACAAAGCAGACGAAATCGAACCGGACGAGAACGAAGGCGACGATGCTGCAGCGCGCTGGGGTCGCATCCAAGGGCAACTGAACGGCCCACAAGCTGGCAAGGTGCTGGTGCGTTATTTTCGCCATCGCCCAACCGAGTTTCTTGGGAATGGCCGCTGGATTGTGAGCACCCGCACGGCGGTTCTCGTAAATCAGCCCCTCAAGGAAGGTGAGCAAGGGCTACATCTGCGTCGCCTCGTTGACATCGACAATCCCGATGATCAGCGCGGGCAGTCATTCTTCACGCAAGGCAAGCAAATCAACGCTTCCATCAACGATTTGACGTCGATGGGTATGCGCAACCAGAAGATGGTGGCACACCCCAAGTGGATTTATCCCAAGGGTTCACTCGTCAAGAAGGATGCTCTCGGTAACGACATCACCGAAGTCGCCTTCTCAGGCCCGGTCGCACCATTCGTTTACACGCCACCGCCCATGAACGGTGAAAACATGGCGATGAAGGCAGATCTCAAGAACGATCTGCAACTGATTCTCGGCTCGACCGGTGCCGAACGCGGACAGATTCCTGCAAACATTCGCTCTGGTACAGCGCTGCAGGCCATGTACGAGCAGAACGACATGCGTTCGTCGCAACAGAACCTGAATATTGCGACCTTCATGCGGGAAATCACCGAAGACGCAATCAATGTTGCGAGTGTGTACTACGAAGAAGACGATAAACGTCTGATTCCGATTGTGGGCCGCGATAACCGCTACCTACTGAAGGAATTCCATCCCAAGAATCTTTCGTGCGGCTTCGAGGTGCAGGTCTCCAATGATTCGCCGCTGCCTAACAGCAAGGCAGTGCGCTTCGATATGCTTATTCGCCTCAAAGAAGCGATGCCAGAGTACGTTACGGAAGAGCGTGCGGCGCAGTTTCTGGATTTGGGTGACAGCGAACGCATCTTTGATGCTGCAACCGCGGCACTGCGTACGGCAGAAGCCGAGAACGAAGCGATGCTGAGTGGTGAATCAGTGCCGGAGCCTCGGCAGTATGAGGCGCATCTTACCCACTGGATGTCTCACGTCAAAGAGATGCAGCAGTACACCTTCAAGATAGATGTTCCAGAAGAGATTCAGGCCGAAATGGAGAAACACGTCTTGGCAACAGAGTATCTGATTGTCGAGGCGTGCAAGAAGAATCCTCGGTTTGCGGTGGAAACCTGCAAGATTGCACAGTTCCCGCTTCTGTACGCGCTGTCTGAAGAAGACTACATGGTGATGGACGCGGCTCGCACAGGCAATCCACTGACCTTGCAGCAAGTGTCGATGTTGTATCAGCGCGGTGTGAAGGGCTTGCAGATGGCGATGGCCACCGGCGAGATTCCACCGCCCGGAGCAGCAGGCGCAAGTGGAGCCGGGGGTGGAATGAATCCAGCCACGAACGGCATCGGCGGAATGGCTGAAGCTGGTGGTAATGAACCCAACACAAATACGCTCGAAACCGAGAAACCAGTCAATACGCTTGCTCCGCAAAAAGGCAACTAGCCCCAATTTCGTAATCATTGGTTACACAAGCAAGCCGCATCCCGCGGAACCCAAGGACCAAACGTATGCATGAGCAATTTCGATAATCTACTCGGCGCTTCTGATCTACCTCCAGGCCCTGATCTCGAAGGCATCCCAACGGATTTTGAGCAGGCTGCTGTAGAGGTATCCGATGCAGGCATCAACACCAGCAAAGATGACCAAACGCAAGAAACCAAGTCGACCGCAAATGATGAAGTGACGCAGGCTACCGCTGTAGAAAGCGGCGAACCGCCAGACGATATCCAAGAAGCCGCGATTGAAGACAGCGAAACCAAACCCCCGGTCCCACAGGTGTTTGCCGCTGACCCTAAGAAGGCAGTCTCGTTCAAGGTTGGCGACCAAGAAGTCGCGCTCGACGAAAGTGCGCAGTTTTCTTGGAAGGTTGACGGCAAAACCGAGCAGTTGACCCTCAAGGACCTGATTTCCAACTACGCCGGCAAGATTCCGATCGAAAAACGGTTTGCGGAACTTGACCGCGCGCGAAAAACCGAAGCGCAGCGCGTTACCGAATTCGAAAACACGCGCACCCGCCACAGTAATCTCATTCGCGACATGCACGAGCACGTCTCGAAGGGAAACATCTTCGAAGCAGTAGCCAATATGCTTGAAATGAGTGGCATCAAGAGCGATCCGCGTGAATTCGTTGGCTCAATGCGCGCCAAAATGATGGAACAAGCGCAAGCGCTCGCGCAGATGACGCCCGAGCAGCGCGAAAACTACGAAGCAAAAGAGGCATACGCATATCTTCAGTCGAAACACGACCGAATGTTGAAGCAACGCGAACAGGAACAAGCCCAGGCGGCCTTCCGAGCGCGAGTTGACAAGGCAATCGAAAGCGTTGGGTCGAACCTCGAAGAGTACGCGAAGCAGAAGCAGTGGCTTGAAGCAGAGTTTGACGCACGAAAGTTCGACAAATCCCAGCTCACGCCTGAATACGTTGCAAACTTCATTCAGCACAAGACGGAGTACGAGACGGCCAAGAGCGCTCTCGCCGAAGTGTCCCCGGAACTCGCAGAAGACGAGAAGGCTCAGGAACAAGGCGTGCTTTTGATGCGTCAGAATCCTACGTGGACGAAAGAAGATTTGCGCGACGTGTTCAAAGAGGCTCTAGGGCAAAAAGGTGCCACAGCCGTCAGTAAGAAAGTC
>JACCDR011594033.1_pt1 | contig 11753 bp, 20 predicted proteins | sample 7446431 | NCBI WGS metagenome assembly JACCDR01 (sample SAMN15323443, study PRJNA562643) | freshwater metagenome | isolation source: river surface water | place: USA:Blue River Watershed | collected 2017-08-17
ACACAAACGCGCGGTCAACAGAAAAGAACGGGACCGGATAGCCGGCCCCGTTCTCGAGGTGGTCAGGCCACGAGGGCGTTGGGGTGCTCGCTCGTGGCGAGCGTGCTCGCGGCCGAACCGACGCCGAACACTTCGTCGATGTCCCAGGTACGCTGGCCGAGCGACAGCCCGACCTCCAGGGCGCGGGCGATGATCCCGGCCCCGGCTCCGAAGGCGTTCGCGTTGGCGCGCGACTCGGAGGTCTTGCCGGCGACGTGCGTGTGGTACTCGGTGATCGCGTTGAAGAGACCCCACGCGGTGCCCTTCGCGCCGGGCAAGTCCTGGCCCTTGCCGCCCTCGAACAGGCTCGTGATCTCGTCCAAGCGGCGGCCCTTGCGGACCTCCTCGGTGGTCTGGCGGTAGACGGCCCCGAGGAACTCCACCAGTTGGTCACCGCCCTTGACGGGGATCTCGGTGAGCCGCCGATAGGCCTCGCCCACGGCGGTCAGGCGCTTGTCGATCGCCTCGACTTGCATCGCCACCAGGTCGAGCTGGGCCTGCGCGTTGGCGCGGTGGGTGATCTTGAAGATCCCATCCACGCTCGCCCCTCGGCCGCCGATCGCAGCGGTCAGGGTGTTGTGACATACGACCCTGACGGGGGTCAGGCCGGCGCGGATCGCCAGCGAGCCGTCGTGCGCGTGGGCGAGCAGGAGGTAGCGCTCGACCACGTCGTCTCCCTTGACCACGATCGGGTCGCCAGCCAGCTTGGCGAGCACCCACACGCGCGAGCCGGCGTCGAGCGAGCCCGCGGTTTCGAGGGTGGCCTGCTTGGCGTCGAGCCAGGGCTGGAACCAGGCGAAGGCCTTCTCGTTCTGGAGCGGCACGTAGGCAGGCCCCACCGAGCCGAGCGAAGGCCCGTAGGAACCATCGGCGTTGACCTTCACGATCGACTGCGAGGGCGTCGCCACGAGCGACCCGTCGGGGAGCTGGGCGAAGTTGGGACGGGCCTGCACCGACCAGTCGAGCCCGGCCAGCTTGATCGCGTCGGCGATCGACGGCGCGTCGTGGATGACGGTGCCGAGCCCGTGCCAGGGGGTGGAGCCAACGGAGAACATCGTGTCGGTTGCGGTGATGTGGTGTGCCATGACCCGAACACAATACACCAACACAAAGCGAAAGCCACAACCGCGTGCAGCTTTCTTTCAGGGTTGTGTGTGCGCTGGCGCATGCTCCCCGCAGGCCCCAGGATGGGCAGCGAGCGCAGCCTCGAGCTCGTCCCCGGGGTCGAGGCCGAGCCCTTCGAGCGCGCCGAGGATCGACCGTCCGATCGCCACGGCGCCGAACTGCTGCCACGCCCACCGCCCGTTACCACCAGGTGACAGACCCCACGTGTGACCGCCGCGTGGCATCCAGTCGTCCGCAACGAACTTGCGCAAGGTCGCGCGCAGGCTGCTGATCTGCTCCCACAGGGCAGCCTCGGTGGGGGAGATCGGGCGCGGGTGGGAGTAGTCAGGGTGCTCGCACCACCAGCACAGGCGCAGCCCCCGGGGCAGCGAGCGGTCCATTGCCTGGCCCCCGTGCTGCTCGTCCACCTCGCCGGTGACCGGGTGGCGGTCGCACCACGGGCAGCGCCAGCCCTCGGGGTGCTCGGGCCCGTGGTCGAAGCCCACGACCAGCTGGGCGCTCATGCTCGCGCGCCCTTCTGCACGAGTGCGATCACCCGCTCGAGCGCGGCGACGTCCCAGGCGGCTTCGCGGGCGAGTCGGTCATGCTGCCGGTAGTCTCCGTAAGCTCCTTGGATAGGCTCGAGGCCCTTGGAGCTGTGCAGGTAGAACGCGGCCTCGTCGTCGTGCCTGCTTTGGCGCCTGCGTGCCTCCTCGAGCATGGCGGTCAGCTCGGCGAGCATCACGACCCGCCCCTCGTGCGCAGCCACAGGCGTGCGCTGGTGACCAGCATGGCGGCGTGCTCGAGCAGCCAGGCCGCGAGGGTCAGCACCTCAAGCTCGAGCACACAGGGCAGGATGTGGGCGATCACCCGCGCTTCTCCAGCTTCCGCTGCAAGTTGAGCCACCACTGCTTGTCGTAGTCGGGCAGGGCCGCGGCCCTGCCCCACAGGGTGTGCAGTCCACGCTCGGTGGGTAGGGCCAGAGCTCGCGCACGCAACTCGGCACCGAAGTCGCGTTCGCCAGCGGCTTCCTGCGCGGTCGGGGGTTCGAGCCGGACGTTGGCGTCGGAACCCGTCGTCGGCTTCTCCTCGGCGGCCTGGGAGCGCTCGGCGGCCCGAAGCCGCACGGCCCCGGTGAGCCACAAGAGCTGATCGGCGGTTTTGGTGTAGGGCTTGGGCACGTGGGCGCTCGCCAGCGGCCAAAGTCCGCGCTGGTCGCGGCACGCGTCGCACATGCGCGCGGTCAGCTCCTCCGGGATCCCGAGACCGGCGCGCACGAGCTCGGCGCAGGTGGAGGCCCAGAGCGTGTCGAGGTCGGGGTTGGTCCATAGGGTGCCGGAGCAGCTCGGCGTGGTGCAGGGCAGCCGGGCGGGCACCAGCGGGCACCCCGGCGGGGGCGACGTGGGCATGGACCAACCCTCCGCCACGATCCGGCCACCCAGCAGCGCGCAGGTGGTCGCCCCGCGTTCCCCGTCGAAGCGGGCGCTGGCCTGCGGGCACGAGCTACAACCCCGGACGGCGGCCCGCGCCGCTTCATCGGGTGAGGCGAACGGCAAGCCGAGCCGGTCGGCGGGGTCGGTGGCCTCCCGCTCCGGGATGAAGCCCATCTTCACGCGCAGGCGCTGTAACTGGGCGTGGGCCTTGCCGGGCGCCGAGATCGGGAGGGACTGCAAGCGGGGACCACTGACCGTGGTGCGGCCGGTGGGGATCGGGGTGGCTGTTGCTCGGGTCAGCCACACGCGCGCCCAGCGGGCCGACTCGGCGTAGGGCCCGTTGACGTCGTCGCACAGGGCGTCGAGCTCGGCCCAGTGCGGGAGCAGGTCGGGTTCGCTGGCCGCGGCTTGGCACCCCGCGAGCCAGCCCGACGCGTCGTACAGGCTCACCACGACGGGGGAGCCGTCCGGCCTGGTGCGGCCGGGCATGTGGAACGACCCGAGCCAGGGCATGTGGGTACGCCCCACGGCGGTCAGCTCGAGCCCGGTTTCCTCGCGCAACTCGCGGGCCGCAGCATCCCGCGGGGCCTCGTCACCTTCGGTGCGTCCACCCGGCAGACAGCGCTGCTCCAGGTTCTCCCGCCGATGCACCGCGAGCACCTTGGTCAGGGAGAAGGGCTTGCGCACGACCACCACGACGCCGTCGGCGTGCAGGGGCTCGCTGGCGATCGTGTCGACCGGAGTCGGGTTGGATGGTGCGGGTCGGATCGCCCACGTACTCTCGGCCACCGTGTCGTCGGGGCGCGTGAACGCGATCCGCACCATGGACCGCGCGTCCTCCTGGTCCAGCCAGCCGGGTGAGGCGTGCTCGGGGACGGGGTCAAAGCACATGGAGGACGTGTCGAGCGTGGCGAGTAGGAGGTCGGCGAGCCCGCCGACCCCGACCGGACAGGTCCGGGGCTGGGTGCTCTCGAGTTGCTGGCGCACTTGGCGGGCCCAGGTGTTGAAGGGGTCGTCGGTCCCACCGACGCTTTCGGGACCCACCGGCTCGGGGTCAGCGGGCAGAGGGGCGGCCTTGGAGGCGGCCTTGGAGTGCAGGGGCTTCACGACCACGGGGTACTGGCCAGGCGACGGGCTCCACGACACTTGCAGGTCGCGGATGGTGTAGGCGCCGCCGGCCACCTCGGTGCTCGCGGCCGGCTGACCCACCACCTCCCGCAGCCTATCGACCGCAACCTCGAACGTGGTCGGGGTGAGGGGCAGCTCGACGCGCCCGAGCACCATGCACTCCTCGTCGGGGCCCCTGGTGTAGACCAAGGGAACGAACTCCTCGTCATGGATGCGGGTCACCAGCTCGGCTGAGGGCTCCGGGGACCGGGCACACCCGCTGGCCACAAGCCCTTGGAGAACGGGGTCGAGGGGACGGCCGAGCTGGCGATCGTCACCACCAGACAGCAGCCCGCCCGGCCGAGGAGACGCCATCTCGGGGGTAGCCTCGCCGCTCCCAGGGGCCAAGCCACCACCACCGCCGCCATCGGACTTGGGCTGCTCGGGCGTGACGGGAGAACTACCAGGGACCTTCTCCCCCCGGCACCGCACCAGCACCGGGCACCCGAGAAGCAGGGCGACGCCCTTGTACGTCTGCACCCACGTCTGGAGGGAGACCCAGGAAGGACCCCCACCGGAGCCCGGGTCCACCGTCACCCCAACAACCGGAATGCTGGGCAGGGGCTGCTCGTAGAGGGCCAGCCCCTGGTGCTGGGTGAGGTGGTCGAGGAGGGCCTTTGCGGCCGACTCCACGAGCTCGAAATGGATCGCCAGTTGGATTTTCGGCGTGTCGTTGGGCATGATTGGGCATAATCCTACCAGGCTGCACTCGCCTGGTCAACCTGATTGCCCGCTACGGTGGCAAGGTGGCCGCAACCCGCAAGTTCCACCTCCCGGCGACCTGGCACCAGATCCTACAGGCCGCCCGCCTGCAAGTGCGGGCGAAGGGCACCGTTTCGCAGATCGCCTTGGCCCGGGACTGCCGCGTGGGGGTGGATCTGGCGAGGTCGGCCTACCAGACGGGCTGGCGGGACATCGAGGGCGCCCCCCTCCCTTGGGCGCCGCCGATCAAGGACGTGCTCGCGGCCGAGGAACTCTTGGGGCGCGAGCTCCTGGCCGACTCCCGCACCGGCCTGCTCGAGCCGCTCCCCGACCTCGACCACACCCGCGCCACCGAGCTGACCAGCCAGGCCCGCAATCGCTTTGCCCCGCCGCACCCGGTCGACAAAGGTCTCGAGCACTACGCCTCGATCACTCCCGAGCACGCCGCCCGTGTGGTGGAGGCGGCCGAGCGAGAGTTCGAACGCCAGCTCGAGCTCGTGCGCGACGCCAAGCTCGGCGCGCTGGCGGTGGTCAAGGCGGCCTCGGGCCCGACGGTGGTGCTGCTCGAGCGCGTGGGCCGGGCGGTGACGGCCAAGCTCGAGCTCGTGGACGACGCCGACCTCGACACCAAGGACACCCTGCGGGTGGTGCGAGCGATGGCCGAGGTCGCCAGCAAGTTCGCCACGGCGGCGAAGGCCGCCGCGGACACCGAGGTGCAGGTGCGCCAGCAAGACCCCAAGGGCGGGCAGGTGGCCAACGAGCAGCTCACCGAGGGCGAGGCCCTCGACCAGCTGCAACAGGCCGCGGACCTGCTCCGGCGCCGCACCGAGTTGGCGGTTGCCGAAGACCCCGACCAGGGGCCCGGCGTGCACTGAGAGCGCGCCCCGGGAATCGAACCCGAGCATGCACCGACGACCGTGAGCTCCGGGATGGAGCGCACAAACCCAAGTCAAGTGGTGGTCGTCCGCGCAGCCACCGAGGGCGCGCAAAGGATCCAGGGTGCTGGCGGGCACCCCGGATCGCTACACCCCTGCACCTCCTTTCGCGTCGATGTCCTTGCTGACGCAGTCTGGGCAGACGAGTTGCTCGGCCACCCACGCCCAGCCGTCTTCGCGGCCCGCAGCGTTGAGCGGGTGGCTGAGGCGAGCTCGTTGACGCCCCTCACACCAGCGCTTGCGCTTGCCGCAGGTGGAACACTTCTTTCGCTTCATGCCCATCGTCAGTCGTCCTCCTCGTCATCGTCGAGGTGTGGCACCAAGGGCTGCTCGACGGCGAGCTTGGTGTGCTGCCGGATGCGGGCGGCCAGGTGCAGCAGGGCACCTCCGGGCAGCCGTGCCCGCTCGGGTACCTGAGCGATCCGCAGGTCGCCCCACGACGACCACTCGGCCACCTTGAGCACGTCACCGCAGTGGACCACCACGAGGCGGCGGCCGGGCTCCCGGAGGGCCGCGAGCACAAGCCTGTGCACGGCCTCGCCTGGTTCCGGGCGCACCGCATGGGCCGCCGACACGGCGCGGCGGAGCTCTTGCAGGTCTGTCGCGTCGAGGCCCGTGACGAGGTCGAGAGGCTCGACCAGCAGCGGGATCCGGTTGCGGTGAGGGGTGGTGCGCCTGATCGTGAGATCGGAGATCTGAGCCATCGCCCACGAGCGCGGAGCAGGGATGCTGCGCGCCCGGGCGGCGAGGGGTCAGCCGGCGACCTGGGCTAGCTCGCGCGCCATCTCGGCCTCGTGCAGGTCGGCATCGCGGGCAGCGATCCGGCGCGCCATCGAGAGCACGACGCTTGAGCGCGTACCCCCGCCCGCGGTGCGGGTCACCGAGGTGCCGTCCCACTTGTCGTTGTCGAGACCGACCGAGACACTCCACTCGCCGCCCTGCTCCTGGTCCTGCTCGAGCAGCACGATCGTGCGGCCGGTGCCCCAGAGCACGTAGAACGCCGGGTCGGTGAGGTCGGTGCGCTCGTCAATGATGTCGATCTCGGCGGGACTGTTGAAGCACGGATACCCGTTGGGGTTGTTCTCGGCCTGCTCGGCCTCGTGCTCGGCCTGCGCGTCGTCGTTGGCCGCGAGGGTGAGTGCGACGATGCCATCCGCGCTGATCGGGGTGGAGCCCCCAACCTGCTCGACACGCAGACCGAAGTGCTTGGGGGCGTAGCCTCCGTTGCAACCGGCCGCGCGTGCAAATGCGAGGGCGGCATCGTGGGCGTTGGCGAAGAAACGGGTGTCGAGAATCTGGATGCTGGTCATGGTCTGGGTTCCTTGTGGTGCGGGGTTGGGTCCTGCGAGGACCACGCAACTCGAGTTGCGTGGTCCGGCTTGCTACTCCGCCGAGCGGCTGGCCTTCGGCGAGAGCGCACGGAAGTTGCTGGGCGCAGCCACCGGCAGGACCGTCGAGCGCACCGCGTCGAGCAGCGCTTCGTGCCGCCCCACGAGGTTGCGGCGCGTGTTTTCGCGCCACAGCTCGACGGTCTCATACCCGTAGGAGTTCGTGGGCTCGCGTTCGGAATGCGCGGTGATCAGGTGCTCGACGGTGTTCTCGGCATCGACGACGAGCCACGCGAGGTAGAGCGCGTAGCACGTGCGCCCGGCAAGGGTGAGGAGGCGGCGACGACCGAAGCGGTACGTGGTCTGCATGGTGCGACCACAATACACCAACACAAAACCGTGTCAACAGGTCACGGCAAGAAACCGCACCGTGACCTCTCGACGTGGGCCTCACCGAGCTCGGCGGCCACCTCCAAGGGCAGCGGCTCGGGCAGCGGCCACACGTGCGCCTCGGCGTCCTGGTAGCCGCGGATCTGGTAGCGGTGCGCCATCTTGGCCTTCGTCCACGTGTCGCGGGCAAATGCGCGCCCGACCTCGCTCAGTCGGCACACCCGCTCGAGCTGGGTCAGCGATACCCACACCACGGGCGCGAGCAGTCGCGTCTTGGTCAGCGCGGACAAGCGCGCCTCGAGCCGCATGGCGTAGCCGAGCTCGCGGGCGTGGGTCGCCTCGAGCTTGGCTAGCTGCTCCTGGGTCGCGCGGTGCTCGGCACGCTCGACGGCGAGCGTCATGCCCCACGAGGCGACGTTGCTGACCACGAGGATCAGCAACGACCACGGTGAGATCGGCTCGAATGCGGTGTAGATGGCGGCGGCCATGGTGGCCGCCGAGGTCAGGGCTGCGGGGATCGGGATGCGCATGGCGAGTGTAGTGGGGGCTCGGGTGGGATCGATCGGTGGCCCCAAGGGCCGGCGAGGTGGTCGAGGTCGGTGAGCAGCAGGCCGGCGATCCCCACCGGCACGAGCAGCAGGGCCAGGCAGGCGCCCACGAGCACGAGAGCGATCGCGGTGGTCATCACCAGATCCGATCGGTGCCGTGCCCGTGCTCGCGGTGCTTGACCACCGTACCGTCCTCGAGCGTGATCTTCGAAGCGATGCGCACGAGCTCACGGGCCCGGGAGTAGTCCGGGGTCCCGGGCGGCACCTGGCACCCCAGCGGGATCGGTACTGGCGACCAGTGCACCCCGTTGTGGTGCACGAGGATCCGTCGGTCCCTCGCTTCGAGGTCATGCGGGATCTGGGAGGAGGCGGAGTCGGCCGCGACGATCGTCACGGTGCACCGGGCCCACACGGTGCGGTCGCAGTCGAGGCGGGCGGCCAGCACTCGCAGGCGCTCGCGCAACCCTGGACCACGGTGGCTGTTGAGCAGGTGTACCCCGTCGAGGATGCTCACGCCCTCGAGCTCGTCCGCGGCTACCTTGGCGTCGACGTGCACGTCGAGGGGCACCACGCAGCTGCGCTCGCTGGCGAGCTTGTACCGCACCTCGAGGTAGAGCACCTCGTCGCGGGGGCCGTGACTGACCACTTGGGACGGCAGCAGCAGCGCCGGGGTGTAGCGCGGCACCAGCAAGGCTTCGCTGATCGTCCGGTTGAGGGATCGGGCGGTGCGCACGGGCTGGCGCACCGCACCACCGACCCCTACGAGCCCCACCCAGGCCGCCAGGTGGTCGGTGCAGACGGGCAGCACGCGGGCAGGGCCGTAGTCGTCGGCCTGCATGATGTAGCAGCGCCTGTCGCAGTTGACTCGGCGCACTGCACCATCGGGGCGGACGTCATCCCCTGACCAATCGCCGTATTGGTAAGCGGTGGCGTACCCGCACCCGGTGGCATCATCAGGCAGTGATTGCAGCTCCTGGCGCGTTCGCCGGTATACCCCGAGGATTGGTGTATGGTGCGCCCATGGGCCCCAGGGTCCATGGTAGAGGGGTCGGCTCAGCGCGTGCTCGCGCCCCCTCGTGTCGGCGGACCTGGACGCGGTCATGGGGCGGCTCCCGTCTGGGGCAGGGCGCCCGATCGACGTGCCGTGCTCGACGCACGTCGAGCGGCTTGCAGGTCTTCGAGGCGACGGCGAGCCTGCAAGCTCCCGATGGCGTTGCGGGCCCGCTCGACCTGGTAGCCAGCGTCGGCGAGCGCCCGGTAGTCAGGCTGCGGGACAACGAGGATCGACAGCGACCCGTGCATCTCCAGGCACGCTCGCTTGGACGACTCGTAGCGCTGCCGAGCGCGGAGGTAGGCGACTTGCAGCCCCGCCATCTCGGCGTCGTGCGTGGGGTTCAAAATGGCGTCGTCGGTCACGTCCAGTCCTCCACGAACACGACCTCGGGCATTTCCTCCGCGATGGCCTCGAGGCCGCGCCGCCAGGCGTTGGCCTGCGCGACCTGGTACAGCGCCTCGCCCGGTCGTTCGCAGACGTCAGCCTCGGACCAGCCGAGCCCTCGGGCGACGGCCAGCACCATCTCGACGACCTGGACGATCGGCTCGGTGGCGCCGAGGCTGACCGCCTCGACCACTAGCGGGTGCTGCGGGTAGAGCCTGGAGGCCAGCGCTTCCTTGGCGCTGGTCACGGTGCCACCTCGACGCTCACGAGGATCCCAGGGTAGACCTCGACCTGCCCGGCCGCTGCCCCGTTGAGGGCACCCACCAGGTCGGAGGGCGACCACACGCGGTTCTGCCCGTGCATGAAGAGCGTGTCGCCGGGGTAGAGCGCCTCGCCGTCCACGAAGCACACGGCGGGCTGGCGCTCTGGCTCCGCCTCGGGCCCTGGGCGTGGGGCGACGGTGCTGCCGAGCAGACCGAGCCGCTCCGCATGGTCGCGGGCGTCCGCAGGGTAGGCGAATCGCCCGATGTAGGTGTTGCCCGCGAAGTAGGGCTTGGTGAATGTGGCCATGGCTAGCTCCAGATCACGCGCTCGGCGGTGGTGAACGAGGCCTTGCGCCCGAGGTCGTGGTCGGGCTGGCCCTCGCGCACGAGGATCCAGGTCTTGCCAACCTTGCGCACGAGCGCGTCGCGGTCGGCCCCAACCAGTTGGTACTCGGTGTCGGAGAGCTTCTTCCAGGTGGCCATGGCTAGCAGCCCTCCACACACTCGACGTTGGCGAGCCACGCACCCGCGGCGGTGCAGGCATAGACCTCGACCTGCACCGCTGCGAGCTTGCGCGCGAGCTCGATGCAGGCCTTGGCGATCTCCCCGCGAAGCTGGCGGGCCGCACTGCCACCGTCGCGCCCATCGGGCTCCAGGTGGCCGCACGCCTTGGTGGCTCGGTGCGTGAGGCGCACGCCGAGCGTGCGCCCGACCAGCGTGAGGGGGAGGCGGTGACCGTCGACGGTGATGGTGGCGGGGGTCGTCATGGGCTTGGGTTGTCAATACACCAACACATTAGACCCGTCAACACCTGATCGTCAGCCGGTTTCGACGACCGGATCGGCGTCGAGGTCGCGCCACTCGATCTCGCCGACCGCGTCCATGCGTCCGAGGAAGAACAGTCGCTCGTCATCGCGGGGCTCCACCCCGAGCGCGGACGCGAGCCCGTCGAAGTACCAGGCGGCCTGGCCGTCGAGGCGCATTCCCTCGATCGTGTCGTTGGTGCCGCTGACCAGCACGCCGTCGAGGAACACGTCGAAGCTGTCGAGGTCGGCGGCGAGGCGGAACGGGTCGCCAGTCAGCACGCCCGCCGCCACGTAGGGGGCGAGCCCAGCGGTGATGCTGCTGGCGAGCAGCAGGGTCACGTGCACTGGCCGGAGGTCGGAGTCGAAGCCGAGCACCTCGAGCTTGGTGCCGCGCCGCGTGGCGGTGACCTCGGCGGGGCTGCTGGCGCTGTTGGGGGTGAACACGACACCCAGCCGCTCGAGCAGGGCGTCGAGGTCGGGCTGGCTCATGCCGCAGGTCTGCTTGCAGTGCTTGCGGATCGACCTGTAGTCGAGGGCGCGCAGCCAGTCGAGGTCGGTGGGCACGCCGTAGGGGCCGAGTGGCTCGACGTGGCCATCGGGGTCAACGGGGTGCTGGTAGCGGGGCACGGCGAGCCCGTGCGCCCCAGTGCGGCCCACGTGCACGTAGTAGCTCGCCAGCGCGGCCTCGAGCGGCCCCTCGATGCGGATGAAGCCCGAGGTGCGCGCGGCTGCGAGGTCGGCCTTGGTCACGTAGACGACGCCCTGGCAAGCGGTCGGGTACACCACGAGGGTGCCGATCGCAGCCAGCATCTCGCGCGCGGTCTCCCAGTCGGAGATCGTGCGGGCGAGCGCGGTGTTGGGCGTGCGCTGGCGGAGCAGACCCCAGAGCGGAGGCTCGCCGATCCGCGCACCGGTGCAGCTGCACGTCACCCGCAGCACCTCCTCGGCGACGCCCGTCTGGGTCTTGACCAACACGAGGGTGCTGCCCGCGATGTGCTCCTGCGTGAGCGCGGTCAGGTCGAAGTCGGGCTGCGCGTAGGGGTAGAGCCCGGGCGCGTCGACACCAGCGGCCACAAGTTGGCGAGCGAGGGCGATGGCAGCGGTGTGGTCTTCGAGTAGGGCGGCGACACGCCCGCTGTGGGTGGACAGGTCGTGGGTGGTCACGGGTTAGGCCTTCCCCGGCGTGGGCTCGGGAAGCGTGACCTCGGCGTCCACATAGGGCGCTTGGCTGTCGGTTGGGCCGCCGTTGAACCCGCTGTGAGCGGTGAGCGTGACGGCTTTCCTCTCGACCTTGAAGTGCTGGGCGATGATGGTGACGATGTCGGCTCCAGTGAGCTTGGCGGTGTAGATCATCTACGCATGGAGTGCTCCGCGGCCCGTGCGGTCTACGTCACCCGATCCGCTCGAGCATGCGCTCCATCCATAGGCGCAGGGCCTCGTCGGCGACATCATCGTCACCAGCTGCGCGGGCGGTCGCGCTGATCCACTCGAGCTCGGCGAATGCGGCGTCCCAGACGGCCACGGGGTCGGTGGTGTCGGCGAGCAGCTCGACCACGAGCTTGAGCACCCCGTTGCGCTCGCTGGGGCGAGCGAACCGGAC
>JACCDR010464620.1_pt1 | contig 11751 bp, 24 predicted proteins | sample 7446431 | NCBI WGS metagenome assembly JACCDR01 (sample SAMN15323443, study PRJNA562643) | freshwater metagenome | isolation source: river surface water | place: USA:Blue River Watershed | collected 2017-08-17
ATGAGGTCGTGGGTGCAACCTACGCTCGCCGGTCAGGCGAACATCACGTCCAGCGCCAGGGATTCGGAGAAGGACTCCTTCTTCCAGTTCACGAGGTGAGGACCTCTTTGAGGACGGCCTGGTTGACCGCGGCGATGGCCTCGTCGTAGGAGGCGACCAGGAGCATGTCCGCCACGGCGGAGACCACGCGCTGGCGGGCGGCTGCGACGAGCATGCCGGCCGTCTTCCGGGACAGACTCTCGTCGGGGAACCTGATGGCCTCCAGGGCCTCCAGGGCACGATGATCCTCGTCGTCCGGGTCCCCGGGACCGGAGTCCTGGGCGGAGGCGATGTCCGCGGACGTGGCGGCGTCGGCCTCCCTCACGAGGTGCTGGATGGCCTCCTCGGCCGTCGGGTGGCGCTCCCAGTCTACGTAGTCGGGGAGCTCGGGGAAGTCGCGCGTGGACAGGAATCCGCCCGGGTCGCGGCGGATATGGCCTAGGGTCGGGACCGGCTCGTCCTTATCCCACTTGCGGAAGTCCCTCGGGATGAGGAGAAGACACAGGGAGCCGTCGGGCTCCAGGCAGAAGGCTATGTGCTCTTTCGGCTTCGGCAACGGGAGAAGGTACAGCGTAGGTCGCCGGACCTTCCGGTGTACGGGAGGCCGATGGCGAGAGAGCGAAAGACCTGCGGGGCCGTCCTGCACTTCCTGTGTATCCAGGGTCTCCTGGTGGTCAAGGATGGGCTCTACCACTCCCGGTGTCCGTCGTGCAGAGACGAGTCGACCCGGAAGACGAGGCCGTCCCCCGGGTCGAGGTGCAGGGCGGCAGCTCAGAGGCCGGGCGCGGGGGCCTGATAACGAGCGCCATATTGCGAGCCGTCCCCCGACCAGGCGAACAGCTCTCCGCCGGAGAAGGCCACGGAGGCGCACGGGCTCAGGGAGGAAGGCCAGTCCAGGACGTCCTGGGACCAGGAGTCCTCGATCGAGTCGTAGGCCCAGACCGAGTGGTCGAGGGCAAGATATAGGTCCCTACCGAGGTCGTCGTGGTCGCCCCCGGTCGAGGGGGAGCACAGAGAACCGTCGTAAGACGGTCCTGGAGCCTGGGTCCACGAGTAAGAAAACTGGTCGAGGGATGAGTCGTACGAGATGGTCTGGGCGGTGTTCCCGTATCCGGAAAGCCCGCCGACGATCCTGTACTCTCCGCCTACCGTCAAGATGTCGTATGAGCCGCCTCGCTGGTCCTCCTCTGCACTGGAAAAGGTCTCCCAGTCGTTCCCGGGAGTGAGGGTCCCGCCGTCCCACATGGCCGGCAGGTAGTCATTGGAGCCTCCCCAGACGAAAAGCTCCGAGCCGGACCATGTCATGGTGGCGTTGTACCGAGGTGACGGAGGGTTCAGCGCGGAGGAGAAATCCCAGGAGGACCCGTCCGACGAGAACTCCAGGTCGGAGTGGAGGTCGTACGGCCAGTAGCAGCCGGAGAGCCCTCCGAAGAGGAAGGCGCCGCCGTTCCCGGAGGCGGAGGAGGCGTACTGGCGGGAGATGTTCGGGGAGGCCATGGCAGACCAGGTGTCGGTCTCCGGGTCGTAGAGGCCGGCTGTGGCCGACGGATAGTCCCCGGTCGTCTGGGACGGCTCGCATCCTCCGAAGACCCCGACCTTGTCACCGATTGCGACGACAGCACCTCCGAGGGAGCCGGTCGGGGCACCGGTCAGGTCCACGTCCTGCCAAGCCGGGAGGCAACGCCCGGCGTCGCAGTGGCGGCCGTTGAGGCATGAGTATCCCGCGGCGCCGCAGTCGGCGTCGGTGTCGAACTGGGCGAGGGCGGACAGGGGAGTAAGCAGGGTGATCGCGAACGGGATGATGAGGCTTCTGAACATACGCTGGCTTCCTTCAGGGGGCTCGGCCCAGGGAGTGGACCGACGGGGATGTGACCCGAACAAGAAAGCGGATGTCCGCCCCTCGTCGCCCCTCATCATCTTTACACTCGGGAGGGGCGGAGGTACGGGCTCGCCGGCTGTAAGGGTCGGCGATGGCGAACCTCGACAACGACGGAGACACGGCGCAGGTCAAGGGCTCTGGCGCGAAGCCGTACGAGCTGAAAAACGTGGGAGGGGTCATCTCTTGCTCATGTCCCGCATGGCGCAACTTCGGCGGCCCGATCGACAAGCGAACTTGCAAACACATTAAGCAGGTACGCGGGGCGGCGGCCGAGGCGGCGCGCATCGGCGCGGTCGGCCTCGAGACGGGCCGGGTCCAGACAGCCGCGGAGAACCGGGCGGTGGCCCCGCGGTCCGCCGACACTCAGGCGGCCGCCAACCTCGCGGCCGGCAAGAAGCTCCGTCAGGACGAGAAGGCCAAGCTCTTCGGCCCACCCATTCTCCTCGCCCACTCTTTCGAAGACTTCCCCGACCTGGACCCGAGGGGATGGTGGTGCTCGGAGAAGCTGGACGGCGTCCGGGCATACTGGAACGGCAAGGACTTCGTGTCCCGTCAGGGCAACGTCTATCCGGCGCCCGAATGGTTCAAGGCGGGGCTCCCGCAGTTCCCGCTCGACGGGGAGCTCTGGATGGGACGGAAGATGTTCCAGAAGACCATCTCGGTAGTCAAGAGCGCCGGGGCCGGAGATCGGTGGAAGGACGTCACCTTCAGGGTCTTCGACGCCCCCGAGCACACGGGGAAGTTCGAGGACCGGCAGGTGTTCCTCCTGGAGCTCGAGGCCAACTCGGCCTGGAAGCACGCCGCGATCCTGGCGCACACGGTGGTGCGCGACCGGGCCCATCTCATGGAGACGGTCGACAGCCTCTGCGGCGAGGGCGCCGAGGGGATCATGATCCGCAAGCCGGGGTCGGCCTACGAGGTCGGGCGCTCGGCGACCATCCTGAAGGTGAAGCCGTTCAAGGACGCCGAGGCGGTCATCGTCGCCCACGTCCCGGGGAAGGGCCGTCTCAAGGGCATGCTAGGGGGCCTCGAGGTCCGCCTGCCCGACGGCAAGACCTTCAACGTGGGGACGGGCCTGACGGACGCCGAGCGCCGCAGCCCTCCGAGGGTCGGCGCCACGATCACCTACCGCTACACGGAGCTGACGGACGACGGGATCCCGAAGTGCGCGTCCTTCGTCGCGGTCCGAGACTACGAGTGACCGTAAGCTAACAGCTATGAAGGCACTCCTGGTAATCAAGAAAAGCCGCCTGGAGACGGCGAGCGCCGCGGCGGCGCAGCTCCTCAAGGACAACGACCCGGCGACAGGAGGCTGGCGGGCCGCGCACGAGGCCAACACCGTGGCGGCCGACTCCGTCTGCGAGACGCTCGAGAGGATGCGCGTCGAGTTCGAGGTCGTGCAAGACCCATACAGGGCCTTCGGGATGGGTAAGGCCGAGATCGTCGTGGTGGTCGGAGGGGACGGGACGTTCCTTGCGGCCTCGCACTCCGTGCCGCGGGGCGTTCCGATGCTCGGCGTCAACAGTGACCCGGCGTCGAGCCGCGGGTTCTTCTGCGCGGCGACGAAGGACACCTTCAAGGCCGAGATGGAGGACGCGCTCGCCGGCAGGCCGGGGGAGGCGGAAATCCTCCGGATGGGAGTCTCGGTGAACGGGGAGGTCCGTTCGATGCGGGTCCTGAATGAGGCCTTGCTCTGCCACGTGCACCCGGCCGCGACCACCCGGTTCTCGATGAACTTCTCGGACTGCGAGGTGGAGGGCTGGGAAAAGCACGTCTCGAGCGGGGCCTGGATAGGGACGCCCGCCGGGTCGACCGGCGCCCTTCGGTCCGCGGGAGGGGACGTTCTGCCGCTCGAGGACCGGTCCCTCCAGTTCGTCTCCAGGGAGCCGATCCAGGGCCAGACGAGGAAGATCGTCTCCCCGCACGGGATGTCGGCCATGGTCAAGAACGACGAGGCGGCAGTCTACATGGACGGCCCCTACAAGCAGGCGTCGGTCCGCCTCGGGGACGTCGTCAGGTTCTTCCTGTCGGGGGAGACCCTGACGGTCCGCGGGCTCGGGAGGAGACGATGAGGCCGAAGACGTCGTGGGAGGTAAGGGTGGGGGAGGTCCCCTCTCCCCTGGCCGGGCTCGCCGAGCGGAACCCTCCGATAGTCATCACGGATAGGACCGAGGCCTCGAAGAAGTTCGTCATCCTATCCCACGCGGGGAGCGAGAGGCCGCCCGTCTGGTGGGAGCTCATCCGGAACCTGGTGAAGGGAGCCTGCCTCGTCCTCGACGGGGTACCGCCCGGCCAGGGCGGGAAGTGGTCGTCCCCGACGAGGGGCAGGAGAGGGCCTCCCGAGGGGGCGCAGTACGACCTCGGGAAGGAGGTCGCCATCGACCTCCGCCAGGAGCTCCGGCGGGTCCTCCGCGGGTCGAGGGAGGGAGCCTCCCCGTCCGTGCAGTTCCTGGTGCGGGGGCACTGGAGGAACCAGGCCCACGGCGAGGGAAGGTCCCTCCGGCGGAGGCAGTGGATAGAGCCGTTCTGGAAGGGGCCGGAGGAGGCGAGGGTCCTCCTTCGCGGGCACGCGGTGAGGGGCTAGTCCGAGAGGTCCGGCTGCGGCCAGGCCGCGATAACCCGGTCCGGGACGGCTATCTTGTCCGGCTCCCAGAGGCAGAACTGGATGAGGTCGTGCTCGTAGCCGTCGGAGACGATGCCGACCTTCTTGGCCTCGTCCGGCCAGAGCTTGGACGTGGAGCCGTACCGGACCCCGAGGAGCCGCCCGACGTTGGCGATCGTCGGGACCCTCGTCTTCATCCGTCCCCGCAGGACCATGAGGACGGTCCGGTCGGAGGGGACGGCGACGAAGCATTGTTCGTCGTAGTTCATGCTGTCGTAGAAGTGGAGCCTGCAGCGGAGGTCGAAGACCTCCGGCCTCGGGGAGGCGGGCGCGTTGTCCATGCGGGGAGCTTACGCTCAGTGGAGCGGTTGGCCGTCGCTCGTGACGGCCGGGACCTCGGGGGCCGGCTCTTCCTCGAGGTCGACGTCGAGCTCCTTGGCCGCGAGGGCCTGCCTGCGCCTCTCGTGGCCGACCCCGAACCGGAAGCCGCGGGAGAAGAGCGGGAGGCCGGCGAAGGCCAGGAGGGCCACGCCGAGGGCGCCATGCCCGGACTTGACGGCCAGGGCTCCGAGGACGACGAAGAGGCCCCAGAGCGCGATGGGCCGGACGCCGGCCCAGACCTCGGCCCAGAATGAGCGCATTCCGGACGGTACGTCGGGACCGTCGGGACCTACCGGGTCAGCGGAGGCCGTGGCCTCTCGCAAAGTCGTGGTGCTTCTGCTGGTCCCAGTCGCCGGTCGAGAAGCCCATGATGATATGGCCGAGCTCGTGCTCGAACGCAGTCCTCTCGAACGGCTGGTCGCGCGAGTCGTAGTCCACCTGCATGGTATGGCTCCGGGCGAAGGTTATGCCCTCGACCTTCGCCTTGGCGCGGTTCGCCGTGCTCTCGTCGAGTCCCTTCTTGAAGAAGACCCAGATGACGTCGGAGGCGACGGCGGCCTGGGCACGGGGGCCGTAGTAGAGGGACCAGCGGTTGACGGTCTCCCGGACGGCGTTCTCCATCACGTGGTCGTCGGGGAGGGCGTAGGGGTCCCTCTCCCCCGGGTGGACCATGAGGCCGTAGGAGGGGTACCAGCGGAACTGGGAGAGGTAGGCCTTCCTTGAGAAGACGATGCGGACCCAGATAGCGATAAAGCAGAGGCCCACGGCGAGCATCAGCCACTGCCAGCCGCCCTTGGCCTCGACGTCGTCGCGGAGGAGGAGGGCGACCAGGATCGCCAGCACGGCGATGCCGGGTCCGGCGATGGTGAGGAAGTCGTCGAGACGGAGCCAGGCAGGCTTCTTCTTGTTCATGCGAGGGGCCTCCTATCATGAGGTCATGACCGCCAGGACGAGGTAGTGCTCGTACACGTCCGTCAAGAGACGGACCAGGATGGCGGAGGTGAGGACGGAGTCGGAGGCCGCCTCAGAGAAGTCCGCCTTCTGGAGGCGAAGCCGTATTGACTCCAGGACGTCCGGCACGGAGGCCGTGGTCTTCGCCCTCTCGACCGTCCTCCAGCCCTCGTCCGGGTGCCAACGGTAGCAGTCCGTGAAGGCCTCGAACTCTTCGCCGTCCGCCCGAAGGACGGCGGAGAGGAAGACGTGGGTTTCGCTCGCGAGGAGCCGGGTGAAGCGCCTCTTCATAGGACCCAGGCTCAGCTGGAAGACCAGGCCGTGCGAGGAGCGGAACTCGAGAGCTTTGGCCAAGATGTACCCTGCGGGGACGAGCTTACGGCGGTACCCCTTGAAGGGGACGAGGTACGTGAGGCTTGTTCCACACTGATCGTCGGACCCCGAAAACAGACGGGGTCCGGGGGCTTCCGGCAGCCGGCCGGAGCAGGCAGAACTCTGTTCGAGCGCACATTGTCATACACTGATCGCCGGGTTGACGGAGAAGACGCTGTAAGGTCCCATAGGCACCAAATGCAGAAACTAGAGGAAAGACGGCACCGTGAGGTGAAGCGCCAGGGCCTCGTCTCTGGCGCGGACAGGATTGTCCGGCTGATGCTCCCCATAGTCCTGGAGTCCAGGGGGCTCACATCCTCCGCGGACTCCCTGAGGGAGCTCCCGGCCCTGCGGGACGTCGGGTCGGTGAACTTCGCGCTCGAGGCCGTCGGGAGGGCCGCGAGGGGCGCCGGGCCCGCGAGGCGCGCCGTCCTGCTGTGCGGAGAGGCCGCGCTGGCCGCCATCCGCGGCGACGCCGGCCGCTTCGCCTCCTTGGTCCGCGACGCCGCGGAGTCCTTGCGCGAGGCCACGCCGGGCCTAGGACTCCATAACTGACCGGATGCGGGCCAGGTCGACGATCCCGGAGATCTCCTCCTCCGTGAGGAGGAGAAGCGCGGACTCCATCGCCTTCTCGAGACAGGACCTCGCCTTCGAGCGCGCGTCGGCCTCCACGACGCTCGCCCTTTCCTCGTCGGATATGGCGACGCAGGCGGCGACCGCCTCCTTGTAGAGGCGCTCCAGCTCCGGCTCCGAGCCCTCGAACCTTAGGGCGCGCTTGACGTGGCGGTAGGCTATGTCCTCCGCGCAGATCCCGATGTCCCGGACGAGAGACGTCCCCTTCTCCAGGACGGGGACAAGCTTGATCATCTCCTCGACGATCTTGTCGCTGAGGTCGATGGAAAAGTCGTCCGCGCCGAAGAGCGCGACGAGGATCCGGTCCTTCACGACCTCGGGCGCCGGCTTGTCGCTGGGGAAAGGGTTGTAGCGGGTCGCGGGGCGCGAGTTGAGACCCGAGAGAGGCCAGTCCATGGACATCGAGCGAGAGTCCAGAGAGCTCACCAAGACGCCCACGGGGCGGCGGCTGGAGAACGTCACGTCGACGCGCCCGTCGGGCTCCGGCCTGGCCCGGAGGACAAAGCAGCCTCGGAGGACCTCGGGGGCGGAGTCCGGGAGGGGGCTCTTCATCTCGTCGAGGCAAGCGCGAGCAACCTGGTCGAGGAGCCTCATGAAGAGGACGGAGCTCCGGGAGATCGAGCGCTCCAGGGCCCTCGCCGGGTCCTTGTCCTCGAAAGGGCCGGTCATCGTCGGACGACGGCGAGGATGGCCGACGGGACTCCGGTCAGCATTACCGTCTGGCTACCCTTCATGGACACCTCGAAGAGGATGACGGTGGGCTCCTCACCGACCCCGAGGCGCAGGGCTCTGACGGAGAAGTCTTGGCGCTCGAGATAGGGGCGACGGCCCCGGCGGCCGGAGATCTCATGCCGCATGCGGACCTCCCCGCGCCTGCCGACGGAGCGGACCGACAGGATCCCGGGCGCCTCGTCGGCCATCCTGCGAAAGAGGCCGTCGACGTCAGGGTTGATGGGGGGAGACTTGTTAGTCTTATTAGTCTTGGGGGTCTTACCAGACATATGGCATATCTCGGCGGAGTGTATAGCATACACTCTCGTGGTTTATGGTCTCGGTCGCCCTCCGATGCCGTGGCGAGAGGGTGGAAGCCGCCGCTGCCATCGACAAGAGAAAGGAGTACATGATGCTCCTCATCGTGCTATCGAGGGTGGCCATACAGGCCTGCGACCCGTTCCTGGAGGGCGTCCCGGCGGACGCGCTCCAGGACGCCGATCACCCGTGGTGGTACGGAGAGGAGAGGGACATCTACATGGAGGCGATGGTCATGACCATCGACGAGCTTCAGGAGTAGACGGGCTTCTCGTTGTCGTCCCAGCGCGGGGGCTTCCCCTTGAGCGCCTCGCGGAGCTGGCGGCGCGTCCATCGGTCGGGGTTGATGTCCCATTCTGACAGCATCCACGCCTTGTGGATCTTGAACAGCTGTTCGAGGCTAAACTGCTGGTTGAAGGTCTCGCTGCATCCCCCGAAGTTCTGCTCCATGAGGCGCAGATGGTCGATGGCGGGCTTCTCCTTGAACTCTTGCTCGGTCATTTCTTCCTCCCAGTCTTGACGGTTTCGTCTTCGTAGCCCCTGGCCAGGTACTTTTCCGCCACGAGCTCTTTCTTCCCGAGGAAGCGAAGGAGCTCGCGCGCGAGCTCCAGGCCCTGCTGCTCGGTCAGCAGGTAGGCGCAGTCCGTGGCAAGGTCGGTGATGCTCCCGCGCCAGCGGATGTTCTGCTCCAGGATCTTCTTCAAGGTTTCTTTCCGACCTTCGAGACAGTGTGGTGGTCCAGGAACTCCCGGCGGTTCGAGAAGACGGTCTTCTCGTCGGAGGGGAGGACCAGGATGGTCTTGTCGCGTGGCCTTTTGCAGATATTCCCTCTGTAGACCGCGGCGCCGGCGCACTGGGCTCCTTCCAGGACGTGGCACTCGACCTTGGCCTCGGCGTGGAGCATGGCGGCCCACTCGTCCGCGGTGCTCCCTCCGAGCCACCCGCCGAGGCTGTCTCGTCGGAGCGGACAGTCGGAGCACGGGCTGGTGTGCTGGCCCTTGGCCTGGACGGCCTCGGCCGAGGAGATCAGCTTCTTACCCATGGGTCAATAGCTCCGGTTCTCAATCTTTCCGGACGACCCTTGGACGAAGACCTCGCAGTGGTTGCGGATGCGCGAAAGCGAGACATGCCCGATGCGCTCGATGCCGATGGACAGGGTCCCGAGGTCGAGCTTTGCGTGAGGGCGTTCGAGGTCGAACGTCGGCTCTTCGCCCTTCACCTCGTTGACGCGCACGATGATGCAGCTCGAGAAGCTGCCCTCGAAGACCTGGATAACGTCCCCGAGCTTGGGGGTCTCGTCGGTCCCGTATTTCCTCGTCGGCCTGACTCGATCGTCCATGCCCCGTGGTACGGGGGCGAGGGCCGGACCTCCGGGCCTCCGGACTCGGACAAGCGAAAGCCCGGGGAGCGCTCGGACCGGCGGCCTTCAATTGGAGGTCGACGACTTGCCGGAGTAGCGCTCCCCGGGCTTTATCCCGGGGCTGCTCGGACTGGAGGAGTATGACGATGGGTTGGAGGTACGGGCAGCCCCTAGAGTCAGATGTTGTGGCGTTGGAGGACGCGGCAGGTGGCCGAGGTCAGGGACTCCAGGCCGGCCCCGGTCTCGCCAGACCCCATGGCCAGGGCGGCGATGAGGGCAGCGTCGATGTGGCGCCGAGAGATGCCGGTGTCCTTGCCCGCGACGTACACGCGGTGGTACGACCCTGAGTTTGGGGGAAGGTACTCGACGAAGCCGTAGGGACCGACGTGCTGGAGCCGGAGGACGCGGCCGAGAGGGTAGAAGTCCCCGACCTTGTCGTGGCCGAGGTTCTCCTGGGCCGCGAACTTCATCTGGACGTCGTCCCAGGTCAGCGGCTCCCGCACCGGCCTCTTCGGCGTCTTCTTCGGTCTCGTCTTGGGCTTCGCCATCTCGTCCCCGTCTACCGTCCCGGGCGCCGTACTTACGGCTCCGGGGGCGGCGAGCTCTTCCGCGGCCCGGACAGGCGCAGCGCCAGCACGACGAGCGCCAGCGCCACGAGGGCCGGGGAGCAGAAGAGGAGGGCCTGCATCGGTCACTGCGGATATACGGTCGGGTCGGTCGCCCAGGCGGCGAGCAAAAGGAGGACGAACAGGGCTAGGACGGCCAAGAGACACCATCCTACGGCCTTCACGACGCCTTCTTGCGGGCGCGCTCGACGACCCTGAACCCGAGGGTGATGACGTCTAGGACGGAGCCCATGCGGATGAACCCCTCGCGGCGGGACTCGCTGAGGGCCTCGTAGACCTGAACGGTGTGGTTGGCGCTGAAGAGGTCGACGGGCTGCCCCTCCACGCACATGGCGGAGCGGGCGGCGACGATCGCGCGAAGCTTCTCGATACGGGTGTCGCCGGGGGCCTCCGGGACGTCGGAGGCCGCGCGGGAGTCCTCCAGGTAGTCGAAGCTGAGGACGGACTCGTCCTCCTCGTTCCGGACCGACGGGTCCCGCACGGCGGAGATCATGCCGGACGGGCGCGCCGGGCGCACCTCGGAGCGGGGTACCTTCCAGACGGTCCCGACCGGGTGCGCCTTCGCGACCCCGCGGGGCTCGAGCTGGACCACCCGAACAGTCTTCTCGTTGACCTTGAGGACCTCGCCGAGGGTCTGCTCCCCGTTGGCCCGCCCGAAGTAAACCTTGTCGCCAGCGTTCATTCTGTTCCTCCGCCGTCCGGTACGGGCGGGGGAGCCGGACCTACTCAGGCCTTCCGGGCGCGGAGGGCGGAGACCTTCATGCGAACCCAGAGGTAGACGGGGGCGAAGAAGGGCACGGCGAACATCGCCCACTGGGGAACGTCGTGCAGGGGGTTTCCGCAGGAATGGACGGGCATATGATGATCTCCAGGGAAGGTTACAGTCGGGGGAGCCTGGACGGACGGCGCGGAGCCCCGATCGCCCGGACGGCGCTCGGGGCCGGGACGACCTCGATGCCGAGGTCCTCTATATACTTCTTGGCGGCCTCCACGGCCGCATTCCTCGCGAGGTCCTTTACCTCGACCGAGGCCTTGACCGGGCTGACGCGGCCCGTCTTCGGGTTCAGGACGTTGAAAGAGATGACGTACTTCATAGGCCTGCCGGGTCGTGGCCATCCTCGGGAGACTCCACCCAGTCGTAGGACGACTTCTTGAGGCACACCACCTTCCAGCCATAGCCGAGGACGGGGATGCCCCCCTGCGCGTTGCAGCGGGACACGGACTCGTGATGGCGCCTGCGGTCGGCCTCCTCCTTGGCCCCCGCGGACGCCGCGTCGGCATCTTCCTTGGCCTTCGTCGCGTCGGGCAGGCCCGACGGCGCGGGCGGCGACGGGCTCGAGGAGAAGGCGAGACGGACCCCGGCCTGGAGCGAGTCGGCCTTCCTGTCCACGGAGCAAACCTTGGCCGCCAGGGCCAGGGTCATCAGGGACAGGAGGAGGATCGTCAGAAGCCGAGGGTTAGGGCGCATGGGGCGCATGGTGGACCATAGGTTCGTGCCCGTCCCCGGAGGACGGCCCACGGGGCGGAAGTGAAACGTCGCTCACGGGAGCCACGTAGCAGGAGTGTGGGTCAAGGTCGGATAAAGACGGAGGAGAGGCTTCAGGAATTAAAAGGCACGCGAAGTGCAGGCCGATCGGCGTCATGGCGCCGAATACCAATACTGAAGATCAGAAAAAGAATCCCCGGGATTACGTCAGAGTGGAGACCGTCCGTCGCCTCTTCGGCAAGGGCGACTTCCACGATAGTGGTACCCGGCTGTCCCTCAGGTCCTACGCGGAGGACCCTCTCGCGGGGTTCCCGCCGTGGCCGCCTCAGGCTCAGAGGTGACGATGCGGCGTGGGAGGGCATGACGACGGACCCTCCCACGCCGCGGCGTCCC
>JACCDR011706694.1_pt1 | contig 11750 bp, 10 predicted proteins | sample 7446431 | NCBI WGS metagenome assembly JACCDR01 (sample SAMN15323443, study PRJNA562643) | freshwater metagenome | isolation source: river surface water | place: USA:Blue River Watershed | collected 2017-08-17
AAAATTCACGCTGTGCATTGACAGAGAAAGATACAGGATATCTTCAACAAAGAGAAAATTTAAAAACTAAGAGACAAGGTCTTCTTAGTACAATCATAGCAGGAAAATCTAAAGGTAGTACTGACGCTTTAGTAGAAAGACCTGTGCTATTAGGATCGAATAGTTTATGAAACAAAAAGCTAAAGCTGTATTAGATAGATTTAATACTTTAAAATCTGCTCGTTCTAATTATGAAAAACATTTAGAAGAGATTTCTGATTTAGTATTACAAAAACCAGGTAACTTCACAAGTAAAAGAGCCCCGGGTAATTATGAATCGTTAAAAGTATTTAATACAACAGCTTGTATAGCGCAAAGAAACCTAGCTTCTACTCTTCATGGTGGGCTAACTAATCCTAGTTCTAAGTGGTTTGGATTACAAGTTACAGATCAAAACCTTGATTTACCAAGTGTTCGTTTATTTATAGAAAAAGCAACAAATGTTCTTTTAGGAATATTTAATAGTGCTAGTTCAGGATTTACAACGGCCAATTTTGAAATGTTTGACGCCTTAACTAGTTTAGGTACTGGAACCATGTTTATCGAAGATGTTCCAGGAGAAGGTTGTAAGTTTATGATGGTACATCTATCGCAAATTTACATAGCTTTAGATAGATGGGGACATGTAGATACTGTATATAATAAATTCAAACTAACAGCTAGACAAGCGGCTCAGGTAAAAGAGTGGGAAGGTACTCTTAATAGTAATATAACAAGAGCAGCTGAAAAAACACCAGACCAAGAATTCGAGTTTATACATTGCGTTAGTCCTAATAGAGAATACATGGATGGTGATGTAGGATTTGCTTTCAAAAGTGAGTACATAGATGTAACTCATGTAGAAGTACTTTCAGAAAAGGGATATCACGAAATGCCTTACATTGTAGGCAGGTTTGACGTGAACCAATGTGAGGTTTACGGAAGTGGCCCTGCTCATAGATGTCTTCCTGATATACGTATGGTTAGCCAGATAGATAAAGAAGGTCTTACCATGCTTCAATTCATGGCGCGCCCTCCTATGTTAGGTAGCGACGATGGAATTTTAAAACCTGATTTAAAAATACAACCTGGTTTCATGATCTATGGTGGTAAGGATGCAGTAACTGGTCAGGATCGTATTTCTTTACTAAATATGGGTGGTAATATCAATAGCCTTATTATTTCAGTAGAAAGAGCAGAAGAAAGAATAAAAAGAGCGTTTTTTGATGATTCATTAATAAGTAGAGATGGTCCAGCAATAACAGCTACAGAAGCTATACAGAGAAGAGACGAAAGACTTCGTAACTTATCTCCTTATGTTGAAAGATGTATGCAGGAATACCTAAGTCCACTTATTGATCGCGTATTCGGTATTGCTTTAAGAAGCGGCATGCTTGGCGAGATTCCTAATGAACTTAGAGGAAAGAATTTAAAATTAGGTAATAATTATAAAATTGAATACCTAAGTCCTATGGCAAGATTAGCGTCATTAGAAGAAGCTCAGTCAGTATTAAGATGGGCAAATTTAATAGGACCTCTTGCTCAAGTTTATCCAGAAGTATTTGATCTGGTTAATTCAGACAGATTATCTTCGTATACAGCAGATTCATCAGGATTACCTCAAAGTATACGTAACTCCTTACAAGAGATACAAAACATAAGACAACAAAGAGATCAACAAAAGAACGCCGCTCAGAATATGGCGTTGTTAGAAGCTAGTAAAGGCGTTGCTTCTCCTATACCAACTCAGAAACAGTAGGTTCTAATGATAGATAAGCTTTTAAATAAAGTAAAAGGACATCCTGATAAAGATTTAATCTCTACTGCCTATAAACATGTTTTTAATGGCGGTCAGAGTGCACAGATTGTTTTGGAAGATCTAATAAGAGAAGGTCGATTAAATCACGTATCTTTCTTACCAGGAGATACACACGGAACTGCTTTTAACGAAGGTAAGAAGTACATGTTATTACACGTACTTAAGATGCTAGCAGAAGAAAAAGACTTACCTAAACTTTATCATAAAACCATATACGAGGAATAGATGACTGAATTATTACAAGCAACCTCTCCTGTAGAGACAACTGCTGCAAATAATGCAACAGTTCAAGACACTAATATCAACGCTAATGTAGACAAACCTGTTGAGAATGTCAATGTAAATGTTGACCCAGCCAAATCTATTATAGACAGCTTAGCTCCTGAATTCAAAGAAATAAAGAGCCTAGCTAATTTTAAAGATATTAATGATTTAGCTAAAAGCTACGTAAATCTAAACTCGTTATTAGGTAAGAAGGTTTCTGAGTGGGCAGCTACCGATATTAAAGGATTAAATTCTAAATTAGGTAAACCAGAATCAGCTGATAAATATATATTACCAGACGATTTAGGAGAAGAAAAAGGAATTATTCAAGCTCTCGCTTTTGATGCTGATTTGAATCAAGATCAAGCAAAGAAGTTATCAGATAAGCTAATTCTAGCCAGAAGAGAAGAAAATGAGAAAGCTAGCGTAGCTAAAAAACAAAGCCTAGAAAAAACCACCGTCGAGCTTAGAAAAGAGTTCGGAGAAGCTTTTGACCAAAGATTAGCTTTAGCTAATAGGGCATTAGATAAATTAGGTGGTGATGAATTAAAGAAAACACTAGCAGAGGCTGGTTTATTAAACAACGCTTCAGTAATCAAAATGTTTGCAAATATGGGTAAGAACTACCTAGAAGAACATACAGTTGTTGGAGTAGATAAAGCCAGTGTACATGGTATTACACCATCAGATGCAAAAACTATTATGAATGCAAAGATGCTAGATAAAGAATTTCGTGAAGCATACTATTCAGCTACTCACCCTGCCCATAAAGCAGCGGTTGATGAGATGAACAAACTAATACAAATGTCTGCTTCAAGCTAGGACAAGGTCAGTAACCCCCTAATGAAATATACTCGTGTAGCGACGTTAACGTAGAACAGCCCCGAAAGGACAAGCAAATAGGTTCGATAAACAAACTTTTTTATCAACTTATATAAGGTAATTATGTCTTATTCAATGGACCAAATTATGGTGAATGCTTATAATGCAATGCTTCACCATCTATCAGAACAAAGAGGTTCGAAACTACGAGGATTATTCGTTGAAGAACAAGCAAAAGGCGAAAGCCACTTCTTCGACAGAGTAGGCGCATTTTCGGTCTCTGAAATAACAAGTTTAGCTAACCCAATTACTAACCAAGACGGCGCATTAAGCAGACGTATGGCAAGTTTAAGAGCCTACGACGCTTCTACGCTAGTTCATGATATTGAAAAAATGAAGATGCTTGTAGATCCTACAAACGACTTCGTTGTTAAATTAATGAATGCTCATGGTAAAAATTACGACCAAATCGTAATCAATGCATTACTTGGAGTAGCAGCAACAGGTAAAACCGGATCAGGCTCAGCATCTTTTGATTCAAACAATCAAATTGCGCATGGATCTTCTGGTTTGTCAGTTGACAAAGTACTACAAGCACTGCGAATCCTTCAAGCAGCCGATGTAGATATGGATGCTAATAACATTCTACTTTTAGTTAACGCTAGAGGTTTAGAAGATTTATTATCAGATTCTAAATTTACATCTCATGATTATCAGAATGTTAAAGCATTGTCTGGTAAAGACCTACCAAGCTTTAGAGGTATTAAAATAGTTCATACAGAAAGATTACCTGATGAAACAGCTAATACTACTAGAAGAGCTATTATGTGTGCTGATAATGCATTGAAAGTTGCTAGAGGTATGGAAGTAGAAGTTGACATTTCTCGTAGAAAAGATCTACAAGACCTTCCTTTCCAGATTTATACAAAACAAGCGTTTGGAGCAGTCCGTATGGAAGAAGCTCTAGTCGTAGACGTTTTGTTCCAATAATTTGAGAGGTAATTAATATGACAGCTTCAACAGTAAAATCAGTCAACGTAACTAATATTGAAAACAATCCTATTTCAGCTCTTAACAGAGTAAACGGGATTAAGAAAGTTATATTTGACAAAAAAGCAGTAGCAACTACCAGCATAGATGAGATAAACGATGCAATAATGTTTTGTCCCATCCCTTCTAATGCTGTTATCACTAGCATTAAAATACTCAATGATGACTTAGACTCTCACGCAACCCCAACTTTGGCTGTTGATTGTGGCTTATACTATAGTGGAATAGGAGCAGGACAAATAGCTGCTGGTAAAGTATCAGGTGATGTTATTGATCAAGACGCTTTTGCTAGTGCTATAACAACCTTACAAGCTGCAAATACATCAGGCGTAGAAATACGTTTTGAAGCAGGCGCAGGTACTGCAGGTGATATAGTAGATCTATATAAAGAAGCATGGCAGATTGGTGCCCTTTCTTCTGATATAGGTGGTATACTTTACATCGGCCTTAAAGTAACTACTGTAGCAGCTACGGCAGCAGCAGGAGATATCGTAATGGTAGTAGAATATATTTAACCAATAGACGGAGGGGAGAAATCCCCTCTAACTTATTCATATGAAAACATATAAACATTCATTTGCTAATTATCCAAAAGGTTTTGAAGGTACGGTAATATCTTCTCATAAGATATGCCTTCAATTTAAAGATGTAGAGGTAGATTTAAGAATAGCTTACAAAGATACATCTGACCTTATTAAACTACCAGACACTAAACATGCATTACCTGTTGTATCTGATGGGGTAAATATACATATATTAGCAGTAGGATGTGAATGGCCTGTATTAGAGCAGTTACAGGATCAATTAATAGAAAGTTATATAAAATACGCAAAAATACATAAAGGTGCTTATAAACGCCTATACGATAAAGAATTCAAAGATTTCGTATCTAAATTAAAAGTAGAAGTAGATAAATTAAAAACAATTGTAGACAAGGAAGATTAAATGGCGTCACAAGTAGAGATATTTAATAAAGCATTAGTTCTCTTAGGGGCTAAAATTATAACTGACCCTTCTGAATCAGATGAATTATCGACTATATATGATACATGTAGAAAAGAATTACTCGCAGAACACCCATGGAATTTTGCATTAGTAAGAGCGGAATTAGGGCAGTTGCTAAGTACACCTGAGTTTGAGTTCAATTATCAATATCAATTACCATCTGATTGTATTAGAATATGGAAAGCTAGTTGCCCAGTCTCTAATTATGTACAAGAAGGCGACAGAATACTCACAAACGACTCTAGTTTTTCAATACTTTATATATCAGATGTAACAGATACTGCTAAATTCAGTCCATCATTTGTTAATTGTTTGGCATTAAAATTAGCTAAAGACTCCGGTATTTCTATATCAGATAATCAAAGCATAGTAGATAGAGTAGAAAGAAACTATACCATAACATTAGCAAGAGCTAAAACAATAGATGCTCAGTCTGATTACGGATTTTACTACACAGAAGAAGGAACTTGGTACAATAGCAGGTTTTAATACTAATGACAAAGATAAACAAATTACAGTCTAGTTTTTCAAAAGGTGAGATTTCCCCACGACTTCTCGGAAGAGCAGATACTGATTTTTATGGTACTTCATTACAAACTTGCGAAAACTACATACCTTCTTATTTTGGCGGTTTAATAAAGAGACCAGGACTTAAATATGTAGCTCCTTTAAGGACCCAATCTGTAACAGGTAAATTAATGCCGTTTAGATATTCTAATATAACAGCGTATATGTTAGAATTCACAAATTTAAGATTAAGGTTCTATAAAACCCAAGGATTACTATTACAAAGTAGAACCATATCCAATGGTACCTTTGATAGTGATATTTCTGGATGGAGTAGTATAAGTAGTGGATCTGGAGCTATTAGTTTTAGTTCCGGTAAGTTAGCACTAACTAGTTCAGGTGGTGGAAATGAGGCACGCGCAGTTACTGGACCTATAGCAAATTATGGTATTGGAACCACAACAGTAACAGTAGATGTAGGTACTAATTCAGTAGTTTACAAGGTAGGTACAACTTCAGGAGCTTCTGATATAGCAACAAACACTCTTACAGCAGGAACAGGTAAGACTTTTACATTTACACCTACCAGTAATGGAAACATATACTTAACATTTCAAAGCACAGCTAATGCCACTATAGATAACGTAGTATTATCTAATGCTGTATATGAAATAGACACACCGTATACTACCGCAGATTTAGACGATTTAAGAGGAGATGCACAAAGCTTCGACACATTAGTATTAACACACGGATCATATAAACCTAGATTATTACAAAGACTAGCAGATGATAATTGGACATTAACAGTAGCTGACTTTGATGAACCAGCTTATCTTGATGAAAATTCTACAGATGTCACACTAACCCCTTCTGGAACTACAGGTAGTATTACAGTTACAGCTAGTTCGGCAACATTTGCTTCTACTGATGTAGGTAGAGCAATAAGATATAAAGCAGGACCTGAAAATACTGATAAAATCATATATGGATCATCAGTAGCTCCTTTAAGTGGATCTCAAACAAATTTTAATATACCTTTCTATCCGCAAGGTTCTGGTGATATAGAAGTATATATTATTAATGCAGATGGTACGTACACCCTTCAAACAAATCCTGCTAATTATACAGTATCTGGTGGACAGGTTGTATTTGGTTCAGCCCCAGCTGCTACTAAATATGTACAAATTCAAAAGAAGAATGCAGGATCTGGCGAATGGGGATGGATGACAATTACAGCATACACATCAGCAACCCAAGTAACAGCAACTGTAGAGCGTACACTACAAGGAACCAATGCTTCAACATATTGGAGATTAGGTGCTTGGTCAGACACTACAGGATATCCAAAAGTATCAGCTTTTCATCAACAAAGACTTGTTTTTGCAAACAACACTGATAACCCAAGAGGAGTATGGATGTCAGCAATAGGTGATTTTTACAATTTTTCTCCAGATAACATATTACATAAAGGTACAGTAGATTCAGATAACGCATTTATTTTCTCTTTACCAATAAATACCGTAAATTGGATTTCATCATTAAAATCATTCGTAATAGGAACAAACGATGGTGTTATAATATTAGATGGTACAATATCCCCATTAAGTCCACCTGAACAAAAAAGAGATAGTAGCGTAGAGTGTGCATTTAAAGATGTAGCGACTACAGCCGAAGAAGTCGTATTTATTGAAAACTTAGGTAAAAGAATATATTCAGCAGGATTCTCATTTGAAAATGATGGTTACAAACCAGATGAGCTTACACTACTCGCAGATCATATTATTGGATCTTCTAAGTTCAAACAGATAACTTATGCCGACGTCCCAGGAAAACGTATTTGGGCTATAACTGATTCAGGAAATCTACTTAGCTGTACTTACGTTAAGAACCAGCAATTGACAGGATGGGCAAGACACCCATTAACTGGCACAGATGTGGAAGTAGAAAGTATAGCTGTAATACCTGGAGAAGATTACTCAGAATTATGGTGCTTAGTAAAAAGGACTATAAATGGAGGTACGAAACGTTACGTGGAAGTAATGCAGGCAGACTTTTTTCAAATGGATAAGGAAGATGCATTTTTCGTAGATTCAGGTTTAACATATACAGGAAGTCCTGCAACAGTTATAAGTGGCTTAGATCACCTAGAAGGCGAAGAAGTTGTTATAAATATCGAAGGGGACTCTCACCCAAACAGAACTGTATCTAGTGGATCTATAACTCTAGACTCAGCAGCCTCTAAGGCTCATATAGGATTAGGGTATTCTTCTATAGCAGAAACTGTAGGACAAGAAGGCGGATCAGTGTCAGGTACAGCCCAATCTAAGAAAAGCCGAACACATAAATACAACATAAGAGTATATGAAACCTTAGATATAAAGGCTGGCTTTGATTCAGATATTTTAAAATCAATCTTATCTAAAGATATAGATAGCGAAATAGGTGTAGGCGGGGCTCTCTATACAGGCTGGAAAGAAGTATTTATAAACTCAGGATATAATAAAGAATATAAAGCTTATATTAAGCAAGATACCCCACTCCCATCGACCATTTTATCAGTGGTATTTGGGGCTGGAGTAAGTGATAATTAGTTGACTTTTAAGGTATATCGAGGTATACTAAAGAATGGGGATAGCACATGTTAGATAACGGAATCGATTTAGCAAAAGTAGCACAACAGGGGTCTTTTTCTGATTTTAGAAAAGCCGTTGTTATTGCTCAATTCCAATTACAGCAAGATCAGTATAATTTACAGCTTCAAAAGCAACAAGCAGAAGCGCTAAGACAACAGCAACAAGCTAATTCATATAAGCAAAAAGCGTTTGAATATGGCGTTAAAACTAGAAATGCCGCAAATTTACAGATAAATTCAATAAACGAGCTTACAACATTACGTAATCAGATATCTGATTATAATATAAACGTAGCAAATAATACTATATTAGCCCTTCAAAATTCAATAATTGTAGATCAAAATAGAGCAAATAAAGTCGCCGCTTCTAGATCTGGAGATGTAAAAACTGCCTATGCTGCATCAGGTATCATAGTGGATTCAGGGACTGCTAGAGATGTATCTAATCAAGTACTTAATGAAACATTTTCAGAAGCCGACGATAACATGGCTCAGAAAGTAAATAAAATAACTGACATACTTGGTCAAATTACTAATGAGAAACTAAACAATTATTTTAATCAAATTAGTGCAAGACAGCAAGTAGAGTCTATTAATCAACGTTTAGCTAATGGGGGACTATAATGCCTCAGATACCTAACATATTAAATTCCGGTCAATCTACGCCTATTCTAGGATCTTCACAGCTCTCTACACAAGGATTGGACAGGCTTGAATCTGAATCTAGTTCTCGTAATGCTGGTCTTATAAATCAGCAAATGTCACAATTTAAAGAAGCAGAAAATCAAGCACAAAGATCGCATCTCCTAGCTAACGAAGCTGAATTCAATAATCAATTTAGTCAGTTAGAAGCTTATAACAAGATAAATCAAGCTAAATTAAATGCACTTAACATAGTAGCATCTATTGATGAAGAAGAAAGAAAAGCGCAAGAAAAACAAGCCTCAACTGCTTATCTAATAAACGAAACATCAGCAACAGACAATGATTTACTTGCATTTAAACAAAGTTTATCTCAACAAGTTCCAGCTGATGGATCAGGATATCAAATAGCAATTCAAAAATACTTACAGGAAAGAACTGTAGAAGGAATGAAGAGAGCTCCTAACTCAGATGCCAGACTTACTTATTATGGTAAAATGAGTGAGGCGTCTATTAAAGAAGCTGTAGAAGCTAGTAAGTTTGAGGAAGGTAAAAGAAAAAGTTTCCAATTACAGCAATTAAACGGCGCTTATTCTAATCTATCTAACCACGCATTAAACGATCCTTTATCTGCCGAAAGACAGATTGCTGGTAGTGAGTATGTAAAGCAGAACTTCATATTAGCAGGAATGGATCCTAATGAAGCTAATAAGCAACAACAAAAAGTAGTAAGTAATATCTTACTTAACTCTGTCCAAGGTTTAATAAATAATGGATTTATTAACGATGCAGTAGACAGTCTTCACAATGATTCTTATATAAACAGAATGGATGAGAATGATTATGCAAAAGCACAGAATATCGTAATTGCTGCTAGAAGAGCCGATACAAAAGAACAGGCAAAAAAAGCCACATTAGCTATTGATGTAGATCAGTTCGATAAACATTTATTAAATGAAAAAGATAAAGGATTCGATGCTGCGGCCGATGCCCATTTCCAACAAACAATAGGCGACCTTTCTACAATTCAATCGCAAGACATAGCTCAAGCAGCACAGAATATACACTCATACTTTTCTACACATTGGGAAGGTATTGGTAAAAATACACAAGAGACTATGTTAAATAATCTTAGAGCTGGTTCAAATCCAAATGCAACAGTAGCAATTGCAAAAGGATTGAGTGCTCTAGTATTTGATCAAGATAATCCAAAAGGTCCGGCTTTATTTAATAAATTACCAGAAGATGCTAAAGTACTTGCTATAGGTATAGCTAATTTAGCTAATAGTGGGGTTGAGCAAAATGAAGCAGTTTCACAAATAAGAAAAGCTTTAAATGAGTCTAAGCTTAATGGTAATAACGCCGATACAGAACAATTGATCAAACAGAACGTTACGTTTGAGAAAGTATCAAGTATGTTAGAGAGTGCTACAGATACCATTACTAAAATATACCCTACTGCTCAAGCTAATATGATCGTTCCAGAAGTTATGCAGGTTTTTAGTAACAACATGCGAATATATAAAAATGAAGATTTAGCTAATGCCGCAACTCAAGCCTATGTAAAAGGTAATTATACTCTTTCAAACATCAATGGCGTTAATACTGTTATGAAGGGTGCCCCAGAAACAATATTTACAGATGATGAATTAAACATTGTTAAAGATCAATGGGCCAAAGAACGTGAAAACCTTTCTAATATATTAGGATTAAAATTAGACAAATCTCTTAGTATATCTAAAGTAGGCTTAAAAGATATTATTACAGGTAACTTAGACAAGGCTAATCTGAGTGATGTACCTTTCGAGGCCGTAACATCTACTGGTAGAAAAATCAGGATGGAGTTGAGAGTAGATCCTAATAATATAGCTCCGGCAGGAAGTAAAGCCCAAGATTATTATGTATACGACTCTTATACACAATCACACATTCAAGATAAAGATGGTAATTATGTAAAAATAAGACTTGGTGTAGATAATACAGAATACGGAAATAAAATTAAAAACCTTGTAGCCGAAGCTGCTACAAAAAGAGAGTTAATAAATCAACAAGCTCAAATGATATCAGAAAACCCTATTGGATTTAGTGGAGTTATATTATGACGCTTGATATCTTAAAATCAGATGTAGCAAAAGCACAGGAAGAGTCAATAACTTCCTCTTTAAGCTTTGTTAAACCTGAACAAACAATACAGTCATATAATTCTAGACCTTTAGCAGGCGTTCCTGAGCAATTAATTGATAGCCCATCTAAGTGGGAATCGTTTTCAACCGGCGCTTCTGAATTAGCTAATCAAACTATGGTAGGACTTATCAGAGAGGGATATAAAGCATTTACTTACAATGCAGAATACAATCCGTTTGAAGACCCTATTTTGAAAGCCGAAGGTGATGAGTTTATAGCTAAATACTCAGATGCTTTTTCAGATAGTCCTAATATAGCCTACACACAAGGTCTAATTAAAGACATAAAGAAGCATGAACTAAATCAACAGATAATAGCAGCCAATCCTTTATCAGGTATGTTAGGTAGTTTCTTAGGTAGTGTTGCTGATTTCCCTTCTTTAATTGCAGGGGTTGGTATTGCAAAAGAATCATCTACATTGGTTAAATTAGGGTCTGGGGCTTTACAAGGCGCTGGATTCGGAGCTCTTGGATCAGCAGTTTCTGAATTAGCCGACCCAACCTTTAATAAAGAAGATTCCTTCAATAACGTAGTTTTCGGAACACTGTTAGGGGCGTCTTTGTCGGGACTTGGTGTAGCAGCAGGTAAATATAAAGATACTATGACTCAAGTAATTAAAGGTGAGCCAGAACAACTAAAATCTAATCCTAACTATTCAGATCCTGTTTCACCTTCATCTGTAGGTGCAGCAGCCAATGAACTTCATTTACAACAAAAAGAATTCGACGCACAAGACTTTAAATCGTACAAATCGTTCAAAGGATTTGACATAATTGAAAAAGCATTTTCATACATATCACCAGC
>JACCDR011682551.1_pt1 | contig 11749 bp, 9 predicted proteins | sample 7446431 | NCBI WGS metagenome assembly JACCDR01 (sample SAMN15323443, study PRJNA562643) | freshwater metagenome | isolation source: river surface water | place: USA:Blue River Watershed | collected 2017-08-17
CGGCGAAGCTCCAGAAGATGCGCCGGGAGGGCACACTTAAGGACGGGGACGATTTCAGCATTCTGGCGGATAAGCTGATGGGGCTGGAACCGCAGCGCCGGCACAATGAGGCGGTGGCGAAAGAGCTTGCAGCGGATGAGACCTTTAGTATCAGGCCGGCTATGTCCAACGCACCGGGGGCCGCCCAGCAGGACAGCACTCCGCCGGGCGGTCTCACTGAGGCGGAGGCAAGCTATCAGTGGAAATTGAAGCGAGAGTTGGCGGATGGACGCGACGCAGATATTGCCCATCAGCGTGCCTTGATTTTCGCGGGAACGGGTTTTCTTGAATCAAAGCTCGGATACAGCACGGACTATTCAAATAAGAGCGAGGCGGCTTACGCGCAACACCCAGCGGCAGATGTTGGAGACGGAGAAGCCGACAGGCCGCGAATCCGCATGGCTACCCACGAAGCGCGCTACGCAATTTCAGCGGATGCCCGGCAGGTGGAAATTGAGGATTTTGAGGATGTCCCATCCCTCATTAGGCACCTGACAGAAGTCGCTGGACGCATCCAGACATCACTCGAAACGCACCTCACGGGATTGCATGAGAACGAGGATATTTCGGACGAAGATTTCGCCTATGACGCCGCGCGCCTACAAAAGAGCGGCAAGGCCATTGCTGACCTTGCCGCCGTAACGAACTCCCCGGAAGCGGACAACCGGAGGCGTGATGCCGGACTGGATACCGGAGCGCCGCACGGAACCGCACTCGCCCCCGCCGTCAATGAGAAATCCGCCGCGCCTGCGGACGGCGCGGAGTCGTTCAGCATTTCCAAAATAAGCCCTGCGCAGGATGCGGAATACATGGCAGCCGTGGAGCGCGGCGACATGGCGACGGCGCAACGGATGGTGGATGCGGCGGCGAAGGCGGCGGGGTATAATGTGGGGCCGGTGTGGCATGGCACAACCCATCTGAATAAGATTCTACAAAGTGGATTCAAGAAAGGCTGGGTTCATCTAACAGACGCAAAGCAAATTGCCGATTCCTATCAGGAATGGAATCGCGGAGGCTCCCCCGGCCCTCTAAAGGTCTATGCAAAAGCCACAAATCCGGCCTATTGCGACGCTGAGGGCAAGACATACACGGACGGCATCAGCAATAAAGTTTTCGGTGCAACGTGGGACGCAGAGAAGCGCGGCAATGATGCAATCATCATTCAAAGAATCCGCGATCATATGGATAGTTCGGCGCGGGTTAAACCACACACGACATTCGTCGTCTTCAACCCCAACCAAATCAAATCCGCCGACCCCGTGACCCGCGACGCGGACGGCAACGTGATGCCGCTCAGCCAGCGGTTTAATCCGTCGCGGAACGAGATTACCTATTCCCTCGCCTCCGCCGGATACCTCGAAGGCATTGCGAGGCGGCTGGACGAAATGGAGCTACCGCCCAAGAAGCGGATGGCCATGTTTGAGCAGGCTGCGGAGACGGTGCGCGGGATGGCGCGTGCGATGCTGGCGAACGATGCGGAGAATCTGGCAACAGTGGCAGGCGTATATAAGGCTCGCACCGCATGGAAAAAGACCCGCGAAAAGGAACTGCTTGCGGAAGTTGTAAAGGACTTTGCCGGAATGTCGCAGACAGCGATGGGGAAGTCAGAGGAATACAGGCAGCGCCGTGATGCGGCAAAGGAACAGGCCAGTAAAGAGGCTGACGAATGGGCGGAGGCAAAAATAGAGAACATTCCGGCAGAGAAGCGTCAGTCCGAGCGGAAGGAAATGCTCCGCTCGCTTGCTGTTTTGGATGCCATGCTTGTAAAGCTGCCTGCGGAGATTCGCGGGAAGATCGGCGGATTTACGCGCCTGGCCGGGCTGACTACGGACAAGGCGAGGGCGCGGTTTCTTGAGAACCGGGTGGAAAAGATGGGGGCGGTTATGGAGAAGTTTCTCCGGGATGAATACACCGAGAAGACGCAGGCGATTATTGAACGTGCGGAGAAGAAGGCCGGAGAGGCAGGCAAGAAGCCGGCATCGAGCATTGGGGCGGATGCGCATTCTCTCCTGAGAGCAATGGGCGAGGCGATGAAGATGACCGGGGCGGAGGTGGACGCGGAGCTTGCCCGTCTGGACGCGCTTATTGCCGGCGGCACACTGACGTCTGAACAGGAGGCTTTGGCTGCCCGGCAGCGCGAGCTTGTGAATCTGGCGGGCAACTGGAAGGAGTTGGACGCCGCCGGGATGGCCGCTGCCTACGAGGCGGCAGAGAGCACATTTGACGAGGGCTATCTCAAATGGGCAGGGGAGATTCTTGCCCGCCGGGAGCGCCGCGAGAATGCACGCAAGGCGTTGAAGGATGATACCGGCAAGGCCGGCACAGATCCTGAAAAGCAGGCGCGGGCGGACAAAGACATGGGCTGGCGCGGGAAGCTCAAGAACATATTCCTTTCCCTGTCCAGCTTCCGCGAGGCGATGGAATACGTGTTCGGGAAGGACTCGAAGCACGCCAGAGACTTTACAGACCGGGAGCGGGCGGCCAGCAACGCAAAAGAGGATGCCGTTCAGGACATCAGCGACCGGGTTGCAGATTGGTTCACGGAAACCGCCGGCAGTCCATACGCCGGAACGCAACTGCAATGGCGGTTGTCTCAGCCAAGCATCGAGGCCGGGCAGGCTGGCAAGCTCTCTGAAATGCAGGCTATTCAGGCGCTGTTTATGTGGGCGCAGGCTGACGGGCGGCGACATATGGAGGCATTCGGCTACGATGATGCGTGGGCCGCAAAGGTTGAGGCCGGGCTGTCAAAAGAGGGGCAGGCGCTCCGTCAATTTCTGCGCGGCCTTTACGATGCCGAGTATCAGCCGCTGAATGCCCTGTATCGGGCGCGGCACGGGGTCAATCTGCCCCGGCATGACAACTACGCCCCGCTTACCGTAACCCCCATGCTGCCGAAGGCCGGCGAGATTGTGGACCCTGTAACCGGCGTCGCCGGCACTGGCAGCCTGCTTACACCTGGAAGCCTCCGCACGCGCTCCAGGGTCGCACAAGCACAGCCAGAGTTCCGGGACGCGCTGGCGACCTACCTCGCGCACATCCGCCAGCTTGAGCACTGGAAGGCCTACTACGATTTGGCCGTGGATATGCAGCAGGTTCTTACGCACCGGGACGTGTCGAACGCGGTCAAAGCAGCCGGCGGCGAACAGGCGGCGCAAGTTCTCGGGGGATGGACAAACTTCTTTGCTCAGGGCGGCAACAGGGACGCGGGCGCATTCCTTGCCCTCAATCAATCGGTCAACAAAGCAGCCGGTCGGGCCGCGGAAATGATCCTGTTCGGCAGGGTCGGAACGCTGCTGATTCAGTCCACGCAACTAGGGGCAAGTCTCGCAGAAATGCCCGTGGGCGCATACGTGAAGCGGATGGGTATGCTTTTTGCGGGAAAACTCGGGTGGTCGGACGCCATCAAATCCGAATACATTCAGCGCCGGTTCTCCCATGCTCCGCCAATTGTGCGGCAGGCAATGGACGCACTGGCAGCAACAGAGCCAAACCGCATAAAGCACGCGGCGCGGGAACTCGGGAAGCTCATTGCCGGGGCGGATGCCCTGTTCACAGCCGGGAGCTACGCCATTCTTCTCGACTACCATCGCACTCAGGGAGCGCGGGCAGGGCTTTCCGGCGCGCAGCTGGAGTCCTACGCACACGATGAAGCGGAGCGCAGCACGGACCGTGTAGCACAGCCTACGAGGCCAGGGGCGCGGTCGCTGTTTGAGAATACGAGCACGAGCGGGCTGGCGCGGGTTTCCTGGGCGTTTGCGTCAGAGGCGCGGCAGAAGATCGCGCTCGCGGCGTGGGCGGCGAGAACGATCAATGACGATCCTGCGAAGTTTGCCCGAACGATGGCCGTCGTGTGGGGCGCGGGCGGACTCGCCGCGGCGATGATCCGGGCCGCATGGCGGGACATGCGCGACGATGACGACGACGAACTCTTCGACTCCCGGAACTGGAGCTTTGCGCGAATCGCATCGCAAACCCTCGCGGGTCCGTTTCAGGGTGTGCCGGCTATCGGCGACCTCATTGAAGGGACAATCAATCGCGGTTTCGGAGTCTATGCCCCGGATGGCGACATTCTCAGCCAGGCCGGCGATGCCATCACCTCCGTAAAGAAGGCCGTGAGCGGCAAAGGCGACGAACCGATGGAAGATTCGATCCGGGCCGTGAAGTCCATCCTGTTCACCCTGGGACTGGCAAACGACACTCTGGCCGGCGCGTCCAGCCTTGCCAACCTCATTGAGGACGCGGCGAAGGTCGTTGACAACCTGGACGGGCGTGAGGCGAAAAAGCCCGCGAAGTAAATACCCACGCCAGCGCGCCGATTCCCCAAAAAAAGAACGCGCTCATTGCCGCGGTAATCATTACCCCGGCGCTCGCCAGCAAATCCTCCCACCATCCGGGCCGCGCCATCCAAAGCACAAGCGCAACGCCCGCAATCGCCCAGGCCCCCGTCCAAATCTTAAACGCAGTCTTCATCCCCGAAGCTGCCACTCCTGCCAGTCGGTGTCAAACCTGTTTAGGAGTCACAAAAGTATCAGTTTCTGCGGGTCAGTAAAATTCCGACGACTGCGGCAATGCAGGCAAGCATGATATTTCCCGTAGTGTCTATGCTGTTTAGAAGCCGGATTATCGTTTGTGCTTGGTCTGCGGTCATGGCGTTGTTGGTTTGGTTAAAGATGGATGGACTCCAATGGGTTCAGGCAATAGGAACACGGGCGCAGTAGTCCCGCGACCGGGAAACTACTGGCAGAGGAACGACTCCAATCGGGACGAGTCTGAGGTTTCCGGTCTGCTCCGATTAAATCGGACCCTTCTCCAGTGCGCAGGCTACACTCATGGTTCGCACTATGGGACAAGGGGCAGCCCGGCGGGGTAAGCCGCCGCGTGCTTTAAGCCTGCTGATTCTACTTCCGCAGGCACCTGTGATCCCGTGCCGGCCCGCGTTGCCCGCTCAGGGACGCTACCGGAGTTTCAAGCGCGGGAGCGCCCGAGCATTGCCCTTCGCCTGCCACTGGTCGCCGGAGCGCCTGTATCAACAAAAGAAAAGCCGCCAGGGAGGTAGAAGTGGCTCCGTTGGCGGCTCTTGGGAATTGTTCCCGGAATGGTCGCGTTCAAAGTCAGCTTCTACTCTGGCTTGATGCTGCCCCCAACATAGCACGGATTCACCGTTGTCAAGTGTGCTAATTCAACCGCCCCGGCGCATCTGCCCCGGAAATTGTAGCACATAAACCTTTTCAGTTTCTGTGCTATTCCGATTGCACGGCTTCCCAGTCCCATTTATAATCGCGCCAGCGGTAGGAGTTGCTTTTAATGTTGGCGGTCATTTGATCGCTGCGCCGCGCACTTTCAGTGGGCCTATTCAAGAAGCCGAAATACCAGCCGCAGCAGGTCAACAGCCAGTTGGAGGCATTGCAGCGCCAGCAATTGCAGGCCAGCATTGACAGCCTCAGAAACGCCCCGCAGGTCAAAATGCCTGATCCGGTGCGGTTGGCGGCTCCGCAGCAGAGCACGGCAGCCGATGAGGCGGCAGCGGAGCGGATGGCACGGCGCAACATGGCCAAGAGGAAGGGCGTCGCGTATTCCATCAACCCTACGGGCTTGGGAGGGGCCGGCGGCACACTCGGATGAGTATGGACGCTCCAGCCGGCAAAAAGGCGTTGCCACCGGGGCCGGACGGCAAGCGGCTCCTGCGGTATTACCAGCAGCTTGTCACGCAGCGCGCCCCGTGGGAAACGCTCTGGCAGGAGATAGCCGACTACGTAGTTCCGCGCCGCGTGCCCGGAATGAATGGCACCGTCCTGATGCCGACGACTTCCATAGAGTCCCGGCTTTTCGACACGACCGCAGTGCAGGCGGTTCAGACCAATGCCGCCGGCTGTCTCGCGTGGATGACGCCGGCAGACGCGTCCTGGTTCAATTTTTCCTCGCCGGGGCGGGTCCAGGCCGATGAGGTCAAGCTCTGGCTGCAAAACGGCTCTCAAGTCGCACGCGAAACGCTGGGCCGGACAACTTTTTACTCTGCCATCCATGAGGCATTTTTGGACGGTGCGGCATTTGGGCCGATGTGCCTCTACGCCGAACCGGACGAAGATGAAACGATTTTCGTCCAGTTCTGGAGCGCCGGCACCTACGTAATCGCCGAAGACCACAAGGGCCGCGTCAACACGGTAATCCGCGAGTTTGAGCTTACGGCAGAGCAGGCGGAGACGAAGTTTGGCAAGGATGCGCTGCCGAAGAAGATTCAATCATGCATTAATAAAGGCGGGGATGCCTTGCTGGAAAAGTTCAAGTTCCTGCATTTCATCATGCCGCGGAGCAAAGCGGAGCAAGGGCGAGAGGATGCCACGTTGCAGGCTAAGATGCCCATCGCCTGCTACTACCTTTCGAAAGACGAAGGGCAGGTTGTCCGCGAATCTGGTTACGAACGGATGCCGGTGTTTGTGTCCCGCTACCTTGAATGGGGCACCGGGGCCGGCGGGGCTTATGGATGGGCACCGGCTTTTGCCGCATTGCCAGAAGCCCGGCAGGCGAACTTCCTGCAAAAGTTCATGGATGCGATGGCCGAAAAGATGGCCTTCCCGCCGTGGCTGGCTCCTGATGACATGGAGGGGGAGATTGACCCGAACGCCGGGCGCGTCACGTATTTTGCCCGTGGGCTGCAAGCGCACGAAATGCCGCGGGAACTGCCCCCACAGGGCCGCTACGATGTAGGCAAGGACCGGGTAATCGAGCGCCAGCGCGCCATCGAGAAGGCGTTCCATGTGGACCTGTTCCAGATGTTTGCGAGCATGGAAAAGACGGGGCACATGACGGCGCGTGAGATCATGGAGCGCACATCGGAAAAGCTCGTCATGTTCTCGCCGACGTTTGCCCGGCGCACTTCGGAGCTTCTTACGCCTTTCCTAAAATGGATGTTCCTGGAGCTTCTGACGCAGGGGCAGCTGGGGCGAGCAGAGGAAATCCCGCGGGAACTACTGTCGCCAGACGGGCAGGGGATCGCGCTGCCCTCGGTCCAGTTCACCTCCCGCATTGCGCTGGCCATGCAGCAACTCCCTACGCTGGCCGCGTTCCAGACGCTTGAGCTTTGCACGGCCATCACCGCCGGCAATGGTGGCGACTCATCCAGCTTTGATAATTTCGACTGGGATAAAGTCGTGCGGGCCGCGGCGCTCACGAATGGCATGGATGCGCAGTGCATGAGGCCGGCACCGAAGGTCAAGGAACTGCGCGACGCGAGAGCACAGGCGCAGATGGAGCAGGAGCAAATGGCGCAGGCTGCCAGCATGGCAGACATGGCCGCGAAGGTCGGGCGCATCCCGACGGATTCACCCCTCTTAAAAGCCGCATGAGTGCCCGCGTCCGCGCCCGCAAACCTTCGGACGATGAGCAGCGACTCGCCTCGCTCTACCGTGAGACGTTCAGCACGGACGCCGGCACGCAGGTTCTTGAGGATCTTCTTGAGCAATTTCCCCCGGACCTTCCGCGATTCGCCGACGCTCGCGGCACGTTCGTTTCCGACCCTATCGCCGCCGCGTTCACCGACGGCCAGCGCTACGTCACAGCGCGCATCAAAGCCCTGGTGAAAGGAGGGGGAGCATACCGCCATGACTGACCTGCCCGCCTATGTCAGCGAAACGGAGCCGGGGGTATTCCTCTGGAGCCGCATCCCCATCGAAACGCAGGATAACGGGCGTCGCATTTTCCACGAGCCGTCGCGCCTCTGCTGCGCGCATCGCCACGGCACTACCCTCGAAGAACTGGAGGCCATCGTGGCCATTCTTCGGGAACGTCAATTTGGGGGCACGCCTGATGAGCGCCCCTCGGGTGTGAGTCCCGATGCCCCCGAACCTTCTGCGCCTGCTGCTAAACGCCGCGGTCGCCCGCCCAAAAACACCGAACCCGCAACACCATGACACCCGACGCGCCAACCGGGGGAGACTCCCCGAACTTACTGACACCAGCACCAGGCAGCCAGCCAGACGCTGCCAATACCGCACCTCCGCCATCCGCTCCTTATTCGTGGACCGACGAGGGCGGGAAGTTTAGTCCCGACTGGCTGGATAAGCTGGGGCCGGAGTATAAATCTGAGTCCAGCTTGCAGACGGTCCAGACCTTGCAGAACCTCGCCAAAGGCTACGTTGAGCAGCGGAAAATGATCGGCAAACGGCAGTCTCCGCCGTCCGAAAACAGCACGCCGGAGGAAATCGCCGCATGGCGCAAGGTGATGGGCGCGCCGGAGAACGAGGACGGTTACGGCTCAATCAAGCCGGAGGGTGTGCCTGATGAGTTGTGGAACGCCGGGCTGGAAAAAGAAGCGCGTGCGCTTGCCCTGAAATACCATTTGCCTCCGGCTGTGCTCAAGGACTTTGCGGCGCTCCAGGCAAAGGGCACACAGTCCGCGTATGAGGCCGAACTCGAAAAAGCCAAGGCGGCATTGCAAGAGGGGCAGATGAGCCTGCGCGCCGAATGGGGTGAAAATTTTGAGCGCAACAGGGCGCGAGCGCTGTCTGTCGCCGCATCACTTGGCATCCCGGAAAATGATTCGATTTTTACGGAACGCCCCGACTTGCTATCCCTCTTCGCCAAAGCTGCCCCGACATTCCTCGGGGGCGATAAATTGGTTCAGGGCGAGCCTGCCGGCATCACTGGCGGCATCGGCGCACAGATCGAATCCATCCGCACCTCGCCGGAATACCTGGGCCAGCGTGGCGGGCAGGCGCAATCCCAGGCTCAAGCCCGGCTCCATCAGCTTCTCGCCGCGCAACAGCACGCACTAAAGGCAGCATAACACTCAATCAATACTCCTATGGCTACCCGCTCGCAATCCACCTTATACCTCACGCTCCCGGAGTCGTCCGACATTTCGGCGGCTGCAAGCAACACCACAATAACGACACTTTTAGCCGGCGACTCGGAACTGGCGACAGCATTCGGGGCAATTACGGAGGACGTTTTTGCCTATCTGGTGTATAGCGGCATGACATCCACCACGGGGTATTTTGTCCCTGCCAAAGACCTTCTGCGGGTCAATGCCACCGGGGCTATGAGTCTGCGTATTCCGGCGGCGGCAGTTTGCACCTGCTACTATGGAACGTGCAAAGCTCCGGCGTTCACTGTTCCCAATAGCCGGGGCGGCGTTCTGACAAACAACGCGGCGGATACCATTTATTACCGGATCGGGCGGGCCAATGCGTCCGGCTTTACCATTGCCAAGCCAGGCGATTCCAATGGTGACGATGTGCAGGGCGTGCCTGTTGCTGCGGGCGGTCATGTTTCGTTCACCGGGGAACAATGGCCTGCCGGCACCGAAGTTCACCTGCTGGGAACCGCCGCATCTCAAACCGTTACCGTCCAGTTCAACTGATGAAACTTATACCATTCATACTTCTGTTTTTGTGCTCGGTCCTGCCGGCGCAAGATATCACGTATCCCGTGAACATTATAACCGGAGGCGTAACAGCCACTCCGCGATGGGTGACGGTGACAGCCAACGCCGGAACGGAGACGTTCACGACGGCATCGGCGCACGGCTACTCCGCAGGCGATGCGGTAATTTTCAAGACTACCAATGCGCTGCCGACGCTGCAAAATACCGACTACTTCGAGGATACGACATACGGGCCGATCACAACACTCGTTGCCGGGCGGCTTTACTATGTGGCCACTGCGCCCACCACTACTACGTTCACGCTCTACTACTACGCCACTGGCGGGGCGGTGACGATCAGCGACGCCGGCACGGGCACGCACAGCGTGGAACTGGCCACCAGGCGAAACCTTGTGCTGGGGGTGAACAAGGACGGGGCGATTCAGGCGCAGACAGCGGACAGCACAGAGAACGGTGGCAATACCCGCGGCAAGTATGCGCTCGATCTCCAGCGCGCCCGCGAGAGCGCCACGCAAATAGCCGGGACCAATTACAGCACCATTCTCAATGGTGAAAACAACATCATCACCAGCACGGCGCTGTCCGGGTCGGTGTATGGCAAAGCAACAACCATCGCCAGTGGCTACAACAACAACGTAACCAATATCCACGCCGGCCTTGTGGGTGGCAAGAATAACATTGTGACCGGAACGGCGTCCGCTTTGGTCTATGGCGAGCGTCTGCAAGTGGACGCAGGGTCAACGGATGCTATGATTGCCCTTGGCAGTCAGCATTTTGGGGGCGGGGCGGATGCTTTCTTCGGAGGCGGTTTTCACAACTACATCAACAACGGCGGATACTCCACCGTGACGAGTTTGAACGCAGGCACGGTCTATACCGGAGGCGGCGGCTTCAACATTCAGGCGTTTGGCGCGGGCGTCCATGCCTGCTGGCAGGGTTGCGAGTTTCGCTCCAACCATTCCAACAAAGACAAGGCGATGATCCGGGGCAATCTCATTTGTCACAGCACAAGCCATCTCTTGACCATAGCGAACGGCTCCACGCGCACCGATGAGCTTTATCTCATGGGTTATTACCCGGATTATGTGTGTGTCCAAAGCACAGGCATCAACACGGGAACAGATGTAATAACCGTAACAACCAACGTGAGTGCGACCGCGCTGGCGGACAATCTGCCGGTGCGGATATGGAGCACGGATGCACTGCCCACTTTGTCCAGCGGCACATTGAACGCGGACACAACCTACTACCTGCGCAGCGTCAGCGGCAGCACCTTTAAGCTGTCCACGACCGCCAGCGATGCCGGACTGGTGGACATTACGGCGGCGGGCACGGGCATCCTGAGCCTCACGGATACATGGGTTACGACCAGCGCCGCGCCTCGCTGGCTGCGATTCTGGCCGAACAATGTCTATACCTTCGACTTCACCATCGTCTCCACGCTGCTTTCGGCCACGACGCCAACCTATGCCGGTTGGAAGCGGCGCGCTGCTTACATTCAGGGCGCGGCACTGGCGGAGCCTACGCTCATCGGAGCAATCGAAACCGTGGGCACGGATGTTGGCAGCAATGCCGGAGCGCCGCCCGCTGGATGGAGTCCAAACCTCACCGTCTCCACCGATGGGCTGCATGTCAGCGTGACCATCCAGAACAACGACGGCACGGCCCGCGGACACCATACAACTGCCGCCTTTGAGGCTGTGCAGGTGCAAACTCAGTAGTATAATTTTATGGACCCATCCGAACTCACAATTGCTGGATTGCTTGCAGCCGCCATTGGCGTGCTGTGGCGTTGGATACAGGCGGCCATCGAAGACCTGAAGCGCCGGACAGACGACTGTGAGCAGGATCGGGAGCAGATACACGAGAGGCTTGAGAACCACGGAAGGCAACTCGCCGTGTTTCGCGCTTGTCCGTCCAGTCCGTGCCCGGCCCGCGAAGGACTGGAACGCGCAGAAACTTTTAACCTTCACACCGAAAGACGCCAATGAAAACAATCGCCGCTGCCATCTTTGCCGCCAGCTGTATCGCCTCGTGCTCCGGTATTCCCGAAGGTGCAGGCATCATCTACACGCCTGACTCCATCTGCCTTGTAGGCATGACCGGTGAAGCGGCGGAAGCCTGCTACAACACGAAGGAGAAGGTTGGCTACATCAAATACGCCAATGGTCGCACGGAACGACTCCAAGCCGTCGGTGGCGGGTATGCCGGCGGCAAGATCGTCATTCAACTCGTGGACGGCGGTCGCGTTTCCATCGGGCGCGACGGCGTTGTCATAACGGAACCTGCGCTTCCGTCCAAATGAGCGCCGCCGAAATACTCGGCCCG
>JACCDR012701670.1_pt1 | contig 11749 bp, 16 predicted proteins | sample 7446431 | NCBI WGS metagenome assembly JACCDR01 (sample SAMN15323443, study PRJNA562643) | freshwater metagenome | isolation source: river surface water | place: USA:Blue River Watershed | collected 2017-08-17
CTTGTAGTTTGGCCCGATTACGTGAATCATTTTTTCTTTCGTTTTTTAGCGTATGATTGAATAATATTGGGGCGCTGTTTTTCATCAATCTGAATTTCAGTTCCACAAGCGCCGCAATCGACAGTATATGTATCCCAACCAGTATCAACATAGTCTCCGCGTTCGCCTTCATGAGAGAGATCATCAGCGGCAATCTCTATCTGAGATTTACACCAATAACAAGTGATAGCATGTTTCCAGACTTTAGGGTCTATGCTATACTGCAAAACTTTCATAAACTAACCTCAAAATTTGATGGCTAAATCGTAATACTGACTACACAATTTCAATAGTTTATCAGGTGACAAATCAGCCTTCTTTCTGGCAGGAATAGCTGGCATGGTTCCCATTTCTTCTTCAAGTTTCTCTTCTCTACCAAGATCAACAACTTCTTTGGTGATATCCAAATCTTTTTGAAGCTTCTTTTCGGCAATAAAATCTTCCCATTGCTTCATTTCTTTTTCAGAAAGATCCTTAATAGCTGGAAGTTTATTGTGTTTTGGGATAGAAACCACTACTTCTTCTTCGCCTTCTTCTGGCAGAATAGGGGACTTTACAGCATATTTTTGGTATAACTTGTCGGAGATTTTCATTTTGCACCTAATATCTATAAGAAAATATTAGGTGTTTACTTATCGATCAAATGGTCCCCCATAGGAGGTGCCGGCAGCCGGCAACCCCCTTTGGATTTCTATTTGAACGGCTTTTGGTATTTTACTCACTGGAATGTCAATATTGGCAGAGCAACATGGGCATGTAGCATTCCATGTTTCATATCCCGGATCACGATAATCACCGGGATAATTATGGTATTTGACATCGCCCTTTTCTACTTCCAGCTCAGCATCACACTTAGAACAAGTGTATTTGTATGACCAGGTAGTATTAGGTCTTTTGATAATTTTCATTGATTACTCACATAATCCCAGTACAGAGTCATGTACAAAACAGACGGGCATGTTTGGATTAGATTTGTGACGAGAAATCTTTTCCATACGGTGAAGCGTGGAGATAACGTCTTTCTCACGTGGAGTATAACTCATCCAGCGTTCATGTTTCTCAGGAGGAGAATCTAAAAAGATAATGCCCGGAACATCTTGACTATGACCAGCAATACCTTCCATTACCCATTGGGTGTCCACGTCTTCACGATCAGCCCATTCAATCTCATCATAAGAGATTCCAAGCTCTTTCTCATCTTCTTGTCCTGAGTCGGCTCCCCAAAGGTCAGCGCTTGGCTTAGCATCATAGATAGCTTCAGCTCCTGGCCCCATAACACCAGTATCTTCTTCTGCTAAGAATTTGAATAGAGCATATACTTCTGATTTCCATAAGTCAGCAATTGGTGAAAAATCTACACAACCATCACCAAATTTCTGAAAGTAACGGGTGATACGATCTTCACTACGATTACCAGTTCCCACTATCAGTCCATTAGTGGCGTGAGCAACATAGGATAAGGTTGGCGCTCTGAGGCAAGAACGAAGTCCACCAGCAGAGCCTTTACTCCGCCAATCGAATGTGGCCTGAGTGGTGAGTTGATCTGCAATGACAGCATGTGCCGCTGATAGATCAACCTTCAATAATTGAAGGCCCTGTTCATTAGCAAAAGCCTTAGCTCGGTCATAAGCCGAAGAAGAGCTGTGACATGGCATATTGACACACACCAAAGGAATTCCTGTGCGCTTAATTAGCAATGCACAAAGAGCCGAGTCAATTCCACCAGAGAGCCCCAAAACTAATGTAGAAACCTTAGCTTTCGCAACATAGTCTTTAATCCATGCCTCAATGTACATGGCAGTTTTTAGATAGTCTTTAATCATGTTACACCTCACCCTTGGCACGTTCGCGGATACGGTCAAACGACTCTTCCAAAAGAACCTCGCCATTCTCATAAACCTTCTGCATCACCGTCAAAAGGTGATGTTCTTTATCTCCCAAAGTGACAGTGGACCAATTGCCCGCCATATCACGGATCAAGTCTAGACGACCTGCTTTACTAACCTTGCCATGGTCAGTAACAGGATCTTTGAAGACATCCACTGAAATTTCTTTACCATCCACCGTACGATAGATATGGCTACATTTCATGGCAAATTTCAATGTATCACGGTTGTGCTGCTGTAAAAGAGCGCCACCCATACCAAAAGCAATATTACTTGCACTATAGGTATGGTCCAGCAAATTGTTTAGAATCTCTTGAATAGAGTCTTCATTGATACCGTCGCCCTGAATAACGCGCACATTGTTGAGAACTTTGAAGCCCTTACTATTGACGGTGACTCCAAACTTTTCTTCAAGCAACTGTACAGTGCGGAGTACAACGCTGGAAGGATCTCCAGAATCCGGTCGGATAACCACAGTAGCTCCCGACTTGATTACTTCGTCTTTCAGCTCTTTACCCCACAGATTGGAGCAAGCATTCCACAGATTGTAGGAGTCGCTTACGCAAGCAACAAGCCCTCCGGGCTTGCCGGTTTTCTGAAGCATGTTGCGGTAGGCATCTGCTTCATGCTCTTTGCCCCAAGAAGTAACCGAGCTATGTTCCATGGCTGGGATACTGAAACCCGCCATCTTGGAATTGTAGAATTTGTTGGCGCATCGAACACCAACTACAGTATCGGAACCCATGAAATTAACCAAGTGAGCAGCGCCACCAATCATTGCCGATTCCTGAGACGAAACGCCTCGGCTTCCGAAATCGTGCAGTTTGAAATTGATTTCTGCTTCTGGATCATCTGCCGAGATTCTCAGGGCTTCTAAGATGATCTGTCTAATTTTGTGGCTTCTGGTAGCTACGTTAATAGGATACCAGACCCTAAGTAGCATGGTTTCGATCCAAGAAACAACCCAAAAGACTTTGGGATCAGTAGATTCGATACTGACTAAGATATTATGAGTAGGAACAACGCTACCCTCGGGAACGGCTCGAATACGAACCGGCAACTTACCACCAAGCTCCTTGGCGATATACATCCAACCTTCATAGTTGAATGGTTCTCCGTGTGCTTCGAAGAACTCTTTAGCTTCTTCAACTTCTTCCACAGTCACTCTGTGGGTAAGGTACTTCTTGATGTAATACTGCAAACCAAAGAACACTGTCTTCTTATAGTCACCGCCACGGGATTCGATGTAGCTAAACATCGAAGTCGTACCGGGCGGGTACTGCAAGTAATGGCTTGCCTTGTAACTATCCGTATCAATGATGATATTCTCAATATCCGTTTTCATGTTATACTCTCCGTATTATTTGAAATTCCCTCACTGGGAATGTTTCTTAGAACTTGTTAATGAAGTGTGTGATGATGTGGAAATGGTCTTCGAAGAATTGATCTTCTCTAGTGGCCAAATCACTCAATGACATCCACCATGCCTTATCAGCATCATCTGACCCTTTTACAACAGGAAGTGATCCATGACCAAGATCAATCAAAAAGGCGTGTGTAATAGTTCTTCCTCGTAAGGAACGCTCAGGATAGTCAAACACTTTTGATTCCTTAATAGCGTTAATCAATTCTTGCTTGGGAAGTTTAATTCCAGTCTCTTCCTTTAGCTCTCGAATCATACCATCCTGGGTAGTTTCCTTCTGATTCAAGAAGCCGCCAGGAAGGGCAATTAGGCCACGACCAGGACTTCCCTTTCGACGAACTGTTAGGACGTGACCGCTGCGAATTACAATGGCATCAACAGTGTTGAAAGTAGGCGGGAAGGGTGCTCCGTCCCAAGCAGAACGATAGTTCTTGATGTGCTCGTACTCTTCCTTCAAAATTTTGAAGTTTGGAGTAAGCTTGAAGTTTTCTAAGAACTCAGCGGTTTGAGCGCTGACATGGTTCTTGTAGGCGTTATCATGAGTGAAATACAATCCACGGATAACTGTGGCGTGCGGCATCCTATCTAGATTGCGCATCTTGAAGTACTTCCACTGAGGAAACCACTCATCGTTCTCGCCAATATTGCAAATCTGCTCATCATCGATGCCATCGGTGGCTTCGGAAACAATTTGCTGAACTTCAGTCAACCAACGGTTTTGAATGTAGAAATAGTCTCTGACATGAAAGAATTGGACTCGTGCCCGTTCTTCAGGAGACAGAGTGTTACGAATCATTGCCTCACGCTCTTCGGAGGTCCAAGGATTCTGAATAGTGCGAGCTTTGTGTGCACTACCAATAATAATTAATACCGTCTCTCCAAGAGAAAGCGCTTCTTTGACAAGCTCATAATGCGCGTTGTGAAACGGCTCGAAACGACCAATACAAACACAATACTTAAATTGCGACATAATTACACTCTCCGTGTGTCAATTGTTAGGAACCCTCACTGGGTTCACAACCATATATATCGTTATGCCTACAAAATTGCGAGGCTAACTTGATAGGCGCAATATCCGCCTAAAACTAGGGAAAACGTCATCCAGCCCCAACGTTTATTTCGAAACGCATCATAGGCAAAATAGAAGTTGGCGACAGCAAAAATCAAAGCAATAATCATAGGCGGTTCTCCTGCTCGCCTTACAATATAATTTTTATAGATGCGCTGTCAAGGGGCGCGCCCATAAAACGAAGCAGAATAAATTCTGCCTCTTGATTGATTAGAATCTATCGAACATTTGATACTGTGGCTCAACTCGACGGAATGAACCCTTTTTCTCGCCAACCCTTGGCGTACCTTTTAGGTCAATGTTCTTCCTATCACGATCGCCTGGGAAACCAGATGCGTGAGGTTGAGCGGTAGTTTCAGTGCGCAGTTTGGCAACCAAATCATCCCACCAGAGATATCTAACTCTAACAGTCTCAGCGAAGATTGGTTTAATCAAACCAGTAACATAAGTGATATGTTGATCGACATGTTCACCGGCACCAACTGATACTAGGCTTTCAAGACCACGAGCATCAGACTCTCCTACTTCACTCATGAAACAATCAGAGGTGGCTGGAGCAGCATTGTTACAGCTAATGGTATTAGTAGAGAATGTTCCTCCTAGCGAACCACCAGTATTACCAGAAGTGTATGTAATGCCTTTAGTACGATTATCAATAGCATAATCTCCAAGAATATAACTTGGTCTATACCAATAGTCATAATGGTGGTAGTGATGAATTGGTACAATAGTCTTTATTGGTTCTACATGACCTTCAGTAAAGACGGCAGCAGCGATGATGCCTCGACTAGAAAGGTCACCATGAGTATGAACAGCAACGCTGTTATTGGCGCTGGTAAAAACGAAAGCAGCCCCACCATTGTTAGTCTCGGGCCAGGCTTTCAAAGATAAAGTTCCGTACCCATTGACTACCCACATGTCTTTGGAGACTTGAGTATCGGCTGTCTTGCCGCTTAGGATATCAGTTCCATCAAGAGAAATCTTGACTTGCACTTTCTGCCAGGTGTTATTCTTGAAACGAATTTCAAAGGGCTCATCGCCCCATGCGCCTACCGTTTCGATCCCGTCTACATAGTACTTTTTCATAGACTTACTGTTAAACTTGGGATGATGGCTAATGATTTCTAGAGTGTAATTTGACATGCTCGCTCCTTGTTAATTGGATGTCAACCACCTATATATCATTAATTTCATAGGTCATATCGTTTTTTATCAGTAATTTCATTCCTCGAAAATGGCAATATAACGCAGTCCAACTTTTTCCCAAGTATTATCATTGAGATAGGCTAGTTGTATCTCTTTTTGTTTTTCGCGGGCATCCGAATTAGTGAAAAGCAATTCTAAAGCCTTTGCGATATCTTCTGGCGTATCAGCTTTGAGCGTTGGTAAATCAGAAAAATGGTTAACCGAAGAGGTAACTACTGGCAATCCTTTTGACATAGCCATGCGGGCTGCGCCTGATGCTCCAAACACTTCATGGTCTGGATGAGAGACATATGGAAAGATAGTTGCCTGGTTGGTGCGCAAGAAACTATCTAGCACTTCGTCTGACTGGTAGCCGCGCAATATGGCAATGTTTTCTTGCACACCAAGGTCAGTAGCCAAGCTCATCAGTTCATTGTAATAAATTTGATGTTCAAATTTAGCGTATGGTGATTCAGAGAACAGTCCAGTAAAGAAAACATCAGGATACTTCTCTTTAAGGATAGCTGTAGCTCGGATTGAATTCTCCCAACCTTTGTATCGGAACCCAAACCCAAACTGTAGAAAAGTTTTATCTGACTTGTAGAAGTTCCAAAGACGTTGGTTATCGAATTTGTAACATCCATGAGGTATGACGTGCACTTTAGAGCTAAGTCTTTTTTCTTCTTTGAGAAGTTTGCGCCCACCTTCCAAGTGAGCCACAATTTCTGGCATGGCTGCCTCTACGATCGTTTTATCTCTATGATGAAAGATAGAGTGCATGGTTACAACGACTCTAAATTCAGATAGCTGGCTCATCATAGACAGCCAATAGCTCGCGTTTGGCCATAGCCCAAACTCATGCTGGAACCAGATTATGTCTGGGTCATAGTCTTTCAATTCTTTAATCAAGGTCTGGCAAGATTCACCACGTTTCCAGCAGGCGACTACTTGACTCTCTGATAGAATCCGATCGCCAAACCGATGAACGTCTCCAGTGATAATATCATTCTTTTCTATAAAGAGTTTAAAATCACCAACATGCTTAGCCACTTCAGGCCATAGATTTTCTGAGTATGTAGCAATTCCACATCTCATTTTCCAATTACCAACAAGAGCTATTTTCAATTGCTTAGTTGGCTTTTTGGAACACTTACATTTAATTTTGCCGTTTCTAACGACACAGGCAGTCATCAATTCGGTTGGAGAGAACCCAGCCAACTCGGGCGGTATTTCAATTACATCCAACTCGGAGTTATTAAATAAATTATCTGATACAACACAGATGCGATTTTGTTTGACTCCAATATATCGTGCCATTTGCCCCAACCATTATAGATGACTCCTGACCTCTTCAACAAGAGTCTCAAAGATATTTGATTCTATTGGTAGAGAGCTAGCAAATTTCATTTTCATGGTATGATCAAATGCATCAATACATAATTGTTTAGAGCAATTATAGTACGATAAAAAAGCACCATTACGTGGGTATGTATATTTCAATTTATCATGATGATGAAGTGCAATATATGGTGTTTTAGTCATCTCTGAAAGGACAATCCCATGGAATCTTTGAGTGATCACGAGACTATATTTGGAGACCAAGCTCGTCACTTGCTCAATACCAGTTGGTTGTTCAGTTATAATAAACTTACCACGACGAGTCATGTGGCTAATTATCTCTCCCGCCGCCCAATCATCATTGTCTCTATTACCTTGACACATAGATAGAAAATCAATACGATATCCGTCTTTAGATATGACGTCTAAGAATTGAGCAAACTCTGACTTGAAATGATTCCATGAAGCGTGCTTCCAATGCGGATCGAGATGATGAGGTACCACACAAATATTCGGTATCACCAATATAGAGTGATGCTGTTTGGGAGCCGCTTTAACACTAGACTGCAAAGAATAAACTAAATCTGGAATCCACATTACATTGGGATTAAAGTTCTTTAGTTTCTCTACTTGATCAGACGAGCGAGTAGCTATTAGCTTAGCTAACTTCATCAGCTCAATATGAACTGCATTTATTTCTGCCTCTACACCAACGCCAATATAAAAAATCGGCTTAGTCTTCAGCTCTTCCAAGGCGGCTGGAGTAATAATAGGTTGCGCCAAAAGAAAAGAGCCGCCTCCGAAAAAGACGGCATCTACACCTTCTAGAGCGCGCGAATTAATGTTATTGTGAAACACAAACTGAAAGTCTGGAAATAGTTTTTGGAACGCTTCTACGAACAGATCATCGCCGATGTTTAGCTGATGATACCATCCATATACAAGAACTTTCATTATAATCCTGTTAGTATATTGCGAACCACTCAATTTCTCGTACGCCTTCAACTCTCCATGTGATGAGTAGAAAGAACTTACGATTGTGATGATGATGGCCTATTTTTTTATGTCCGCGCTGGTCTTCATCCTCGTGGTCTATCCTGTGATGCAAATGATCTTTACGATGGTGCTGAGGGTTACATGGAATTGGGTCTTGCTCCGGCTTAAAACACACAACTACCTCACGTGGCCTTCCGGCTAATGGGATAGAGGTCGATCCTTCTCCAGTTACTGTTAAGTTTCCTGCCTGCATGAGTTATCCTTAGTAGTGAACGGTCCAAACAATCTCTCGGACGCCGGACACATGCCACTTGATAACTAACACAAAATCATGGTGATGGTGGTGATGTCCATGGTCATCGTGATGATGCCCGTGGTCATCATGGTGATGGCAGTGATTAGATTGGATTTCGTACTCCAAACAATCTTCGTGTTGCGGATTACAAGGCACTACATCACATCCATGTTTAAAATGGACATTGACTTTTCTTGGCAACCCACGTAATGGGATTACTGCCCTGTCTTTTCCTGTCACGATTAATTCGCCAGCCTGCATAATTCCTCCGGACAATCCTTATTAGATTGCCCCTTTATGCATAATTATTCGTCCCAATCTTCCATCTCGTCCTTATCCTCATTTTCCTTAGGCTTACGAGGAGATGCAGTCCAACCATTTTGGCGAGCTAAAGAATATACTTCAGCCAACGTCATTTGAAGACGATTATGCGGATTATCTTGCTTCAAATTTTGAGGCAATGCGGCACTAGGTAACAGCCTTGTGAAAATGCTACGAGCCGTATCAAAATCCAATTGATTAACATCCAGCATCTTACTCAGACGACCTGGACGAGTAACAGCCTTATCTAGCTTTAATTCATCAGCATTGGTCGTAGCCACAATACGAATGTCTAACAAAGAACCAAGGATACCGTCACCTAGATTCAATAGAGATTGAATAAGGCTCATGTTTTCATCGCCTCGGGTTACCAAGCAACGATCAGCATCTTCAAGAACTAAAACGATAGGTCCAGTAGAGCCGCCACGATAGTTCATTAATAATGGTAGCAACTCGGGACCAGCCAAGTTGGTAACAACCTCAGGAGAAATTAAGACGAACATAGCGTCTGGAACCTGAAGTAACATGGCTCGAATCAAGTGAGTCTTGCCAGTACCAGCAGGCCCGCGCATAACCACAATGCGACCCGATGGACTTTCAGAATTCAAATCATTGATGGCAAATCTGTAGTCATCCTGCACCTTTTTGGTGTAGTTGCCTTCAACCAAAGGAATGCCTGCATTACCAATGGAGTTTAGACCAAGGTGCATGCCTTGACGAACAATGGCATAGATATGGCCAGACTTCTCTGGTGGTAACCATTGTGGTTTAAAGAAATCTCTAATTTCTTCTACAAATGCCTGATTGTGCGACAGAACTTGTAAACTAACGTAGTTTCCAGTGATCTGCAGATCAATGATGCCATCTTTCCATAGATAGATAGTATTATCTCCACCAGATTTGATATAACGATAGATTAGGCGCCCGCCCTTATCAGCCATATACTTCTGAAGTTTTTCATCCACGGAATCTACTTTAGTAATATCTTCCGCATCATCGGCAATTTGTTTTACCACACCTTCGTGAGAATACTCTGTCACATGTCCAGAGGTTTTTGTAAATAAAGCTTTGAACAATGGGGCTGCACCCATTGCAGTAGCAGAGATATCAACTTGAGCAAACAGTTTAACGAACTCTGAATCTTTCCAAATATCCATGTCATTCTTTTTCATGATAACCTTTCAAACAAACTTTGATCGCCCTTGCAATACTCTCGCAACTTCTCTAGCCATGCCTTCGATTTGATTTTGAACATAATCGGCATCTTAGTTGCCTTATCATTTGCGCCCTTGCAAACCACGCCCTCGAATGTCATTCCTTCGAGTGTAGATTGCTTTACTTTATCGAATAGCTCGGTCGTTACATGTCCTTCATAACAAATCTTGGGGATGTCAAGATGCCCGAAAATTTTGATGAACTCGGTCGGAACTAATATACCCTCTTTGTACGGATTGACATCAATTAGAGTGATATCCATTTTTTCTTCGAAATTATGGTTGCCGGCAAAAGAGCTAGGCCCCCAATACTCGAAGAAGCACAATGCGTCCTTCCAACCTTGTTCTTTAAAAACTGCTGTCAAGTCCTGCTCGTATTTTTCCCTAATTAACGGAATAGATCGCCCGAACGGCATAGTCTTTTCATCTGTTAATTGAGTTCGCGTTCCAAACTTATAGAAGCCCTTTTTGCTATTCCATTCAGCACGTATGTTAGATCCATCTAACTTATCGAAAGCATAAATGTAAATATCTTGCCTAATTTCTTTGGTAATGGAGGGATATGATTTCATAGGAATGGTTTTAATACGTTTGGAATGAATTTGGTTAACTTGCTATTGCCGTATCTCCAAAGTTCTTTGTGCTCTTCGCAACAACAGTTCTCGGTGAAGTCATTGCTAATAAGCTGAGTATATTCGGCACGATTGGGGCAGTCTTTGACGAAATTACATTTACGATCTAGATAGGCTTGGTGATGTCCGCCATTATCTTTCCAAAGACGATACTCGTATTCTTTTAAGTCTTGAGCATAACTAGTAGGATTTTCCATATCATCCAGTCGACAATAGACGGATGGAGAAATTTTACATTTTGTGAACAGCTCTCTAAGACACTTTTCGCAGAACGAAAAAGTATAGGAAGTGCAGTCAAAAAGATGATATGAATCATATCCGCCCTCAACCGTGTACTTCTCTAAGCCGTGTTCATACTGTTCATTATGCGTTCCAAGTGGACGTTGAGGCCCGCCACACATATTACATAGAACAGTTTCCGGCGCAATGACTTTTTTAGTATTGTGACAATGAGGGCAGGCTTTGAAGTAACGCTCTTTATCGTCCCAATTTGTACAACGAGTACAATCTACTAGATTAAGTTCTTCTGTCATGATAAAAAACAAAGCCGCCCAAATGAGCGGCTTAATTGAAATTTTGTAGTTTGTTAACCTTATCGAACAACACTGAGGACATGCTCTTCACGAAGAAGATAGTAAGTCTCTCCATTGTTCTTGACTTCAACTGACATCTGCTTGTTGAAAAGAATAGAGTCTCCTGCTTTAACCTCTAGGGGAACTATCGTTCCACCATCTGTCAAGTACCCAGAACCCGCTGCAACAATTGTGCCAGTAACAATCTTCTCTTCTACGGTGGAAGGCTTATAAAGCAAACCAATTTTTTCCTCAGTTGCTTTAGGAACCGATACTACAATAAAATCTCTTAGTGGATGCAAGCTCATGATAACTCCTTGTTACTGGAATATATCAACAGCTATCTGCCTCGATTATTCTAATCAATTGTTCAAAGCAATACTTAATCTTTTTGCGGTCGCACATTTCGTCAAATTTAATTTCAAATTGATATGTTTTTTCATACTCTGAGAAGTCCATACCCCTGATCTTCAAAATTTGACAAGCATGTTTGATAAGTGCAACAGGAACTACTTGATTGTCCTTCATACACTCTTCTTTGGCAATATTAAGTACCTTAATTCTCAGATTGTTAAAGTACAATTTCTTGTACTTATCCACCTTATCATCTCCCCAATTAAACTTCTTGCAATATTCAAAAAAGGGTTTATTGCCCCTTCTATTATTACAATCAGAACAGGAGACGGTAAGATTAGTAGTATTGAAAGTTCCTCTTTTACTGTCTGGAACAATATGTTCCATTGTAACAGTTTCTGGCGTTAGAACCTTGTCACAGTAGC
>JACCDR011676501.1_pt1 | contig 11745 bp, 14 predicted proteins | sample 7446431 | NCBI WGS metagenome assembly JACCDR01 (sample SAMN15323443, study PRJNA562643) | freshwater metagenome | isolation source: river surface water | place: USA:Blue River Watershed | collected 2017-08-17
ACTCAATGAAAATTTCTGGTCTTGTCTCAAGCATCGAGACGCTAATCCACAATCCTTCGCAGCTCTCAGGTACTTTTACGAAATTTGATTTGAATGACATTCAGACGATGCTTCAGCAAGACTATAGCTCTTACATTCTTGCGATGAATATCAAGCATGACTTCTCTGAACTCCATGGGCACTTTTATGGAAATAAATATCTCCTCTTTCAACTGCTGAAGAATCTCCTGATGAATGCTATCGAAGGAATCGGTTACAGGAAGGAGGAAGAAAGTTCCATTCATATCAAAGTCTTAAGAACAGAAAATACACTCAAGCTCACTGTGCAAAATTCTAACAGTCAGATTTCGCAAAGGGATCTTCCATTTATTTTTGATCCTCATTTCACGACGAAGAAAAACAAAACCAACAAGGGTCTGGGATTATCACTCAGTAAAAGTATTGTTGAGGCCCATTATGGAAAGATTTCTGCTTCTTCTGAAAACAACTACACAAGCTTTGTGATTGATCTGCCAGATTACTCTGATTCGGCGGTAAAAGTCTGACCTGTGCTCATTTCGATTTTTCCATCATTGTAGAGAAAGCAGAAGTAATCTTGAAAGACCAAAACACCTACGCATGATTTTGGGGTCGACCTGACCAGGTCGTAGGCCCTTTTGCATTTTCCGGTCATATTTTCATAATTTTCAGGGGTACCAACGATTCGAAGTTTGTGATCGAAGACGTGGGTGCGGGCCATGATACCGAGGAAATTTGACGGTTCATGAGAACTTAAGAACTCCACTTCAAGGTTTGTGTCGTGAGTTATCAGGAAATCTTCCCTGAAATCATTATTTGGACGAGATTCCAGGATCGAAATAAACTGAGAAGTGATTTTCATAGTCTTATTCTATGAACAGCTTCACCGAATCCAACGTAAAGATTTCTTTACGAAGGGCTTATAATTTTTCTTAAGATTACAAAAAATAATAAAAGGATTTTAATTAAGCCTTATGGAAATTAATGAAGTACAGAGGCTCCCAACGATCGCATTATTTGATGATGACGCGGCAAATCTACGCCTCTATGCGAACTATTTCAACAATCATTTTGAGATCAAAGGTTATCAAAACCCCTTCCTTTTCAAAGATGCTTTGAAAGAAGATGTCTCTGCCATTTTGATTGATGTGCTGATGCCCATGATGGATGGAGTGAAACTTTTTACTGAACTGAAAAATGACAGCGACTATAACGGTTGTCCGGTTATTTTCCTCTCAGGCTCTTCATCAGAAGATGTTTTGAGATCGGCGCTCAATTCCGGTGGTCAGGATTTTCTCACTCGTACAATGACGAAAGATGAAATGATTCTTCGAGTGAAAAACAAGATTGAATTTTTCAAACAGAACCGAACTATTTTCAGACTCGGAAATGTAAAAATATTTGCAAATGACCTTAAGGCCATCCATCTTGATAAAACAATCGAACTCACTTTAACTGAAGTGAGAATCATGAAGTTTCTCATTCGCGAATATCCACGACTCTCTACTCGTGATGAAATCAATAACGAAGTATGGGTCGGCCAGAAAGTTATGCCAACAACTCTCAACACTCACCTTTCAAACTTAAGAAGCAAATTCCCTGCATGGGAGTATGACATCATTAATATCAAAGGTAAGGGTGTGCAGGTCTGCCAAAAAAAATAGCCAGCGCACCGTAAACAATTCTTTACTCAAATGCACGCTTGATTACATCGATAATGTCTTTTGAGGAGAATACCATCATGAAAGTCTTGTCGCTTATACTGCTCACGATGTTCGTATCATGTATAAAATCTGAAGATACAGAAGTTGAAGATGGCAGCATCACTGGCACTTCAAGGAAAGAATACTATTCGTGTAACAATTCAGGATCGACCAGTAACTCTTCTCATCTGACCTTTTACAGTACCGGATCGTACAAGCATCTTATTACCTATTACTCGGCCACACACTGCGCGAATGATAAAAAAACAGAAATGAACTTGTTCACAGGAACATATTCTTTCAATGAAACAACTATGAAAATGACCGAAAAAGCGATGAAGCTTCAGATTGCTTTCGCTTCAGCTTCAGAAGTGGCCACTCAGAATGGATTGAACAATTGCGGATTCAGTGATTGGGCAGTCAATGTCTACAAAGACGCTACTGATAACGATGATTGCAACGGCGGGACAGTGTATTCAAACTCTGCCCCGTACGTTTACGATGCCGTTTTAAACGATTCTGTTTTCGATGATGGCGCAACTTTGTATTACAGAATTAACCCGTAAAATCACGTATCGTCTTCCGGAGTTCTGCATTTGTAGAAATTCTCTCTCGGAATTTCAAATACAGTACCCTGCGGAGTTCCCGGATCAACAAGAATGCCGATATCTTCGCGACACTTCGGAGTGTAGCCATCGTGCATTCCTGCCATCGCTACAATTTTATCAACTCTCGCCTGTGAGAATGGTCCAACCGTGGTTGTATCAAAGTTATCATCAATCAATGTCCAGATGGCGAGCTGAACATCTCCTGCGGTATAAATCCCAAGACCACCACCAGCCTCTTTCCCGGCGAATTTTTTATTGATCACCCAGTTCATGAGATCTAGATTTTCAGGGTGAGCAATCAATCCTGCCGGAATGCTGTCTGAGTAACTTGAATACCAATGAAAACTGTAAGGAACGTTATCATCAATATGCTTGGCCCAATTTGTACACCAACCTGGATAAGATCCATCCAGAGTTCCGTTGCCTGCGATAGTGATGTTGAAGTAACTGGCACCACCCGAGAGATGCTGAACCGTCACGGTCCCGGGAGCTGCAAACGCCGAAGCAGCAAATGTACAGAGAGCAGCTGTGATCCATTTTTTCATAAAGTCTCCTCTTGTTAATTGAGAAGACTTTATTTTTGGCCCTAAGCTTTTGTCACTTTGATCAATATCATCTTGATAGCAGATGAAAGCTAAACAGTGCGGATGCAATGCCGAAGCCCTTCTTGAATGTAATCGGTTCTTTCATGACAATGTAGCCAATCGCAAACATGACTACGAGTGAAACCATTTGAGTCACCATCGAAACCTGACCTACCTTACCACCGGATTTGTATGACAAAATATATCCGAATTCGATGCCGACAATTGTCAGGGCAAGAATCATCGGGATCCACGCCTTATCCTTAAAGACTGACACAAATTTTATCTCTTCTGACTTCATCATAAGGCACGCAAGACAAACCGCTGCTGCAAGCAAATAAGACCAGAAAAGTACCAGGACTGGTGAGCCTTTTGTACTCGTTTGTTTCAGCATGAAGTGATAGCCGGCAGATGAAATGACTGTAAGTAGAATGGGATAAATCATAAATGTCTCCTTACTGGATTTATCGCCTGATTCTGTATATAATTCAAATGCATTGATTTTATACATCTATGCAAATAGGTTATACCCATGAATGAATCACAGCTTGATGCTTTTTATACAATTGCTACAGAAGGGAGCATGACCCGTGCGGCCCAAGTGCTTCACATTTCTCAGCCGGCACTGTCACGAAGACTGCAGTCCCTTGAAGAGCATCTTGAAAGAACGTTGTTTGAGCGAACCCCGACAGGTATGGAACTCACGGAATCGGGCCAGAAACTTCTGTTGTACGTAAAAGACAAGATGGCGCTCGAAAAGGATGCCCTTGACGATATCCTTGGGGATGCGAAAACTCTCCACGGCCTCATTCGAATTGCGGCCCACTCATCCATCATGGAACAAGTCGTGATGCCCGCCCTCACACCATTTCTTTTGAAAAACCCGGAAGTTCAGGTCGACTTCATGGTTCGAACCAACATTGAACTTGATGAAATGCTGAACTACTCAAAAACAGACATCATTCTTTCAAACCACATGATGAACAAACGGGACGTCATCGAAGAACATCTGGGAAACGAAGAATTCATCTGTGTTGAATCTAAAACCACCTCTCCCCGCTCAAGCATTTACCTTGATGCCCATCCAAGCGACATGACCACCGAGCACTTCTTTAAAATGCAGGAAAACCCGCCAAAAAAGTATCAACGCTCATTCATGCATGATGAGAACGGGATTCTTCGAGGCGTGCAATTAGGGCTTGGGAGAGCGATTAAACCACGTCATACGCTCAGGGCGATGGATGATTTGAAAATCGTGCGTGGGTTTGTGCCGATGATAAAACCGGTATACCTGCGATATTCAAAAAAGCAGTACTACACTAAACTAGAGAAACTAGTGATCGAAAACCTGCAGAAAGAAGTTCCGAAGATCTTGAAATAAGATGTTGTCCGAAGAAATTCACCAGATGATTTAGATCTGAGTCATGCCCTAAAAGGATTTATTCGAGACAAGTTCAAGGAAATGAGAAGCGAAAACCCGAGGCGTATGGAAATACGTCGAGGGAATTTCGATTCGAGATTGACGTAGAAAATGTCCTAAGAAATTCTTTTAGTGTTCGCCGAGGTAGATTTTCTTCACATCATCATTATCTAAAAGATCCGCCCCAGTTCCTTCAAGCAGGATTTTTCCTGTTTCAAGAACGTACGCATAGTTTGAAATTTTCAAAGCTTGCTTGGCGTTCTGTTCAACAAGAAGAACCGTCGTTTGGTTGTCCTGGTTGATCTTAACGATGATTTCGAAAATGAGTTTCACTACTTGTGGTGCAAGACCAAGTGAAGGCTCATCAAGAAGAAGAAGTTCCGGTTCGCCAATGAGAGCGCGGGCGATAGCAAGCATCTGCTGCTCACCACCAGAAAGTGTTCCGGCCATCTGAGAGATACGTTCTTTCAGACGTGGAAAATAATTGAAACCGATTTCAAGGTTTTTATCGAAGTTTGCTTTCGCGTGAGCGCGACCTACGATGCCGAGCTGAAGGTTTTCCATCACAGTCAGGTTAGGGAACACACCACGGCCTTCCGGACAGTGGATGAGGCCCTCGCCTACAAGCTGGAATGATTCCTTGCCAGTGATGGAATGATCACCGAATGAAACTGAGCCAGTTGATTTAACGTTCCCTGAGATAGCTTTCAGAGTTGTTGTTTTACCGGCACCGTTGGCGCCAATAAGTGAAACAATTTTTCCTTTCGGAACTTTGAACGAGATGCCTTTGAGCGCCTGAACGTTTCCGAAATTTACGGCAAGATTTTCAACAGAGAGAATATTCATTAATCAACACCTAGGTATGCTTCGATTACGCGTTTATCATTCTGGATCACTTCAGCATTGCCTTCGCAAACGAGCTGACCTTGAACAAGAACGTAGATTTTTTCACAGATCTTCATCACTAAACCCATGTCGTGCTCAATAAGAAGCACTGTAATGTTACGTGATTTCTGGATGTCACGAATAAGATCCGTGAGCTCGCGAGTTTCAGCTGGGTTAAGACCGGCAGCTGGCTCATCAAGAAGAAGAAGTTTTGGATTGAGGCCAAGGGCGCGCGCGATTTCAAGCTTACGCTGTTTTCCGTAAGGAAGACCGCCGGCCGGAGTATCGTGAAGATCCTGGATCCCCATGACTTTCAGAAGTTCCATCGATTTTTCACGGATCTCAGCTTCTTCCTGATGGAAGGCCTTGTTCTGGAAAATCTGATCAACCATTGATGTGTGAGACGATGAATAGAAAGACGTCATCACGTTTTCAAGAACAGTGAGCTCTTTAAAGAGACGGATGTTCTGAAACGTACGACCAATTCCCTTCTGCGCGATCTCGAAAGGCTTTTTGCCAACAAGAGTTTCGCCGCCGAGACGAACGTCACCGCGAGTTGGTGCATAGATACCAGTGAGCACGTTAAAGATTGTCGATTTACCAGCACCATTGGGACCGATAAGACCGTAGAGAATGCCTGGTTCGAGCTTGAAGTTGACGTTCTGACACGCTTTCACGCCTCCGAACTCGAGGCTCATATTTTCTACTTCGAGGAAAGCCATTTCCATTCCTTGTTACCCATAAGCCCCTGAGGACGAAGGATCATGATGAGAATAATTGTAATTGCGTAGATGATCATTCGAAGATCGATACCCGTGATGTCTTGAACAACACGAAGACCTTCCGGAAGGATCGTAAGAATTCCGGCACCCATGATGGCGCCTGAAAGTGATCCTAGTCCACCTACTACGTTCATGGCGATCACTTCAAAGCTTTTCACGAATGTGAACGTTTGAGTCGAAAGATATCCTTCCGAGTGAGCGAAGAACGAACCAGCGATACCAGCAATAAATGAAGAGATCACAAACGCTTTCACTTTGATGTTAAGCGGGTTGATACCCATCATGTTCGCGGCCATTTCGTTTTCTTTAATTGAAAGCATCGCGCGACCAAGGCGGCCGTCACGGACACGCTTGATGACAAGAATCGTGATGATTGAAAGAAGGAAAACAGATCCCAGGTTCATGTAAACCGGAATGTCTGTCATACCACGAGCACCACCAACCGCATCGATGTTAAGAAGCATGATACGAATGATTTCGCCGAATCCAAGTGTCACCATCCCGAGGTAATCCCCAGCGAGACGAAGACAGCTTGTGCCGATCAGGAATCCAACAGCACCAGCAACAACCCCGGCAGTGATTGAACCAACAATCAACTGAACGATGAAGGGAGCATTTGGAAGTGCGAACATAACAATTGAAGCTGATGAATAAGCACCGATTGCCATGAAGCCTGCGTGCCCCATTGTGAAGAGACCCGTGAATCCGTTCAGAAGTGCCAGAGACACAGAAAGGATGACGTTGATCCCAAGAATAATAAGAACTGAGTAGTAGTATGGAGAAATAAGACCCGTGAAGCGGCCAGGCTTCTCATAGAAAAGGGCCGCAGGTGTTAGACCAAATCCACTCAGGATAAAGTTAAGGATGATGGCGAAAACCAGAAACCCTAAAATAAGAAGAACCGTTTTATTTATTTTAGCTGTCATGATTAAACTTTTTCGATTTTTTTAGTTCCAAGTAGACCACCAGGTCTTACTAGAAGAACGATAATAAGAATCACAAACGCGAGAGCATCACGGTAAGTAGAGCTGATGTAACCCGCAACATATGTCTCAGAGAGACCCAGAAGAATCGCACCGATCACGGCACCTGTGATGTTTCCGATACCACCAAGAACCGCCGCGATGAACGCTTTAAGACCTGGAAGAAGACCGAGAAGTGGATCGATTTTTGGATAAGCAACACCGTAAAGAACACCAGCAGCACCAGCAAGTGATGAACCGATGATGAACGTAATGAGGATCACTTTGTTAACGTTAATACCAATGAGGTTCGCTGTTTCAAGAGAGTGAGAAATCGCTCTCATTGCACGACCGAATTGAGTTTTGAAAACCAGAAACGAAAGAACCTGCATGAGGATAAACGAAATCACAAAAATCGTGATCTGGTTTGAATCAAGAATGATATCCCCGCCGATGTCGATCAATTTTCTCGGAAGGATTTCCGGAACGAATTGAGGAGAAGCACCAAAAACAAGCTGGCCTCCGTACTCTAGGAATAAGCTCACACCGATGGCCGTAATGAGAATGTTAATTCTCGGAGAACGACGAAGCGGACGATAAGCAAATTTCTCGATGATGACCCCAAGAAGTGCAGACCCGGCCATGGCAATCAGGATAACCATGATCGCCGTGAAAATTGAAGGCTCTGCATTTGGAAGTGCGTAGCGGATTGTGTAAAGCCCGATGAACGAGCCCACCATGAACACGTCACCGTGAGCAAAGTTAATGAGCTGAAGAACACCGAAAACCATAGTGTAGCCAAGCGCTACGAGAGCATAAATACTCCCGAGCGCCAGACCGTTAATTGTATGCTGAATAAATTCGTTCACGAAAGCCCTTAAAAATTACGGATTAACTGTAGCAACGTACTTGAACTCTTTTCCTTTCACCTGAAGAACAACTGCAGACTTCGTAGCATCACGCTGAGGATTGATTGTGATGATTCCAGTTACGCCGTTAAATTCTTTCGTTGAAGCAAGAGCATCACGAATTTTTGGACCTTCAACTGATTGAGCTGTTTTGATTGCTTCGAAAAGAATACGAGCAGCATCGTAACCAGAAGCTGCAAGAGCATCAGGTTTTGTTCCGAAACGGGCCTGGTAATTCTTGATGAAGTTTTGAACTTCAGGACGTGGATCTTCTTGAGTGTAGTGGTTAGAGAAGTATGAACCGTCTACAGATTCGCCACCAATTTCTGTAAGTTTGTCTGAATCCCAACCGTCTCCGCCCATAAGAGGAACTTTAAGACCTTGCTCACGTGCTTGACGAGCAATCAGACCTACTTCTGTGTAGTAACCTGGGATGTAAAGGAACTGAGGATTTTTTGATTTAAGATTTGTCAGCTGAGCTTTGAAATCTACGTCACCAGAAACAAACTTCTCATCACCAACAATTTCACCACCAAGAGCTGTGAATGTTTTGATGAAGTAGTTCGCTAGACCCATAGAGTAGTCAGACTTCGAGTCACGAAGGATTCCTGCTTTTTTAAGACCGAGGTTATTGAAAGCGAATTTCGCCATCACTTCACCCTGGAATGGATCGATGAAGCAAACACGGAAGATGTAATCACCTTTTTGCGTTACAGCTGGGTTTGTTGAAGATGGAGAGATCATCGGAACTTTGTTCTGCTGAGCAACTGGTGCGCCAGCAAGTGAACGTGTTGAAGCAACTTCACCAAGAACTGCGACAACGTTATCAACTGTGATCAATTTATCTACTGAAAGGCGAGCTTCCTCAGGTTTTCCTTGGTTATCGTAAGCTTTAAGCTCGATTTGTTTTCCAAGAACGCCACCAGCTTTGTTCCACTCTTCAACAGCAAGAATAATACCGTCACGAGTAGAAATACCGAATGTCGCTTCTGCACCTGTCATTGAACCGAAGTTACCAACAACAATCTTGTCAGACTTGTTCTGACAACCCACTAGAAAAGCCGCTAGCAATAAACTGAACATCAATTTCAAGATGAACTCCTAGGATTTAAATTAAAACTCTACAAAAATAGTATTGAACTGTTTCTAATTTGTAACTGCTTTAAATCCTTAAGACGAAAAAAAAAGGGGCCAACATGGCCCCTTCCGTTATTTCTTCTGAAGTCGAGAATGCTTAGCGCCATATCTGAAGTAGATGATGAATCCGAGGATCAACCACACAATCAGACGGTACCAAGTGTCTTTTGGAAGACCAGTCATTACCCATACGCACGAGATCACACCAAGCGGTGCCACGAGCCAGTACACTGGAGTTTTAAATGGACGATGAATTTCTGGATTCGTCTTTCTTAAAATGTAAACTCCTGCGCATACAAGAACAAACGCAAGAAGTGTCCCGATCGAAACAAGTTCTCCCACAAGAGACATCGGCATACATCCACCAGCGAAAGCAACGAAAGCACCTGTGACTAGTGTTGCTGTTCCAGGTGTACCGTACTTCGGATGAATCTTTGAGAACCATGGAAGAAGGCCATCTTTACTCATAGCGTAGAAGATTCGAGACTGAGCGAGCATCATCACGAGGATCACAGATGTAAGACCAGCGATCGCGCCGAACTTAACCGTTCCCGAAATGAGTGAGCCCACAGTCGGATCCCACTGGCGACGAGCAAGGATTGCGTCCACACCGACAGCAACTGGATCTGCGACACCAAGTTCTTTATAAGGAACGACCCCTGTCATCACTAGCGCCATGAGAACGTAGATCACTGTACAGAGAAGAAGTGAACAAAGCATGCCGATCGGAAGATCGCGCTGAGGATTTTTTGCTTCCTGAGCAGTTGTCGAAAGAGCATCAAAACCAATGTATGCAAAGAAGACAACTCCAGCACCAGTGAGAACTCCACTCCAGCCGTAGCTTAGGATTTCTACACCGTGACGGATTGAAATGCCTTCAGGTGGAACAAGACGAGCGAGTCCTGTTGCTGCTGCGTTGGCAATCCAGTTAGCGTCGTTGATAACACCCCAACCAATCGCAATGAAGGCAAGAATGATCGTTACTTTTACGCAAACGATGATGTTATTTAAGAGAGTTGATTCTTTGATTCCGCGATAGAGAACCGACGTCACAAATAGAGCAATCAAAGAGGCCGGAAGATTCCAGTAACCATTCACGATTGAGCCATCATTCAACGTAACAGTTTCCCACGGGCCCTTTGTTAAAAGCATCAGGAAATCCGGAAAATGCAGCCCGAACGTTTTAGTGGCAATGGAGACAAAATATCCTGACCACGAGGCGGAAACTGTCACAGCTCCGAACGCGTATTCAAGAATCAAATCCCAACCGATCACCCATGCGATCACTTCGCCAAGGGTTGCATAAGAATAAGCGTACGCTGAACCAGACACTGGAACCATCGCCGCCATCTCTGCGTAACAAAGACCAGCGAAAGCACAAAGCACACCGCCGATGATGAAACTGAAAATAATTCCTGGGCCCGCGTAATTAGCAGCAGCAACTCCGGTTAGAGAGAAAATACCTGCGCCGATAATCGCACCCATACCAAGCATCGTGATACTGAAAGCAGTCAGGTGACGTTGAAAACCACCGTGCTCACTTCCTTCCATATTTGGATCATTGGCCTCTTTAATAATTTGAGAGATGTCTTTTTTTACAAAAAGCTTAAGCATTGAACGAACTCCTCTTTTAGGGGATTCCGTCATACATTGAGATGCAGCAAAATGTCGAGGTTAAACGGCCAAATAGCTGTTATTTTTTTGTGCTACAGTTTCCAAGATTCGCTGCGACAAGGGGAAGGTATTTCTTGCAGTTATCCTCAAAGGACTCGGAAATGATTTTTTTAGTGATGAGTGTGCGCATGTAGGACTCGGGTTCCATGCATCGCTGATTTGTTGTGAGATGTTTTTCGACCATCTCGCACACCTGCTGATTGTTCACAGTCTCAACTTTGCTTCGGCGGATGTAGGGAAAATTTTTTGATGAAGTCACTCCCCTTTCCGAGAGACCAATTCGCGCATCAATCAAAGGAAGGTTGAATCTTTCAAAATCCGCTTCGTAATATTTTTCCCGAAATTTCTGAGCGCAGACTTCGTCAGTCGTTTTACCTTTATTCACGTGCTCAACCGCATACAATAAATGCTCGGTAAGCTTCAGGCCCACCGCCAGATACTGGGCCTTATCCATGCAGGAAGGGAGATCCTCTGCTTTGGCGGAGAAACTCATGACAAGAAGAAGAACTACAATTTGTTTTTGCATTCTTTGATTCTCCGGATGATTTCGGGTCCAAGAGTCAGGCAATTTTGTTCGAACGAGTGAGCATTCACATCATAGGTGCGAAGTTTGGTTGCGTATTCCAGCGGATGGTAGCAATCGAGTTCTTTTTTAATTTTCTTATCAATCTCTTTGCAGATCTCATCTTCAGTTAAATAGAGATCACTATCTTCAACTCTTGAGGGGACTTCATCAGAAGAAAGTTTATGGGACTTGTTTAATTCAGCTCTTCGAATCTGATAGCCCTTGTTGATCTCCCTGCTCTCATCTTTCCAGATGTCATTCTTGTTTTTGTCTTTGCAGATTATTTTAAGATCGGGTTTGTCCCGGTTGGTCTCGTAGAGATCATTGAATGAGTATGTAAATTTGAGTCCGGATTCGTGATTCGTACTCTCCTTCAGGCAATCACGGGCCATTGCAGGAGCTGAAACAAGGAATAAGAGAATGAACAATCTCATGGAGAGATTTTAAGTCAGTTCCCGAAAATGACAAAGAAACACTGACTTAGGACTTGATTTCAGGC